>Ga0180217_1000198_pt1 | contig 119857 bp, 54 predicted proteins | sample eDN3rd37CBELigOP_FD_128521 | JGI IMG/M metagenome (GOLD analysis project Ga0180217, IMG submission 128521) | Enriched Organic Plus compost microbial communities from Emeryville, California, USA - eDNA 3rd pass 37_C BE-Lig OP (version 2) (version 2) ... | reverse complement strand
CCCCCCCCCCCCCCCCCCCCCTCTTCTTAACCCCCCCCCCCCCCCCCCCCCTCCCACGATCTAGAGCCGAACGAGCCAAGGAACTGTTGTTGTCGCGACCACTGAGCCGACAGAGCATCCAGTGGATCGATGACATCTCCAACTACCTCTGCCAGGCCGCCGATGTCGCAGAGTTTTGCCGCAACGCACATCCTGGCGCGTCTTGGCGCAACGCAGCCAACGAAGCCTGGCGAATCTGCCAGGCCGGCATGTCGAAGCACTCCTACGACAGCCGTCTGATCAAAATCCTGTCTCAAATCGTGCGCGACAAGGAGTTTCAAGTTCGCGCTAACCTGAGCGAGGAAGAAATCCGCGTGTGCCGCAGTCTCTATCTTCGACTCGGTGCAACAAGCGAACTCCCAACCGAGTTCCGCGACACGCTCACACAGCTGTCCACTGAACTCACTGACACCGAATTCGCATTCACAAGCGCGTCGGCGAATGTTGACATTGAGAACCCATCCTCAGCGAGCGGCCATCAAGGCTTCCGCTTGCGGGGAGTACGAGCCGAGCAGCTTATAGGGTTGGTAGGACAGGTGCCACTCCAGCAATCCGGAAATGATGTGATTGTGTACATGTCGCCAGCCTCGCTCCCACACTACCTCAGGACGATTCCCAACGCAATCCATCGTAGGATGCTTCAAGACGCAGTCTATGAGTCACAGCTCAGCATGTTCACGTCTGAGACGAATCCGCTCAACAAGCTCCAGCAAATGATTGCATTGCGTCACTTGATGGCACGTGCAAACGGCTTCTCATCCGCTACGCATAGTAGCTTGTCCGAACTCGTCGCGCGCTCCCCTGAAGCGGTGATTGGTATGCTGTTGGAGCTTTCGAAGCGCCTGCGACCTGTTGTTGCACGCGAACTGGAGATGCTTGAAAAGATCTCTCAGAAGTCGAATATCATTGATCCCCCGGCGAACCCAACTGACAACATCGAAACTGCACCCGATCCCGTTGCGCCAGTCGTGACAGACGCGCCTGCGCAGTCCAATTCGTCCAAACAGAGCTGGCTCAGCCGCACGCTCTCCTTGTTCTCTCGCAAGGTCTCCGCAGGTCTTGATGGTTCCGGTCGCTCCACTTCCGACCCGCGTTACGCCAACATTCCGGCTGATGCAAAGGTTGTGCCTGTACCTGTTGAACAGGCCGCAGCAAAGCCCGTCAGTTGGCTTGGCATTGGGGATGGCGTTGGTGCTGGATCCAAGATTGGCCCATCTGATTTGGATTTCCTGATGACCCGCGCATATGCAGAGTTCGTTGCGAAAGGTCAGAGCATCTTTTCTGACTACCTGGCTCTGCCTAGTGTTTTGGGTGGTATTAGCAGACTCCTTGAGCACTCGTTTGGCGTTCGACTTGTGATGGTGCCCATGACTCGATCCGAAAACTGGACCGCGTTGCCCATCAACGTTGCGAGGGGCCAGAAGAACCAGAAGATGGATGACGCATCGTTTGCAGAGCAGGCCGCGGAGCTGCTGCCAAAGCGCGCCGCAGATTTCGTCTACAAGATCGCTGTGATTGACACGGAGATCCCCGACGACGAAATGGAGAAGAATGTGTTGGGTTACATTTACTACGACATCTTCGCACGACCTGGTAAGTTTATGGGCGCCGCGACGTTTGCATTGCAGTGCGGCTGCTTGCGCCACGACCGACCCGAGGACGAAATCTCTTTGGAAGAACTTGTCCGGCAACACAATATCGAGGTGACCAAGCGCAAGGAGCGCATGCAGCAGAAGCGACAAGAGGCGATGCAGGCGAGGGCCGCGGCTCTCGCAGCGGCTGCAGCGGAGGGTAAGGACCCAGCGGCTGTGCCACCAGCCGAGGATGAGTTTATCATCGACGCGCCAACCTCGCCTTACCATCCGGAACCTACACCCGATTCCGAACTCTCACCCGCGAATGTCCCACCTGAAGCATACCAAACTCCAGCTGTCGTTGTCTCGGCCGGCTTCCCATACCTCCTTGGACACCACATGTCAACGCGTGTTCGTTCTATCGGCTCGACTGCACCGCCGATGCTTACCATTGAAAGCTTCCACACCTTGCTCCACGAAACGGGCCACGCCTTGCAAACGATCCTCTCACGAACCCGCCTGCAGCATCTTTCGGGCACTCGAGGTGAGTTCGACTGTGCCGAGACCATGTCAACCCTGTTCGAGCGCTTTGGCAGGGATCCTAAGGCTTTGTCTGTCCTCTGCACGCACTATGTAACCGGTGATAGCATGCCCCCCGACTTGCTCCGCATCTTGGCGAATGTCGACAACCTCTTCATTGGTATCAAGACCCTCCAAACCGTATGTCAGGCCCTCATTGATCAACGTCTCTTCGGTGTGCCAGCTGCCTACGATCCCGATGTGCCATTCCCTTGGCTCGAACCGAACCCCAACGCGGGCTCGAATGACTACTTCAAGCAGCTCGTCAAGCCGGCTGAAAAGCCTACGCCAGCTGTCTTGGTTGACAAGTCCAAGACAGCTGCTGCTCAGGAGAGTACCTATGATCCCAGCACCTTCCCAGCATTCTACATCCCTGTGCCTCCCGCGGAAGAGCATGCGCACGCCTCGCCTGAGCAGACGACGCAGATTGTTGCTCAATTCATGCGTCTATTCGGCCCCGTGCTGCCACCAGCATCGCCTCTACCCGCATGGCACGCGACGTTTGACCACTTCTCGCATTACGGTACGACCTACTACACCTACATCTTCAGTAACATGATCTCCACGGCGATCTGGCACAAGCTCTTCTCCGCCAATCCGCTCGACCTGCTGAATGGTCGACGTCTGCGTGAGATCATGCTGGCGAAAGGTGGCACCAAGGAGCCCTTCGAGATGCTCCGAGAGTTGTTCGCGACTGTGGAGGCTGATCAGCAGGCAGGCCTGCGCCCAGGCACGGCTACAGAAGCTTGGCACAGGCGTCGCATGATGCTGCGTAACCCGACCACGGTGCGCCTGCCCAACCCAGTCAAGTTCGATCAGGAGCTTACGCAGGAGGAGAGGACGCGCATGATGGAGGAGTTCCTCAACATCTACGTCCAGGACATTGAGAAGTCTTCTGCGGCTGCACTTGCGCAGTTGCAGCGAAGGCTAGACGAGGTCTAATGCGCGTCTGTCTGGCATACCACGTTCAGTCACGCCCAAGTTCAATTGCTTTCCCCACATGTTGTACATATACTAGTCTCCAAATCCGTTCTTCACATCTATATCTTCAGTCGATCTTGCGTGAATGGGATCGATCTGTATATCCATTGGGAGTGTATATCCATTGCCGAGTGTGTACAGTAGTAAAGTCGAGTGTGTATGCATAATTCTGGGTGTGTTACCGGGGGTCGCGTCCGCAAACGGCGCAAACGGCGCAAACGGCGCAAACGGCGCAAACGGCGCAAACGGCGCAAACGGCGCAAACGGCGCAAACGGCGCAAACGGCGCGATATTCACCACGACACCAGCAGTCACAAGTTCCGTCGATTTGAATTCCGGTTCAGGGATTCGGGTTGATTCGGGGCATTTTTGGTGGTCGAAGCGGGGGATATAAATTGCGTGTTGCGGGGCGTGCCGCGAGTGCGGGGGCGTGAATTCGGAAGCATTCGATGGATTAGTGGTCCCGCACGGTGAATCACACGGATTGTTCACCGATCCAGTGTTACAACACCCATCTGATGCGTATTCATTCACACCGCTCTCAGAGACCCGAGGCATGTGTACCCACTGAGAACTTGTGGATCCGGGGGATATTCGCATCATCTCAGCCTCAGCATGCGTGCAGCTGCCTCATTCGATGCTTCCACACCGATGTGTCAGCAAACATGTACTCATCAACCGTCTCCGAGTGCTTGCGGCGGCGCTAAGTGGAGAAACGCATGCTTTCGGAAGCGAGTGGTTTAGCCCGGGTAGCGAGTTTGCGCGGTCGGTAGGTCGGTCGGTCGGTCGGTCGGTCGGGCCGTTGATCCGATCGTCTCAAGTCTGGACGGGGGATATCCCCACACATGACCCGGGCTCAGGCTCAGGGCTCGGGGCTCAGAGTGAGTCTTTAGCCGGATCAGGCCAGATGCACGTTCTGCCAGCCTCGCGTTCGCACTGCACGCGTGATGCGTGATGTGATGCAGTCCGGGCAGTTCGCGTGATCAGTCAGCCGTTGAGCCCACGCGTGAGCGTTGCACTCTCGCGTGCTGTATGCCTGCAGTCCGGATTTTTATTCCCCACCAGCGCCCGCCTAGCACCTAGCACGCGCTATGCCCTCTCGAACCCACGGATTCTGGACCTGACGAGAAGTATCTTGGCCGGATGTGGTTATGTATCGAGAACAATTGTGGTGGATTCTGGCCGATCTGGGTGTGTTAGTTGGCGTGATAGGGCATGAGATCCTTGTGCGATTTGGATGATCCGAGTTGCATTTGCATCCTGATGTGTGGGGAATTTCGATAGTGTGGGTAGTTTATCACTGCACTCATGCCACGATGCGCCAGACGCCGCGGAAGACTCCAATTAATTGTCTCTGCTGTTTCTCGTTGCTCACACTCGTCTGGGAACAATGCTCCTGTCCTCTCCTGCCTCCCTCCTTTCAGACACGCATATCGCCAGCCACTGCCACTGCACCTATGAGTCTCGTCCTCTGGTGATCGACCGCCACTTCGGATCACACCATGACCGAGAGATCCCCAGCTACCACTCATGAACCCCGAGAGAGCGACGACTCTGGCTATGACACGTTCTACTCATCGAACCAAGACTCAGGGGAGTCCCGTGACGCCAGCGGTCTCTCCATACCACAGCCACGCAGCAGACAGGCGCAGCCGACATGCCATGTGTCTGAAGGTAGCAAGACCTCCATCGTAGGATCACGCATCAGCACAGCCTTGCAGCGGCAGATCGAAGACGGACTTGGAGACGTAGCAAGTCAGATGCTCGACGGTTCCTTCAGCAAGCAACCCATGATGCCGTTGTCTGAGAGTCGCATCCGTAGTTCCCTACAAAGCGAAAATGCCGCAAGTAGTACGGCTGCGGCCGCCAATTCTTCCAGTGATCTAACCTCGTTCTTCCACACTACGAAAGATATGGGGGCACCATTGGATACGGAATTTCGTGTACTTCCACGTTTCCTAGAGATGGGCCTAGTTTATCGCATGGCGGGCTCTCCGAGTGAAGCTATGACGAAAGTAATCTTGTTCCTCTTCAGCAGAAACATCCATTTCTACCAACAACCTGACTCGCCAGACTCGCTCTACGTGTCGCTGCTAGACCGTTCTGACAGCTTAGTGGCTATTTGCTTGACGTTTTATCACGGCTACACCTATACCCATGTACGTGAAAGCCCAAGTTCGATTGCAAACGCAGGAACAGCGATTTGCCCGACAGTCATGGATGGAGTCGAGCAGTTGGAAGTCTCGTTCATGCTGGACGATCTGCTCAAGGCGTCCCAGGAATTGAAATGGCCTTCGCTTGTTTCCAAGGTTGCGGAGTCGCTGCGAGTCAGTCAATCATTCGGAGAAAACAAGGTCGAAGACTACCAATCAAGTAGCTCTGAAGTTGATGAGCACTGCAAGAAGGCTGTTGAATTGTCCTCCAAAGCTGCTGAACAAGGCAGCAGTGGCGCACAAGGCAGCGTGGATTCCCAGACTGAGGGCGAGCCCTGCGATAGCAATTGCCAAGGGACTGTGGAGAGCCACCAGGATCCAGATCAGCAGCCATCCAGCCGATCAACAAAGCTTCTATCCAATGACCTTGCCCAGAAATTCGCCGCACTGCGACGGGGACGTGAGTGCTATCCGCTATCAGCTGCCCTGATCGAAGATCAAGGCAACTACAAAATCCGACAAATGCGGCTCACAGTGATTGACTGGCACTCCAAGCCGCTAGAGACTCTATCACACAGTGATCGCATGCAGTCTGTTCGTAAGCTATACTTCTCTGGTGTCCTAGCTGTTCTAATAGACGTTCAGCAAGATTTAAGCCAACACCTGATCGAAAGACCTAATCAGGCGAAGAGATTCCTAGATTTTGAGAAGGGAGCGATATACTACCATAACTGTATATTGCTGGCTCGGCGAACCATCGCTCGCCTCTTGAACGCCTGCGGAAAGATTAATTCAGAGCGATTGAACGAGGAGTATGACAAAGTAGATCGGGCTGCACGACTACTCAAGGACTGCCGTTCTCTCTTCCTCGATCCAAGCTGGAATCCCACTGAACAAAGCGATGGAGCTGGACGATGTTCGGTCCAACGTTGCAACGAGGAAAGCATCAGCGACGAGTCGATTTGCGCACGAATCGTGTGGATGTTTCTTCCTAGCTTCTGCCTCTATGCTCTTGCCTTCATTGACCGTTTCCGGTACGAGAAACTTTGCAAACCAATTGTTCACCAATTCCTCGAGGAGCTTCACAACCTAATTAGTTCCACTCCCCATTTCCACAGGTGGATTCTGGACGTGCCGCAAATCCGAACGTTTCTGGAAACTGAGATAATGGACAGATCCATTGGGGATCTATTGAAGGACCGAACCGTCCTAGGCGATGACGACCTTTCGGCATTGAGCAATTACGAGACTACCACGCCTGAGATGCGTCGTCTCATCTTGTCTACAGTGGTTCGTTGCCTAAACCCTGTTGATGCAAGATGTCTGAAGCTCTGCTGTTCCTTGTCGAAACAGTTCAGAGATTGGCAGATTGTAAGTCCGAAGCAAGGTGCTGCAATGAATGCACCGACTCATGCCACAGGTGATGACATTGCGGGAGCCTTGGAGAGTAAGGAGGACAGGGCTAAGGTCGAGCCCACCGTGACCATGGTCACAGAATCCAGCGAAGCGGCAACGACAACACCGCCACTCGTAGTGTCACAGCGTCCAACAGAAAGCGCGGGCAGTGGTTCGAACTCAAATGACCTGAGTGTGATGCACATGCAAATTGAACAGATTCGGGAGCAACTCGACTCTCTCATTCTGGGACCAGCACAGAACCCGCTCCAAGTGGAGAAGCTCAGTGCAAAGCTCGCGAGCCTCCTCAGAGATGTTGCTCAGCGCGAAATGCAACAAGGTCAGGCTGGTGCTAATGCTCAATTCGAATTGGGTCATTGCTATTCCAACGGTCATGGCGTGAGTCAAGACTTCAAGCAGGCCGTGGAGTGATACACCAAAGCTGCCGAGCTTGGCCATGCTCCTGCTCAATCCAGCCTGGGTCGACGCTATTACTACGGCCGTGGCGTGACGCAAAACTACAAGGAGGCTGTGGAGTGGTTCACCAAAGCTGCTGAGCAAGGCGATGCTGAGGGTCAATTCAAATTGGGTGAATGCAAATAACAGCAATTCAATAAAAGATGCCTGTACGCTAACCAGGGCGTTAGCGAGTGTGGTAAGCACGATTACAAAAGCATTACATAATACGCGGTTCACTGGCGAAGTAAGATGTTGAAGTTCTAGCTTCTCATTGCCAGTACACTTAGCGAGCAAGCTGCTGCTAGCAGTGTGAGCACAGGCCAAGCATAGGACGGGTCGTTGAGTGTTTCTCCATCTGAATCGGAACCTTGCTCAGCTCCACACCTGCAGCAGGTTCAGTAGCCGATTTCGCGCAGGGATCCGCCTGAGTGGTGCAGACAGAAGATGGAGAGAGGATCTGGGCGCTCACAGCCTGAATCGGAGCCTTGTGACAATTTTTGGATTCTTTCGCCTTCTTTGTCTGTGATGTCGGAGTGGTGTCGCTCGGCACCAGCATACTGAGCCAGCGCAGCAGCCGCATCGTCAGCGAGCTGGTCTGCATTGTCCAGCTCGTCCAGCTCATTTACAAGCTCTTGTTTCATGAGTGCGATGAACTGTGGGTCTCCCCCCTATTCGCTTTCAACAACCCCTGTGTGGTAATGATGTTAATCAACATACTTTCCAGCATTTTATGGTGTCACACCACAAACATTCCTGTGATACTGTCATCGAATAGGGCGAAGATTGCGAGACACATGATGATCATTTGAAACCAAATCGGGATTAACTCCATCTTTGCCAGCTCACTCAAAGCCATCTCCATATTTACGGGGTGAGGCTTACGTGCCTCCATCGCAGCAGCCATTTCGATCACGCGCCTAACTTGTTGTCCGAAGTCGTTAACAGCGTACTCGTTCAGAACAAATAGGAGTTGAGTCACCTTGCCTCCAACTAGGTTCAGAGTGGTGAGTACCTCCTCATCCGAACCCGCATGGTGCTTCAACGACCCAACGAGTTGAGTTTGACTCATTGCATTAAAGCACTTGCTCACCACAAGCATGACTGAAGTGCGGATGAAATCCTCAGGGAACATCTTGAGATGCTTCAGCGTAGATTTCCATCTCTCTACACGCATGCTGGTAATTTCGCCTTGTGAAACGACGAATCACTTGGGCCGACTTTGAACGCGTCAAGGCATGGTAGATCAGGAAGACAATTGATTTATTCTTGGAATGAAAACTTCGTTATCATGTAAGCCGTAAGCCGAAAACGTTTCGTTTTGGGTCACGGGGTGTGGTTCATTAGTTGTTGTCAGCGGGTGGTGCCGGCATTGCTGCCATGACCGCGGCGACAGCATCGGGCGCAGCAGCAGCTGCTGCTGTTGCTCGACTTGCGGCAGCGGCATCGGCCTCAAGGCGCATGGCACCCGTTCGAAGTGTTCGGTAGGCATCAGAGTCTTCCGAAGTGCTCGATTCGTCCAAAGAGCTTCGCATGCCAACGCCAGTTGACTTGAATTCGTCATCCGACAGGTCGAGGGCCGTGTCCCCTTCATTCGCTCGGTTGGTATTGATTAACATGGCGTTAGATGCACCAACAAAGCTGAACTGCTTCTTACCCTGGCAGTAGTCAACAACTTGTAGAACAAGGTCTCCGATGTCCTGCTTCTGATGGATTGAAACGACTGCAAAGCATACACCAACAACAATCGCAAGCAGCAGCAGCACAGTGAAGAATCCAATACGACTGGGACAGGGGCGCCGATCTGGCTCCCACTGCGATCCTCCGACGCATGTGTTGCCTGGAACCTTTCGATAACCCTTCGTAGCGAGATAGGTTCCAGAACATTTCATCGAGTCCAGGATTGACGAGAGCGACTTATACTTGTGACCCGTACCGTCAGGAATACAACGATTGGTATTAGGGTCACGCGTGAATCCATAATCGCATGTGAAGTCATGAATCGTGCATGGGCAGTTTTCATAGAACCTGGTTGGGGTGTGGCTTGGAGGGATGAAACACTTAGCATTCTGTTTTCGGCGGGTGATGGCAAATCGTCGACCCATTAGGCATTGGCCCTCCATGCGACTATCGTGTGGCGACCACAGTTCGAAATCCGAGTCAGCAGACATGACGTTGGTATTGCACATCCTAGTATGAAGTTCACCAAAATCAACATACGTGACAACACCAGCGTTCGAATCGGGATGGTAACCATAGACCACGAACTGTACATTGCTGTTGTCAGGCTCAATAATAATGTTCTCGACGAGGAACGGCTGCGACGACATCTTCACACCATCCCACGTGGCACCCTCATCCCAGCTAAAGTAGAGAACATCTGTCAGCTCGGAATCCGATGCCATGACGATGAGACCACCTTGGTCACCCACTTCGTAAATATGCGAGCCCTTCATAACCTCAATCCAGGTAAGACCACCGTCTCTTGACAGGTATGTGTTTGCTCGATGGGAGTCAATATAGTGTCCAATGTTACCGTTTGCAATGATCAAACCAGGCGCGCGCTCATCGGAGTAGAATGGCCCGAAACGTCCCGAAGCAATGCCATGCAAGTGCAACCGACAAGGTTGTCCGTTGAGTGGCTCACAAATAATAGGCTCGCCGTTGCAGTCCTTCGTTGGTGGGTCAAGGTGATACCAATCTGCACCTTTGTTGAAAGTAATGGAGGTTTGCGCTCGAACGACCTTCTTAGGCGCGGACAGCTGTGATTCCGAGCCAGCGTCAGCCTGCCCCATCGAGTCCTCTTCAATGAGGCTTGCGGCCTCTTCGTAACTGCTTGTCACGGACTCGTGAGGCACGAAGTTCGCCATGAAGATACCCTCCAGACCCTCGACCTTAGCGAAAGCCGCATGGCCATCTGGAGTGCGATGAACATTGGCAAGCGAGAGCGAGAACATGGAACCAGACATGTCTGAAGTATACAGATGACCTGTCTCAGCGCCTTCACCAATAGGGGCGTGATTTACAAGCACGAAGGCCTGATTCTCTGACGAGTCAAGAATCGTGTAGGAGTGCTGAGGGAGCGAGTCAACCGGCAAGTGGGCCAGCTGCCACTCAAGGTCATCAACATTGCCGGACGTGCCGTTGTAGCGCACCCAAAGGTTCACCTCGGCTTCATCTTCAGGATTCACAGCGGCAACAAAGACGTAACCATGACCAATGAAGAAGCGATTTCCATGCTCAATGATCGTCTCGATAGTTTTGAAGTCGTCTCGGGTTTGGACAAAGTGCACGTTCTTATCCCATCGGTCGTGCACAACGGTTGGGTCGTCATCGGTGTACGTGGCCACAAAGATCGTATTCTCAGTTTGAGGGTAGTGTCCGTGATCATTAGGTAGGCCATGGTTGGGAGCCCAGTCAAACTGCATCACATGGGTGTAGATCTGTGTGAAGGTCTGACCGTGATCACGCGATATATGAAGCCGGTAGAAGCAGTTGAGCTTAGAATCTAGCTCCGGACCGTCTTCAGATGCATCGTGCTCAGCCTTAGTACCGCCGCGTCCACAACCACGACTCTGGGTGGAAGCAAGGAGCCAATCGGGATGGGTCGGGTGAAGGCGGACATCCACAATGTGGAGCTGGTGCTCATGATAGGTTTCGCCACCATCAGAGGAGAAGTAGGTAGCAGGGGTCTTCGTAACAACTGTGATGTAAGCGGGATCTGCACGGGAAACATGTACTGAGAGTACGTGATTACCATTCAAAAGGGGGCTTTGATTCTCCCAAGTGTGGCCAGCATCAGCGGAGCGGTAGAGTTGACCAGACGAGCTGATGGCAAAAACAACATGCTGTTGATATACACCGGTGCGCGAATCACGCTTGACGGCCCATCGCACGGCGGAGATGGGACTGTCAATCAGCTTGATTCCCATGGCACGGAATTCCTCAGGTTGGTGCATACGAATATGATGTGGCACGGCTGTGTACACAGACATCAACGATGTTGGGACGGTCATGCTAGCAGCGGCAGCTTGGTGGGCGTGCTCAATGGGATCGACTGGAGGTGCGTTTCGGATCATGGGTGGAGGAGGTGCTACATGGTAATCACCAACAGCAACGGTGGGATGATGTGGGTCCTGTGCTTGGTGGTGCAACGCAGATGCGGCGGCATGCACGTGATCGATAGGAGTCTGGGCGTAGGGCAAGTTGTGGCCTTGGCTCTGGCGCAACTCATGGAAATCAGGGTTCTGAGGGGTCTCGCGTCGCTGTGCATAGTAATTGGCATGATTGGTGTACTTGGGATATTGTTGTGCCGTGCCATGCTCGTGATGCTGTTGCTCGCGAAGCTGCTGGTGGTGCGCATGCGCCATTTGTGCAGCATGCGAAGCCGCTTCATGTGCATAGTGCAGGTTATTATGCTGGATGGCCTGTGAAGCTGCAGCAGCTGCCTCATGGGGATTGTGTGAGCTGGGCCTCGGGTGGTGCACCTGGTTAGGATGGTAGGTGTGCGCGGCGGCGTGATGGGGGTCGTAGTGGTGCTGCTGGTTTGCATGATGCTCCTCATGATGCGTCTCATGAGCGTAACCATGATGAGCAGGGTCCTCATGATGTTGCTGTTCCTCGTGGTGCTCCTCGTGGTGCTCCTCGTGATGTCCATCGTGATGTTCCTCATGACCGGCCGCGTGATGAGCAGGATCATAGTGATGACCATCGTAATGGTGCTCCTCGTGATGAGCTTCGTGATCCTGTCCATGCTGAGCCGTGTAGTGGTAGTCTTCGTGGTGTGGTTGATGATGGACCTCATGTGGATGTGGGACGTGGGAGGGAGGATGGTAGCCTCCTGCGTGCGGCTCGTAGTGGTGCTGATTCGCGTGTGGATGTTGCTGATGCCGCCAGTCGTACTATCGATGTGGCGCGTTCAGGAGGGCAATACGATGTCATGTAAGGTCACGTCAGGTCAACCAAGTGAGGTCAAGGTGGGGAAGTAAGGAAGGGTGGGTCATGGTGAGATATAAACTCCATTCGAGTTAGTCGCGGATTCCTTGCCATATGTGCAATGTGCGCAGGCGGCAGGATGCACTCCATATCACGCACGACCATACCATCCAGCGTATACATGCCCAGGCATGGCCAGACGCCGCTGCCTCGTGCAACTCGGTTAACGGCAAGATACACGATTAGCCTCAATGACACACGCCACGGAGCGACACACACAACAGCAACACACTTTACAAGTAGATCATGCCGCATACAATACATTCACGCATACGTACCTCTGCATAGGCCGCGCCCGCGAGCAGGAGGGCGGCAAGCAAAAGCACAAAAGTGCGTGTCCTCAGCGCGAGCTTCCCAGGTCTCCGCATCTAGAGCATGTTGCAGGGTTTGCCAGGCAAAACACGTGTGATAAGAGTTAGGATGATACTGAAAGCATGTTTCCGAGATTATATCTCTGCTTCACACAGTAAACCGCGAGAATAATGCGTATTTGTGTGGGTTGGAAAAAAGGTCAGCCTGGTGTCTTTCCAACGTGGATTTTCACAGGTATTGCGTATGAGTGCGACTGGTACAAAATATCATTTCATTCAGTACTCCGCTTCCAAACCGAATGCAATAGTTGAAAGATCGTATCATTAGCTCAGTCCCGCGCTTTTCGCACTTTATCATCGTTTCATTCGTCATTTCCGAGAGCCGTTTTATGGCGTTCCGTCCTGGCCCGGATCTGCACTCACCAGTTGCCTCGCACTCGGTTGTTCGCGCCCCGGGATGTGGGCACACGCTGAGTGCAGACGGGTGGTGTTAAACGGGCAGGGTGCGCACGCGTGGGGAAGCCTGTTCACGCGGCCAGAGCCCCTGGCACTCTGCCTGTGCCCGAGATCTGCTCGCGGTGTCGCACACAAGATTGGATCAGGTCGTGATACTGATCACTGACAGTGGCGATCCTGCGTGGAGACGCATAGGAACGGTCGTGTTGGCACGCGCAACGCTGAATCTTGTGTTGTTAGCCCCAAATCTGATTTTTATGCAGTGGTACTACGCCGCTCTGCGCTGTCCCCGCCTTATAGGAATCAGTCGCAGACGACAAGGCGTGCAGAGATATATACACATTCACTGGAGGTATGAGTATTGTCTTAGTCTAGCAGCATTTGAACATGAGTCAGGCTGAGGAGAAAGCCAGCGCAACCACACCCACCGAATCAAATCTGAATCGAGCCAACTCGTTTGATATCAAGATCCCTGCATGGTCCGAACTGGCCAACGACCCAGACGAGTATCCCGGCTTCTTGGCACCGTCAGACTACAACCCCAAGCACTATCTCGAGCTGATTGAGGTTCTGGGTGACACTCTGTTTACTCAGGACCAAGACGCCTTGCACAAATATGCCGTGGCTATATCCAAGTCGGAGCAGGTGCAAGTTAGCATTCGGCAGCACGCCGAGCTCGTGCTGAGTTCGTGTCACAAGTTTGAGGATAATCCCGATATGGACCGCAAGCTCGTGGTCGCTGCAAGCAATGCAGTCAGTGCTTTGAATTACGGTAGCATCAGTGGAGTCTTGTACTTTCAACTTGACTGGATCAAGGACTGGAGTCACTGCCGAATCCCATACGCAAACCTGTCCATGGCTTTTCTCAATCACTGCAACTTTGACTACGCTGATTTGAGCTCGGCCACGATGTACATGTGCAGAATCAATCGGTGCAGCTTCAGACATGCGATTCTCAGTAGTGCCTCAGTATTTGCCGGCCATTTCGGTGATCCAGGCAAGCGGCTTTACTGCGGCCATGTGGCTATCTCTCCGGACGGAGACACCGCTCTTCTCTGCTATCTCTCCGCTATCGAAGTATGGAACACACGAACCCGGACTCTTAGAGCAACTCTCGAAGGCCACGACGACTCTGTCTCCACCGTGTGTTTTTCTCCCGACGGTTCGGTGTTTGTTTCAGGCAGCTTTGACTCCACTTTGCGTGTGTGGGACGTCGCGTCACTCGATTGCATCGCTGTCTTAAAGCAGCATGTTGACGGAATCAACCGAGTCGCATTCAGTCCAGACGGCAAGTATCTAGCCTCGGCTGGCGAGGATGCCAAGATTTGCGTTTGGGATGCACAGCTACAGTTTAAGTTTCACCTAAACCATCCTGCATCCGTCAGGGAGTTGGCCTTTTCTCCAGATTCGTCACAAATAGCTTCGCAATCAGCAGGTTCTGGAATCCATATCTGGGACCTTGAAACGTGTGAAGTCGTCAAGCAACTACAGGTCAATTCGCGACAGTCGTCACGTTTTGCCTACACTGCTGACGGTCAACACCTGATCGTGTGCACGTGCGAAAACGAGTACGTAAAGTGGAGCATCGAAAACGAAAGAATAAGTTTCGTCGCCCGACAGCTCATTGACAAGTACCTGACCCTGTCCGCTAGCGGAACAAGCATCGGTAGCTTTGCTGAGATCCAATCTTACGTGGAAATCCCAGGAGTCCATCGTAACTGTAGAATCGTCGCGGCTTGGCCTTGGGGTGAGCAAGACAACCGTTGGTGTTTGGCTGAGTATCGCCGTGGGCCCTATGAATCACCGGAAATGCCATCTGGCTTCTTCTTATTGCCGATGAGCCTTTTTCACTGGTGTTGCAAGCTGCAGCTGCACCGAATCACGGCTGGGAAGTTACCGAATGAACCAAAGACGTATGCGGATCTATCTACGTGTGGCGAATTGCTCGCCATACCGTCGTATGATATTGTTCAGGTTTGGGCGCTTACAACGCGTCCGCCTTGTCCGCTCAATGTCAGAGTGCCTCCCGAGGTGATGTCTCTCGGGCATCGTTTCCATTTCCTTCCAGAGCCTGAAGGGAAGCTACCCCTGATCCTCACGACAAGCAACCGCAGGGCAATCATTTATAACCTCTCGGACTCAAGTATGACACCTATACGGCTTGGTGGAGGCTTGGGTATCGTAAGTACTTCAAGCGTCTCCCCTGACGGGTCGATGTTCGCAGTTGGCATGAAAAGCGCTGGATCGGATTTGGTTGAGATTTTCTGTCCCACAAGCGGCAAGAAAAAGCTCCAGATATCTGTTGATATAGAACCGCGTGCAATCACCTTTTCGCGCGACGGGACGATGCTCGGTGTGCTAAGTCGCTTTGGAGAAGCCGTTGTTGTAAGCCTTGTGAAATCTGGTCAACGCATTCTGCAGGCGACGAAACGAGTCTCAACTGTCTACGAGAGCCATCCCGAATTTTCCTTCTCGCCTGATGGCACCACCATTGCTATCCCCGGACCAGACAATGTCGTGACGATTTGGGAGGTTGCGACCGGAGAGCTGAAGCACATTCTTACCGGACATACTGGTAGCGTCCATGTGGTAAGGTATTCTAAGGATGGAAACTCAGTGATTACTGGCGGCGCAGACCTGTCGCTTCGGGTCTGGGACACTCAGACCGGGCGGTGCAAACAAGTTATTGCAGGGCTAGGAAGAGTTGTGCGTTTGTTCCTCACACCTGATGAATCCCTTTTGGTTACTGTTGGTCCATATCACGTTTGTGTATGGGATTGGTGCGGCTTTTCCTCAAGCACTGGATCTAGCGAGGGTGAACCTGAGATCCAAGCCTTGCATCTCCGTCGGACGATTGGTATGAGTGACTACCAGCTCATCACTGGAGATTTGCGTGACGCCTTGCTAAGCGAGGAACTCCAAGCGACGGCTCAGCAGGTGAATTTGGGGGATCAGTAGGAGGATGCTTGCTCGAAGCCTGGCGATCGGCCATCAGTTCTTCATTGGGATGTTGTCTACATGTCCACATCACTCGAGTGGTTACATTAGTTGAACTTCTTTCATAAAAGCGTTTTGCAGAAGCTTTGAGGCTGGAGAGCATGTTATCTCCTGGATTCATGAATACACCTGGCCGTTCCACCACCCCTGCTGCCCTAACGACAGCTCCTAAATCCGACAAGTTCAAAATCCATCGTGACATCATCCACCTGTGCCCAATTGGCTTTTAGATCCATTCATATTCGGCAGGGATCACCAAAGTTCATCATATCGAAGCGAATGAGCTTTAAATGTAGTGTCTTCGACGTATCACGCATGGCTCTCTTCCAAATGACCCTCAAACAGGGAGAACACGTATCCCCTACCCAGTGACATGAATCTTGGCGGCAAATCGATTCCTGTGAATTCAGGGCTTGCTTGCATGTAGTGCGAGTTGATCGCCGCTGGTGGGGGTGTATCTGTGCGATGCAGGCCACGCACTACTCGAGCGTCGGTCCTTAGACTTGCACCGAGTGTGGCTCGTGGTGAGTGTGGGGGGGATGACACCCCGCTGACCCCGACTCTTCCAGAGCAGGGGGTGCTGGAATAGGCCGAAAAGTTTCCCGCCAAACTGAATTTCCCAGTGATATGGAGTGCTGAAAAGCGTGGTTACTGGTTTGCTGCAGACTTAGAAATGTCGTAATACGATGAGTATTGTATGGATGGAGAGATATATTCATATTTTGATCCAGGATACTTCGTAGCACGGTGTGATTTCCCGCCCAAATAACTCCTCCCACTCAAATCGAGCATCCGAACCCCTGCTCGCTGCCATGTTGACACACTTGCCCCATGTATAGACCTACATCAAGACCAGATAAAGGATGTCAATCACGTCTGGTTTCCTTCTTGACTACTTTCGCGACGCCACAAGCGTCAAGAACCCCATTTTGCAGGTCGTCGACAAGAAGTCGCTCACCCCTGAACGCGCCTTGATTGCGGTTTCCGATGGCACGTATGCGACCCAGGCGCTGCTCAGTGGACAAGCACTCGAGTTGATGAATAGCAATCAGATCACCCTCAACTGCCTTGTCCGCCTCGATGCCTTTACCCAGGCACCCCGCAAGGTCCAGCTCCCACCAGGCGTCTTGATCGTCCAGACGCTCACGATCCTCGAGCATGATCGTCCACGACTGGAGGGTCTCATTCCCGTCGCCCAGGTCCTCACTAATCAGGCATCTGCAGGTGGTGCAGCCGCTGGCGGTGCTGGCGCGGGTGCAGGCGCTGGAGGTGCTCATTCAAGCGATGCCATGTCGGATGGCCGCGGCGCTGCAGGTGCTGCTGCGGGTGCTGGACCTATTCGCAGCCCTTATGGCGCTGGTGGCGCTGCCATGCGCCAAACGCCCACGACCTATGTTTCGGGTAACGAGCAATTCGTCCAGATCCGTGCACTCAACCAATACCAACGCAACTGGAAGATCAAGGCACGAGTCACTACCAAATCTGATATTCGAACTTGGACCAACGATCGCGGTACGGGCCAGCTCTTCTCGATGGAGCTCTTGGACCAGTTCGGTGGCCAAATCCGTGCAGTAGCCTACTCAGACGCCTGCGACAAGTGGTTCCCTGTAATCAAGGAAAATCACGTTTACATCATCTCAGGTGCACAGGTCCGACTGGCTCGCAAGACCAACTTCGCCCGCCAGATTCATGACTATGAACTGACTCTTGATACTAACAACACTGATATTCGTGAGGTACCCGATGACAACTCGATTGGCGCGATTGGACTGACTTCACGCAAGACGATTGGTCAGATCCAGGAAATGAAGGTCGCTTCCAACGATCCTAGCAACTCCGCAGGCATGGGTGCCTCCGGAAATGACGCCTTGGTTGATGTTGTTGGTATTCTCAAGGATGTCAAGCCTACTACCAAGATCATTGCAAAGAAGTCCTCACGCGAGCTGACCAAGCGTGATATCAGCATCGTTGATCGCAGCCTGCTTCAGATCGACGTCACACTTTGGGGTGAGCAAGCCGAGCAGATACCAGATAATGCGGCCGAGAGCAATCCAGTGGTTGTTATCACCGCGTGCCGCGTTTCAGATTTCAATGGTCGCTCGCTCTCCACCTCATTTGACTCACACGTCTACCTCGATCCTGAGATGCCTGAATGCATCGAGTTGAAGAAGTGGTATCTCACCGAAGGTGTTCACTGCTCATTCAATTCCATTTCCATGGGCGGTATGAGTTCATCCGGTGCTGGTCGTGCAGGTGGCAACAAGTCGTCAGAACGCAAGTCATTCGCCGATGTGGACGAGAACATGCTTCGAACCATGGATTCGAACCACGCTGAGTGGCTTACTGTCCGTGCCACCATCACGTTCTTCAAGACTGATCGCGGTGGGCAGCAGGTCGATCGTTCAAAGCCTATCTGGTATGAAGGATGCACGAAGTGCAATCGAAAGGTTCACAATGACGGTTCTGGCGTCTGGGGTTGTGACACCTGCGGCTCAACTATGACGACACCGAACTACGTATATAACTTCTCCTTCCAAGCCTCTGACTATCAAACCTCGCGATGGATCAACGTATTCGGTGAGAAGGGCGACAACATCCTCGGCTATACTGCACAGCAAATGGCAGAGTTCTACCATAACCAGCCCGCAGAATATGACAGCATTATCCAACGCACCAACTACCAGACGTTCGAGATGCGAGTCTCTGCTCGACCACACGTTAGTCGTGAGGGTGAACCTGGCGTTCGATGGAACCTTTGGCAGGCTACTCCGCTCAACTATGCCGAAGAGGCCCGTCGCATGCTGGCTGAACTTCAGGTTTCCGAAGTTAAGGTCTAAAGCCCGGAGGTACATTCAACTCTCATGGCAAGATCGTCCATTCATTCTCAGGCCCATGTACAGTCTCACACAAACACACTCGATCTCATAATCACTTGATCACTATATACAACACAACTATGGTTGTTAACTGTAACTTTATTTGAGCATGTGTCATTTGCATTACTTATCCACATTTCATTCAACAAAATACAAGTGTCAGTGACATGTATTGTATTGTCTGTGAAGGTGATTCCGAGATGGTGTAAAGTGGGAATTGGAGTATTTCAACACGGTAGGACACGTGGAAGCAAGGAGCTGTAACCCTTGTTGTTGTCGAATCTAGCTGAGATGACAGTTTGTCACATTGCTGAAGTGATAGCTGTTGAGGTTATACGATCAATCCATAGGCGGCTTGCCGTCTCAAATCGCTACGGATTCAACTGTGTTACAACAATCATGGGAATCTGATGAGTCGTTGGTGTCGGATAGTTGTACCAGGATGAGAATGGTGGTGACTACGTATAGATGTCTCTAAGTGGGTCGCGGTGACTTAGATCAACTTATAAGTGTGATGTGAGAAACAATGCTGCTGAAACACACACAACGGTGGTGCTGCGAAAGTACTAATGTTGAGGAGGCTTCATGACGATGGGAGTCGCCTCGATCGAGACCAAATGAACACACAGTGAAATGCCTCAGCGGCAAATATGGAGTGAGGACGCCGAAGTTGATGAGATTATGTTTTGCGAGGGGAAAGCCACTTGTTTGGGGTGCGCGGTTCTTCACGCACAATACAGATGAAAGAATAGTGAAATGAGTCAATGAGTCGATGAGTCGATGAGTCGATGAGGTGATGACAAGCAGATCACGAGATGGGTGAATGGGCTAAGTGGGTGCAATACAGGAGATAGTGCTGATTGATAACTTGCAATTGACAGGCAGTCTCCTAGTCGAGGTAGGGGTGATCATCGCTTTGCCTACGAGCGCGGCTGGCGACTCAAAATTCACAGCCGAAACAGCGGTAGCAGACTGTGCGACCTGAATTGATTCTACGACTTCTTGGGGATCTTCGATCGGCGTGCTGAATCTTTGGTGACAAACCGGAAAAGAGGTTTTCAGTGGGGGATTTCTTTACAATCGGGGAATGACCTGATTCCTTTCCGTGTCTTATTCTTCGTTCTCGTAGTCATCGTCTTCATGATACCTCGTCCCTGTAGTACTACTGCTTCCGCCCTTGCCCATCACAATTCGAATTGTTGGTTTTTTCTTCTTATTTCCGCTACTACCGCTGGATTGACCGCTCGACTGAACGCCGGAGGGGCGACGACGCGTTTCCTCAGTGGAGTTTCGGCGAATACCCAAGACACTTGCCATCAGGCGATGCTTGAGCTCTCGCGGCGTTGGTCCAGTGTCGCTATCTTCGCTTTGTTCGTCCTTCTCATCCGCTCCACCCTTGTTGCGAGGAGAGGTGGACTTTGAAGCTCCCTTATGACTGGAGTGCTTGCTGGTCTGCAAACTAAGCATCTGCGCAATCTCTTCCTCGACAGAGGTGTGCCGACGCGAGGTCTGACGCTTACCCTCTTCTGTTGAGTTGGGCCTTGTCGCTCCAGCACTTCCACTCCTTCCCGTGGACATCGAGCGCAATTCGTTTTCGGGTAGCGAGATTCTACGGTTCGAGCCAGTGTCCGACTTCGAGCCAAGCTGCTTATTCAACTCTGGAGCTTGCTTGTGGTGAGAGCGATGACTACCCGGAACGATGTTTTCGGCACGTCTAAATGCCTCCAATTGGACGTCTTCGTCGTTGCTTTTGTCCTTCTGTAGTGGTATCTCATCAGTCTGAGCCGATTGTCTCCGCCGCCATGGCGCCGCTAGATGATCAAGTGGCACACCGTGGTGGTACTGCAGCTTGCGGACGTATTCCTGATGCTGCTCGAGCTGCTGTGACCTCCGTCGCTCACGCTCAAGCTTTTCTTCGCGCTCGTTTTGAGCCCTATCCAGAGCTTCTTGCTCGGCTGTGAACTGAAGAGCCAAGGGTGCAATCACAGGGGCCTTTTGTGCTTCATGTTTCTCCATGAGCTGTCGATGAGCCAACGCTTGCTCTTGCGTGCTCCGCTGCCCTTGGAGGGCGGGAATGTGCATTGATGTCGATGGGCTCATCGGATTGACTGGTGACCGTGGATTCGTGGGGCTGGAGGGGGATTGGGGAACAGAGAGTGGCTGAAGTGCGGGGAGACTGAGGGTAGGGGTATCTACGCTCGGCTTGGATGCTCTTCTGTTGCTTCCACCACCACCGTTTGGTGTTGAAACTGCTGCCAGTGGAGCGGTAGTTGGGGAACGCCGTTCTCCAAAGTCAAAGCCCGCGAGGTCGTTGCTTGGGGAGGCGGGGTCGAGCGACGCAGGGGCTGACTTCGTTCTGAGTGGTGTTCTGGGTGTCGCTGCTGCAGAGGCTTTGTTGTCAGATTGTTTACGATCCTTGAGTGTTTCGGTGGGCTTGTCGACGCTCTTCCTTCTCACACTTGCGTAAAGCGCCTTGTCCACTTCATTCAGATTGACTTCGTTCGACATCTCTTCCTTGTTGACAGTGTTGTTGGAGACATCCAGGTTATCAATCAGTATGGTCGGCTTAGAGGTCCTTCGATTGCCAGCATGCAACTCCGTCGCCACCATTGCCGCGTCCTGCTCCGCCTTGTCCTCTCGTTTCGCTCTGGTCTTGGTATGCCAGCCCTGGGTTGTCTTGTCATTCATCATGGCGAGGATGTCTGCAGGTTCACTACCACCAGTACTTCCGCCAGCTCCGTTCGCATTGTTGCTTCCAGGAGAGCCCGAGCCCGAGCCCGGGCCCGAGCCTGTTGCCTTATGTTTGGTTGCTTGGTGAGCGTCCGCCCCCGACGAGCCTCGCCTGGCGGTCGCAGTTCCCGTAGTTGCTGGATGCTGCGGATGTTGCTTGGTCTCGGGTGATGTACCTGGGCCTGAGCCTGGGGCTGCAGCGGGGGCGGCGGGGTCATGCTCGTAGGACTTCCTGCGCTTGGTATGGTTATCCAGTGGTTGTTCCGTGTGGGGTCTGGACTTTTCCGGTTTGCTTGGATAACGCGTGTCATGCCTGCGGACGGGTTCTATATCGCCCGGAGCCGAGCCGCAGTTGCCCATCGTGTCGCAAACCGCTGGAACAGCTTGGGAGTCCAAGGACTCCAGGAGGATCACTAGAGGTTTTGTGGTGTAGTGAAGAGTGCGTGGGGTCAGTTCGGGGCGCAATCAATGCGGCACAAGCGTGGCTTATTTAAAGTTATATCAGATCCTACTTTGCACTCACCACACCCTGGATTACGCCCGCCAAACTAGTCCCTCAAGATATTTTCGAATCCCAGTTTTGGCCGAATTTCGAATTCGTCGGCCTGGCTGGGTGGATGGGTTCTCTCCGGCCAGCTTTGCACACACCGCTCGCGGCGCGCGGCGGGCAGCTCGCCCTGGCTGCGCTGCACATGACGCTCAGTGCCCTGCCGAACCTTCTCCGGTGTTCGCACAGGCCGCTCAATTCCACACCAAGATATACGCGGAACCGGTCTCGCGACCCCGAACGAAGCCTGGAGACAGTGCGAACCGATAACCACTCTGGATGATCAATACATTCGGTAGAAACCGGGTTTATTCGGAATTCACTGCAGGGAGCCGTAGACATATCATCATGGCGAGTTATACGAGCGTTGCTATGCATCGCTCGCAATTACCCAGCCATTCGGAGACCATCGCCACTGGTCACTCTCTCACTTTCAGGACTTGCTCTGACGGATCGGCCTGAGTGGGGTATAGCCCGGGTCGACGATTTCGGAGGGGTCACTGTTGCTGGCGTTAGCTGTGACATCCACACCAGCCCGACCGTCCCCAAAACTGTCCCTACGCGCCTTGTCACGCGCTCGGGTAGGGATACTCGCTCCGAAATGTGGGGCTGGCGTAGTGCTGAACAGTGGAGCCCTTCCCGTCGCAGCAGCTCTTCGGGGTGTCGCAGAAGGGCTCGACATTGACTCGAGCCTTGGCAACCCAGCAGATGTTGTTGTCTTCAGACTGTAGAAGTTGTTGAAGTCAAGTTTGTACAGTAGCGAGGCCGCGGCAGATCGACTGGCCGAACTCAGAGTGGTAAACATCGGCGACGCGGGCTCATCATCGGGTCCTGTAGCCAGCCGCAACGCGCGCACAAGAGCAAGAATGCTTTGCTGGAAGCTGGACATCGTCTGAGGCACGTAATGTTCAATGAGATTCCTAAACGCCGTCTTGAGAGCGATCAAGCGAGCGTACCTGAGGCGGTCTCGCTCGAGCACAGTGAGTGAGGTGGGCTGACTCGAGTCAAACGGATACATCCACGGTGCATGCAGCAGCCGATTTGCGGCGAAAATGGCATCACTAGTAAGGGTGACAAACTGGGATGCATTGGTCAAGCAGTTGTTGATCAGCGAGGAGGTCCGCGTGCTGCGACCACCGAGGAACATTCCCGCCAAGAGCGATCGGGCATACTTTTCATGTGCCTCGACGACTGCCTCGGGCGTACGGCTCACATCCAGATCCGAGAGGAGCTCGTCCCACGCGTGGTTTAGTACGCTATTTACCGCATAATCTTCAAACGCCGTTACGACTCTTCGGATTTCACTGCGGCACGCGTCCAGAGTGCGGGGAAGCTTGTCAATCCCAGCCTGGGCATCAATCTGCGCAAGAAGCATTTGCAGTCTTCGTCGGGGCCGAGCAAACACAAGCTCAAATAGATAAGTATCATGGTCATCTTTGGTCATGATCCGGCCAAAGTCGGATGTGGTGCTTCCATCGGCGTCAAACGTGTTGTATAACGCTTGCAGCTCAGGATCGTGATCAGAAAGGGATGGATCGGTGAAGTACTGCTCTTTCGCCTCGACTATATCGTCATCGTCAAAGCTCAGAACCAAGGGGATGAACCTTCTTTTAAGCCGTTCAGTAGGCGTGCTTAGTTTCCAGGCACGGAAGGCATTTACAATCTGCTGCGGCTGAGACGACCAAGGACGCCACCACCATGCTCCATCGGCTCGTGCAGTCTGCGCGGTTGTGTAGAGTCCACCCCAGCCACTCCAAAGGCGGGCAAGTCGAACACAGGCTGATGCACCCTCCCACAATTCACCCTGCTCGGAAGATGGCTTTGTGGCGAGGGATAAGGATTGCTCACTTTCGCCATCAGAAACTGGGCTGATTGCATCCAAATAAAGTTGAATCATAGCACCCTCGGAAGTCTTCACCATATCCAGTGTATCCTTGCCAGACAGTGAAATCGAGGCGAGGTTAACAGGCGGTAATCGTTGCAGTTCTTGAGTTGCACCCCGCAGCGTATCGCGGATCTCAGTGAACCCAGCAAGTGCTTTAACTAAATTAAGTGCCGAGTCGTAGGAATTGCGAGAGAACACCTTGTGGTCACCCTTAGGGTCTCCGCATGCCAGTTCTCGCCGATATAAGGAGCGAATCTGTCCCGCCAGATCATCCAGTCGCAATCTCGTTGTCAAGATGCGCATTCGGAATCGCCAGATGGGTTGATACGCACGAGAAACAACGGTCTGTGAAATGACAAGCGAGAGTGGCCATTTGGCTGTGTAGCCGAGGCACAGGTGATCGAATATGTCGATTGGCTGGCCCGAGGTCGGAACATAGCGATTTCCTTGACCCCACCATTCAACCGCTGGATTGCGTGTAGAGACCTTCTCTTCGTTGACAGTAAAGAACAGCCTCGAACTGAAGCCTGAAGATGGAGCGAAGAGGTGAACCTCTTTCGCCTCGTCTTCGAGAGTTTTGAGTGGGAAACCCAGACTAGTACTCTCTGCTGGAACATGTGGCGAGGATTGAACTGCTCGCGCAGCTTCCAAAGCGTTCATAAGTCGTTCAAGGTCTGTCGGTAGAGCAACGGGTACTGATGTTACGCCGAATTTGGTCGACAGGAAACGGGTGAGCTCGCGCATGGTTGATGCCTGCTCGCCATTTGTCTTCCTAGGGGTTTGAAGTCCACGCGATTCAGGGAGTGCTTCCCTAGTCTTCGCTGCATACGCGAGTATCAACGCATCCTCAAGACGGCAATCTCGCCGGTGCTGCCATAAATAGTGTTTTCGAATTTCCTCTCGATTCGGTTTGACTCCCAATTCGGGTTCCTCTTCATCATCACTGCCGTCAGATTCTTCGAAGAGCATCGCGTGAGTTGTTCTATCGTCTCCAGCCATCGTACTCTTCTTGGAGTATTGTAAGGGCTTTGGAACCTCCAGGCTAGCAAGAACCGATTCAAGTTCTACATCCTGAAGAGTATCTTCGGTTTCCATAAGCAGATCCAGAGGAATCGCTGCACCCAGCGACAATCGAGCGAATCGTCGTCCCACATCCGCGTGTTGTGAAGTACTGAGGGGTTGGACAATGAACCTTAAAGAGCGCTGGCGACCAGATCTTCGCGGCATCGCCTTCCTCGCGAGCAACATTCCTGATAGCCCTTCCATCCGGGCGAGCTTTACAAGTTCTCGAGCAAGCAGTACACCAAAACGTTCTGAACGAAGCAGAAGGTGAGCTCGTAACGATGCGAGGTGCGCTGGTAGTTGATTTTGGACAACAAGAAGATGCACACATAGCGCCGATACGGTTTCTGCATGAAGCTTGATAGGCTTGACGATACATTGCTGGACCGCCGATTTCCAATCCAAGTTCCTAGGCGGGTGTGACGGCATTGCCTTGCGCGGCTGAATCTCGGTCGACATTGGTACATGAGGCATGTCTTGTTGAGTGTCTATTCCTTCATCGTCGACCATCGGGGATGTGGTGTTCATACCTTGATCCTCGTTTTCTCCCGCGACTACTTCGAGTGAGGATTCAGCGGTTAGTTCTACGTCGGAGAAGTCACCGAGGGAGGGAGGTAATTCATCAACAGCCTGCAATCCGGTCATATCCACCTGCTGAGTGTGTTCGGCCTGATCCATAGCAGGTTCTTGAGCGGGAAGTTCCGCATCTTCTGGCTGCGACGGCTCTAGTGGTAGAATCTGCGACTCCTCCATGTTCCATCGCTGTCTTCGATGAATCGCATCTTCGATGCCGCGACCAGCGTGTGTCTGATCCTCACTCACGTTCCCATCTGCGCGTGTCAGAGCCTCCTTCAATTCAACTTCCCATTGCTTAGAATCACGCTCAAGAAGTTCCGCACGCTCCATACCTCGACTCAGGCGAAGCATGCGCCATTGGAGGCGCGCATTATAGTGATTCATCTCCTCCTCCATGGTAAGCAACTGCTGCTGGGCCTCGGCATAGGCGTATTCCATCATTCGTGCGTTATCTTGGGACCATGAAAGGATGCGAAGGCGATCAGCTGCCTTCTCTTTTGCTGCTAACAGGGCACGTCTTGACTTAGCTAGTGATATTTCTGCTAGGCGATCCATTCGAGCGATACGGGCGCGTGTTTGCTTCTGCCTCTCCTCTTCTTGCTCAGCCTGGAGAAGAGCTGCGCGATCGGCCATGCTTTGCAAGGCCCTTCGTCGCTGGAGTCGTACTCGTTGCTGGAACTCAGTTAGACCTAGCACAAGCCACGGAACAAATGATGTTGAGACGAGATGCTGAATTACAAACTGGCGTCGCTGGAGCGCTTGCTGATACTGTTGCGAAGCCAAATGCTCATCTGCAGTAAAGGCCAGGGGTTGGACTGGCGTCTCAGGAGGCTGTTGCCCCTGACCGTGATTATTCTGCACTACATCGAAATCCCAGTTCTCTTGGAGTAGCAGCGATGCCAACGCTACAAATGAGGATTCCGGACCTGGATCCTGCAGCGAATCTAGATAAGACGCTTGGGCGGTAGCACTGAGCGAGGGGAGTGCTAACAATCTCTGAAGGCTCGAAGCGTGTTGCGGCTGATCACTACCTGAGGCGCTCGATTCCTCCGACGATTTCGAGAGCAGCTCGATCACGCGTGGGGGAATAACAGGCAAGAGTTTTCCTCGTTTTGCCTGGAAGAGTTCGTCGCGCACCTCAAAGTAGGACTCAATGATCTCAGCATCTGGTGGGGCGTCGGATAATGCAGCTGCATAGATTGGTGCTGAGGCTCTGGCTAAAATAGCGAGGCCTTGGCCGGCAGTCAGGATTACGTCTTCAATCCCCTGCAGAAACGAAGGCACTGGGGCATTGCTTCTTTCCGTGAAGATTCTATAGCGTGCCTTGTGCTGCATTGCCACACCCTGCGCAGCTCTCGGGGACTTCTGGGGGGAGCGCAGAGCTTCGTCCACAGCAACATCCAGTTCTTCTAGACTTTTGACTTCAGTGACGGCAGTTCCGTCGGCTGTGATAAGTGTTGCCTTGACAACCCCTTTTACATCAACTTGTGCGGGCTTTAGCTCGCCTTGTGTAAGCGTACCGCGCACTGATGCCGGCTCCCGATGGACTTGATACAGCAGGAACTCACCGTATGGATCCACGAGTCGTCCTGAAAAGATCCACGATTCTAACATTTTCCGATAGGGCTCGTAGGCCGCGGCAAACAGCTGCCCTGATCTTGAACCATTCTCAAATAGCCATGATAGGAGGTGGCCGGCTTGTGAGGGAAGTCGAATGCAAGTATTAATCCTGGCCAACTCCAAAGCCTCATACCAGGTCTCTTGCAGCAATATGCTTATCCGGTTCGTGGCCTTGACCAGCTCGAAGATAGAGGAAGGTATGCTCGTGGTTGATGCAGAGGCACCAGGAACAAGCGCAACAACCGTGCTGGTTAGGCAAGACGAACAAGTTTCCTGGAGGACCGACTGAGACTCATCCAACGCGATGTTGTCAAAAGTTGAGCTTCGCGTCCAGCTCAAGTTGTTAACACTTTTCCATAGTGCCAACATCGAGAGAATCGGGATGTCCGTATCACACTGCCAGCTGCCCTTTCCACCCGATAACCCGCGGATTTGCATACCGATTGCCGGTACGGGAGCTCTGTTGGGGAGCTGACGCAATGCGCCTGAATCATGACACGTGATCTCGGCCAGCTTTCCAACTTGATGGAACACTGGTCTAAGTGCGGCTACGACGGACAATAGACTCGATCCTGAGCTGCTACTACCATCGGCTTCAACGCGGCGATCAGACTTGGGACGTGATAATTGGATTTCCTCAATAATCTGCACGGCACGCCGACGAACGCTTGAGATCTCCATTAGAAGCGCATTCGAGAATGATGCAGCTACTTGACCAACACTGGCTTCCGATGCAAATCGTCCGAGGTCTCCTAAGTCATCTGAGGTCTCATGCCAGTCTGGTGCATTTGCGAATGCATCGATCAGATAAGTTGTGAGCTGTCTTGCAAGCGATGTCTGAACTGTGTTCATACTAACATCTTCAGCTGACGCGTCTGACATCGCAACAACACTTTCTTGTGTTTCTCGGGCAACTGCGTCAAGCATGATCTCCACGAAGCCCGAGAGCCACTTGGCAGCATCACCCAACCGAGTCGAAATGGCAATACGCAGCGAATCAACTATAGCTCGAGACCAGCTATGCGTTAAAAATCGAGACATAATAAGATCCCTGTACACATCACCTGATAAATCACGAGAGAGACCAACCTTCGCTCGTAGCTTACGTGCGGACTCGTTCACCACGGGTCCTTGACTGAGTTGCAACGCCCGTAGATAGCAAGCAACACTGTCGACTTCAGTTCGCAGAGTTCCTGCAGTGCTTGCTGAGACAGCAAGCTCGTTGGCAATGCGAACAAGCTTGTCAGCAAGGCTCGTGAGCAAATGTGATGTCGAGGGGGAAGACGGTGTCAGACGTGCCTTGGCCCAGCGCTCAAGTCGAGTTAGCACGGACGCTGCCTCTAATACCGGGGCAAGTAGGCCGACCATTGTGCTGGTTGAATGGCCTGGGATGCGGGGTGCGCATGAGGCGGCGCACATGGACGAGCTCTGTGAGCACAACGGGCAGTTCGAGTAGTCTCGAGGAGTGATGGCGCTTGTACGTCGTTCCAATTCCTCACGTACGCACCGCGGTAAGTGCCTTGCGGAAATTCGCATGGCCATGTGTTCCGCTCTTGAGGGCTCGAAACGAGTCTCGTTCTGGCTTCCAGTGACTTGGTATGCTAGGCGCTCCGTAGACCACTGAATAAAGCCTGGTGTCGATTGACCCGACAATACGGCCAACAACGCAGCTATCCAAGCCTGCTCTGATACAGTTATAAACAACCGGTTGTTCATGTCTTCCACGGCCACACGCGTGACAATCGAACGACGGATCAGTTCTTGCTGGAGGAGTGCAGGGAGGCTGGAGAAGGCATGAACATCATAACCATGAAGATTACGATAACGCAACAGCTCGAATTTTGCGACCTCAAGATTAAGCTTCCCTTGAGATGGCATCACGCGCGTCTCCTGACATTCAGCACTGTTTCGAAGAATTGATACGGCAGTTTGGCTCGGGAATGGGAACCTATCAATCGGTAGAGTCTGCAATAATCTCCAAGCCTGAGTTAAGACGACCCAATGTGCTCCTAATGCTGTATCACTGCTGGGCGAAGACAGTGCATTTGGAGTGTGTTCTGTGTCCTTCACCATGCTGGACTCTCGCATTGGCAAAGAAGGTATCGGAGGTAGAAGTGAGGTTTTGGGACGCACAGAGGTTTCGTAGTCAGCCTCAGTTCGTGACCGATAAAGCTCAACCTGGAGGGTGCTGTCCGACGCGAGAGCGACGTCTTGCGCGGCTGCAAGAATCGTGGGGAGCAGAAGCGGAGATCGAGATGGGGGAGCAACTAACACTTCACCTTCCGGCTTTCGAGCGAGTCTTAGCGCAGAGGCAAATGGATTCTCTAATTGCGGGAGATCCAGCGAAGGCTGCGTGCTAGGAGACTTATAGTTAGCTGCAAAAGAACCCTGGCGAGCGTCTTTCGTGCCCTCACGCGAATGAGGAAGCCGGACGTCGTTAACGACCGAGTAGGCTACTCGCGCGTGCAGTAAATCAGGCAACGCATGGTATGTTTCCTCCGTACCGAAGTCGGCCATGAATCCCTCATCGAGGTCCTCGCTGCAGGACTCTGCTGGCGCAAGTTGCCCCCACGGGGAGACATCCACCTGAGCCGCTTTGAACTTGCTGACGGCGATTGGAGGAATCAACTGCAAGGGTTCTGACATGAGAACAGCGTGTGTTTCAGCAAACTGTTTTCGTCGGCGTAGGTGAGTGACTAGCAATCTCTGGGCCTGCCGCTCTGTTTCGATCAATGCACCTGCGTGTATCTCAGGTGTGACGAGTTCGGCGGCTAGATGAGAACAGCCTTGAACAGTCTTGACAGCTGTCATTGCCGCTACTTTCGAATGCGAAGCGTAGTCAGCAAGCAGTGTCAGCAAGGTTAAAACGGCGTCAACATTGAAGCGCTTATTTTCGGGTGCCTGCATTTGTTCCTTCACTGAGTCTCGAAGCACTCGCAGCGCATTGGCCCGGTTGACTTGTCCTGAGTTCTTCCAAAACACCTCAAGGAGTGCGAGCTTGGATTCTGCTGCTTGATCACGTGATGCAGCGGCTCGACGGTGAAACTGTGGGCCCTCGCACTCGAATAGAAGCCGTCGGTACAGCCGCACTGGTAAATGCCCATTGGGAACAGCCCAGGGGGGAGGGAACGATCTCTTCTTGCCAAGTGAGGGAAGGTACGGCGGCTTAGCTATGGCTGTGCTGTTCAGAGACTTCTCATGCTTACAGAAGGGATCACATAAACTCGGCACATTCAGCAATCTGGGCGGATACTTAAACGAACCCAAATACGCAGCAGGAAGCGCGCGCAATAGGCTAACTATGGACGACTGAGTGATTCGGCCTGATCGGGTTTCATCCTGGATGTGTGGGTGGAGCAGACGATGCCTTGAACTGGGACCTACTTTGGGCGATTCAGAGGTCTGCGAGAACTCCAGGCTGTCGTCTCCCTCTGAGTCTATCGTCTCATCACCACCCCTCTGCCTCCGACCGCTTCCGGCACTCATGTTCGAAGTCTAGCCAGAGCTGAGGCGTGTCTGGACCAGAAGGTGGTTCTCACAGAGTTCTCCGTCCGGGGACCCGGGACGAGCGTGTCCCTACTCCTTCTCGTTCGCGGGAAACAGCACGGACGCGGCTCACAAGCGCATTACTTGAGCTGCTTTTCGTTTGTGAGTGATTTTCAGTTGAACCTGGCAGAGATGGCGGGTGCTGCGACTAGCACCGGCAATCAGTAACAGGATGCACTGAAAAAAGAGGTGTTTTCAGAGGTGCACGTGCCCGGTCGCGAGATATACAGCCTGTGGAAAGATGCACTGAGCCGAATTCAAATCCGGTCCGTTGGCGGGTGGATGGGTTCTCTCTCCTCTCACAAACCTGGCGTTGTTGGGGATATGTTTGGTGGGGAATATCTTGTGAATGGATTTGTGCAGGCAAGTGTGGACACCAACTCTGTGTTCAGGCGTGAGCACAACGCCTGTGCATTGACACCAGACCAGCATGGACAAAGCGCTAACCTTGGAAAGTCTCACCAAATGTCTCGACTGTGTGTAACCGCGCTCGAATCTAGCCATCTAGAGGGCCTTCCGCGCGTAGTGACACCATGGCTGACCAGGAAGAACTCACACAACAGCTCATTGACGCGATTGAGAATGAGAGCAAGGAGGAGATCGACGCGGCCCTTGCTGCTGGCGCCGATATCAACTCTCCCGACCCAATGGTAAGTATCTTCTACTTGGATATCTGACGCTAGGTGGTTGGTCGACGTGGGCTGTCCGCTGGATAACACTACAGCCATGCTCCGCGCGCAAGATTCCCGCTTGCTGCCGAACTTATTCTCGCACATGACTCCTCGCTCTGTTCAACCATAACATTCAGACTGGCATGCTCCCTCTTTCCAAAGCCGTGATGCGAAACAACAACGAGATCGTCGAATACCTGCTGGAGAAAAAGGCTGATGCTCAGGCAGTGGGTGAGGATGGCTCGCCCGCGCTTTCGGTTGCGGCAGCCCTCGGTGAGGTCAGCTGCCTCGATTCGCTCCTGAACGCCGGAGCACTCATGGACGCTCGTGATAAGGATTCACTGACGCCTCTCATGACGGCCGCTGCGGGTGCTCACAAGAAGTTCGTCGAGGCTCTCCTCGAGCGCAAGGCTGCTGTAGATACCGCTGATAAGGATGGTAATACCGCTCTTTTGCATGCTTGCGTGGTTGGTGCTCGTGATGTCGTCGAAGTCTTGCTTGCTGCCAACGCAAGCTGTGAGATCAAGAACAAGGCGGGCAAGAACGCTCGCCAGGTTGCACTCGATGCAAGTGCCCGTGGTTGCGTTTCCGCTATTGATAGCTACCTTGCAGAGCAGGAGGAGCTCGAAAAGAAGCGTCAGCTTCTTCGTGAGGAGTACGAGAAGTCCTTGAACTTGGAGACGATCAAGCGATTGATGCGAACGGTTCCCTTCGACAACTGGAGTCATGCAGACTGCGTTCTCCTCTTCAAAACAACTGAAGGCCTTAGCCAAGAGTTTATCAACATGGCTGCTAGCAACTCCAAGATTACTGGCGAGTTCCTCGCCTCTGACTTCTCGCACAACTTCTTCAAGGACGAGATGGGTTGCAAGCCTACAGACGGTTTTGCTGCGTTCAAGGCTGTGAAGGATGTGCTTGATTACCAGGCAGAGCGCAAGCGGTTGCAGACCAAGGGTTGCTGTACAATCGCTTAAGGTGCAGCGGAGCAAAGCCATGCGGCGCTATGACCAGCTGCGAATCGTACACTCGAAGCACACCAACACAGTTATTGACTCTAGCTTAGCGTTACCCACTGATTCATCCGAGCTAGCGGGTCCCGCGCGTACATTCTTTCGCTTAGAGGACCCGTGGTATTGTACGTGCTAGTTGCTTACAGTACTATCCAGACGATTACTCCACACATAATCAGCTCGTTTCCTATCTTCGCCCTTTGGTGTTAACAAAGGATTTATTGTAGACCTCAAAGCGATGCTCTGCATTCTGGTTCCGCACGATAAGCTCTGCCGGACTCTATCACTCCGCCACCTTATTGTCATACCAATCAAGAGATTCAGTTGAAATGGTAGTAGATGTGCCATGCTAGTCCTTGCGACTCAGTATCCACGGCTGAGTCGTCCTATGTAATTATGTTACCAGCACACCATGCCTCTACCCTAGTCATCCATGTCACACATGTAGTGACGGGAATTTATTCGTGGATCCTCATCAATACATTGAGTCAGCCAGCTCATTTCATTTGATTCTCAGTTGCCACTGGTTCTTCCTTTTCCTCGAATGGTACTCGGCTCTTTGTGAGCTTCGTAATCTCGCTTGGGCCGGTATAGGTGAGACCGCATTTCGTGGTGATCGCAGCGTGTCTTAGGTTCAGTCGCAGTACGTCTCTACTGAAACGCTCCAGAGCAGCATTGATCTCGGCTTTTGTGCCGTTGTCACTGACCTGTTCCCGCTTTTTCCTGACGATGTCATCCGCGAGCAGCGGCTTCTCAAGCGCGAGGCCGCGTGGCCTCGGTTTACCCAGCTCAACTGCAGCGGATACCAGCTCACCAGGCGTGACAGACTCCGCGAGACGGAGTGTAGCCTTCCTCGGTTCTAAGCTCTTCGCGATTTCAAGTTTTCTTTCGAACTCCTTGAGGTCTAATGCATTGAAGCCCAGATAGAAGAACGACAAGTCCGGTAATGGGGGATACTCAGATGGCCTGAGCATGGGGAGTTGATTCGTGTGGATGGCCAGTTGGCGAGCATAGTGTGTCAGTCCAGTCAGAGCGGCATTGGATGCAGTCGCCTCGAAGGTGCTGAGACTGTACCGGCTCGAGACGCTAAGGGTTCTTCGCAGTAAGCTGAGTAAGCCTGGCCGTAGAGGGGCTAGTGGTAAACCAGGGTCAACGTAGCGCATAAGACCTCCTATTGTTCGCAGCACGCACTCCAAATATGCATCACGGCATGGTGCAAGCTGTCCAGACGTAGTGATCGCCAGGAGTATTCGCAAGTGAAGCAAGTCAAAGTAAGCGAATCCTAACATAGAATCCAGTCCAAGTACGGCGTCTCGCCGGCCCTGGGCAGCTGTTGAGGCTGCTGGATCGCTTATGTACAATGGAATCGGCAACACGTGGTATTCTGGCGTGGTCAGTTCTGCGATAAACAAGAGGAATTGGGCCGCTGCAGCAAGGACCATGGGGGTTGCTCGTGGGTCACATGTACCATTCAACAGCATCTCCCATACTGACACAAGCGCTTGGGTCCACCTGATGCGCGTTGGATTGTAGGTGAAGTGATTCGCGATGGCCGATCCTAACCCTTGATCCGAATTGTTAGTCAGTCCAGACGACTGCGACTCGGACGAAGGCGATGTCGCGATAGCTCTTAGCCGATCGAGAGAATCCACTTCGAATACATTCTTGAGGATCCAGGCCTTGAAACTTTTCACTGCACTTGGTCTTAACGCAAGTTTCCCAGTCTCCACGTCGTACACCTTGGTGGTAGGATCGCTGGAGTCCTGGGGCAGGGCGACGAGCCCGGCAAAGATCTGTGAGCGAAACTCTGCACACTGGGCCTCACTGAGCGGCAGAAAGGACCGCAGCTGTGCGCTGATGACTTCCGCAGGCACGCCTGCCCGCAGGCCCTCGACTCTCGAGAGCATGTAGTCCCTCTCACGCGACTGGACATGCTCAAAAACGCAGGCATACTCGGGTTGCTTACCAAGTCTGGCCTGCAGAGCAGCGAGCGGCTCACCCTGGAGCAGACACAAGGCGAGGTAATTGATTGCCTCAATTGTTGCGGGTGCCACCCCGGGTGAGGGCGGCACGACTGCGTAGTATGGTAGATATGGTATGTTCATCATTGTCTTGTTTGTAGTCTGGCGCAGGTGCTGCTTAGTTCTTGGGGGTAAAGGCGTGACAGCACAGCTGTTTGAGGGATCGCACGTCGAGCCGTATCGTTCCCTACCACACACACGTGCGCCTATGCCGCTAACCAGACCCGGTGCAAAAGTGAAGCGAGGTCGGAAAAGTGTGGGGGGATCACTGTAGAAGGGGCTGTCGCGGACGAGGTTCGCTGCGGACTTCGCTTAGATTGCTTAATGGGATACGTGTTCAGGCCAAATCAGTATTAACTATGCATTTTTGATTCAGAACGGACCGGCTCTACATCTACCTACCCAGGCGTTTTGCTTCGAGCCAGTGCTCCTAGATCTGATTCCAAACTCATAGGCTCTCTGCTTGCACTTGCATGACGCCTCCGAGCTCACCCGCATCGGTTCTGGCTATCTATCATGAGACATGGTCTTCTTACACATCCAATTCGTTCCATTCTCGACTGAGCGCGCCAGAGTCGCAGTGATCCAGTCGTCTTGCCAAGAGGGTTTCTCTCGTTGTTCGCCATATACCCGGTTCGAAATGGGTGTGATACAGTGCATATCGGTGACCACTGGCAGGTCCTATCATCCCGCATTTTCCCACGGACAGCTACCACTTCACGGCCGAAATAGCCCTCCTCAAGAAAAGACCGGGAAAGTCCCGTCTAGGAGTCCGAAGTTTTGAGCCTTTTGCTAGAATATCAGGGTTTTGAAATCTCAGGATCTGCAGCGTAGACAGGCGAGACAATTGCAGGCTTAGATAGATAACCCCAGGATACACTACGCTATCGCCTGAATCCATGTCCCGGAGCGATAGTACCGGCGCTATGTCCGCCCCTACAACTTTCGGGTCAGTCTCCACAAGTCCTGCCGGGAGTCGCGCCAGCAAGCAGCCTGATAGCATTCTGGACTACGTGTCAAGCTTCAGTCAAGCCGACCTCAATGCTTTGTACACCGATGCCTTCGCGGTGATGACCATGTTCCAGTCGTTTCCACCCATTTCCAAGCAGATCATCCTGCGTCTGATCAACCTGGGGGACCTAGCGCTCTCCCTGGCAACGCTAAAGTCATGGCTCGTGGCGAATGAAAACGTCCAACTGACATTAGAGGCTGAGTTGAACCGTCTCAAGTCGTTTAATGTGATTCAAATCGTATATGCGCCCACGGCACTTGAGCAAAAGCCCGGAACTGCTCCTTCGGTGGAGCAGAGGAACGTCGAGAGCGTGAAATTGCACCCTGCGTTCCGAGATTGCCTGCTCACGTCTGTGACTGCAGGATCCCTCAGCGAGGACCCCAAAGTCTCAGCCCAAGGCAGTGCTTTGGAGCCCTCCAACAGTAGCACAGAGTCGTCAGGGGGAGACGCCGAGGACGAGGAATGGGTTCCTCGATCCGTCGTTGATAGCACCGCACTGAGCAAATGGGCTGCGATTCTCAATCACATGGTGGGCGTCGCGCCGCCGTATGCCCAGCCCTCAACTCAGTTCAAAGAGTACTTGATCGAATCTGGTCTGATGACACGCCGGACGGCAGGTGATAATGAGGTTATCGCTCAACGACTTGGACCAGCATTTCCGGCGGTTCGTGGCTCTGTTCCTTCACCACAAGGTGTGGTTTTCTTGCTCCAGCCCCTACGTTCGCAGCTCTGGACGCTGATTACAGGCTTGGTTGAGGATACAGTGCGAGCCGTCGGTGGTCGTGACGACACGTTGAGATTCCTGTTCCGACTGTCTTTCACAAGCAGTACGCAGAGGTTACCTATCAGCGCACTGACTGACGCTCAAAAAGTTTTCCTTCACAAATTGGCACAAATTGGCGTTGTATACGTCGCATCTGAAAATGCCAAGTATTATTACCCAACTTATCTGGCAAACGCTCTGTCCGACAGTCGCGCCGTGTCGCCGGACGAAACGGCTCTTAATGTCCCCGAGACACCCAGCGAGGACAACAAGCGAGAGGTTGATTTGACTCCGGCACTCCCTGATCAGAGAATGATTATCCTTGAGACATCTATGAAGGTGTACGCGTACACCTCTTCGTACTTTATTATTGCTCTGCTCAGCATTTTCGTGAGACTGGATTTCCGTCTGCCTAACATGGTTGCTGGTTTGCTTACTCGCGAGAGTGTGAAGCGTGCTTTCCTCAACGGTCTTACTGCAGCTGACATTGTGGCTTGGCTCGCTCGGCACGCACACCCTAAGCTGGTGGCAAAGGCTGAGGGTAGCTACACGGCTCAAGGCACACGAGTTCCGGGTACAGGTCACATCGTGCCACTGAACGTTGCTGAACAGATTCAACTCTGGCAAGAGGAGCGACATCGCCTGAATGTCGTTGAGGCGTTCCTAGTTGAGGACTTTGACAGTGTGGACGAGTTTGAGTACTGGGCATCATTTGTGCGCACGGCTGGAATGGCCCTGTACATTGACTCGCGTAGTCGGCGACTTGTACTCAAGCAGTCATGCGCTGACGAATTCAAAAAGGAGGTCCTCGCATGGAGAGCAAGGACACGAGCGGCTGCAGGTGCTGCCAACAGGTAGAAGGCTTCATTGGACTGGTTTAGTTTATTCCGTAGTAAATGAAGGCATAGTTATAATACATTAAGAGAAAGACAACGGAATCGTTTCAAATAATTGTGGCCGAATAAGTCTCCGTCCAATGCAGAGGCACGTCCGCGAAAACTGTGTGCCGACCCGGTTTGTAAGGTTTAAACAGTACCTAAACTACAACAGTGCCATGATCATACTCCGCAGTCGCGCGTTATTAGTTGTTATTGCTTGGATGGCGCGACCTCGGCGGTACTGTTCTCGCTTGGTGACGAGATTCGAAGACTCCCAAGACCCTCTTGCAGGATATCCTCCACACATTGCTTAACTAGAGTTTCAGTGGGGACATCCGCGGAGGATGAGGCATTCAGCCGTGATTGTACCCTAGCGCTAACATCTGCGCCAGCTACCCACTGGGAGAGCGCTTGGACGTCCTTCGGGGCGAGCCCTGAGACGGCTTGAGCTGCACTCGTAGTCTGGGGCGTACCGGAGCTACTCGTGGGTCGCGTAGTGGCCTTGAGGATAGATGAAATCGTAGTCTGCTTCATTGGTGGCTGTGATGCAACCGCAGATGCCGTAGGTGCGGCCGTGATCGCTCCCGCTCCTCGCTGCGCGAGCATACCCGATAACGAGAACCCTGGAAGAACTGGCCCCTCAGAATTGCTACCTGCCTTGTCTAGAGTGAAGTCGTCATCAGGCAAACTTGTCGCATCGTCAAGGGAGAACCCATCGCATGGTGGCGGTGTTTCAATCTTCAGCTTGGCTGTCAAGATTCCTGTCTGTGGCTTGAAGTCTGGGTCCAGAACGGTTCGATACAAAAAGAAGTGTTGGAACAGGTTGTTTGACATGAAATCCATAATTTTAACAAGCTGTTCCGAAGTAAACGGTTCACAAGTCAGGTTCATTTGCTTGAGTGTCGAAGCAATCGCGCTACTAGCCGTCGTATGTGTCTCCTCGCCTCGCACGACTGGGGATGAGTTGGGTTGAAGTGTTGACGCAACGACGGCCGCTGCAGCGGTTGCGGCTCCACTGTCGTTCGACTGAGCCTGGCTGCTGCTGGCACTACTTGACGAGGCTTCGGGGCTTCGTGGAGGCACACCCACTGCAGAGGCAGTAGCCGCAGCCTCCCCTGTAGTGGCAGTGGCCGGTCTCGACTTCGACGACTTCGTGTCGTCTGACACTTCAGCTGCCTGCTTAGCCTTGTTCAAGACCGAGAGCGAATAGAGGGTTTCCTTAAATGGCAAAAAGCACTCACTCATCTTGATCTGCGGGTTCGCACGGATCTCATTTCGCAGCGTCTTAGTGAGAATGTGGAGTACCTTGGTCTGGTTAGGCGTGAGGTTGATTTCGTGTGCGAGCTTAAATGCGAGAAACACATCATCGAGCTCAAGGGAGGCTAGTGACATGCGGTTTGAGTCGGGGTATCCGAACAGCTGCGCCACTCGCGACCGCTGCTCCTTGGTGGTAGGCAGGGACCACACCGAATTGAGTAGCTCCTGGCGGGAGGACGTGAGAGCAGGATGGGATATGGGGGAACAGGAAGTGAGGTCACGTGGAAACCAACCAAATGCGGCTTATGCAAGCGGAAATCATCTCCACACATACTCACTTTCATGTACTTACGTAGGGGGTCGGAGGAGGAGCCTCGTTGTGCTTCTCGTTTTCGGTCGATTCTTCCTCTTTAGCGTCTTCTTCGCGCTTCTTGCGGCCGGCTTTGGCTACTGGCGGCTTCGGCATTGTGGTTCGTCGGGTTTTCTACCTGCTACACACCGCGGGTCTGGAGTTACAGAGTTCCACAGAATAGTTGGAAAACGGCTGTCTCGTCCGTGGGTGTTCTTTCGAGGGTTTCTTGGGCTCAGGCGTTTAAGCCGAGCACCGCATAGCCTACCAATCCCCAGTAACACGGATAGCCCAATTTCCGTGGCGTTCGTCCCCTTGCTAACGTCGCAAGCCCATAACACCCCACCCCTTCGAGATCCCATCAAGACGGTTCGCAGGGGGAACTTGGGCAGCTCTTACTCAGGTGCATATAAAGCGCATGTGCCTGGTGCGAGAACAGCTGGATCCATGTATCCAACTTGAGATCTCGCCTACAGCCCCGAGCAACCGGCTGATCATCGTGGGTATTCCACCTCAGAATCACTGTGAGCAGTTACTGGATATAATGTAGATATTTGTATTATGGGTAAAGTTATCGTTTCAAATCCAGTTGGGATCCTATTTTCCACTCGTTGCCGATGTGCCCGGCGCGTATCTCCTGAACTTACATCCCACCCACGGCGCTAGCAGACCCCCCAATTGCCCCTCTCAGCCCACTTTCTCAGCCTCTCTGGGAGGGGGGTTTGAAATCCCAGCCAGCGGGTGACCCGCGTCGGGGGGGACGGAATACAGCTGGATTTGAAAAAGAAAAAAATGCTTAAAACTCACAATTTTCGGGACGAAATTGAGCGCATGGGGCGTATTATGCGTAGATAAATATACGCTGGGATGATGAGGCATCGTATACCGTGCGATTATACTCGGGTGAAATGTGACTTACCGCCTCGATTCAACCCAAGATCCCGTGTTTACCATCCTACTGGTCGATTTTGGCACCGCTCGGGCTTGTGTTTGGGGTGTGCTAACGCCGGAGGGACACGGTGAGTGGGGCTGCTGTCGTGCTGAATCGATGCGTGGGCGTGTGATGGTCCGTCTAAATCCCAGGTCCGCCTGGCAAGTCACCCTGGAACCCCCTTTAACACACCTCGAAAGCATCCGGACGTGGCTCATGCAAAGCTCTGTGCGCACGGTACTGTTGTGTGTAGGAAGAGAAGGCAGTATGAGTAGTGCGGAGCCGATCGAGCAGGCAGACTCGTGGGAGGTGATTGACGCCTTCTTTGAGGAGCATGGCCTTGTTCGTCAGCAGCTCGACTCGTATAACGCCTTCGTCACGACCACGATGCAGCAGGTCGTGAATGAATACTCCACGCTGGAGTTCTTCCCCGAAAAGTCGGAGCGGAATCGTGGGAACAAGCGAGAGAAGATCGAGATCCACTTGGGTGCGTTGAAGCTAGGTCAGCCTAGCGTCCAGGAGTACGACCAAAAGACCGAGATTCTCACACCACACATTGCGCGATTGAGGAATCTGACGTACCAGGCGCCGCTGAGCTGCACCATCACGAAGATCGTCAAGACTGTTGATGTGACGGGCCACGACGTTGAGGATGACGAGTTTCCCGTCGAGTCCGAGGAGAAGGAGGTGCTTCTCTCCCACATTCCTATCATGGTCCGATCCAAGCCATGTGTTCTGTACGGCCAGCCTGACCCCGTGGTCGTCGCGATGAAGGAATGTCTCATGGACCAGGGTGGTTACTTCATCATCAATGGTAGTGAAAAGGCGATTGTCGCACAGGAACGCATGGCTGCAAACCAAATCATGGTTTTCCAGGGTTTCAAGGGTGTCACAGCTGAAATCCGATCGCAAGCCGCGGACTCGCTCTCAGTGCCTCCTCAGATTGCTGTCAAGCGCATTCCCGTGCCGAAGAAGAAGGACGAGTACACGCTTCAGGTGACCATTCCCTACGTGAAGGAGGAGATCCCACTGGCAATTGTCTTCCGAGCACTGGGCTTCGTTTCCGACCGAGAGATCCTCGAGCGCATTGTGTACGACTTGAACGATACGCAGATGCTTGAGCAGCTGCTACCCTCTCTCAACGAGGCAGCGGCTATTTCGACAACCGATCTCGCACTCGATTACATCGGTCGTCGTGCAGAGACCACTGGTAGCACACGTGCAGCACGTATCGAATTTGCTCGCAAGGTGCTGACCACGCAGTTCCTAATGCACGTCTCGACACAGCCAGGCAGTGAAGTGCAGAAGGCGTATTTTCTCGGTTACATGGTCAACAAGATGCTCGCGACTGTTCTGCACCGCCGTGACTTTGATGATCGTGACCACTTTGGTAACAAGCGCATGGATCTCGCGGGTCCTCTTTTGGGTACGCTCTTCCGCATGCTCTATGCCAAGATGATGAAGGAAGCACAGAAGCAAATTCGCATCAAGATCAATGCGCGAAAGCCAATCCTTCTTACTACTATCTTCCAGACTGATACGATTGAAAATGGTCTGCGATATTCTCTAGCCACAGGTAACTGGACGGTGAACCGTCAAGGTGCTCCTGCCAAGACGGGTGTCTCTCAAGTGCTTAACCGTCTTACCTACATGGCTTCCCTTTCCCATCTACGTCGTTCACAGGCAGGTGTTGGCCGTGAAGGTAAACTGGCCAAGCCACGCCAGCTGCACAACACGCAGTGGGGTTACGTCTGCCCCGCCGAGACACCCGAAGGTCAGAGTGTCGGTATTGTCAAGAACTTTGCGCTCATGTCTACCGTATCCGTCGGTCAATCCCCTGCGGCGATCATGCAGTACATTGGTGAAATTGAAATGGATTCTATTACCAACATCACTCCATCCGCCATTCCTGGTGCGACCAAGGTCATCGTGAATGGTAACTGGGTCGGTATTACAAGTGATCCACAGAAGCTGGTTTCCGATATTCGATTGCTCCGCAGATCCAATGATATCAGTTGGGAAACGTCTATCGTCTGGAATGTGCAAGATCGTGAGATTCGTCTCGTGTGCGATGCGGGTCGTATGATGCGTCCATTGTATATTGTCGAAAATGGTGTTATCGCTTTGAGGAAGGGCGATATCCGCGACCTACAGGAGAAGCGACTCGGTAGCAAGCCCTTCTCAGAGCTCGTAGCTCGAGGTTGCATTGAGTACCTCGATACACTCGAAGAAGAAACGGCAATGATTGCGATGATGGTTCACGATGTCACAAACTATGCTGACCAGTATCGATATACACACTGCGAAATCCATCCGTCCATGATCCTTGGTGTTTGTGGTTCCATTATTCCTTTCCCAGACCACAATCAATCACCTCGTAACACCTATCAATCTGCCATGGGTAAGCAAGCCATGGGTGTTTACACAACGAACTACATTGCACGCATGGAAACCCTTGCACATGTCTTCTACTATCCCCAAAAGCCTCTTGTCATGACCTATGCTATGAAGTACTTACACTTCCAAGAAATGCCCGCAGGTACCATGGCCATCGTCGCGATTGGTTGCTACACTGGTTACAACCAGGAAGACTCCGTCATTATGAACCAATCTTCAATCGATCGCGGTATCTATCGTTCTGTCTTCTTCCGTTGCTATGCTGACGCCGAAAGCAATGACATCAACGAGCCTTCCCAATTCGAGAAGCCTGTTCAGGCTACGACGGCGGGTATGCGCCACGCAAGCTACGAGAAGCTTGACATTGATGGTATTGTTTCCCCCGGTGTCCAGTTGTCCGGTGGAGATATTGTTATCGGTAAAACACAACCTATGCCAGCATCGGCTGAAATGCTGGCGGGCAAAGCCGCCCTTCAGCAGACGAAGCGTGACGCTTCCACAGCGATGCGTATTACCGAGAGTGGTATTTGCGATGCAGTCATGCTCAGTGTGGATCGCGAAAACAACAAGTTCACGAAGGTGCGTGTGCGATCCATTCGTATTCCCCAGATCGGAGATAAGTTCGCGTCTCGCCACGGTCAGAAGGGTACTTGTGGTATTACGTATCGTCAAGAGGACATGCCCTTCACCATCGAGGGTATTACTCCCGATATTATCATCAACCCACACGCTATTCCTTCACGAATGACCATTGGCCACCTTGTCGAATGTCTCTCCGGTAAGGTCTCGGCCATTGTTGGTCGACAGGGTGTCGCATCACCGTTCATTGACGTGACTGTCGAAACCATTTCAAATACTCTGCACTCAACAGGTTACCAGAAGCGTGGTAACGAAGTTCTTTACAACGGTTTCACAGGTGTCCGACTCGAGGCACCTATCTTTTTGGGCCCAACCTTCTATCAGCGTCTTAAGCACCTTGTCGATGATAAGATTCATGCTCGTGCTCGTGGTCCTATCCAGGGTATCACTCGCCAGCCTCAAGAAGGTCGCTCTCGAGATGGTGGTCTGCGCTTCGGTGAAATGGAGCGTGATTGTATGATCTCTCACGGTGCTGCGAACTTCTTGCGCGACCGTACCTTCCTCTCGTCGGATCCTTATCGTATCCACGTCTGCGAAATTTGCGGTATGATAGCTTCTGCGAATATCAAGGCCAAGCTCTTCCACTGCAAGTCGTGCCAGAATATGAGATCCATCGCTCAAGTCTGGATTCCTTATGCATGTAAGCTGCTGTTCCAAGAGTTGACCTCAATGTGCATCACTCCGCGTATGCTTACGATTCCTGAAGATCCTCGCGATGATCCCAATCGTGCATATGCGAAGAAGTATGCGCAGCTCGCTGCCAAAGCGCATGAGGTTGCGCAGAGTAACTCGGTCCCTAGCGGAGCTCCTACAGGTTTGACCAAGGTGTAATAGGAATAACTTCGCAGGGCCTAAATTCATCATGTAAACAAGTAAAACTTATGCGCATCACGGCCCTCAATGAATGGTTCGAAGTTGTAATTCATCGCTAGCTCACTAATAATGTTCGCATCTTCGAAGTTTATGATGAATTCAATAAACTAGACAACAAACAACCTGAACAGTGCTGCAACTGCTGGTAGTAAACAAAGGAGACGAACTCCGTCAAGAACCAAACTGATTACCAGATACACACCCGATGTGATCTGCAACGAATAATGGAAATTTCTCCTTAGTATGGAAGCCAGTTGTGTACGCAACGGGTAGGTGAATGCAAAGAGAATTGTGTCAAAACTTGGGGAACAGAACTCATTGATGTCTATAAATACTCATGTGTTTAATCATATGTTGACGTGATACTCAAAGTTGATTTAATTCTGCAGCGAGCGTGTTTAATTCGTCCTGCTCGGTAAAGTGGGTGTGGTGGTGGTGGTGGGTCTGTCCTCTCGACCTTGAAGTTGAGGTCGATCTCGCTGACGCAATTCTACTTTGCGATCTGGCACTAAGATCCCGAGGTTGGGTCTGTTGATGTGTTTGATAACTAGAGCCTGATGTGTTCGGATTCGAACTACGACCAAACTTGTTAAATGGTTCGACCTGTGGAATAACAAAAGGTGGTCTTGCGTCGGGATTAAATACCGATGCCGAACTCGAACCCGAAGCCGAGGTAGAGGATAATTGACCAGTGAGGTGGCGTCGAACAGGCCTCTTGGCTACATTCGAGGAAGTTGCGGGCTGACGACTCGAATGGACTTGATAGTCGGCAGAAGTGTCGTCTTGGGTTACAGCCCCTCCAGTTTGACTCTTAGTAGGAGAACCTGCGCTACCGGAACGTGCGGAGTCAATTGAAGTTGAATACTGCGTGAGGATTCGCTGCAGCTCGCTTCGAGTGGCCTCATCGCATGTCTTCAGGATATACTCGACATCATCAACGCCATCGTCGTTTGCAACAGCTAGAGCACTCATCTCCCCAGACCGATCATCCCCATAATGTCGATTTCTGCGTAGATGATCTCGACTGGTCTGAAGATCAAGTCGATTCGGTCGAACAAGCGAACCTGTCGATGTACTCCTATGACTTGAGGCCGGCGATGCAGTTACCACCGCAGTCTTTCGCTTAGCGTCAGGTGTTGTAGGCGGATTTTGTTTCCTGGACGAAGAATCCGTTGGTTCCATCAATCGGGACTTGAGAAGAGACAGGGCTGGGCGCCCATGTGTCTCCTTGATTGTCGGTAGAATTGCACGCTCTGAGGGTGTTTGAGGATCTCCAACCACACCTTCTGCCTGGACGCTGATCGATGCATCAATTGCCTTGCTCACTTGCTCTTCTCCTGTCCTCTCCGGTTCTTGAGAATCAAGAGGCTTCGAGTCAGCCTTGTCATCGACCTTCAGCGGCTCGAAGCTCTCGTATGTGGGCAACTGGTGGATCTCCAGCACTTCCGGGGTATCATCCGAGTCGCACCTAGCATCGATGGGCAGGCAAGCTGGGGATTTTACTTCAGCATCAACATCGGTCCTGCTATCTCTTTCAGGGATGCCGTCGAATAATGCACGATTTGAACGCGTCATGGCCTGAATAGTATTATCCAGGTTCGCGAGCGAAGCAACAATTTCCTGCTCTTGCTGGGTGATATCTGCTTTGCTCTCCGCACTTGCAGGTTCTACTACAGCGGTAGATTTTCCGACAGCGACAGATTCTACGTCAACGGGCTCATCGTGAACTTCAAAGCTTTCAGCGACATGATCATTGTCCACGGATGCACCAAGTGGCTCGGGGTCCTCGAATGTCTCATCGTCGTACGAGTAGTCACTAGCGTCTGTGGCTGCGAGGGGTTTGGAACTTCGCCCGTCTTTGGGAATAAACTCTGCGGTCGGTGTAAGCGCTAGAGGTGCTGTATCTTGCCTGAAGCAATCTTCGTTAGTGTGTTCACTTTGCTTCTCAGGAGCATCTGACATAGCCTGAACTACACGGAAAGTTTCGACATTGTTTTCTTCAATGCAGTCCTCAATAATTAACTCCTCAGTTACAGGTACACCATCGGACTGGGCTGGCTTAACTCCGTTCACATTCACAGCCTCCTCCACAAAATGTAGATTGGTAGGAGTCGTTGTAGCGCTTCCGAAGTAGGGATCGTGTTGAGGGATTGGTTCAGTCACACTCTGTTGCGCCCATGAACTTTGGGAGATCGTACTCATTTGTACGTCGTCTATCGAGGATTTCGCTTCAGCCTCAGCAACGGGCGGAACTGGCGCCGATGGGGTTACACTCTCTGCCCCGATCGTACCGATCGCCACAGGTGGCGATGGTGATATGGTCCTGACATCGAGAGTGACTACCGCACGGCCGCTGGATTGGACTGTACTTGTCTCGGACGAAGGCATGCTACTCACGGCGGCAGTAGCATCGGGGAATATTTGCATTTCTGGGATGCCAGGCGCGACAGTGAGTGCGTGCTGCGGTGTGCTGATTTCATCTGACGAAATGATCACATTGTCGAGTACAGGTAATGTTCGGTTCTTGCTTTGCAGCGGTGTGATCACGTATGTCATTGGTTCCGGATCAGTTTCAAACGGGTTGTCAATCTCGTCATCGATGTTTTCGCTCTCTGGTTCGAAGCCTAGGATCGTCGCAAGGGACCTTGGCGAGTACGTCGTACTTCTGGACGGAGTGGTAGGAGTTGAGGAGCTGGCCACCTCTCGGACTGCTGCCTTGGGCGAAAGCGCGTTCTGCACCAAGCCCGTGGATGACTCCTGTGGCCTGGTTGTACTTGATACAGCAGTTGCCACTTCCAATCTCTCGCTTAGGACATGCGTTTCACTCCTGACCCCGGCCGGTTCTTGTTGTGACTGAGCACTTTGTACCTGAAACGGCATGGCAGGCACGGGCTGGGACTTTGATTCGACTTGAATTTCGGGGCTTGACGACCCAGGTGAGGAGGGCGGACTGGGTGGGAGCAGCACTACCTGTCTGTTCGGTGGCACGAACGTCTGCGAGAGTCTCCTCACATCACCCTGAGTCGGCACTTGGAGCGCTGTGAAGGGCGACTGGATCGGGGTTCCTGTGTCAGTGTGTGGGATCCTGACAGATGTTGATGTGTCTCGTGCGGTGGATGCCTTTGGCGCATGTGGATCGTGCAGAGCGGTGCTGAACACAGCGCGGGGCTCGACAGTTTGTGAGGTCTGGGTTGAGTCCACGCCGGTTTCACGTGACTGGTTGAATTCCGTGTGCCACATGGTGGATATGTGGTATAAAACGGGTTAACAAATCAGTTATAGACAGTGACAAGCTGAAACCTTATATTAGCTACGCTGTCCCTGCCCCGGATACGCCGCTTTCACCATCCACTCACTTGTGCTTTTTTGCCTCTTTCAAGACGTTTCCCGGGTGTTTAACCGGGGTTTCGGTCTTGGCGGGGGTGACGCGACTGGGGATTGGCGAGTCTATGCGCGCACAGGGCTCGGAGCTCACGGCGGGAGTTAACGGAACTATAGCGCAGTCCAAGACCTATCAGTGCAATTATACCTTGTCGGAACTATATGCGAGAATGCAGATATATACCAACCAGTACAGGAAATTCAATCCTAACCCACGGACGGTATTTTTCTGCTTTCTCTTGTGTACAGGCATTATCCTCGCGCAAATGCTAGAACTGAACACATTATATGTAGGTACACAAACGGCTGCACAGGAAACATGAAGAAGAATATGGAAATTTCCCCGATACATATTATCCAAGACTAAAAGTAATGATGGCTAGTTAGATTCGCCCTGCAGTTGACGGAATCGATGCGCTCCCCGCACCAAGCCCAGCGTCAGTTGAGGGACGTGCATAAAGATAGAACCTATGTCCCGAAAATAACTGGGGTGAGCGGAGCTGTAGATACTGACCAGCTCGCAAGCGCGCCACCAACTGCATCGTCGACTGGGCCATCGCGCGACTGCCCACGAAGACCTTGGGCACCCGAAGTGCCACGTCGTTTCTTGAGCAACCCGACTGCATCAACAATCGCATGACACGAGCACGATGAGAGTCCTCTTCCGTGTACTCGTGGTCCACCGAGGACGCAAGTTCGGATACTTTTGAAATTGCATAGTTCACTGCTGAGGCTGCTGCCGAAAGGACAGTCTGTGCCCCTTGAATCGCATTCGAACTGAACTCTTTAAAGTGACCAAGAAGCCAACTCTGCTGATCTGATCCGTTTAGAGCAAACTGAGGGTCCTGCTGCATTGCTGAAATGTTGGCGGATAGAGTATTGATTGCGCTACGGACTCCCTCTGATACCACCTCCGGCTTTGATGCTGCTGAGACAGCTGAAGAGGCTACACTCGACAAGCCCTTGTCACCCTCCAGTGGCATGGCCATGATGACCTGAAGTCCTTGCCGCAGGACGGCCTTCGAGCTCTCAAGACCGGAACTCGCTTCAGACAGTTCGCGCGCTGCTGTACCAACACTGATCGAAGCCGACAGTCCCTCACTACCGCTGTTCAGTTTCAACATTGTACCACCAATGAAGCCCAATGCCAACCCGATCACGAGACCATTTCCGAAACTTGAGTTAAGAGCATTTCTTAAACTGGACCCAACCCACAGAAGCCAGGACTGCTCGCGCTTTGATCGCCTTCGTTGTTTTCGTTTCGTTTCGTAGTTTTCCACATCTTCAATATCTGAAAGTTGTGGAAGCTCGCCCTCTGCACCTGCGTCCTGAGTCTGAGAAGATAATGGAGCCGTCAGCGCCACGAATCCACATGACTTCGTGGTGTCTGAGTATTTCACTAGCTTGCCACGGCCCTCGCAGCCTTGCACATATAGGAATGCCGTCTGTAGATCTGTATCAGTATGCAAGAACGCTGAGTTGACAAAGCCCTGGATGTTATGATCAATCATTTTTTCTTCGTCCAGACTATGTATGGGAACCATTGGTGCCCTACTTGTCGTTGACAGCATTTGCCTTTCTTGGTCCTCTTGAGATTGATCTCCAGATATGGTTACCGGAGCAGTCGCTGAAGTTGAGCGAGAGGCCTGCAAGCGCACATCTAGGCGGCTTACTAGAAGCTCAGGATTCGTTGGAACGAATACAAAACTACCATCATGAGTCTCGAACGACGTATCGCTAAGGAACTCGTCTACCTCTTCTGTTTCAGTTTCGAACCCGTATTCGCTGTCGTTAAAAGTATACCCGACTCCAGGTCTCGATCCTCGAGCGGGTACGTCACCATCGAGTTCGACAGGGTCCTCTGCTGCAAGCAATGTAGGATCGAGATCAGACCGACTTCGCATGACTACGGGAAGGGCTTCATCTCGATACAGACCACGACGATCCGAGACTGACCCTGGTCCTGAGGAGCCTGCTATAGATGCAAGCGATGCGTCCTGTACTGATTTCCGTTCAGTATCATGGATCTTAGCAAGATCTGGAGCACCTGCAATCTCTGCTGGGTTCGTGCCCTCATCTTCCGTAGGAAGGTAGAGAGGATATCCTCGGATGATGTTGGGGATGCTTGATAGCGAGCGCGGTGTCATTCGTCCAGCACCGGCAATGCCGCTAGCATCAGGCGAACGGCCGGGACGATCGTATACCTGCAAATTACGTGACACGAAAATAAATGAGTTCTCATCGGACGATAGTGCATGGTCAGAGAGATAGTCCTTTTGTAAGGATTGACTGAGGTAATGGGGAGATATCTGGAGCTGCCGTGGTGGTTGGTGGTCATTCAGCTCCGCTCGCGGCGATTCATTGCTATGTTGCGCTGTTGGAGCTACTGGCTGCAAAGCTGAAGAAACCGGATCACTCGCCTGAAAATCCCTCTCAACTGCTGGTCTCACAAGGTGGGCGCGAAAGCTACCCTGCTGATATGCATTCATATATCTGCGCAAGAGCCGAATTCGACGACCACGTCTGCTGTAGCGTCCGATGCCTTGGGCCTTTGGAGAGATGACTGGGAGGCCATCTTGGTCGATATTGCGAGGAGAAGCGTTCAAGTCAACGCTACCAAAGTTGTACCTTGAATCCACAGGAGGGTGAAGGTGAGTACGACTCGTTGCTGCTTCTGGTTGAATGCTGTGCGGCTCTCCTGCAAGGGCAGTGAGGTCAAGACAGGATGATGACGCATCGGCCTCGCGATTGATGCGTAGTTGTAGCTGCATAAGTTGTTTAGTTTGAAGTTGAAATCTCCGCAGCTGGCGATCTCGAAGTCGTGTTCGTGAGCGATGGACCGATTCTGGTTTGCTATCCCGTACCACTAGCTTGAGCTCTTCAGATGAAGCACCATTCTGGGCATCGCTTGCTTGGGATGTAAGTTCCAGCGAGGACTCAGGAAACGACTGTTCGTATGTGCTCTTGGCCTGCCGGACCTCGGTTTTGGTTTCCATGTTGTGATTGGAGTCGCGATGGCCAATAACGGTCGAACTAGAGTCTACGGAGATCATACTTGTATCAAAGCCTCTAACAAATACAAAGCTACTGCGCTGAGACGAATCCCGTGAAAGTGTTGCGACTAAATCCTCAATAGGGGACGTCTGGGGAGCTCCTGCCGGTGCGGGAGCCACCGGTGAACCTGCTTGTCGTGCCTCTTGGGGACTCTCACGAACACCGTCTAGTGTGAGCTCGCCTGAGCCGCAACTAATCTGAGAGTATGGCTGATGGCATGCGGCATAGAGTTGTGCCATGACCTCGGCCGCTGATGTCAACGGATCTGCAATAACGCGTGAAGCCATTTCCTGTGCCCGGATCAGAGGACTCAAGGATGTGAGTTCGGACTGTAGAATAGAAGGTACTCCTGCAACGGCAACAGGAGTACATGTCGCCGCGGCCGAGACATTTGATCTGTCAGGGCGCTCTGTTCGAGTCGTTTCGGGTTGAATGCGGCTCGAAACGCTAGGGTCAAACTCGGCTGACGTGGTCGGACTCAAGCGCAGAGGGACGAAGCTAGGGAGTGTTGGCACTTCTGATGTTGAGAACGATACCCTAGACGCAGTCTCCTCTGCATTCGATCCGTCAGCATTCTGACTTTTCTTGCACGACCCATCTCTCGAAGGAGTAAACGATGAGATGCCAAATGGCTCGTGGATCTGACTCAGGCGGAGGGACTCGACTTCCTCAGCATCGTCAGCGTCTTCCTTACTCTGGCTACTGCTGCTACTGCTACTACAGCTGCTGATGTGGTAGCTCCTGGCTAGTTTGGTTTCTGGCGCAACCGCATCAGCGGCTGAAACTTCAGCCCTGACTTCGAGTTCTGGTCGAGTTACTGTTGTTGCGGTAATACTAGGCCGCTCTGAGGAGAGCGACGACATCCGAGAAAAGCTTGCCTGAGTATTCTCACCAAAAGTGGCCAATGCGGTATTGCTATCGGACGCGTCCGTGTGCTCTGATCCCACAGTGTTAGTCGGGTCAGACTTGACCTCCTGACTGGACTCTGCCTGAGGTTCTGGAGTCGATATAGATTTACGTGCAATTTTAGCAGTTGCTTCAAGTACATCCGAGGGTCCTAAATCTTGCGAAGAGCTGGGACTGCCATCCCGACTCAGCGTACCTTCGTTCTGAGGGGGATCTTGCACTTGGACGTCATTTAAATGACACCTCTGGGGATGATTTCGCGCTGGTTCGGGCTCTGTGGGCGCTGTAGGGCGCATGGTTCCGTCTTCATCAACGAGAATAAAGCTCGAAGGCGACCACTCCACTCGGAGCAGATGCGCTTCGGCCTCCTCAGGCTCGCCGGTACCTGCGAAATTGGGGGCGGGAGGGGACTGGGACATTTCTTGGGGGGGTACGGGGGAGAAAATCAGGGGTTACTGTGCGCGTCCTCTGATTTAATTGGCCGTGTTAGGTATAACTTCTGGGTACTTACCGGAATCCACTTGAAGACCGGCGCTGGCACTGCGTCAGTGTTTGCTTTTCTATCCTGTGGTGGCTTGAATCTTTCACTCGACTCAGGACTTGATTGTTGCGTTTCTGCGAGGATGTACGCCGGTATCGGCCGGACTAGAGCCGAATCACGCCCCCCACATCTAGATACACATATTGCACAGGTTTAAGCAGCACTTCCATCGCTGGCTCTCCTCAAGGAACGCACAGAATAGCTGTACTCACTTTAGGGACATGCACGCGCCCAGGATGAGCTTGCCAAGGTACCATAGCCGCGGCATCGCGGCGGTAAATTCAGACGCCCGAGGCCACTCCCAACGTATATGAGGCGCATCTGCGGTCATTGCACCGTTGGCTCTCCACATTGGGTATCCTGAAGTCTCTCGTCAACCCCAAACCTCCTCCCTCTGTCATACCCAGCGCTGGTGAAGACGAATAAAAAGCCTCTGAAGCAGTAGAATACAAGCTGGGAAGCAGTTCCCCGCCCGGTCACTGCACCCAAGAGTGCGCGCAGGCAATTCGGAACAGCTCTTCTCAGTCTCTGCCAGGTCTGGCCAGTGGTTTCTCGTCCGCCCGAATTCGAATTTTTGAACTCGGTCCGCCTGAGGGTGGATGGAATTTACCAACTAGCCGTTAGGATTCCACTGAAATCGGACCTCGCTGCAGAGTGATTTCGCGCCCGGATCGCGAGTGCAGGCGAGTGCTGGCACTTGCAAAATATGTTATTGTCCGCGACACACCTTGATGCTCTCAGATACATGGGTTAAAGCCCAATGTATAGCGTAGTCCACTCGGTAGAAGCTGCAGAAGTAACCGACTACTGAAAAGAACTCGAGATCCTAACCATATTCACCACCCTTTCACACCTCACGTATAGACCCGTGACGCGAATGCCACCCAAGAACAGCGCGGCAGCGTCTCGTGCATCCGAGGCGAGCGAACCGCCGGCTCAGCCTTTCGCGTTTATTCGAGTTCTCAAGGACAATGGCAAGCTCGGACCAGCCATGCCCTTGCATTCTCGACTACTGACCATTGGACGCAAGGCGTGTGACATGACCATTGAGCTGCCCACGGTATCGCGCAAGCATGCTATCATCGAGGTCGATGAGTCTGACGTGCTGTGGCTCACTGCACTCACGCTCAATTCCAAGACTCGACTCAACGGCGAGCAGCTTCCCATTGGGGAATCGCTCATGATCCGTCAGGGAGATGTGTTTGAGATCGGCCCACGCAAGTTCCAGGTTGAATACGGGCCAGGTATGCGTCTCAAGCGTATTCTCTATCCGAAGCAATACCCCCTTCCGGCGCGCGCCACACCCTCACGACTACAGACTCCACAACCCAAGAGGCAAGCCACTCCCAAAGGGGCCGCTCCATCCACTCCAGCTCAACCAAAGTCGCCACAGTTGCTGCAGCAGGGTGGAAAACCGAAGTCCCAAGCAGGAACCCCAGTCTTAGCACCGTCTGAAGAGGATCACGTGGCCGACCAGCCTAAGGAAGACGGTAGCGAAAATGAGTTACCATTGGAGCCTCCCAGTGCTCCTCTCCCACCATCGGTGACCCCAATTGCCAAACGCAAATCAATTGAAACCACACGATTTGTGCTCCCATCCCCAGTCCAGCCTACGCCTGTTGCAAAGGTCACTACCCCTGGATCAGCAAAGAGCTCGCTTCGCTCCGCCCTCATCGAGGCTACAGCTGCTGCCGAGGCGGACTCTGGTCCGCAGACAGTGGGCAGCAGTGCTCCTAGCAGCAAGCAGGCGACACCGAAAGCTACTCCTGCCAAGCAGACTTCAGCATCTGCTGAGTCCGCGTCCTCCGCAAATGTCTCCGCAAATATTCCAATGAAGCCTAGCCGACTTGACTTCGGGCTAGAAGACAATCAGCCTCAGGAGTATATCGAGCCAGGATCAGCGGATGTCGTTGTTCAGGAAGCGTTGGAGGTCATTAACTCGATTGCTGAAGCCTGCGAGGCCTTGTCCAATGAAGCGAGAGCGCAGGCTGAGATGGTTGCACAGAGACATCTAGCTTCACCTGCTACCGTGCCTGAAGTTGCCCCAGTCGAGGCCGAGGACCAGATTGAGCGTAAAGATACCGAGTCCCAGCCAGATCCAGTGGAAGTTGCTGTTGCCATCGATTTGGAAGATGCAGCGCGCGCAGTATCGGCACTGGTGAGTCCTGATAAGGTCGCCAAGATTGCTGTAGACCTTATCAAGGTTCCTACCGCGGCATTGTCTCCGGCCGCGAGTGCCATCCGAGAGAAGCTCCTCAACCATTTTGCCAACGTATCGCTCACAGCTCCCCCGAAGTCGGACCTTGTCCAGCTTCAAGCGAGCCCCGCGCGTGCAGATGAGAGCGCTCGTGATGACGCTCTTGCGTCTGAGCTCAGTGGAGATCTTGTCGCCGAGGCGATGGCCGATGCCCAGCGCATGCTCTCGGAAGCCAGTGCTCTGAATGAGGCAGATGCGTTACTAGATGAGGCAGCTAAGCTGATTTCATCTCCAGCGTCTATGTCGCGACGGCGTAAGTGGTCTATGGCCGCAAAGTGCATGTCGGTGCCCATGTCTGTCTTGGAAGACTCTCCGGCTCCGTCTCACAAGTCTGAGGCAGGTTCTGGTGCCACCCCCGCGAAGACACCAGCAGGTAAGATCGATTCTGAGCTTAACACACCCAAGTCAAGTCGATCGACCAGGAGCCCTCCAGCGTCGCCGCTTAACGTTTCGAAGCATACCGCACATACTTCTGGAACTCCTCAGTCCTCCAAGGTCCAACGACATCGGCACAGCTTGAAGGATGCTCTTGCCCTCCTTCGCAACGTTCCGATGGAAGACAACGCAGATTGCGCAGGTGTACCATGCGAAACGACACCTTCGCGATCGATCAAACGTCAGAGTACACCCCGCTCTCTGTCCAAGGCTGCGAAGTCACCAGCTGCTAGGGCAGTGGATGCCGATGAGAATACCGAAGGAACAACGATTACTCAGTCCGTCCGTGCGCATTACGTCGTTGCGCAATCACCTGCCAAACAGAGTGTAGGCTCTCCTTCGCTCTCAAGCTTTGGTTCTGAAATCGGTGATCTTACAACTGGCGATCTCACAACAAGCGTGGACGGATCGAAATCGAAGGTAAAGAAAGCCTATGTGCTCTCTCCGATCAAGCTATCCATGTTCCAAGACCTTACCGCGACAATTGGCAGCGACAGTCAGGTAGATCCTGCAAATGTTTCGTCCACTGGTCCATCATCACAGGCTACCACTCCATCGAAGCAAACAGCAGAGGAACGGGCCAGCTCGACCCCTAAGTCGGCCCAGACGGCTGCATCGACACCCAAAACTCATGGTAAGAGCCGTGCTACTACTCCCAAGACTGCAATGACTCCCATTGATGTGCTGAAAAAGACTATCTTCATGTCGATTATCGAGGATGCTCTCTCACCTGCTCGGCAAATAGCTATGTCTGCTCGAGCCGCACTTGCGGATGCAGAGGAGAGGCGTCTCTCTCTGGAGAAAACAATTGAGCTTGGCTCAAAGCACCGCACTCCTGGACCCTTTGCTGCAGCACAACAGGATGCAACAGATGCTATCTCGCCCGATGAAGCTGAGGCTATTGACGATCTTGATCGCTTCTTCGACGTACACACCGAAGCCGCTGATGATGCGGACATTGATGCTGATATGGCCTTTGCAATCGAGCATGAGTTCGAGGCCGCAGGCGAGGAAACCGAGGTCGAAGAGAACGAAGAGGAAGGGCCAACCAGCGGCGTTGTAGAAGGCGATGATGCCGAGCACAAAGATGCCTCTTCATTTGGTCTCGAAGACTTGCCTGTAAAACTAAACTTCGAGCACACCTATGTCGTTGACAAGGTTGTGTACTCGCCGAAACGTGCACTCGACCGTGAGAGTGAGCGCCAGCGGCGTCGCAGTTCCCAAGTTTTCGGTCGCGCAGATGCCTCTCATGAGGACTCTGAAGACGTTGACGTAGGGCTCGGCAAGGTGCGAAGTCGTCAGGATAGCGAATCTCACTCCGCTCTCGAGTTGTCTGCATCAGTGGATGATAATGACTCGATGCTTGCATCGCGCTTCAATGGGTCCCCTAAGTTACCGGCCCTCCCTGCTCCGACCCCTATGGTCGCGAAACGTGTTCGCCGCACGGAAGACGGAAACAGTGACACTTCTTTGACATCAAACCTCGACGAAAGCTCCATGTCTCTGGCATCCACGCCCGCCACACCGGCAACACCGACTACTCCAACCGTACCAAGTGGGGAGGACGCCTCCGAGAGGCCTCCAGTGGAGGAGTCAATTGCAAGCACACCTGCAAAGAAGACTCCGGCGGCTAAGCGTGGCTCAGCACGACGCACTCCGGCTGCCAACGCCGAGAGCGCAACTCAGGAGACTGCCCCTTCTACACCTCAGACAAAGGCCGACGTCGCCATGGATGAAGTTGACACTCCCTCCCAGTTTGCAACTCCTATGGCTGTCATTGACATTCCAAACCCACCTCCTACCAGCGGACGCCGGAGGAGCAAGCGAGTAACAGAAACTGAACTTCAGGCGAGCGAAGAAGCTGACAAGAAGGAGGAAGCTGTTTCTTCTCCAAAACGTGGTGTCATGACACCTGCACCTAAGGCGTCTGCTGCCAAGACGCCTGGTGCCAAGACCCGCACGCCTGCAGCAAGAACCCCAGCTGCAAGCGAAGAGCCTGCGACAGAGACTTCAGTAGAGAGAGCAACTGCCAGCGCTGTGAAGGCGTCTGCCTCTAAATCCAGACGGTCCACTCGTTCGACAAGCGAGGATAATGCCGACGAAACTACGACGTCATTGCAATCGCCGTCGAGGCGAGTGCAGAAATCGCTAACGAAATTGGATCTCGACTTTGAAGTGAACAGTCCCATCCCAGCCCGACGGACTCCACGAACACGGCGACAGACAATCGCAGGTAAGCGTTGAGCAGACTATGAACAATCAAAGTGAACTTCGTCGGCGATACCAACTTTAGAGTCTATGTACATTACACTATATTCAAAGCTAGACAAAGCATGCATTAACCATCGAAAGTATGGACGAACTTGAATAAAGCCAGGAGCGATTCCTGATGAATCTGACAACTTAGTGTCACCGCCTGAAGGCAGGTCTGGCAAAAGAAGGCCACTGAGTAAACACTTGCTTTTCCTGCGCGGATGGGATTTCTTTTGGCGCTGATGGTGCTAAAGTATCTGGTGTGGTCTCTGAGGATCTGCCAGCTCCCTTCGAGGTGGAGGAGTGGGTGTCGACTCGAGTCGGGTTTTCCGCAGGGGAAGCCTTTGAGTCGACTCCAGTCATGGAGCGACGTCGGCTCTGAACACGTGATGCTATTGCAGCGGCAGGTATGGGGGCCTTCTGCACTTTACTACTTGGCACGGATTCGGGAATTGCCTTACTTTCAGGACGAATTGCACGTGGATTTCGATGACCCCCGGTAGGAGGCAGAGATGGTAATCCTGCCAAGTATCTTGCATAGATCTCCTTTGCATCAGCAACTGTGGTGGCACTGGTTTTCAGAGACGCCCTACGTCCAGCTATTGGGACCTGCAACCTTGTCCCACCGCTGCTTGGGCTCGCAGTTGCACCCTGGAATTCAGGTGACGCTCCTTGACTCGGAACCACAGTATCCACAACGTTTCCGCTCGGCGGCTGTTTCTCAGCGAAGGATTGGGGAGGTGTTGGCGTTGGTGGGAGCGGTGTTGCGAGCTCTACTGCATGTACAGCAGCATGGAATGCGCTATGGCGGCTATCAACACGAGTTGCTGTGTGAAGACTCGTCGGCCTTAAAGATGGCTGCTCGCGAATCCCTAAACCCACGAGCCTGGCCGCACGAATGAGCTGATCTTTGGTTGGCTTAGCGCCATCTGCAACTGACGTGTCACTTGGCGCCGTAGTTGAACGATATTTACCTTCATTCTTTGGGGCAGGTGCAGAAGGTGGGCGCTTGCTGACTGGGTGCTCTGGAGGAGGCGGCGCCGTTCCAAGGGCAGAGGCTGCATAGTCTGCGAAGGCGTGGGAGTTTAGGAGTCTTAGCATTGCGCGTGCTTCCGCAGCGTGCTTCCCAGCGGTCGTCGAATCCAGCTTTTTCATGCTTGCAGTTGGCGGGCGATTTGCATCACGCTTCTCCGCATAACGACCCAGGATAGCAGCCTGTAGGGCTGCTTCCTTCGAGGAATTTGGAGCAACCCACACCTGGGTTGCTTCTGTGAGGTCTTTGGCAAACGCGGCATACTCCCCAAACGTTAGTGCCGGAGAGCCAAATACATCCGCAATAGGTCGCGGCGCTGCAACCCCAGCGTATGTATCCAATCTAGAGGCTACGAGGTCGACATATTGGGCGGCATGCTCACCTCGCAACGCCTCCGTTTGCGATGAGCCCGCAGCCGCCTCATGGAGCAATCGCAATTCCTGGATCATACCTTGCGTTTGCCGTTGTGTACCTGCAATGCTTCCAGCTCCCGATCCAGTGTCGAGCCAATTTGGAAAGTCGGTAGGGAGCATGCCCGAGTTGTCGTACGAATTGCGCATGCATGCGTACTCAGCAACCCTGGCAATAAGAGGTAAGATAATGCCCTGCGTTCTCGCCAGAGTCAATGTGGTTTCATTTACAGTGGAAGGCGCAACCTGGTGCTGTTGTTTGTGCGCCCGCGCAGCGGCCAGCGATGCTGCAATCACCAACCACGGTTCTGCTGCCTCTCGTTGGTGCTTCGCGTTCGCTGCAGTTGCCTCAATAATTTGATGAACAAGTTCAGGTGATGCTCCACAACCCACGAGGGAAACATCAACGAGATCTGTGCACATTCGCACGGCTCGCTCCAGCAGCGACAACGCATGCGCACAATGTTGGTCGGTGAGTTCTTCGTCTCCACCAGGCTGTTGGAACTCCTCACTTAGCGAGAACACCGAATGTGTAGACTCGTCCAAGTTGGCAGATTCGTCTTGGGACAGCCCGAAGAGGTCCCTTGCTGACTGCGGTCGGTTGTGCTTTGAGCCGCTTCGGTTCCCAGGCAGCCAGTTGCCATCAAGAACGAGGGATCGCACGACAAACTTGGGAGTGCGTAGAAAATTGCTGTGTAGTTTGTTGTCGCTATCAAATTTGCGTCTGGCGATAATTGCCTCTGCGACTTGCGACAGACCTACGTGCGTGAGACCGATGTTCTCCAGCCCAAGTCGATCCAGCTGCACGTCCGAGCAGCTGATTGCCAGAGCCAAAAGTTCCCCAGGGCTCACTGGCTTGGCTGCGTTTGCCATAGCTGATACAATGACATCTCGAATGGTCGATGACACACCTAATACATTAAACCAGGCATACAGCTGCGGTTTGGACATTTTGACTGTCGTGATCGCCTCGACCTCTGGGTCATGCACCTCTTCAGTGGCGTTTTTCGCATCTAGGGGAGGTCTCGTGCGACCTGCTAGAAGCCGATTACGGCGGACCTCGTCCGACAGCATCTCTACCCACTTCCGATGAACACTATCGAAGGAGGCAAGTGCGTTTGGCTCCGGTGTCGGCACCGACGACGAGGAGGACTTTACCTTGCGTAATGACGGTACTTCTTTGGTAGCGTAAAGCGAGCTCGCTACGTCTGCGGGAAATCTTGCCGCGGGGCCAAGAATATAGAGTGCAAGCACACGCGCCGCATCGTCTCCCAAGCCTGGGTTCTCGCCTATGTCGAGACTGCGAAGCGCGGGCAAACTTTCGAGGATCATCGGGATGTGAATTGGCTGCAGATTGCAAGCTCGCAATGTAAGCGAATTGAGGCCTTGCCAACTACCAAGCTGGCCCGACCTGGCGAGATCCGCTTCATGCAGACTCATCTTCTCGAGTACATACTGAAGCCTTGCAGCTCTGCTGCGATCTGTGGACGCCGTAAAGCCTTGTAACACATTGCCGAGAGCACGCTCGACGAGAGATGTGCAGAAGAGCGAAAACGACTGATTGTCTCCCTTGGACTCAGCCTCAGCTCCACCGGCCAAGCTGCCATTTGAGGAGAGATTTAGCACGCGGAGCGATGTGTTCTTTGCCAGCGCCTTAGCAAGCAGCTGCAGGCCTCTTGTGTCGATTCGATTTTCGCTCAGGTCGAGCTCTCTGCACCAGCATCCTGGCTGTGCGAGTGCATCTGCGAGGAGTTTTACGCCCTCTGAAGTGATGCTATTGTTGCTTAAATCCACACGTTGTACGCGATATCTGCGTGTGCCATACACTCTGATGATATCCCTCCAGTTGATCGCGTCGAGTTCGTCCAGGCTTGCTTCGTCGTAATCTTCATCTTCCAGGACGAGACTGGTTAGAGCGGTGATATCTGGCTGCTTCACATCGCCTCTACTCAAAGACAAACCTGACTGCTGTGCAGTGAGCCTGCGCCGGGCCTGCCGCAGGTAGAGCGAGGCAAGGTGTGCTTGCTGTTTCTCGAGCTGTGATTGGTCAAAGGCAGGATAGAGCAGCAGACAAAGCGCATGAATAGCATTCGCGTCCAGTCGCTTCGCACTAAGATTTAGGCTGTACTGGAGTACGTCAAGGCTCTGGCCCGTCATGACGAGCTCGGCATTGCGGAACAGCTGCTCCACCGCATCCTTAGGGTCGAGGCTCTCTTCCGTGTTCATCTCAGAGGTGGCTTGTTCGCAGTAAGTTTGAGTTAGACGGACTTAGAAGCGGTTGCTTTCAGTCGCTAATGGGGGTCAGAACCGCCCTAGGCAATTTGCTCGCTAACTCCAACACCTCAGCGTGAGATCCGCACTGCTTGGTAATATACTTGTGTCATTTGAATTTCGCCACTTCGCTGGGTTTGGGGCGATTTCGGGCGGCGGATACGAGTGTAGAAGCGGAGTCCCGGACTGAATCGCTGGATTCAAGCGTTTCAGTACGCCTCGGATTTGCCTACTCTCTCCATTTATGCCTACAGATGAGCCGTGCCCATGCCTGACCGCGTGCCCGAGGACTCCTCTGTGCAAGTGTCCTGGCCCGGAATCGCCCCCGCTGCGCTGCTTACCCATCTGTCCTGGCCCGGATATGGATCAACCTGATTCGAGAGCCGAAACACCTATATTCGGCGTGATATCTCGAAACCTAAAGCACTGGACGGAATGAGTGATAGTGAAGGTGATTCCTCTGACTTTGATCAGTTACCTGATGCAGATGATGATGTCGAGCTTGAACGTGAACTGAACGCCGGCATTGCTTCATTGTTCAATCCGAACGATGTTGCGCCAACAAGTGCGCAGTTGTATGCGGATCTCAAGCAGCACTATGGCTTTGACTTTGATCAGGTCGCCAAGAAGTACCGCCTGGACGTCTACGGCAGGATCCGTCTCGTGAACTACATCCGAAGCTTCCCTTTCACACAAACCGACCCTCGCGCGCGCGTCCAGGAGGTCCTTGCCGCGCTCCCCAAGGCCGCGGCCGAGCTCCGCACCTCAGAGCAGCTTCTCGTGCCCGTCATCCAGGGCGACCCACTCATCATGGCAATTGCACAGGAGGACTCGGACTGGTCTGATTCGGAATCAGAGGACGGCGACGAGGTGTTCCTGAATGAGGGCAAGGCACGCGGCCACGGTAACGACCCCGAGGCCGAGCAGGAGCAAGACACTGAGAAGAAGGCAAGTACTACGACCGCGAAGCAGTCTGTACAAGATGAAAATGCGGCGTTTGAAGCCGGACTGATGACTCCTGAAGAGGAACTGGCCTACCTGCGCCAGCAGAACCGCCAATTGCTCACGCAAAAGACCAAGCTTCAGAATCAAGTGGAGGAACTCGTCGAGGCGCTCAACCGCGTCCGCGCAAACTACGCTCAGGTTTTGCTGTCTGAGGCCGACATGAAGGGACTTGAAGCCGAGGCGGCAAACCCCGCCAAGTCCACGATGACAGCGCTGGAGGAAAAGGAGGTCGACGACGCATACTTCGGCTCATACTCCAAACTTGGTATTCATTGGGAAATGCTGCGTGACACACACCGAACGGAGAGCTATCGCGACGCTATCTTCAATAACGCAGACAGGTTGTTCAAGGGTAAGGTCGTTTTGGATGTGGGATGTGGTACTGGCATCCTCTCGATGTTCGCCGCGAAGGCTGGCGCTCGGCGAGTCATTGGAGTTGACGCAGCCGATGTTATTGATGTTGCGAAGGAAATTATTGCAGCAAACGGCTTTGCGGACGTTATTACTCTAGTGAAGGGCAAGGTTGAGGAAATCTCTTTGCCAGCAGATGTTAAGACGGTCGATGTTATCGTGTCAGAGTGGATGGGCTACTTCCTGCTCTTCGAGTCGATGCTACCGTCGGTACTCTTTGCACGAGACAAGTGGCTTCGTCGTGCAGCACCAGCAAACATGTCCGTGTACGAAGCATCACAAACCGCAGGTGCCCTCGCGCCTAACGAAGTCGCAAAGCTCCCCTTCGCGGATGACGCCACGCTCTTCCCTGATGTGGCTAAGATGTTTGTGATGCCGATTGAGATGCAGTACTTTTACCAGCGACAGCAAGGCTATTGGAAGTCCGTTTACGGCTTCAATATGCAGCCCATTGTCAAATTCTACTCCCAACAACACACGCCAGGCGCGCGTGTGATGGTCGCAAGCGAAGACGGAGCGTGCATCATGGGCATCGATCAAACACTAACTGAGTTGGACCTGATTCACGCCCAGGATCGCGATCTCGACTTTGTCAGCACTACTCGACTCCCTATCAGCAAATCAGGTCCGGTTGAAGCAGTTTGCGTCCACTTCGACGTCCAATTCGTGCGAGGATGTGATAACCCTGTCATTCTCTCAACCTCACCCAGACGCCCAGCGACCCATTGGCGACAGACGGTCCTTCAATTCGATCACATCATTCATGCGAAGGAAGGCGACGAAATCGAATGCGCCATCACCGCGCGACGTGCGTCCGACAATCGCCGTAGCTACTCCATCGAGATGACCTACACATTCATCCCTAGGGATCCTAGCACCGTCTCGGAGACTCCAGAGTACGACTACCCAGCTGGAGCCTCAAAGGCCGAGCCCGGCGTGATGTACCATCAGATTTTCGAGATGCGGTAAGCTGTTTGGCCCTCGCATCACCACCATGTACAGTGCTGCATATCTCTGAATAAACATGCATTAGTCATTGTATGATTGTACTGATGAAACATTAGGGTACGTTATGCTAATTGATCTTGAATCATGGCCTTGGCGGACCTTCGACCGAAGACAACACACTCGAGAAGGGAGTTACCACCGAGTCTGTTCTTGCCATGGAGACCTCCAGATGCCTCGCCTGCAGCATACAGTCCTGGAATGGGCTGAAGCTCTGCCAAACTCGAGTCCTTGAAGGAACTAAACGACTGAGCGTATCCACTCGCTTGCTTTGCGTAGTTGGGGTGATCCTCAGGCCATCCCATGGCTCGACCGTCTGCGTCGATAGCGATGCCTCCCATGGTATAATGAACGGCTGGCGCAACGATCATCACGTAAGCGAGCACGGCTTGATTGTCTTCGGGAAGTTTACCCGCGTCGTCCACCAGCAATCCGGCAAAGCTCTGTCCGTTCGGGAAGACACTCTTTCCGAAAGCGTCCCTTCCAGCTGAGATGCCTAAGGTATAAGCACGAATAGCATCTGCGATATGGGTAGCAACTTCCTTAATTTCCTCCGCTGACTTGGGTTTAACTCCACCCTTGACTCGCATTTCGTTCATCTTGAGAGCCAGGGCAAGCGCAACGTTACCTGCAGCCTGGGACTTTACCTCACCAGCGGTGACCTGGTGAATAAACCCCTTGAACTTGTAAAATCCAATAGCTGGCATGCCAAAGGTGCTTGCTGCTTGCTGTGTTAGGATGAGGAAGGCCGAGTTGGGATAGTGCTCGCTCTTGGCCTCGGCAAACGCTGGAGACGTCACAGACTGAATGTGTCGGGAGACGTAGTCACGAGTGGCCAATTCATTCACAAATCGGTTACCAGCATCGTCGAACAGCAAGCCACCCGAGCCTCGCAGAGCCTCTGGAGCAAGGAAACGGGTTCGATCAAGTGGTGAGGCCGGATCGATGAAGGATGTGGGATGGACCTGGATTTCAGACATGTCGACAAGGGTCGCACCTCCGTCACGTGCGGCGAGTTGCATTCCTTCACCAGTTGTCCAGGGACCGTTCGTCGTAGGCAAGTGGAGATGAGACAAGGATGGTGAGTATGCTGATACTAAGTCAGCATTTGCGCCGAATCCACCTGTTGCAATGAGCAAGGCGGAGCAGTCTACTGTTTCCGTAACAGGGCTTTCGCCTGCGCCATTCATAGTCTTCAGTGCAACTTTGGTAACTTTCCTTCCTTCGCGAGTGATGCCCGCCAATGCAGTATTCGTTTTGATATTGAAGAGAATTCGAGTGGCTGTTCCACTTCCCTCTTTGGTTGTTTGGGCTTCAGCGGCGGCCGCAGCAAACTTTTCTTCAAGGCCTTTGAGCACCTTCATCACCGACGTGGTGAGTGCGACTCCAATCGGCATCTTCTCCATAGGATGGTTCGCGCCAAGTCGGTGTGTTCGTGGATGTGAATGGCCGCCCAGTTGCACAATTCGTGAGAGTCCAGGCTCGACACCAATACCACCAAGCGTCTCCAAGAAGCGAATCGCCGCAGCCGAGTCATTCACCAACACATTGACTAGCGCCTTCATTCGCTCGCTGGGTGAGACATTCTCTTCGGCCGCATCATGCTTAACGCCCTGATTGCGAGTGACATTCGTGGTGGCTCCCACCACACCCTCATCTGTACTTACACAGCTTCGCAGCGTGTCTTCCAGGAAGCTCATGATGGTGTCTGCATCCGCTTCGCTGATGTGGTTCTCTTGCTCCCAGCGGCGCTGACTCACTGAGTTCACACCATTGATTCCACTCGAGGCCTTGGCCGAGTTTCCGCCCAGGTTGGGCTGTTTATCTACTAACATCACCTGAATCTCCCTGGGCAACCGGATCTGGGAGTCGCTAGATCCTGCATTGGCACGATTAACAAGCTCCTGTACCTCGTGTAACAGCGTGAGCGTCGCCGACATACCGGCGAGTCCACCACCGACAACGACGAATGTGCGTTTGTTCGGTGTTTCCGCAGCTGCAGACATGGTAGCGGGTGTGAACTGGGTGGCAAGGTGTTCAGGAGACTTGAGCAGATTGAAGACGACAGGGAGTACCGCAAGCAATCCAAGAGCGCACAGTAGTACGAACCAAAATCGGGTGGGAGAGTGGGTCGAGGGAGAGTGAGAAGCACCATCCGGAGATGATCTCTCGCGTGTCACTAGGCTGGCTGGGCCAGAACCAGCCTGATTCAAAAGATTACGGTCCGATCTTCGATATGGAACGGAGCTCGCCCGCTGTATGTCCGCGCGAGGTCCACTTCCACTCATTCCAAAGTGTGTACCCAAGATCTTGAAAATTCCGTCCGGAGCTGGCTTTGAGCTGCGATTTCAGTAGACCCCGCCGATAATCAGAAGTAATATTTAGAGATCTCGTATTGCACTGGGGTGATCTATCACGGCACAATGGTTCCTCACTACTAACGCAGCTCACTCCTTGAAATCCCGCATAAACTAGTCACGTGCTTGGTCTGAGAATTTTGCTTTCAACTCAAACGGAAGGGTATCGCACGTGTAGGGATGTCTTAGAACGCACTCGATATCATGTAGTTCTTTGTGCCACATCGGTCTGCGCGGGCTGTGCGGGGTGTGCGCCCTGGGTACGCCTGCTAGGTGCCCGGCTGCGCGCGAGTTCGTCCTGGGTGGGGTAGAAGAATTTCTGTCAGGTGGTGTGGTTTTGAGGATATATCACGCGTCGGAAGTGAGAAGTAGACTTGACACGGATATATAATGTGCAGAACATAAAGCTGCTTCAATCCATCGACATTACGTACCCGCACGCCGTTGATGCGTGACAGCACGGCCTTCCAGGCCAGCACCCAGACTAGATAGAGATTCGAGGTGTGTCGCGGGATATCTCGCGTGGGTGGTAGTGTGGACTCGCAGTGTTAAGGTGTGCGAGAAGACGATTCAGGTACGTACTTAGTGCAATGGTCACAAGGACAAATACAAGCGCAAGAAACGCGTTCAGCACTGGAATTAACATGGCTAGAGAGTGGTGATCAAACGCAAAATGAGAATTGTAGTAACGTCACGGACGCGGTATCCGAGCAAATAACTGGGATCCGAGTGGACGCGAGGCGCTCCGAACGACAGCAATAGCTGCCCTGACTCTGACCTACGTGTCAACACGACTTGAACTGGTGGGGACTGGCACACGCCGAATATCCTGCTGTTAAAGTAACAACATGGCCGAAGATCTCGGAGTGAAGCGCGCACGCAATCCGGCACACACCAACGACGACGATGCCGATGCGGTTGCACACGCCGGTGCAGGTTTAGACGGCGAGACACAGACTCGGCTGGCGTCCCCAGCCGCGAGGATACGTCCACGTGGCCGAGGAGAGGACTCGGAAGATGATGCCAACAACGATGAGGACGTATCGAACGATGAAGACGATGACAACGACGACGGTGATGATAAGAACACACGCGAGCGCTCGCGTGTAAGTGCCCAGATTGACCGCGAACTACTCTACCGACGCAAACTGCAACAACAGGGTATCTCCATTGAGGACGAGGACGACGACATATTCGACGACGATGCTGAAGATGGAGATACAGCTGACGAGTCCAAGCGCGAGTCGAGGAAGCGCGTTCGATTCGGTAAGGCGGACGAAATCGACGAAGAAGCTGTCATGGTGGGCGACGCAGAGGACGACGAGGCCGCCGTGGCCTCCCAAATGAACCGAACCATGCGCGCAATGCTCAAGAAGGGCGCAGAGTCGACCTCCGAGGCCAAGTCCAAGTTCGACGTGCGACACGACCTCGAGTCAGAGGAGGACCGCGAGCGTCGCAAGCGTATTGCTCGCGTCATGGCACGACAGGAGGGCGAGATTCTAGAGCCACTGAAGATGCAGGGCGTTTGGGGCAGGTACGGCTTCCGCGAGACAGGCACACTCGACAAGCAGGACTTTGATGATGACGCATGGTTGAAGGAGCTCAACGAGACGACTCAAAACAGCACGAATGCGGATTTGCACACGCGTGCTGAAACAGCGGAGGACGAGGAGATGGCCGAACTCGCGAGTAGGGCCGGTATGGACGCCGGTAAGCTGAATGTGGCCCAGGCCAAGGAACTAGGTCAGCGAATCAGCATGCAGGCTCAGCAAGCCGCCGCAGCGGGAGACGCGGTCGCGCAGAAAATGGCGAAGGCGGCTGCTATTGACGCTCAGCGCTGGGCAATGATGAGTGCGGAGGAAGAAGCCATTGACCCCGTCGCGGTCATCCGAGCTACACTTCGACTGGTCAAGCCAGGCGAAACCATTGGACAGGCGCTCAAGCGATTGCGACCGGCACCCGAAGCTAAGAAGCCATCCGCTATTTTGGTCAAGAAAAATGTGCGCAAGAGCGCGATGACTGCGGATGCAGGTGCTGGTGCTGGTGCTGGTGCTGGTGCTGGTGCGGGGGCTGGAAAGCAGGATGGGAAAAAGAATGAGAGCTCGACTGGATCTCAAAAAGACTTTGATGAGTTGAGCGGTCTATTGGACCAACTAACAGCGCTGGGAGATCTCGAGGCTGCACACAAAACTTATGAACAACTCGAGGATGCGCTCGACGAGGCCTTCCTTGCGCGACGTCGCACAGGATCGAATGTGGTCACTGCACGAGACCGCAACCAACAACTACCTGATTTCTAACCAGGTAATGGCATACATATTTCTTTACACGTTCAGGTTTATGGTTTGTTTTAGTTTTGCTTTACATGATACATTGATACAGACGTGAAGAGCAGGTCTTCGGTCTCTGTCGTGCTTAGTACTGAAGCCAGGGCTCGGCTGGCCATACAACCTCGGACTCGAGGACGAAGTTGAGAGGAGCATCGAAAATGGACAACCACTCGACTGGAGTGCAAATGTCTTCGCTTCCCATGATCGCTTGGATTTTTTCAAGCGAAAGCGAACACGTCTTGAACGCAGTGGCAGCGAATCGGTCCATCAGGTCTTGAAGACGACGATCGTCGTGAGCGCCTGACAAGCTGCTGTCTCGGCAGATGTTCAGGATCGCGCGGTAGAGCTCATACACAGGTCGGAGCAAATCGGGGCCCGAGGGTGTGAACTCATCTGGTACGGCCATACGATGCGAGCGCACAACGAAAACTGGGAACTCTCGCGGTACCTCTTCGACAAGGAGGCATATCTTGCATCGCAGCATGCCCTTCGGGTCAATCTCGTCCTCCGCTAGGGTCTCGATCATCTTCTTGAGGACGGACATGGGCGCTTCCAGCACGGTCGCGATAGCGGCCTGGTTTACACTCGCCATGAATCCGGTGATCGCTCCAGGTGTGTCTCGTAGCCGTCCGTTGGGTGGAACCTGTACCTGGTATTTTGTGATTAGTCCTTTCATCCACGCTTCAATCTCTGCTTCTGTGTGGTGTGCCGTACGGTACACTCCAACAAGACTATATAGAGGAAGATGGCAATGTCGAGCATGGGTGAGTACGCGCACGATGTCGATTTAATCATACCAAAGCAGCACAAAATGCAGCAGGGTCGAAATCAACCCTCAAAAAAACTGTTTACGTACAACAAGCGACTTGTTCGTTTGTTCTTGCCCTGGTCATACTCTGAGATGACAACATCAAGGAGTGACTCTCTGGTCTCCTCCTGGACGTGCAGTGGGGATGCTCCAGCTGCCTGAGAGGCGCCAGCGGCTGCTGCAGCAGCTGCCGAAGCGTCCTTGGACAAGTGTCCCCCGGTGCCCGCGGCGTGTGACATCGTGCCAAGGTAATTTGTCTTGGATTTGTTGGTCTTTTCTGATAATATACCGGTTAGGCTATGCAATACAGCTGTTTTAACACTCGGCACTGCGTCCAAAGCCGAGATATCACACCCGAGAAAATGTGCAAGTAACCGACATTTTCTTCCTCTCTCGACCGCTTCGTTCAAATTTTCAAACCTGGGTTGGCAAGGAGGGGCGGGAAGGGCTGGCTAGCGCCTGGCATTGGCTGCGCGTGGTGGGATGAGCACGCCGCATGACACGTGCCATGCATCTCTACTCACGTCGACCCTCTCCAGTGTCAATTCGTGCATACCACTACCGCTGACGAAGCTTTATGAACTTTATACAAAACATTGAGTGCTGGGCGTGAACGTGATTTGGAAGGTTTTCAGGGGGCCTAGGATATCCTCGCAGCTCGACGAGGGGCTGCAACCGTGCTCGACGGCTGGGAAATGCACAGACACTACGTACAAACCTGCCTCCGTTCGAACATCCTTAGATCTACCCCACAAACGCGGACGCGAAACGATTCCCGCGACTGTCCCGATCAGCCGCAAACAGAGCCATTCCATGCAGGTCATCGTCGACTGAGTTAGTCTTTGACCTCTTCCTTCTTGACTTTGACCAGGACGGGCTTGCGATCCTCCTCGTCACCCTCGTCGTCGTAGTCATAGTCATCGCCTTGCTCCTCCTCGCTGTCATGGTCTAGCTCTCGCTTGAGACTAACCTTCGGCTTGACCGAATTCTCCAGAGCCTCGCGATTGAGCGCATCGGTTTCATCGACCCACTCACTGTAGACATCAATTGGCGCCGACAACGAGTTGATAGGGTATTGCCTGCTCTCGCCGCATTGTCGACATCGCAGTGTTCCTGTACCATCACGGTAGTTCATGGCAACTTCCACGGTCTCGCGGTGGTCGCAGAAGAGGCAGTCGAACACCTTGGCCACCGTAGGCTTCTTTTTCGTGATCACACGTGCCTAGAGATCGGTAGATTGTGATGAATAGTGTGACGAAGTGAGACATGACCTGGGTATGCACGTCCGCTGGATTTGTGGCAAGCATGGGCAGGCAAATTGGGCTTGATTATCGGGTGATGCGTCGGGCCTGCGATGGATCTATGGGCCGAATCCAAGAGACACGACACTTCCAAACTAAACAAAGCAAACTGTTGCAACACCACGTACCTTGCTCTTGCGTTTACCCATTGTGTAGAATGTTGTCGTGAGTGACTGAGTTGTAATCCCATCCACCCTTTTGAGGAGTATCTGGAAGCGCGAACATCGAGACGTGGTAGGAACTTCGGTCAGGCAAGGCCAGAGTGCGCGAATACTGCCCCTGTTGAGATGCTACAAGCGGGCTGCGGGTGTGCAAGGTCTGATACCCCCCTTTATCCAAGAACCACGACGAAACCCCAGTGAGTCGCGCAGTGTTGAAAATTTCACCAATCATTCAATCCCTGGCGGTTGCTGAACTTGGGTCAAGATTGCGCACGAGTTCAAACTGCATTTCAATGTCTGCTCAGGGCAGATTGCTGTCCAGGCATGTTTAAATAATTAGGGACCGGAGGCTGAGAAAATCTCTCCCTAAATTCTGTGAGTGTCGCTGGAAATTAAGAAGACGTGTTACAATACGCTCCCGTTCAGACGTCATAACGAGACCTTGTTGCAGAGCCCTTGAGCTTCGAGCGCTGGAACAGTCCGCTCAACTGCACTGCAAGAGGTGTCTCCAGCGGTTTCATCACGACGACAGACCTCAGCAGAGGCATGCGTCACGCGGAGCCAATGAACAAGTCTAGCTTCAGGCCACTACGAATGTGGACTCTAATAATGATCTGCAGTCTTGCTGTTATGGTGTTGTTGCCATACGCCTCCGCGCAGAGCTTCATACCTTCATTCCCCCATGCCGTACGCCGCCTCATTCGTCGCGGTGACTTTTATGATTACTCCGGAATTCCAGGAGTGCCCGACTCTGCGCGAGGCAGTTACGGAACTGGCCTGCCTACGATCTCGCCCGATTCAGGGCCAAGCGAAATTGTCACGACAGACGACTTGCGACCGTACTGGAGATCTGGCTCTGAGCGATGGGGCTATGGTCGAAGGCGCTTCTGGTGGTCGTGGAATTGCCGCCGTCCTGACTGGGGTGGTTTAGGAGGGTACTACCATCCAACTAGCTTCACCAATCCTAACCCACTCGCATATATGTACGGCTACCGTGGCCTGCCTCCGGGCATGGATATACCATCGTGTACCCCTGCGGAAGTTGGCAGTAGCGTACCCTACTGAGCAAGATCGGTTCTCTCAGAAGAGCAAGCCCAACACTGTCACACTTTCAAGTGCGTACTGTATTTCCATCTCGACGATGAGATGACAAAAAATAAAGTGCAATACGAAGTAATTCACCACTGTACACGATGTGAAATGGCGCTCCGGTCCTGCTCCTAATGTAAAGCCAAGAACTAAGCATCGACGTGCTTAGTTCTTCTTTGACGTCTTCTTCTTGGTTGCGGCGGTTACAGCGCCTTCCTGCTTCGGGTGTGAAGCGTTGAAATAGAAGATATAGGTGCAGATCAAGAGCGAGATGGTCTGTGCAGCCCAGCAGATGAGGAGAACAGTCTTGTGGGTCATGGATTCCAAGTTCAGCATAATCAACACCACGAAGAGATTGAGGGGAATACGGAAGAAGGTAGAAATAGCCGCACGATTAGCTTCAGGGATCATTACAGAGCGGATGGTGCCATAGGTTGGCCAGAACATACCGCAGGTGCCCTCAAAGATGAGGAAGAAGAGATACAGAGGGCCGGGCATGTCGAGGCACCATGATGACCCCAAGAACGCGAGGGAAGCAATCGCGTGAAGGATAAAGGAGATGCGCTGAGCTGGGTACTGCTTGATCAAGTAGTCAAAGCCTGCAGAGCCAATCATGATGCAGACCATGAAGACGGCGAAAATGAGACCGAAGGGGAGCTTTGAGTTCTTCGTGTCACCGGGCAATGCAGTGGCTGCGGTGAGTGCTGGCGACCACAGAAAGACGAATGTGTACATCGAACCCTCGAACAGCGACTGGGAAGCACCTAAAAGGAGGATCTTGGTATCAGCACGAAGCACCTTAATGGCTGAAGAGAAGGTCTGAACGATGTCGAGTGAAGAATTGCCATAGTTCTCAGTCCAAGTGCTGAGCACGATGGTGCTGAGCAGGATGAGAGGGATGATGGCAAATACGAAGGGGGCAACATAGCCAAAGCGATCGGCTAGCCAGCTCGCGACGAGACCAGCAACGACTGCAATAACGCCGTTGTAAGTCGTAGCCTTCGAGAAAGTATCAGACAGCAAAGCGGGGTCGAATCCGTTCTTGTTGTGCTCTGAGACCATCCATGCCTCGAAAGCAGAGAAGAGCAGAGACGTAGCAACACCCGATAAGAAGCGGCCGAGGAAAAGCACCGCATAGTTCTGCACAAGCTTCGTCAATGCAGAGAGGATGTACAGCACAGCGAACATCAAGCACATGGTCTTGCGACCGTACTTGTCAGAGAGGGTTCCAACGAACGTTCCGACAAACATGGAAGATCCGAAGCCCATAACGAAGAGGGTAGCAATTTGACTAGGAGTGAAACCATAGCTGGAGTACAGGGCGTAGACATAAGGGCCCTGCAACCAGTCGGCGAACATGGCCAGGAGGTACACCAGGAGGTAGTTGCGCTGGAACTTCACAAACTGCTTACTCGCCGCAGCACTCGTACTGGGCTTGGAATCCTGCTGCTTCTGGCCCTGAGCAGTGGCCTCCTGTCGACCCTTGAGGTACGCCAGCACATGCGGGATCGCGCAGATCGCCGACGAGATAAAGAACGACTCCCAGTACATCTCTGAGGGAGTTAGGGGAGGGTTGACCTAAACGTGGGGCGGGAATACAGTAGCAAAGACTCAATAAGTCCAAACGCCTTCACCGTCAGCTCGTCGCTGTATCACATACTCTGTCTTCCGCCTCTCACTCCAAACTCGTGGGTCGATGGGCGCCTCTCGCGTTTCCGAGACCCTCCGTTTCTCGCCTGCGAGGGACTGCCATTGGTGGGAAACCGCACAGTTGACATTGTCTAAGATCGCTGAGGCATATTGTCCAGCTGGCTGGACGGAGGATCCCTCTGCAGTGGCGGTGGCGTCATTGAGGTCCTCCTATCGGGAAAGGAATCCCGTGATATCCGTGGTAGGGAGGATGATGTGCGGGACATAATATCTGACGAGGCAATCCCAATGTTAGATGTGACCGACGCACGCATCGTGTCTGGTGCACACAACGCACAGCCCGAGTTCCGAGATATCACGGAATTGCATCGGAGACGGATTTCGAAACCGAGCTAGTGAGCATGGAGTGGTAACTGGATTGGGTGTGCAACTTAAGTCTACCGGCATTAAAATAGCCAGATAAGCTTTATGTGATGCAAGGTACTGGAATACAGTCTGTTTTCCTCACACACACTCCGCACACCTCAGCTTGCCCTAGAGATCTCTCGTGTTGGATTCCTGTTTTCAAGTGAGGTGGGGCTGAACATTCCGGATACGCTACCCCATTGAGCTAGAAATCGCGTGCCTGTGGCACACTGGTTTGCCTGAGCCAGTTTCTGACCAAGCCGAGTGACCCCGGTTCAAGCCCCGCCACTGGCTGTGAACGTTCAACTGGTGACTGGGCGCGTGCTCTGGAGGATACTTTCACCAGGTGGGTCAGGCCAAGTCAGGTCAGCGAATTCATTTGGCAGCAGACAATGAGTCATGGGCGCAGTCTGTGCTGATTTATGCACCGAATGACTGACACAGCCGACGCACTCGTCTTGATTGACATGCCCGCACAAGCCTAGGACTTTGAGAAACCGCACCAGTTTAGTGCGCGTACTGAGAAATGAAGCAGGCAAGTCAGGAATAGGGATGTATATATGCGACTATTGTGATGACATAAATCACTAGCATATATGGCCAGCACCCGCTGTGCCCAACCCTTGAACTCGAACCCTTGGTTCCTTAACACAATATGTGCATTCTGAGTGAACGCCCTGTAGAGGGAGGGTTTTCCGAGACTGCTGAGATTGCTATGAATGAGATACGTGTGTCGTGGCAAGATAGTCTGACGCGTGTCTCGTTTTTCTTGGTTTGGTCGAGCAAGGAGATAACTCGTACTTGGTGCGATACCGATTCGAGCAATCTCTAGTTCACCTCTGGTAGTGGTATTCAGCGACGTCGTAAGTGTTCTTGTGTATTACTGATAGCCACCAACCCTCAGTTACACAAGAAAGCGCGCATAGACCCCACAGCGAACAAAACCCCCCATTGGTCCATTGAGACTCTGGCGAGGAGAGAAGGCTACTAAGTGCGTGATTCAAGGAGACTACTCTGCGAATCCTTCTATCGGGCTGCACCCCGCCTACCATCCAAGGGTCTCGAAGCACCACTCGGCTGTGGGAGATCGAGAAAGGAGAGGAAACTCTTATTTACTCGTTTTCTCGAGTAAGCAATCGACTTGCGAGCTCGGCTTCTTACACCGCCAGCGCAGGAGGAGCTCCTACTCAAGCCCTGTCTTGCTGAAGCATTCTGACAAGGACAATCAATACGGAGTCTCCTTCGACCTACGAGTTTGTAGTCGGAGTTGCGTTGGGCGTTCCACGACCAAACAATCCAAAGCTGAATCCTTTCCTCACCCATTCAAGAGGATAATTAATTCATTACAACAATGAGGGTAACTAGCGGCAGAACCAGAAGCGCAGTCTTACTGGTGTTACTTGTGTGGTGCTTGATCATTGATTCCTTTGCAGTGGCACTTCGCGGGCACCATGGTTCCGGTTTTCATGGACGGGCAGCCAACCATCGTGGTCCACACGGACCACATGGGCCACATCCACCGCATGGCCCACCAACCAGGCACGGTCCACTGCAACCCTCGCCTCCGCCTCCTTCACCGCGGAATCATGCTCATCATCACCATGCACCAGTCCCAGTACCAGTACCCGTGCCAGTACCCATTCCACAGCCACTGCCAATCGGCGTAGGCGCGGGTCTCGGTATGGGAATCGGTGCAGGCATGGGTCTTGGTGTGGGAATCGGCGCAGCACTTGCTGAGTTAGACAGTGCGGCAATGACACCACCAATCAGCAGTGCGTACATTGGGAATGCTCCTCCCATTGCTGGTGTGAATCCGGGTGTTACCGTAGCTGTGAACAACCCAGGTGTAGCGACGGGGCCTGAGATGGCTACAGCACCGGCTGCTCAGCCTACCTCAGAAGTTGTGGAGGTACCATCGAACGCGACGCTCATTCAACCAACATCCAATCCTGGAGTCTTGAGCGACTCTGCGTCAACCACAAGACCATTGACATCGTCACCTAGCGTCTCGGCGACTCCCCTGGGATATGTCCGCAATGAAATGCCATATGCAAGCAACTACTTCTCAATTCACCCGTATCTCCCGTACAACCCAAGTACGGGCTACCAGCCCCACACAAACCCGTGGGACACAGGTTCCCCTCAGAATGAAGACGATTACTCAGTATACGCAGCCGAAAGGCTACCGCATACGAGCATACCGCCTCCCAACTCCAATCGCAACACTAGACAGCCTGTCGCTTCAGCATTGCTAAACAACCCACGAGCGGCACTTTTCGTGTACTCGCGGCCAGTTCGGCAGTCTGTGACTTTCCTGCGACAGCGTCGAGGGAGCTTACCAAAGCTGAGGATGTAAGGAGACTATACGTCCGGCGAGCAGCTGCATCAAACACGTTATGTGACAGATCCTTCGCCGAGTATCAGCTCGACTATGCTCGTTCGCTGGCATTTAAGATGCCTGCGCTGCTATTAGAGTGTCCCCAAGTTATTGTAGTGTCTTAGAATATCTCTCTAGGGGATGGACCAGGATTCAGAAAATATCCCCCAGGTAGTATAGTTGATATCTTTATAGGTTATGCATAAATGAGCGCTGCTATCACTGTATCGTCTGCTTCAGCGTGGTTGTGTGCGTCTGGATGGTCTCGGGCGACGATAAGCGTTCTGCCCAGACATTTCGCGCTTGCCTTCGTGGTAGGTCACAATTGAATTGGCATGAACTGCATGGCGTACTGGTGCACACGTCGCCGCGTTTGCCACGCCGGTCATCCAGAATCGCGGCTCGTAAGCAAGGGCGGGGGCAGCTCGCGGGCGTTCAAATTTGAATTGTCGACTGGCTGGAATTCAAAATCCAGGCCAAATTGGTCTTTTTGGGGGGTTGCAAATCGGGGTATGTCGTGTGTGAAATGTAGATATTATTTGCCCAATGCATGCACCTCGAGTTTATAAATCGTAATAACCTGGATGGTCCGCCAATCCTCACGTGCTTCATGTAAAAATTCGCTGCAACTTGACCCCCTATCCGTTTCTAGCCTCCAGCTCGTGCATTGTGCACAAGTCGGTATCGTGTAGGGTCGAAATCTTATTACGCCACCGTGGCAGGCTAAACACACAACCAACACCAAAATGACAGAGATGACAGAGCGCTATCTCGTGCAGCTGTGCCGAGAACTGGACCTGTACCAGACCCCTGAGCTGAACGAGAAGTTGTACCTGCACTACAAGGGCTTCAAGAAGATCGAGAACCTGGATAAGTACCACCAGCTCAGGTGCGTGTACCTCGAGGGCAACGGCTTCACTCGAATCACGGGGCTGGAGAAGCTTGTGGAGCTCCGCACCCTCTACTTACATGAGAACTGCATCGAGAAAATTGAAGGACTCGACACACTTGTGAACCTAGACACGATCAATCTGAGCCAGAACTTCATCACACGTATCGAAGGTTTGGACAAATGCGTTAAGCTCAACACCCTAAACGTGTCCAATAACAAAATTTCGACACTAGACGCTCTCGAGCATCTCAAACTACTCAAGACGGTACGGGTGCTCGACTTGTCCAACAATCGAATCGAAGATCCGGCGGTCCTTGATATCCTGGCTGAAATGCCGAGTCTGACCGTACTATACCTGAAAGGTAACCCCGTGGTCGAGCGCATCCAGCCTTACCGAATGACAGTACTTTCGAGGCTGCCTAACTTGCTCTACTTAGACGACCGCCCAGTGTTCCCGGAGGAACGACGGAGAGTCACGGCTTGGGCAAGCGGTGGATACGAAGCAGAACGAGCAGAGCATGCAAAGATTCGCGCGGAGGAGCGTGAAGCCATGCTTGAGCACCACCGCGCGTTTGACGCGATGATCCGTGAGGCAAGGAGGGTCGCTGGTATGGATGTGCCAGACGATGACCTGCTTCCCCAGACCGTTGAGTCGACCTGTGATGCCAGCCGAGGCGGGCAAGCCGAGGTACTCGAGTTTGGAGAGCGACCACAGGGCAAGTCATCGAAGCGTAAGGAAGAGCGTAAAAGGATCCAGATTGTCGAAGATGACGAAGAAGAGGAGCCAGTCGTGGAGGACGGCGAAAGCAAGGATGCGGCCGAGGAAAAGACGCCGGTTGATTCCGATGTGAATGCACTTGCTCAAGGTGTCTCGGACCAGCTACGGTTGAAGGGTAGCCGTACTATCCAGATCATGGAGGAGGAGGACGAAGATGAGAGTGAGCCCAAGCAGTCAGGTACTCAGCAGGAAACCCAAGTACAGCCTGAAGCTGCAGCGGAGACGCCATCCTACGATCTCAACTCGATTGACTAACAGGAAATAAAATGCACTAAAGCCATGTTGTATTCGCGATTACAAAACATTCTTCAGATGTACGGGAAGATTCTAGATGCACAGTCGGGAATTGGATGTCGTAATCGAACAAAACTTTGAGTACGCAATGAAACGGACGTTACATCCTACCTCTACCTAGCGGTGAGCTAGATTGCTAATTTATCGGGAGGACATGACGCCGGCGCTGGATGGAGCCTCGTCGGACGACGGCACAACAGGAGAAAGCGAGTGTGATGGGAGTGTTGCATGCAACCGTGCTCGGATTGAGTCAGCAAAGCGATTCGCTTTTCCATCACGAACGTCGTCAATGAAGGCCTGCAACTTTTGACGATACAAAACAGGATGGACGGCTTCGATGTCATTATGGCCGCAGCTTTCAGCATACCAGGGTTCATAGGGCACTTGGGCATTTGCAAGGAGACCAAATGTGTGATGAATTGGGATGTCAGCGTCTTCCTTTCCATGGATGAGGAAGATGGGGAAGGTAATGTTCTTGATATCATCAATGCTTGGGTAGACGTCGTACCACTTCGTTTGCTCAATATCCCGAAGGCATCGCAATGCCGACATGAGCGGGGAATGAAGGATTGCACCAGCGACAGCGGTGTCGCCTTTGAGGCACAGTTTGGAACCGAGGTACACGGAGAGCGCTGTACCGAGGGATTGGCCATACAATATAACCTTCTGCGACTGCTGTGGATACTTGCTCCGCAGGTACTCGTACGCAGCTTCGATATCTGCATTAGTGTTCTTAGGTGATGGCTTGCCCGTGCTGCCGCCATAACCAGAATAGTCGTAAGCGAAGATGTTGACACCCAACGCGACAGCGAGACGATCCAGGACTGGGAAGCAGATTCCCAAGTCCGTTGCATTTCCGTGCGAAAACAGGAGCGTCGTGTCATCGGCTCGTCGGGACTGTGGCGTATTTCCGCGCCGCGGGATCCACAATGTTACGATGTCCTCGCCATTCGAGGTTTTGATCGTCTCCGCATGCACCACAGGAGGTCGCACGACCACGGGACGAGGAAGATGCAGAGCATACGTGAATGTGTTCTCGCGTGTGCCATTGGCGTTAGATGCCTCGACTCGATAGGTCGGTGGCTGTGGCGGGAAGTACATCATCTTGCGCGCAACAGCATTGCGGCAGCCACTCAGCGTCAGGAAAGCAAAGCAGCAGGATAAGAAATCGAATGCACGATCCTGTTGGTCATGTTTCTCCTCGGAGGCCGAAATGGCTGATTCCCTTTGCGGAGACAGTGATGATGAAGAAGAAGATGATGATGATGCCGCTGCGCCTGACATTTTCCGGATATTTGTTGTCTTCACTCGCCTATAAAGATCTGCTAACGGTGCACTGACTGGAGGAGTAGGACTTGCGGTGCGTCTGACGGAGGGCTGTGTTTGATACGGTTTGGTTGGGAAAACGGCTCCTGATCGGTAATCGCTCTTGCTGTCTGCGTCGTAGTCGTCGTATCTTATGTCTGATCCTTGCCTGTTATCGTCGTCACTACCGCCGTGGTTATCCTGTCCAAGAAGCGGTTCGTTCCGTCCTTTGATCGCGAAGCTGCTTCGATGAATTTGGAACGCCCTGATGATGCCGGGGAGTGAGTAGGTGTCGCTCTCGTTGCCACTCTCGCTTCCGGCGTCCTTGTAGTCTCCGCGAGTGTCCTGATTCGCGCAATCGTCAACGTATAGGCGCGATTCGGGTGTACCAGTGACAGAGACCGAGACTGGGCGATTCGAGGGTGATTCTCCCAGAAGGCTGTAGCCGGAACGGGGGGTCGATGAGGCGATTCGGCGCTGTATATTGTCTTACTGTAGCACTGCTCGAGTGCTGATGCGACCGCCTACCTAACTTGCCTCACTCGTCCGTCCAATCTGAACACTAGAATCACTAGTGAGCTCTAAAGAGGCATAGAGAACACGTTCGGGGTGAATTGAGGGCGATTTGTGAGGAGACTGGCATATGCGGTTAGGATAGATGGTGATACCACTCACCGCAAGCACGCTCAACCACTCACATCACGTCGGCCGCACCCATGACACCGACTTTTCGTCGGGTATACACGATGGAAGTAGCCTCTGAATTCTCGTTTCCGGGCCAGGACGGATGGCGAAATCAGAGAGGTTGCACACCACAACCGAATCAGTGTACAGGTGGATCCACACACGGAGCTGGCGGACAAATCACACAATCTGATATATTAGACCTGTCAAACACTAGAAACCTCGCCATAGGTGCCAATTCACCACGAAATCATGAATACGGTGCGGGAAATCCAACAAATGAACCAGCGCGAGCTGGAGCTTGGGATAGACGACGAGGCATCGTGGCACGCGGCGTATAAGGACAGCGCATACGTTTTCATAGGTAATCTCGACCATGCACTGAAGGAGGACGACATCATCCGCATCTTCTCCCAGTTTGGAGAGGTCGTTGACCTTAACCTCTGCAGAGACAAGAAGACCGACCGTCCTCTAGGATTCGCGTTCCTCGCATATGAGAACCAGAAGAGCACTATCCTTGCCGTGGACAACTTTAACGGAATCACGCTGAATGGACGAACGATCCGAGTCGACCACGCCGGACGATACCGCCAACCAAAGCCGAAGAAAAACCCAGACGATCCTGAGCGGTATGACTCTGACGATGACTATGAAGAACGTAGGCGGCGCATTTGGGATTATGAGGCATACGGCTACGCAGATATGCTACAAGTCACGCGAAAGGCGATGGATTTGCTCCAGAGCGTGACTAGCAATAGTACTAGCAGTTCAACTAACTCAGCTTCCTCAGTCTCAAACCCAGCGGCACTTCTGGAGGCTGCTGTTGCAAGCGCGAAACACAGCAGACGAAGAGAAGAGGATCGAACAAGGAGTCGGAGCCGTAGTCGAAGTCGTTCTCGGAGAAGTCGAAGTAGGAGTCGGGCTCGGACTCGAGACCGAAGTCGAAGCCGAAGCCGAAGCCGAAGCCGAAGCCGAGGCCGAGATCGAAGCAGAAGCAGAAGCAGAAGCAGAAGCAGAAGTTCTGACCGCGGCCGACGTGGAAGTGACCTTAGTCGAGAACGGCGAACTGCTCGAGACCATAGCCAAAGTCGCAGCCGCAGCCAAGATCCATCCTCAACTCGTGATCGATACCGCAGAGGAGACAGATCTCGTCACCGAGGACATAGTAGAAGTCGCAGTCGACATCGCAGCCGAACTCCTGATCGCGGCGATAGCTTCGTACGCGATGATACTATTCCGATGCGATCCGGGGCTGGAGAGCAGGAGCAGGTGATTGCTGTCCTGAATGCAGATGACATGGAGAACGCCAACATCTTGGCACAATTGGAGGCATTGGAGGACGCACAGGACCGATCCAACTCTGTGCCCTCGCGTCACTCATCATCATCGGCTGCTGCTGCTGCTGAGCGAGCTGCTGCGCTCGCCGCAAAGTATGGCCCACTGCAAACGACGTCAGCGCCTCAGCCGCGCAGGTCGAAATGGGGACGGTAGGCTGGGACGCTTAGGTGATCTGAAGGTGCGGGCCGTGTTCATAGAAAACACACCTTTGTATTTTACAGTTAGCAACTTAGTTTGTGCGATATAGGCAACTATCTATCTAATCTTGAGGCTCCTCAACGAGCGGATAGATCTTTTTCCCTGCACCCGTGTTGATATCGCTTAGGACCCGGTTGACAGCTTCGATACAATCCGTTCGCCAGAACTTTAGAAGCTCAGCCTGTTGCTGATGGACACTGCTGACTTTCTCTGCCAACTCTTTCAACACCTCACGAGCTTCATAAGACCGAGATTCGCTTGCATTTAGCTTCTGCTCAGTCTCCTTGAGCTTTTTCTCTAATTTATCTTTCATCGTCTGAACACGTGCAAGCTCTCGTTGAAGAAGTGCGATATTGGCTTGGTCAGTGGAAACTAAGTTCGGGGGTAACACCATTTCGGTATATGAACTTCCTGAGGTCGTTGTGCTTGGTTTCGATGCATCAGCCAGTAAGATATCATTCAGTATGCTCAGCTCTGTCGCGTAACTATGTGCTTGCGCGCTTGCTTCGATCTGCTTCTCCATCTCTTTGGTTTTTTCAACGAGTGAGGCGTGCTCATTCTCGAGGCCTCGCATTGCTGCCTCGAGAGATAGAACAAGATTCTCCAGCTCCAGCTTCTCCCCCAATTGTTTCTCAAGCTCTGCTCGTAGATTCGAATTTTCAAGCACGTATTTGGCCCACGTGTCATCACTTAAGGTCAAATGAACCTCAGTTGTTGGATTCCTCGTCGGAATGAAAGCTTCTGGTCCAGGTTGTGCTCCGCCTGAACTTCTCGGAGTAGTGCTTACGTGCTCAATTAATGATGGAAGCGCAGGCGTTAATCTAGGATACCCCTCACTAGCACCAGCAGCGGAAGAAGCCATAGTTTGCTGGACCGTTCCTGATGGGGTTGAATGAGTGATGATAGTCTCACGATAGTGCGAATGCACCGTCTGACCAGGTGTAAAGTATATCGGTGGACTGAACATCTCGCGTGATTGTGCTATTGCATGTGTCCCACTTTGAGATACAGCTGAAGCAGCTGCTGCGGCGACTGCTGCAACTGTGGCAATCGCAGCAGGGGTGAGAGACCCATCAGTACTGTGCTGTTGAGTGGACATTGCGGCTGCGACGGCATCGCGTATCCTGGCTGTGTTCGCTGGCGTGATTTGCTTCTGAGGACTCTGCGAAGCTATTGCTGCAGCTGTGGCAGCAACAGTCGCGAGCTGGATAGGCGAAACACCGTGAGTTCCGCTTAAATCTTGTACGTGCGTTGAGCCGTTGCCAGGGGTCTTTTGTGGGGTACGGACGACCACTTCGGTATGACGAGGAACAATGCGTTTGGGAGATCGAGCAGCTCTCGAATGATCGTGCTCCTGACCATTCGAAGGATGAGCTGTATAAGCAAACTGTTCACGTTGAGGACTCCTAGGACCGACGTCTTTGGTTTCAGCTTGGGCACGAACCTCAACATCCCCTTCGAGTTCACCACGCACAATCTCACGGGCAATGGCGTCAATCTCATTGCGTAATCGGTTGCTTTCCTCAATAACAGAGCGGCTTGATGTGGATGTAGATATTCTCGACTGTGGAGTCGTCGAACTAGTCGACACAGATGTGATACTTGTGTTATGTGCCTCACTATACAACGTCTCAACGCTCGTGTTGAGCTGAGTATCGCCGTCATCTGGTGTTGTACTCTCGTTCGCGACGACGTATGCCCTTGAGAACACTGTCAGTGGGTCTGCTCGCAATGTGTGTGGCCTTCCCCGAGACGCCTCTCCACTGTGAACAACAAGAGAGTGACGTGACTCTTGCCGACTCCTGGTCGCGGAAGTTGATCTTTCGTCCCGTGTAGGTTCCTTTCTCGTGTATGCATTAACATCTTCGTCGATATCCGCACGGTCGCTACAGGATTGGCTTTCCTCTCTATCATGAAACTCTTCGCGGGAATGTGTCAAGTTCGAAATTAGGTGTCCACTATGACGCCCAAAGATTCTTACACGCTCAAGCTTCCCGCCTGGCTCTTTCCTGCCATCAGCTAAGTTACGATGAAAGGCAAAAGTTGAATTGACCGCTTCAGATGGAGTGGCCGGCGCGGCGATCTGATCGAGTCTCTTAGGCTCGTTGATGTTGGCAAAAATGACCCTAGAAGTAGACGCAGAAGCAGAAATGGATACAGAAGCGAGGTAAAGTGAGAGGCAATGAGACACAAGGTTATTCATTCGTGGGGCGAAGCGCAGATGGCTGCAGGGAGAGAGCACGAGGATCGCACGAAATACGTACCCTAGGTTCTTTGGAGCCCATGAGGTGTCGAACAGTTCATCGGTATACTGCCGGATGGAATCCGTCCGGATGCGGATCATATTCGAATGGTGCTGGCGTCGCGTTCGTTGGTACTCAGCCTCCACACTCACGCTCGATTCGCTGGACGAATATGAGTCCTGTCGCGGCTGAGGAAGCTCGGGACGAGGCTGCGATGTGATGCGATATCGCGAGCTCACTGGACGGTCAGGTGTACTTTGTCCTCGGACGGTGCTAGTGTTGAACAGGCCATGTGTCAAGTGCTCTGTAAACAAATCATCATCATGATGCCTGACGAAGCCTGCGGAGTGTAACAGCACGCGTTTGCTCGCCTGGAGTGTTTTTTGTGCCAAAGCCACGCTTGATTCGCTCCCTCCACTGTCATCGCTATCATCTTCACGACCCCTCCCTGACATCAGGGATGCACCACGCTTCATGGGTACCAAGTCATCCTGCCATTGTACGTGCCGTGAAGTAGAATTCCGGTCCGAAACTCCACTCGGGTCCCGCCCCGCACGACCCACCCCACCACTGGTATCCATCCCAGGAACTCTTGAGTGGTTGGAAAAAGTGCCAAGGGTGCCTATGTATCGGGAAGGGTCAAACTGCTCCTCCTCAGAGCTGGATGGATAACTGAAGGTGTTACTGGGCGGACTGTTGGGCGACTTGAAGGTGCCTAGCGGATATCTGCGACGTGTAACTGCGCCTGCTCCGGAGGTTGGAAAATCTTGTCGTCGTTTTGGGGAAGAAAGGTTTGTGTTGAATATCACCCCAGGTGGTTCACCGTTGGATTTTGTGCGGGATCGTAACATTCTAGTAAATTATATCAAATTCACTTATTTGTTTAAGTTGTACACTCCGTCAATACCGCCAAATCAACACTTTTCCAACGCACTTCGCAGCTCGGAATTTCGTTTCAATTTTTCAAATTTGAATCCGAGCTCCGCTGCGGCTGAACATAACGAACTTGAAAAGGCTTCCAGCGGCGGGGCTTGGGCGCGCCGCTGGACAGAGTTATAGCGCAGTGGGGGGTGAGTGTTACGGCCGAACGATAATGTCGGATAATCTGTATTAACGGTGTTTGGGAGCGCGGTGGTATTCTGCAGACGAGCGAGCGACCCTCTTCGCGCAACCCTCAGACCTTCGGTTGTTACTGGCTCATGCTGGACTCAGCCAGGTTGCCCAACTCAGCCTGGCCCGACTCGAGCTCGTACAGCCTACGACCGAGAATCTTGTTACACTGTCGCATGTGGGCCAAAACCATCTCCTTTTCCTGGATCTCTTCCATGAGACTGTTTGCCAGACGTTTCATGTCGACGTATTCTCGCTGCAGCTGTGCAGTAGACATGGCAGAGGCAGAAGTATACAACTGCAGCGCTTCCTGATCCGCCCGATGTTTGGCAAGCTGATCCTCAAAAGCTCTCTTGTACGCCATAAGGGCTTCATGAGCCTGCTCGGCTTCGCGTCGAGCCTGTTCGCACTCGATACGAAGTTTGTTTACTTCAGCGCTGAGATCAACCTTGGGCAGCGCAGAAAGGGAATCATGCTCATGTGATGCGTGATCGTGATAATGGTTATTAGCACCGTGGGACATGGCATGTGGATTGTGAAGTGCGTCGACATCCACATTGCTCTGTCGCAAGAGTTGCTCCATAGCCTGAGATAAGGACTTGCTCTTCTGCATCCAGTAATTGCGATCACTACGGACTTGCACGTAGTCCTCCATCGTAGGGCGCGTGGACAGCTCCTTAATCAGCTGTTGCATCTCCGCAAAGTCGTTTGCAAGTTTGGTTTTCTCTGTTTCGATCGATTCTTCGGCTGCCTTTGCGCGAGCTTCGGCCTCTTCTCGGGCTTGTTCCGCACGAGCCTGTGCTGCCGCTGCATCACTTACCTTCTGTGCAGCCTCCTCCACGCTTCGAGTCTGGCGATCCAGTGTAGTGCGTAAGTTGGCAATTGTGGCCTCTAGTTTCGAAACTGTAGCATCTAACTCCTTCGATCTCCGGACGTGCTTTTCGACCTCCTCCTGTGCGCCGCTCAACTGGGTAGTCAAGGCTTGAATTTTGGAGGATGCAGCATCTAGCTCGGAGCGGAGCTTGTCGATCTCCTTTCGTTGGCTACGGCTTTGCTCATTGAATTGCTTACGGGCTTCTTGGCGAGCCTCTTCGGCCGCGTTGAGCTCAGTCGTGAGTCGCTCGTTCTTCTCTCGTAACGAGCTCAACTCCATGTTCGACGAGGCAGCATTAGCCTCAGCCTCTGCCTTGTACTGATTGAACTGCTTTTCCAGGCTCGCGAAAGCTTCCTGAGTTGAGTCTAACTCTGTGTTCTTCTCAAGAAGTGACTGCTGTAGGGTCTGCATTTGAGTCTTGGCCACATCGAGTTCTTCTCGAGCCCGTGCTAATTCAGAACGAGCAATATTCAGATCTCTGCGCAGAGATACGATTTCTACAGATCGTTCGCCAGAGCTCTTTTCCAAAGCCTCCTTGGAGCGCTGCAGATCATCCAACTTTGATTGAAGCAAAGCGATCTCTGCTTTGTGCTCTGACAGTGTCTGCTTGAGTTCATTCAAGTCGGTCACAAGTTTCGTCCTCTCTTCTTCAACAACGAGGATCTGTTGCTTTGTGTCAGCCCTGACACGATCCAGCTCCTCCTGATGCTTCGTTGCAGTAGAAACCTTGTAACTCTCGAAATCCAAGTGAACCTGCTCTAATTCGCTGATCCGAGTCTTCTGCTCGTCCACTTTGCGCTCCAGCTCATGAATCCTGGCCTTATGCTCGGCAATTCTCGATTCGAATGTTTCTCGGAGCTTGTTCATTTCGTGTTCGTGTTGGGAGGTCATCTCAGCGATCTGGCTGGTAAGCTTGCTGTGCATCTCTTTAAGTTCGTTGTCTCGAGAAGCCAATTTTTCACTAAGCTCCTCGCATTCACTTCGAACCTGCTCAAGATCTGCGTAAAGGGAGTCGCGTTCCACTTGGCGTTCATCGACTTCGGATTGAAGACGCTCATTCTCGTTCCTGAGCTCTGTCAGCTCGTCGGATTTCATCTTCAGCTTACTTTCCGCTGAATCGAGAGCCTGGGCAAGCTCTCGCTTTGTCTCAGCGAGTGCAGCCCGGGCCTCCGCCAGCTCTGATTGTAATTGCTGGGTAATGTGTACAGCGTCTTGAGCTTTGACCTGTGTGGTGCCTTCCTCACTGCTCTGAGCGATTTGCGTGCTGCGCAACTCAGCTAGGGCTTTTTCGGATTCTGTTGCACGAACAAGTGCACGCTCAAGATTACCTGTCAGCTCTTTGCACTCAGCCTCGAGCCGATAAATCTTATCCTTTAGCTCACGCTCTTTGGCTTCCCACTCCTTCGTCTTTTGCTGCTCCTTTTGGCGAGACTTAGCGTCTGCTACCTTCATTGCCTTGGCCTCTGCCTCTGCAACACGTCGAGATAGCTCCGCTTCATGCTCAGCCTTCAGCTTCTTGCGTTCTTCTTCCGCGGACTTGCGCGCCAAAGCGAGAGCTTGCTCACCCGATGCCACATGGGCCTTCAGTTCCGCGAGGTGAGACTCGTTTTCGTGGAGCGCCTGAGTCAGTTTGTCGATTTCTTTCCGGGACTGTACGAGTTGGAGCTGGTTTGTTTCAAGGTTTGAAATCGCTGCTGTTAATTCAGACTGTACTGTCTTCAGCTCGGAAGTCGCGCGAGCAAGTTCTGCCTGACATTCAGCTCTCTGGGCTTCTGCGTTACCGCATGCCTTGGTGAGCTCGTCAATCTTTGACTGGAACGAAGCCACTTCTTGCTGCGCTGTAAGCAATTTCTCGGAAAGCGTCTTGATTTGCTCTTGATAGTTCGCAACGCGTTGGTTGCCTTCGTCTTCAAGCTCGTGTATGCGCCTTTGGGCCTGTTTAAGTCTGACATTGACATCGTGCTCTTCGGACTGTTTGCTATCGTACAGCTCCCTAATTTCTGCCTCCAACTTTGCATTCGCCGCCTTCAAAGCCTCCAATGCTGAATCTGATGTGACCAACTTCTCCCTGAGTTCGTCCTGTACCCTTTGCATCTTCTGGGTTTCCTCAGCATGTGCTTTCTTCAAGGCGTCCATCTGTGATTTCAGCTGGTCAATCTGACGCTTAGCCATCTCAGCTTCCGCCTTGGCGTCGGATGTGGTCATAGCCGCTGTCTTGAGCTCGGATTGAAGCCTCTCAGCCTTCTCTTCGGCAGCGTCTAGGAGAGCCTCCGCACGTTCGGCTCGCTCCGTCACCCTTGTCAGCTCTGCAGAGCGCTGGCTGATCTCATCTTCAAACAGCTTCTTGAACATGGCAAGCTCGCGCTCACACTTTGCTACCTCCTCTTCTAATTTACGACGGCTGGATTCGCGCTCAAGCGCAGATGCTCGAAGTGCCTCGATCTCACTCAGGAGCCGCTCCTCGCGATGAACAGCTGCTTCCAGCTTTGCCGCCAATTGTGATGCATCGGTCTGACTGGTCGTGGGACTTGCGGCGGGATCCTCGTTACTTTGACTCGTTGCTGAGGAATCAGAGTTCACTTGAATCATAGGCAGGGAAGTGGGAACGTTCGAGATAGAGCGACTTTCAGACTGCCTTTGATCAGTAGGTGTCGGTTGACTGAGGCACTTTAGGCGTAAAGCTCGTTGAGTCTCTGCAAGCCACTTGAGTAGGATCGCAACAAAGTCGCGCAGGCGTCTTGAAGGTAGTAGAAGCTGTTCTGAAATACCAGTCGAGGTATCAGTGACCTTAAGCTCGCACGCCTGCTCGCTGCTCGCTGTTACTGCGAGGTTTGCATTCATAATCACAAGGGTAGGGCATGTCTCTGCATGGAGGGCAACCGAGATTGCAAGGGCTTCGGGCTCAAGGACGTCATAAACAGGAGATTCCGTACCTGGCTTCTTTGCCGACGCCGCTGCAGCCGCGGCCGCAGCATACGCAGCAGCTGCAGCGGCTGCCGCACTTGATCCGGACTGCTTGTCATAACTGTCCACCGTGGGGGACACAGGTGCTCCGGACGATATGGTGTCAGTGATTGCAACACCCATCGCCTGTGCCTTCTCCTTGATTTGTGCTGACGCACTACGGATGCTGCGGATGAGTGTAAGCTTGGTGGTGGTTGCGGTAATCGTCATATCGATGATACCAAGCTCGTACAAGTTCTCTCGAGGGATTTGCAGGGACGCTCCCCCTTTGGCTTCGGTTGAGTCTCCTGCGTCACCTGCCGTTGGCGATCTGCTCACTCCTGTCGCGGTTGCGGCTGTCGTTCCACTGAGTTGGCTTAAGCTTGAACCCGAAGGATGCACAGGCAGCAGCAAGCGGCATGATGCAGAGGCCAAGAGCTTCGTCAGCAGTGGTGTGTTGGATGTTGAACGAGGAAGCGCCAGGGGCGTCAAGCTCGGCGAAGCACCAATGCTCGGACCAGTGATGCTGGCCAAGCCGGGAAGCAATAATGCTATCGCAGCTCGAAGCTGAACAGGATCGATTTGGACCGGGCCAATCTCTGCGAATGCTGATGGGTGGCCGTGAGTCGGGATCCATTGGCAGCAAACGGAGCTTCCAATATCCTCCACGGTGGGCACGTACTCTGGCTTAAGCGTAACTGCAATCGATGTGAGTGGCCCTCGCGCGGCAGATCTAAACCAGCGATAGGTTCCGTCTACGCCTTTAGGAGGTCCAGATACACTAATAGGTGTGGTGAATCGCAGATCATTTGAATGCAATGCAATCTTGATGGCATCAATGTCCATCGCAAACATGGCACTCTCCCGCTTCTTTTCCTCCTGCCGTGGCCGATCCTTGGCTTTGTCCTTGTCACCAAAGAGGCGACCGAAGAAGGACTCCTTCTCATCCTTCGTCGAGTTGCCGTTTCCACTGCCCTTATCCTTATCCTTGTCCTTGTCGTCCTTCTTGAACAGCCCACTGAACTTGCTCGAGAAGCTTGAACTCGAGTCTTTTGACATATGTGTTGGGGTTTCGCGGGCGGCAACGCCTGAGACAGGTCTTATCTTGACGAACTAAGGCTGGCCTTGGGTCGCCTGATCTGTTCTCTGGGCGCCGTATACTACTTCCGCGGTATATCAAAGTTCGTCACGTTAGCGAAGCACCTCGGGGTGGATCTCAGTAAATACCTAAGCACCGAAGGAGAGCTTCCTGGATGACGCTCAGCGCGGAGCTTGCAACGGGTCCTCACAGTAGGACAGCGTCCGCAATGCGTATCCGTGGCGAACCGGGCGCGTGCGCAGCGTGTTGTGCGGGGTGACTTGGTCTATGAGCAAAGTGGGTCTATCCTGCTGGGGTGGGATGGGATCTGTTACGATCCAGTATAAGATATCGACCTGTGAGGGGGTTCTCGGCCTCTTCCGTATGTTTCTATACCACTCCCAGTCCCAGCACGCAGTTCGTATCAAGTGTGATCAATGTGTTCGAACGTCGTCTTCCACCCCCAAACTCGCAGCATGTTGCGAGTTGGGGGTCTTTGAACGGGCTTCGTCCTCGCTGGCACCACACTTGGAGCGTACACTGCGAGGCGCATCCGTAGAAAAACAACGCCACCTGCAGCTAGAGGGTGTTCAGCTCTTGTGATCGCGCGAGTTTGTTCCCGTGGGAAATCCTCAGATAGCTGTATACAGCCCCCAATTCGGGTGTCCGGCTACTGGATCGTTAGATACACGTTAGAGGCGGGGTTTGTCAGACGACTACAAGTACTAGGACACTATATTGCTAGGTTCGTGCTTGTATCACGAGATAACCATGTCTGCGTCTCGAATTGACCATGATGCCGGTGGAATAGACGCCAAAGACGAGTCGCTGAAGAGGCACACCGAGTCCAATCAGGACACTACACGTCGTCGAAGTCGCAGCAGAAGCAGAGGTCAGAACAGAATTAGAAGCAGAAGCAGGGACCGCGGTCGGAGCCGAAGCCGAACTCGCAGTCGCGATCGGAGAGATAGAGGAAGGGATCGTGATCGCAGTCGACGAGGGAGGAGTCGCTCACGAAGCAGAAGTCGAAGTATCAGCCGCGGTCGAAGCCGAAGCCGCATCCGAAGTCGCAGCCGAAGTCGCAGCCGAGACAGGAAGAGTCGATACCGTGATCGAGAACGTGGCCGTGATCGAGAGCGCGACAGATACAGAGACCGAGATAGAGACCGTGATCGCCATCGTGAACGAGAATATCGAGACAAGGATGGAAAGTATTCCAGCCAGCGTCGCAGCAGAAGTCCTTCGAGATCGCAGCAGTCCGCACCCGCAAAAGCCACACCCCCATCTAATCCCACAACTGGTTCTAGCTCTCGTGTCTCTCTTTCGCTTTTGCAAAACCTCGGATTGGGCAAGTCACTCTCAGTGAGTAACCCTCCTCCTCCCAAAGCTCCTCCATCCGAGAGTGCGCCAAATGCAGCGACCACGACTGGAACTAATCGGGCTCTCGAAGCAATTGCCTCTAGACCTGTGGAAGAGCTGCAGGCGTCATCGCAGTTAACGGATGATCGGACGCCCAGCACTCCCGTGTCCAATACCCTCAGCGCACCCGCCACACCAGAGGCTATGCTCGATATGCAGCAAAGTCGCGGCTCCACTGCAGCAATGCCTGCAGTGATGAAGGCAAGCCATCCCGACGGTCAAGCGCCAGGTTCAACACAGGCAGGGAAGGACTTCAACGCTAGACAGCTTGAACTGGCCTCAGCACTGGAATCCATGGGTCGAGGGAGAACTGTCGCCCCTGACTCACCGTTATCAGATTCTTCACAAATCTCAGGCACAGTAGACATGCACAGATCACAGAATATAACACCCACTGAACTTGACGTGGAAGACAGCCTTGCCGATCCTGATCTCACAGAAACAGATGACGAGGACGGATTTCCGATCCTACGCAAGAGGCTCCTACCGGGCGAAACAAAAACCGCCGAAGGAGGGGCTGAACGATCAGTTCACGATGCCATGACTGACCCTACGGTACGACATATGAATCCCGATGCAGATAGCGATGCGCGTGCGATCGAGGAATTCAACGAGCTTGCTCACGCCATTGAGCAATCACGAACGATGCAGTTGCGCTTATCATGGGATCTACGCAAGAGGAGACATGACTGTAGACCCGTGGGCGAATATACATGGTTGAACCGCATCGATGAAGGAACATTCGGCGCTGTGCACCGTGCCCGATGCCAGCGCACTGGAGAAATTCGTGCTCTAAAGCAAATCAAGCTGAACACGGAGAGTAGCTCCGTATCTGCCTTAACCGCTGGACCAGAACAGGGATTTCCTACAAGCTCGTTGCGCGAAATTTTTGCGCTTCAATCTCTGCGGCATCCGAACATCTTGCGTATTGTCGATGTTGTCACAAAGTTTGGCAGTGGACGGTACTCCACTGTCAGTCGACCACTGGGACCGATGGAAGACCATGTATATATCGTGATGGAATATCTCGAGCATGATCTGAGTACTGTGTTGGCAGCTCTAAAACAGCCACTGACGCTGAGGGAAATTAAATGTCTGCTCAAACAGCTGCTTGAGGGTGTTAGTGAGCTCCATTCGCATAATTTTGTGCACCGCGATTTGAAGACATCGAACCTCCTGCTGAATGATGAGGGCATCCTGAAGATTGCAGATCTCGGAAGCGCTCGTCTCGGCTCACAACGACACCGTTATCTAAGGGGTTCAGGTTATGGAAAGGTATCAAGCAGCTCTGCTTCGGAAAACGCAATTAACCCTCGCTACACAACTCCAGTGGTAACTCTGTGGTATCGTCCCCCTGAACTGTTCTTTGGAGCGGTTTCACACACGACTGCCATTGACATGTGGAGTGTCGGATGTATCTTTGCTGAATTAATTCTTGGAAAACCTTTGTTCTCCGCAGAAGGTGAGTTGGCCATGATCTCAGCTATTTTCAATCTTTGTGGCCATCCTACGATGGCGACCTGGAGTGGCTTCTTCGAGTTACCTCAGGCCGCCCTCTGGCGCCCTAGCAAACAGCAGCAACAACAGCCGTCTGCGCAGGTGGATTCATCTGATCCGCTGGCGACAGTCCGAGCCAACATTCGTAAAATGTTTCCCAGTCACTCGTATACCGGTGCAGGTTACCTTACGGAGGTGGGTGTCGATCTTCTCGCGAAGATGCTTTCAATCAATCCTGAAACGAGGATCTCCGCGAGTGAGGCGCTTTCTCACCCTTTCTTCTCCGAATTGCCGCTACCTGGTGCACCTAGTGCTCTTCCCTTACCGAGATCAGCTAATTCAGATACAGCATACCGCTCACGCATCAAGGGCTCGAAGACCATTGGTGGAGAAATCCGCGATCTCGAGGCGCTTATTGGATAGTACGGAGTTGGCATTTTGAAGGCACATAGACGAAGGATTTATGGGGTTCGGACCAGTCGTACGTAGGTGCATCACCTACTTGCTTAACTAGGGAGTACGTTCGTGGAGCCGTGGGCTAATATATTACAGAACTAAATACATTCCTCACAAGACTGCAGGATTTGGAACAAACATAATTTACGTGAAGATCATGTCGGGGATTGGCCGGATGGAATCCTCGAGCACGAGGTAGGCGACAGCGAGCGCAATTCGTCCAAGGTCCGCTGGGAACCACTGGGGCTCAAGAACACTTGCGAGTTGCAACAGGCCAGCAGCGACTAAACCTGGGGCAGTAGGTCGGGTTGGGATCAGACCGGCCAGGAAAAGCGTCAGTAGCGCACCCAAAATGCTCGGCACGACATATCCCAACCCTCGTGGCGCTGTTGAGGAAACGTATCGTGTTGAGAACGCTGTAATTGAGGATGACACAGCGATTACAAAGATCGAAGCCATTAGTTCCCACGGCAGTGCAAAGATAACCGAGAGGGATTGGCGCGTAGTTGCGCGGATGCCATAAACAAAGGGAAGGAGCAAATAAACGCCAGGGGTAATCGCTTCTCCAAATGCGATGAGTGTTCGGAGAGGAGAGTACAGATCTGATCCAGCTAGGAAGAGCAGACCGCTTCGCGCAGCAAAGAAGCACATCATAATGAAGACTGCAGCGAGCATGATGCGCCCATCGAGCAATGGAGTGTAGAATTCAGCTCCCATAGGATTCTCGGGATATGGGGCCTGATTCAAGAGCATTTGTGCAAAGAGCGCAACGAGAATATACGAAACAAGGCAGATAAGGTTTAAGATGCGGTGTGATGCAGAAGAAAGAGCGGCGTCCCAGTTCTCGTCACCCTCATCTTGTGCACCAGGCTTCCCTACCTGAATTGAGTCTGACTTGGCATCCCAACTTGCAAACTCTAGATTATCACGAACCACTCGCAGGTGTCCTAGCCCCTTATCGTAGACGGCTTCGCGGATGAGGTCTGCAACTTTACGACCATCGCGCGCGCGAACAGCAACGAGCAAGGCTTGCTCAAGTGAGATTATCTCTTCCAAACGCTTGGTTCCGGTCTCGATGAGTTGCTTCAACCACGAAACCCGAGCCTCCAGGCCCTGACGGTCGGCCTGAGAAAGTGCTGAGTTAGAACTGCTTGGAGTCGATGGCATCCTAGCAGGTGTGCTCGACACGGCGGTAGAGTTGTTCATGAACGCCTCGCACTGGAACGCAGCTAACTTGGCAGCCTGGACAGAATGGTCCAAGTCCACATACTCGCTACCTTTGAGCTTATGGAGAATAGCCTCACCTGCGACTTGAAGACGCTCCAAATAAGCCTGTGTTGTGTTGATAGGCGTAGCAGGACTGCGCTCTGGACTACGGCTGGGAGTATTCGGTGCGGTACGCCTAGCTTGAGGCGTTTGTGGAGCTGGAGTCGAGCTAGACAAGTGAACCTCGAGGAAGGACTTGAAGCCGGAATAGCTCGTAAGTTGTTGATTTGAGTAATATGTCCAGCGAGTGTTTGATTCAACAGGTAACCACTTTAAGATCTGCCTCTCGGTTGGCTCTTCACTGAACGAAGCGGGTTCTGCCGCAGACTTGAGCGCGAGTTTTGGGTTTGCACGGTGAAGCGGGGAGGTGGGTGGTGTGATCAACGCAACGTGCTGAGTGTTGGAGCCTTGGATAAGTCGAGCAACTGGAATTGTGCACTCGCCCAGGCATGGAAGCGACGCACTGCTTGCAAGCGTGAGTAAGCTCCTCCCCTGAGAAAGCCAGTTCGAAACATCCGATGCGGAGTACACACGCACAGTGATGGAATTCGTTTCCTGTGAAGTCGTAAGCAACCTGAGAAGTGTGGCTTGGGGGACAAGGATCTTTGCAGAGTCAGCCACCGGTGCAGCATGCACAGGACTAGTTAAGCCAAGCAATGCGCCAGGGCAACGCGACCGAGAATCCGTCTGCTTGTCTGCATAAACCGCAAGTTGGTACTGAGACCTCAACGCGTTGCCACGGAGCACCTGGCGAGAGATGGGGGTGTCCTGTTTGCTACTAGATGCTAGTGAGCTATCCAGCACCAATCCGAGGCCCAAATGAATGGGTGTAACCTCGCGCTGCCAAAGATTCACCTCCCTCGTGTGAATGAACAGTTGAGGATGGTCGCGAGCAACTGCATCTTCGACCTCACGCGAGCCTGCGGTGAGTGGAACAGCAATGGGATCCTTGTTGATTGCAGCCATGATTTTCTTAAATGGCACTACTGCAGTGCAGAGTTGATCCTGGGTGTGAACTTTGCAGGTGACATTTCTCACATACTCTCGCACGTTGCTAATGAAGAATCGGAGTGTCTCGTTGCCAGTCAGGGTGTTTGGGACTTGCATTAGAATGCCAACGTTATATACAGGGTTAGTGCAGTCTGGCACGCACTCGGTTCGACCGACGTGACCAGCCACTGCGACGCCAACCTCGCCTGCCAGTGAAACCGCGACGATTGAGTCACACGAAGTTGTTCCGGGCAGTGTGGGCAGTCGACTGAGAATTGGATGGAAATGGTGGCGAGGATCGACAAATGTAAGTGAGGACGTCGGGAAACGCGGAGGGAGTAAGAGCACGTCACGCGATAGGAATAATGGCTGCATGTAAGCACGTCAATAGCACCCGTTATGCGTACACCCGCTGCTCCGAACAACTGTTACGGTCGGACTTGAGTGAGGAGACTGGCAAATCATGCGAAAATACCTCCCCTTACAAGCCAAATGCGAGACCATTGACACGCAACGTACCATGCTGAGAGGCTGAGCTCGAGGATGCGGAGACCACCAGCACCGGTGGTGCCGCCATTGCCGCCGCTGATGCTGCTCATAATCTTGTGGCAACCGTTTCTGCCGCACGCCACAGGTCTAGATAGGTCGATATATGGGCGTCTTGTGGGTAATGAGCGCTTGAACGAGTTCTACAGTACTTTGACGTGGCGTTACGCTGCGCTATTAGTGAAAAGTGCGCCACACCCTCCCGGAACACCCTGCATGAGGGCCTCTTCCTGCTGGTTAACCGTTAGTCCCAGTCCAATCCTTTTGGGGGTGTGTTACGGGCGGTTCGTCAGGTGCTGGCGCTTGTGACATGGCTTTTCACGCATATACTCGTCTCTTCTACGCAGCGATGCGCGTACTCTCCCGCCGCACCCACACCACCTCGAGATACAATGCGCACAAAACTGAGCATTGGCTGCCTTGGTTGCCGCGAATTTTTTCGTACCCGTAAATTCCCCCAAGCCTGGGTTGGCGCACTTTCAGATTCTATAGTGTTTCGTGCGTGTAGCAGCCGTGCTAGTGAGTGTGGATCGGTTGTGAAATATTCATTCAATTTAGAATTCAGTGACACACCATCCCGCAATTGATCCTCGCACAACACTTTCGATCAACACTCAAACCCTGCCGCACACTCAAGTGAAATGTCAACCCGCGCTGGGTTCATCTTCCGCGTCGCGGGTTCCCAGCCCCGGGCACATGTGAAGGAGGAAAGCGGGCAGTCTACTCGTCTCAGTGATGTTGAAGCAGATGAAATGCGGTTTATTGATGCGTCCCAAGACCCCGCCCCTTCGTCCCTGCTCGCGAGCGATCCTCAATCACAAGTCTCCGATCTGAGTCAGTCCTCGAGCTCGACCTATGGCACATCCTCCACGGAGTCAGGTGAGGCTCCGATGACAGCTCAGCCAACACCACCGGGCTCGGATCCGTCCGATGGTAGCAAGTCAAAGCCCGGCTCTACGCCTTCACGGAGATCCGGCCAGAAAAGTCCCTCTGGTTTCACGACCCCGATGCGAATGACGAGGTCCAGCCGACTTATGGAGCAACTGGTGGAACAGCAGCTGGCAATGGGTGTCTACGATCCGGAAAAGATATCCAGGGCGATGCAACGCGTACGGACGAGTCCACGAGGCTCCAGTATGGCAAGCGATGAGGAGGGATCTGAAAGCGGAGATGAGAGTCGTGATGAAGATGAAGATGATTCGAATGCCACACCCTCTCGGTCAGGTGGCAAAAGAAAGAAACTACTGTCGCCCATTCAGAAGCGTGCCATGTTCATTTGGCGAGACAAGAACAAACTTATGAATTCCATTTCCCTGAGCAACGTGTTTTGGGTTCCTTCGCCCAAGCTGGTTGAGCTGGAGCAGTTCAATGCACAGTGGTTGGAATCCGCTCTAGGGTCGGTGCATATGTCTTCCTCAGGACATGCTCTGATGCCCATGGAATCCGCAGATAATGTTCGTATGGACAACGGCAGTACAAATGCCGCTTGCAGCGCACAACAACGCCAAGATGTTCTGACCGACGCCGCGAATCCGGTCTTGAAGAAAATCAAGACAGAGGTTGAGACTCCCGAATCCAAGCTATTCGAGCCGCAGATGGCGTCGCCGACAGGCTCCATCAAGATAGAAGACGTGTCTATTAAGACAGAACAGCACCATGAGACACAGAAGCTCTCACTTCCGGTGCGATCTCCCTTCCCAAGCCCACCTGAGCCGCTACCAGTGTCTCTTCAGCTAGGTCTCGAGTTCGATCACCAGTTTCCAGAAGCCACCCTCGACAAAGCCACCGACGGTGCTATTGTTGCTGGCGGGCACGGCCGTGAGAGGCTGAAGCACTGTCCAGAAATTGATGTAGCAGGCGATGAACCTGATCACTATGAAAAGCTGAAGCGATCCCGACCCAGTTTCTTCATACCTCATGCTCCACTAGAATGGCCAGATGCGCCTCTGCTTGAACTGCGAGCCAGGGCACTTAAGGAATTCGGAGTTCCCGACGTAGACGACCGTGAGTTCAGCAAGGAAGAGCCGTGTTCTTGCAGTGCCAAAGATCCAGCTCCGTGCAGTGATAGCACGTGTGAGCTACGACGTATCTTTGTCGAATGTGATCGCATGTGCCCAGCCGGAAGACGCTGCCAGAATCGAAGGATACAGAAGAAGCAATATTGCAAAACCCGACTCGTTCGCACAGAGAACCGAGGATGGGGCTTGATTCTCGCCGAGAATGTCGGTCCTGGACAATTGGTGGCCGAATACTGCGGTGAAATTGTAGACAAAGAAGAAAGTCGCAGGCGAATGATACTGGCACATCGCATCTCAGATCCAAACTTTTATTTCTTCCAGCTCAGTGCGAATGCAGTTCTAGATGCCGGACCTGCGGGCAGCTTAGCTCGCTTCATTAACCACAGCTGCGATCCCAACTGCGAAACCCAGAAGTGGTCAGTAAATGGTGAAACCAGGGTGGGCATCTTCACAAAAACTGCTCTATCTAAGGGAGTCGAGCTGACGTACAACTACTTCTTCAGCTCAGACCCTGAGATGGCCAGTGAACACAAGGTGGTGTGCTTATGTGGCTCTGCGAACTGCCCTGGATTTATGGGTCAGAGACCCTTGAAAGTCGATGCTCCTGCTTCGAGTTCTGCTTCTACAACAAATTCGACCATCTCTTCAGATGATTCCAAGACGACCAAAGACTCAGCACCAGCCAAAGGGGCCAAAGCCGCCAAAGGAGCGAAGGGGACCAACGGAACCAAAGGAACCAAAGGAACCAAAGGAACCAAAGGAACCAAAGGAACCAAAGGAACCAAAGGAACCAAAGGCGCAAAGAGCGGACAGATGACAGACTCAGCGCCTGAGGACATCGGATCAGGCAAGGCAAAGGGAACAGGGAAGGGAACAGGAAAGAGAGGTGGCAAGAAAGGTTCAGCGGGCAAGTCAGACAAATCTGCATCCGACGACGTGCCGACAACCAAAACCAAAGGGACAGGCGTAAGGCGACAGCGTAAGGCCGAAAAGGCGGATGAACCGCAATCAACAGGAAAGCAGAAGCGCGGCGCGAAGGTGAGCAGGCATGTAAATGAGGATTCGCCCAAGGGGAAAGGAGGAAAGAATAAGGCGTCGAAATCCGAACCGGCATCTTCAGCGCTCTCGGTGGGTAAAGACCAGGAGCCGAAGCCGAAGCGAAAATATGTGCGAAAGGTGCAGGGGAACCCTTCTTCTTCCTCTCCATCCTCGCAGTGAATACTGACGCACGGGATCGCAGCTATACTCGATCCTGAGCCTGATTTCCGTGTATAATAAACCGGTTGTGACTCACCGATCTGGCGTAGCAACCAAGACCAAGATGAAAACTTCCAATCAGAATCTTTGTATTGGGGGGCTGATGTCATCAGTGTGAATTGCATGCACACGGTTGGCCGTTGTTGAGAACAATGCAAGGGTAGAATCAGCCTGCTCAAGGCGGGATGTATAACGTGATAGAAACATCCCTGCTGCAAGTATGCTGATGTGGGGACAATCCGACCGTAAGGAGAGTGATTCGCCAAAGAACATTTTGCTCGACGCTCATTCTGCTCAATGCTCTCAGCAGATCGATCTCCTGCCTTCCGTAAGGATGCGTTGGGTGCGTATTTTCTGTTTTGTCTGTGCCGTCGTGCCCAAAGAGCATAGCATGAACCAAATCTGTGTTGGTCCACAATTTTGCCATGTTTGGGAGTAGAGGCCTGCTCGACATCATTTGGAGCTATCGCAAGGGAACGCACTCTAACGACCTTCGGAATCAATCACAAAGCTAAGCTGGTAAGCTTATCGAGACGATGATGTGATATTAGCTTGTGGTGGCAAATGAAAGATCAAGGATAGAGTACAAGGGGTGACAATGACAGCGGGGTATCGGAGTTAAGCAATCAATTGAAACAACATTATGTGTGTTAATCAAGCAAGCTACGAAGGAGCTCTGCATTACATTCGCATTCGCGATGGTCGCAGCAGTGGTTATTCTTCACTACTTAGGCCTCAACACATCGGAAGAAGTAGGTACCATCCGACATCATGGGATCAAGATCCTCATACACATAGGTGTCTGAGTCTGCAACGAACTCGTACTTCTTGGCCCATTTCTTCTGGAGGAAGTTCTTAGAGTCGCCGAGGTCGTCGGCCTTGTCAAATCGAAGCAGAGCGTACTTCTTACCAGGGGTCAAGCCAGTCACAGTTGCAAAGGCAGTGAACTGGATTGGCTTCTCGTGTTTCTTGTCCTCAGCACCCCAGTCTGGCTCAGTCCAGATGGAAACTGTTAAGAATGTTCGGAAAGTCTCCTTGTTGGGATCAACGTTGCCCTTGATAGCGAGACCGTAGTCGTACTCATCGGGCAAGCAGTAGTCGTAGGGCTGAACGGGGCTCTTGGATTGTGAGCAGCCCTTGCGTGACTTGAATGCGTCCTTACCCAGCGTGATGGAGGTCTCTTGAAGGTACAAGTCGTTGTGGTAGATGTTAGTGGAAGTGGGAACGGCAACGAGCTTACCATCTGCGTCTCGGACGAGTCTGGAGACGTCTTCATAACCGATGATGGGCATGATGTGGTCGTAGTCCTCATCACCCCTGGGTTGCTTCTCGTACCAGCCTGCGACAACAGGGTGACCCTGATTGATATGGTTCTTGATCCAGCTCAGGAACTCGCTTGCCTGAGGAGTCTTCTTCCTCTCATAGTCCCAGGCCTCATAGTCGAGCTTGAGTGCCTTGGCGGCCTTGACATCGTTCACACCAATGAGCAACTCCTCGTTGCCATCCGCATAGCGAACGCGTTCCTGAGACCAGTAATTGCCGAAGAAGATACCTGCGGACTGGATCGAGGTCTCACCGCAGTAGCCGTTCATGCCAGCGCCCCAGCCCCACATACGGCGAGGAGGGACGTCAAGGAGCGCCGCATCCGCGAGAGCCGCGCCCGATCCACCCTGGGAGCTTCCAGATGAGGCTTGGGTGAGAATGGGGTTCTGAACGGTGCTCTGGTTGACATTGACACCCACAAAGACCACGGCAAGCGCAAGGAAGAGGATACGGGGAGTGAACAGGAAGTCTCTCACGGAGCTTACCTGCTTAACACCGCCTAAAAGACCCATTTTATACTAGTTTTTCACTTCTTCAGAAACCGGTAGGATTTGTCTTGCACGGTGTTCCGCCGGATCTACACAGTGCGTGTGGTAAAAAGGGTTGCGGATAAGTTTTACAATAGAATATCCTGCGAATAATATCCACTCCGTATGCACTGCACTTGTGTAATGTCCCGCTTTTTGTCCTCAAAGTCATCAACAACGACATCTCAACTCGATATTCCAGCACCCCCGACTCTGAAAAATCCAAAAGATGCCCTCGCTCAGGGGACAGGCGAAAATAGCGAAGACGCGCGAAACTCGGCGCTGGATGGCACTGATACACACATTGGATTGGACCAACGCCACGCAGGGGGAACGTGGGAGAGCTGAGGTGTCCGCATAGATACCTTCTTAATGATTTAACAATGATAGAGGAACGAATGTATTGTGTAACACATGCAAACGCTCTTGTTTAGGATTTCGGTGGGTGGGCAGCTACAATGCCAAACGCGGTCAATAGCTTGACATTTGGTTTGCTCATCAATCGACGATGATATTGATGACGATGATGATTCATCATTGAATAGAGTGAAACGATAGAAAAGATGCCAGGCGTGCGACCTACGACCGCAACGTGCGACCGTCGAGGGAAACACACACACCCAACTTGACATGTTCTTGCTGCTCGTGCATTACATTGCAGCAGACAAACCAAGCCTTATCTCACACAAAACGCTACTGAAAACACATTTTTTAGGGCGAGAGTCGGTTGGGGAGACGAGGGAACATGGAAGTCTTGCGGATGTTGTTGAGGCCGAGGAAGAGCATGACAACACGCTCAAGACCGATACCAGCACCACCGTGAGGAGTTGCACCGTACTGGAAGGAGCGGATGTAGCCATCGAGGGTGGCGATGGGAATGCCGCACTCATTAGCACGCTTGATCAAGAGAGCGACATCGTGGATACGCTGAGCACCCGAAGTGATTTCTTCACCGCGCAAGAAAACATCGTAGGAGTTGGAGTAGCGAGGATCCTCAGGGTTGGGCATGGTGTAGAAGGGTCGGACCTTAAGAGGGTACTTGTCGACGATGTAGAGATCGACACCGTACTTCTCCTTGACGATCTTACCGAGGAGACGCTCCTGAGGAGTGGTGAAGTCGTCATCCTCAGCCATGTTCTCACCAGCCTCAACGAGCCACTCACGAGCCTGAGGGAAGGGGATCACCAAAGTCTCGCGGTTGTACTGCAGGGGATTGAAGGGGTACTGAGCGTTGACAGCCTCAAGCTCAGCCTTGCAGTTAGCGTTGATCTGGTCGAAAATGTAAACGAAGAGGTCGGAGAGGGTTTTGAGGACCTCATGGTAGTGCTCCTTAATCTCCATCTCGAAGTCGAGACCGGTGAACTCGCACATGTGACGAGGGGTGTTAGCATCCTCAGCACGGAAGACGGGGCCGATTTCGAAGACGCGGAAAAGGTCAGAGACCACACCCATCTGCTTGTAGAGCTGGGGAGACTGTGCAAGGCAGCAAGTCTGGCCGAAGTAGCCCAACTTGAAGACAGCAGCACCACCTTCAGAAACACCAGGAATGATCTTGGGAGTATGGATCTCGACGAAGTCGCGGTCGATGAAGAACTGTCGGAAGTACTGACCAACGCGGGACTGAATGCGGAAAATTGCGTGGTTAGCGAAGGTGCGGAGATCGATCCAGCGGTTGTCAAGACGAAGCTTCTGGCCAACACGGATGACACCGTCCTTCTCCTCAACAGCGGAGGGACCAGTCTCATCGTTGTCGGTACCCTTGTCAGTAGGGTCGTGGCGGTTAGCATCAGCGAGCTGGAAGGGCAGATTCTGAGAAGCCGAGATAACGAAGACCTTGCTGAGGCTGATCTCGTAGTTCTTCACCGAGGTGGTGGCAACAGGCGAGGGCACCGCGGAGACCTTACCGTAGACATCGATGATGGACTCGAGGGGAATCTTCGCGATGTACTTGACCATATCAGCCGAGGGACCACCGGGGTATGCGAAAGCGCATGCCTGAACGGTATGGAGACCACGGCGCAAGACGATGAAAGCACTCTTGCCCTTAGCACGGATGTTGTGCACACGAGCACGGATCCAAACCATCTCGTCCTTGAGGGGCTCATCGATCTCCTTAATGTCGACCCACTTGCGTTCGGTCTTGTAAGACGAGTTGATCAAAACAAGATCACCAAACTCAGCCTCGAGGCTGTCGACAGGCACAGGCACACGGGCCTGCACCTGCGACGACTCCGTAGTGCTCTGAGCCTTCGAAGCAGTCGTCTTGGCTTCATTCACGGGTTCGGGTGTTTGTTCGGACATTGTAGCAGCCTGCACATTGGATGATAATAGTAGGTGGTATGGATAGTAAACGTGTTAGAAATCAGTTTTCTTATGCTTTTTAATCCAACCAGTTACATACAATACGCTAAAATATACACCAAATCCTCATTTTCGGCACTCAACTCCAGCCTCGTGCGGAGTTTCGGTTTTCGCGCGCATTGCGGCGCATCTAGCAGCTGGATGCTGTTGGAGTGCGCGTTATAGCCAACCGGGGATGCGTGGCCGTTGCCTCGAACTCGCTCCGATGGCCTGGGACATCTAGCACGCGAGAAATCGCCCTTCAAAGTGTCGCGCTCACAGGTTTCATTTTACCTGGTCAAGTCATGCCGGGGCTGGGGAATTTACGGGCACGAAAAAATTCGATGCTACTGAGTGAAGTGAAGCGACGACAAGTCAAGGACGGACTAAACACTCATTCGCGTGACCTTTCAACCCCTGCAGCGACTGCAACACAAGTGCAATGAGACGGAAAAAACCATAACACAACTCAGCACCACTTGATCTTTTTACGCGTGGCAGATCATATCCACGCACTCACCAGCACTTGCGCACCAGATGTGATCCTCGAAAGTCGGTCGTTCAGGAAATCCAACCCGGGGATGAGACCTGGGAGTAGAGTGGTGTGTCCGCGTCTTGAATGATTCCTACACTCACACAACCATACCCAAATGTTACTCTCCACCTAACCACGCTTTATGCAGCTTCACACGACTCACTGCACATGTCCTCCGAGGCGAAGCAGACCATGCGAGCCGTGCTGCTCGAGAAGATCGGATCTCCCGACGAGGCGTTCCGATACACCGAGGAGTACCCAGCTCCATCCGAGGAGTCGCTGGGCCCAAATGACGTCTTGATTGATGTGGTCTACGCGTCTATCAACTTCATTGATACCTACCACCGCACGGGACTTTACCCTGTCCAATTACCTGCCGTCATTGGTCGTGACGGCGCTGGCTTCGTTCGCAAGGTCGGTAGCAATGTTCAACACGTCCAGCCCGGTGATCGTGTCGCGTTTGTCATGGTCGCTGGATATGCAGCACAGACCGTGGCTCCCAGCAGTCGAGTCGTGAAGATCCCCGACGGCATCAAGCTTTCTGACGCCACCTGTGCCATGATTCAGGGCCTCACCGCTCACTACTTGATTCGAGACACATACCGCACCCAGCCCGGTGACACCGTGCTGATCCATGCAGGCGCGGGTGGCACTGGCCAGCTCCTGATTCAAATGGCCAAGGCAATCGGTGCCAAGGTCATCACCACGGTGTCCACTGACGCCAAAGCTGAGATTGTTCGCAAGCTGGGCGCAGACCATGTGATCAACTACACAGAGAAGCCCGACTTCGCGGCGGAGGTGAATGCCATCACTCAGGGGCAGGGTGTTCGAGCCGCGTATGACGGCATTGGTAAGACTACGTGGCAAGGCTCCCTCTCCTCCCTTGGTCGCCGAGGCACCCTAGTCCTCTTCGGTAACGCGTCTGGTCCAGTTCCTCCTATAGATCCTCTCCTGCTCTCCAAGCACAAGTCGGCGTACGTGACGCGTCCTACGCTAGGCGACTACATTGTCACACGTGAGGAGTTGGAAGCGCGTGCGCAAGAGATTTTCAGCTGGATCCGTGAGGGCAAGGTTCACGTTGCCATTGATTCGGTGCTGCCTCTCGAGAAGGTGCCTGAGGCTCACAAGCTGCTTGAGAGTCGCGGGGCTGTTGGCAAGATCTTGATTCTCGTCGACCCGGCGCGCGCAGACCACAAGTAAGTGAACTGTATATGATACTAATTCCATAGAGTCGAAACGAGTTAGGCTTATACTTAGTTGCTTATACTACACACTGGACTGGGTTTTAACCTGATGCGGTTAAAATTAAGCGCTCCATCTCCTTTCGCATTGTTCTGAAACATGGCATTGTGTGTAGGCGGCTCTAGTTTGAAACCCTGAATTCAACGACTAATGTTACTGTGAACCATCTTCTATTACTCACTTCCAGAGACACTGCGTGAGCGCCTCAAAAACGCCGAAACTCGCAGACTCCACGCACTCTTGACGGACGTCCTCAGCGACTGGGCCTGTTCTCAAGGACCATCCATTCGTTTACTCCCAGATCTCACCCGCGGTTCAGTCCTACCACTTCAGGTCTGTCGACGCAGCAAACACTCCCTCCATGTTGAAGAAAGACCACGGAATCCTGCGACAACACCAGCAGGAGAAGTGCCCCGAAATCCTCCCGGGCCAAGTCATCGCCAGGATCACGGCCTCCCCCGGCGCCGACTGCTTTGCGGTGTCCTACGTGCAGAAGGTACCCAAGCAGGCCCGTACGGACGCCACCAATGAGCCAAATCCACTTGAAGAAGGCAAAACCAAATCAATCGACGAGGAGAAGCAGGGCAAGCAGGGCAAGCAGCAGACTAAGCAGACTCAGTCAGAGACAGCATCTGGCAGCGGAAGCCAGCAGGAAGACTCCACAGCAGAGGAGTACGAAGAGGTGATGATGACAGGCCTCGCACGCCTGCCTGCCAAATTCAAGCGAAGCATCTGGGTCCAGGTCGGATGCTTCGTCGTGCTCGAGCCCTGCATCATCATCAAGACTGCAGACGGTAAGACAAGCAAGATCACGCACGACATCGTGCGTGTGCTCACAACTGAGCAGCTGAAGAATCTACACTCCGAGGGCAAGCTGTCACTGCTGTTCAACTTGGCATTCCAAAAATCAGTCGCAACTCAGCAGCAAACTAAGCAGCGCACAATAGCATTCCCAAGCAAAGGCCTCCTGCCTCCAGGCAGCAGTGATGAGGAGAGCGATGACCTCCCGCCCCTGCCACGCGGCGGCCTCAACGCTCGCAAGTACGGACGACAGGAAAGCGAAAGTGAGGAGGATGAGGACGATGAGTAAGTCCTCCATTGTATATCAATACACTGTACGTGGATCTATGTTTGTCCTGCGTGATGACCATGAGGAAGGAGAGTCCTTGATTATGACGAATTCCAGCTGGGAGGACGTGCTGACCTAGGTAACCGCGCGTGAATCCTCATCACTCGTTCCTGTAGCCAGTCGTCTGTTGGGTGGACTGAATTCGAGTGGCGTTCTTACATGTAAACATATTATATCTCCAGAGACGATATCGAATCCGTACCTCCAGTGGGTTTCAAATACCTCTCCGTCTCGATCTCTGGAATCCAACTGGTGTCCGGCGCGAACGGCGCCCGAGCACCCTGCCCCAGGCCATAAAAAATTTCGGGAAATCGCCCTTTGGCTGAAAAGGGCGTGCGAGGGGAGGGTGGATGGAGTTACTGCCCGAGCGCTGGAGAAGCGAGGAAACGCCCGTATTCCACTGAGTGTAACTGCGGGGCAACAAGTGCCATGCAGCATATAACTATATCATCACACTGGCACCCTACTCTGCTACCTCCTGATATGCATTAGACACCCTGGCACTCCACGGATCCCACGCTGAAACACGCAGAACGCCACGGTTCGGAGTTTTTGCTTTTGTTGACTTGTGACGAAAGGCCGAATAGATGTTGAATGGGAGAGAATCCGTGTAAGATCTCGTGTGCAATGAAGGCGTCAGATCTATTAGTCGGATGACAACTCAAATTTAGCCCCGCATCTCCATCTCACCTCATGGCTCACTCCCCAAATCAATGGTATCATTCTAGGATCACTCGCTCATCCATGTCTGAGTCAACAGTTCCAGAGGCCGATCCACGCACTCGCGCTGGGGATGGCACCGGAAATGACGGCACTGACACCCAAGACAGCAGTAAGACCGCCACCGGCAAGACCGCTCCCGCCCCTCTATCAGGCGATCCAGAGGCGTCGACGACCCAGAATCAGGACCAGACTGCGCAGCAGGGCGAGGGCGAGGGTGAGGGTGAGGGCGAGGGCGCGGACGCCTTCGCGATCCCATTGATCGAGCTGTGCATTAATACGCCGCGTGGCCCACTCACGCTCGAGGCGAGCATCAAGGATCAGGTCATGGATCTAGTCAACTTCTGCATCGCATCGCCGTTGACCTGCGACATTACCTCATTCCATCTCGAGTACAAGGGTGTGAAGCTGAACCCGACTCGATTCCTGTGTTTCTATGAGGATCTTATCCTCGCCTCGGTGAACGGCCCGGCACAGATTGACATGAAGCTGGATCCATACGATCAGCAGAAGGTCAGGGAACACATCGCACGATTCCAGTACATTCTCGAGCATCCCCCTACAAACTTCAACAACCTGCCGACTGGCGTGTACATCCTCGACGAGGAAGGCGGTTTCGCAGGTAGCGCGGATGCTCATATCCAGGGACTCGCACGAGGTGGACAACCAGGCAAGCAGGCCAAGTCGTCAAGCTCAGGACCAGGCTCCAGCCCAGGTTCGAACAATGAGCAGTTGAGCCTGATTCACGTTCCCATTGACACCAAGACGCCACGCCCGCTCCCAGCTTGTGTGTGTGAGTTAGGTTTGTCGAGCTGGAATCCAGTACCCAGCTCGCGAGCGATCCACGGCGACCTCTTGTATCTCAACGTGCTCACCCTCGAAGGGCGACAGGTGACCATCACTGCGTCTACTGAGGGTTTCTTTGTCAACCGCTCCTCGCCTGACATCTTTGACCCCCGTCCTGTGGGCACGCCTGAAGGCAAGGCGTACAAGTGCCTTGTTGATCTCCTGAAGAAGGTATCAAGCATCTTCGCATCGGCCTACGACAAGTTGATCAACTCCAACCTGATGCATCCACTTGAAAGTACCGATGCTCCCCTGCCCAACCACCCATGGATTGTGAAGCCCTTGCAGGTCGAAAATCTTCCAAAGCGACAGCAGAACAAGATCGCGCAGAGTCAGGCCAAGAAGGGCGACAAGGAACAAGGTACCATCACAGTTGTCGATCCTTTTGCACAGATCCCATATCCGCGTGATTCACAGGAGCAAATCGACGCCCTTGGCATCAAGAACTTCAAGATTGGAGCGAACGGACTGCGTGACTGGAACTCTGAGTACCAGGCAGCTCGCGAGTGCCCACGTAGCACTCCCCAACAGCGCATCTTCCGTGATACGATGGTGGCGAAGTGCTATATGGAGTTCCTTGCCGCAGCAACAAAGGGTGCGATGGAAGTCGTCGATGGTGTGGTTCCTCCGATCAACGCACTGGATCACCCTGACGCGCAGCTCTTCTGCGCAGATGGAATCTTTTACTCGCTGTCGTCGCAGATGCTGTTTGACCCTTCCGGAAATGGCTCCTCTGTGAACGTTGACAAGGAATATGTCTCGCGTGAGGTCGTGATCCATGACTTGGAGGCAAACCATGTTTTCTCATCTGTCGATGTCCCTTCGGTTCGCACCTTGCTCATGGCCGTGATCGATTACAAGGGCTACCGAGTAGTTGCGCAGGGCTGTGTCCCTGGCATCCTCTATGCTGCCGCCGCTACGAAGCACAGCTATGGTCTGGACAACGGAGAGTGGACTTATTTCAACGAAGAGCAACAGAAGGGCATCGAGCTCGTTGCTCGTGCACTGCACTTGGAGAAGCAGACGATTGTGGTCCCTTCGCCTGAATCGGTGGTAAACCCTACTGAGGAGTCTGAAGAGTCTGCTCCAAAGACTCCCACACCTCACCAAATCTACACCGCTCCTGAGACCAAGGGTATTACTGGATCTGATGACCGCACCTATCTGCTTGAGCTGAAACGCGTCACTCCCTATGACTACACTGGTGCTGAAGGAGAAGAGCTTAATGCCGCCAAGATCCTGCGTCCCGAACTTGTGGCGGAGTTCTGTCGCCATCGTGCATACGAGCAGGCTATCCAAAAGCACGCTGATGCCTTTAGCAAGCAGCGCGCAATCATTCGCCGGGTTCGCTTCCTCGAAGTGCTTGCTGATCGCAAGTCTGCCAAAGCAGAGCTCGAGTCCGCCAAGGCGCAGCTTGAGGGTAACTTGGAGAAGCTCCAAAAAGAAGCCGAGGCACGCGCTGCTTCAGGACTTGACCAGACCGAGCATAAGAAGAATGAGCACCGGCGCCAAGTCAATGAGACCCAGGAGGGCATTAACCGTCTTGTCAAGCTTCAAGAGATCATGGATAAGGAGCACGAAACTCTTGTGCAGAAGATCAATGAGGCCAAGTCGAAGGCCGAGGCCCAGAGTGATAGTGACGAAAAGTCTCCCGAGAGCGTCGACGTGCGCATGCAGGCCGAGGAACTCGAACGATCGAAGGATGAAACTGCGGAGGAGCTTCGGAAGCGTATCTCGGACATCCTTTCCTCGATCTCTGAGCAGGCATCTCAGCTCGAGACGAACGTTCGCGAGGCATTCTTGGAGAACTTGGCAAAGATCCGCGTTAACATTAATGCGTTCCTTCCCTCGACGAATGATTACGGCGTTGAGGGTGTAAGCGAAGAATCCAAGCAGCTTGTCAGGGACATTATTGCCTACCGTGATCAGGTTGTCTTGCCTCAGTTTGTCAAGGAGCAAATCCTTGTTGGAGATGAGCGAGCATGGGACGCTGCAACTTTGATCTCCACCATGTATGCACGTGGTATCGACATCTACCAGCTCCCTGCAATCGCTCGCCAGGCTCAGACCTACATTGATGAGGCACCTAAGCACAGCAACCCCAAAGGCAGCAACCTGCCACCTCCACAGGCCCGCAAGGTTGGTGGATTCTTAAGCTCGCTCGCACAACATACTATGCTATCCCACGTGGCAGCAGAGGTGTTGAACAAGTTCCTGCGCCTGGCGAAGACGAGTGGTGATGCCGCCGCATCACTTCGACAGCCTGCCAATCTCGTTGCTCACTTCCTTTCTGCCCTGCTGGGCTCCAACGGCCTCGGTGCCAGGGATGTTGAATCTGACGCAGCTGCCGCAGTGGCGAAGGCATATCTGAAGGCGCTCGTAGAGGCTGTACACTATCAGGTTCGCACGGCTGCATCAGAGGCTAAGATCAGCGCTGCAGATGCAAACGAAGAGGATATCTTCGCCCTTGCTGAAAAGCTGCGTGCTCTGCGTGATGAAAAGTCCAAGAGCGATGCTGCAACTGCAGAGGCTGAAGCGAAGTCATCGAAGCCGTCAAAGTCCAAGGCCAAGTCACAGAACGCTCAGGGTCGAAAGGCTGCGTCTACGCGCCCCGATAATGACGAAAAACACGGTGATTACTATGATTCCGAACTTGCTGCATTGCTCGAATCACCATTCACCGTTCACCCGTTCGTCGTTCGAGTGGCAGGCATTTCGGAGGCTCAGGCTAACGCACTGGGCTCGAATATCCTCAGCCCCCACCTCTTGTGGCACTTGATTCGTGCCAAGACTGACCAGATCTTCGGCTGGCAGGTGCCTACAACTCTTCCTGACGATGATAGCAAGTCTGGCAGCTCGCAAAAGCGTATCGGCTTGCTCCGCGATATCTGCAAGCAAGTTGGTGTTCAGCTGGTCGCTCGAAAGTTTGATTTCGGCTCAGAGAGCCCAATCAAGCCGAGCGATCTGACTGGCATTGTACCTGTTGCCCACTACAAGCTACCCGAGTCGAAGGACTTGCAGACCATCGAATTCAGCACTGAGTCAACGCTTGCTCAGGGTGGCATCGAGCAGGCTTTTGCACTCAGCGAGGAAGGTCTCGCGCTTGCCTCTCGAGTGTATCACCACGTCAGCCCGCAAATGCTGCCCTTCTACCGCGCAACTGTCTTGTCAAGCCTTGGAGAAGAGCAAGTCAATCACGAATATGTGCTTGAAGCACAGCAGCGTGCTCTGATTGTCGCTCGCCGAACATTGGGTATTGACCATCCTGATACCGCGGCGGCGCATGCATTCTTCGCTTACTTGTGTGCAAGGGCTCAGAAGTATAACACTGCACTCGTACACATCAAGCGAGCGTTGTATTTGGCCGAGATTACGGCTGGTCATGCCCATCCGGATACACTAAACTTAACACACGACTTGGCCATCGTCATGATGGCGCTTGGCAACCACCAGGGTGCTGCATTGCTTCTCCAAGAGGCCGCTGCTCGAACTGCTGCACTCTTCGGCACGTACTCTGTGGAGCATGCTGAGGCCATGCACAACTTGGCTGTTGCGCTGCTCTATGCCCACAGGGTGCGTGACGCATTAGAGGCCGAGAAGTACGCTCGTGCTATCTATGGTCAGCTTGACCCCGAAGACCCCAGGATTTCGGGATCCACCCACCTCATCAGCCAACTGATCGCACTTGCAGTGCAATCGGAGGGTCCCCGAAAGGAACGCGCGCTCGAGTACATTGACACCCTGCGCAACAATGGAGCCCTTACTCCAGGCTGGAAGTTTGTGCGAATGCATCAGTTGACACGCCAATCGATCCTTCCTAGCCTCCGCTCCGAGGATATCCTGAAGACTCTTGAGTTGAATCAGCTTACAGATGTCATTGACGCAGAGATTGCCAAGGAGCAGGAAGGCCGTGACTACATCCCCTACCACATCGGTGCGAACATGATGGAAGTCCGACCGGAACTCGTCCGCCACGCTGCAGTTGTTGCAGAGAAGCTCAGTGCAGGCGAAACCGCTGCTAGCCAGAAGGCAAGCGACGCGGATCTCGCTGTATTGCGTGATCCACTTGAGACAGTCCTTGCGGAACTGTCGGGAGAGGAGATGGGGCAGTCTGAGACCGGCTTTGATAGCGAGTTTGTCGCAAAGCTTGAGGCCCAGTTCGAGGCTCAGCAACGAGCCAAGGAGCAGTGGTATGCAAAGGCGGTTCAGCAAAGACAAAAGCAGCTCAAGGAGGCTGAGGCCGCTGCTAAACGGGCAGCTTCAGCAAAGCCTGAACCTACCGACGAGGAGAAGGCACTCAAGGAGCTCCTGAAAATGGATGCTAAGGAGCAGGGCAAGAAGGGGAAGCCCGCTAGGAAGAAGTAAGGGATGTCTGTGATTTAACTCTCCAATAGTATGAAGTATGAATACACTTGTTTATCCTCTTAACAATATTCGATCTATAGCTCCTGCTCATTTATTTGCCGGGAGTAGAGACCCATCAGGAGACTCATCAGGCAGTACCGGCGGAGTCCACGACGTTCAGTAACTTGTGACTGTCTGAATTCATTTACTATACAATGTTGGGGACCAGCGCTGGCCGGATGGAGAATGAATACCACTATCTGTTACACGGATTATATCTCACAATTTGGGTGTTCCTCCTACATATGTGCCATAGTCTGGGGTTTTCTTGCCCATTCGACTTGGAATTAGACTGGATGACTCAGTCTGACGGTCCGCGTCAATGGACTGGTTTTGAGATCGCACAGGTGAGACATAAAGCCCTTGAGTAGGGTCCATGTCTTCGTACTTGGGGATATATTGTGCGTTCTGTGGAGAGCCTAAATCGGGAGGATACCCACTCTGATTGCTGCTTTCTAGTTGTCCATCTACATCGCCACTGCCGGGGACGGGAGGTGGCTGATCACCTCTGCTGCGGTATGCGAGCTGTAAGGTGTACTGGATATCAGTCATGGACGGAAGGATGGCCCACAATCCGCCTGCACATAGCCATAGCACCACATATACGAAGCAGCCTACTAGCAAACCATGGTAGAGTGAGAAAGTTCGTGCGATGATGATAATGGTAAAGAATGCTGAGACAGCGTGTCTTGAGATGGCCCATGGGATCTGCTGGAACTGACTCGTCATCGAGGCACCCGCCAGCACAAGCACTGGAGCAGTACAGCTGTCTGGGACGTGACCAAAGAACGGGGCGAACCACATCGCCACTATGAATCCGAAGGCAGCAACCAACGCGGTGAGACCAGTTCGTCCACCACGCTCAATACCGGCTCCAGATTCTACATACACAACAGCAGGGCTGCAGCCGATGCTTGTAGCGAATGCACTGGCAGTTGCGGCGGAGAGATAGCCCCATGTTCCATTGGGAACGTTGAGTTGACCGGGCTCAACAAAGCCTGCTTGGCGCGCAAGGCCATGCATGACTCCGGAGATATCCGACGTGGATGCACACAAGAAGCCCAGAATCGCAAGGCAATGACGCATTCCAATGGAGGAAAGGTCAAGATACGTTCCAATGTTGGGCAGCCCGGGAATGCCCAACCAGGGTTGCGGGGGAAGTCGGGGAATGATGGACGATGCCTGCAGCATACCGTTGGCGATGATCATAAAAAATATTGTCAGCGGGAGCGAGTACACGTGTCGGAACAAGGCCGTAGCTACGATAATGCCAAGTACTGTCAACCACGGTGACGCGATGTTCAAGTGCTTGCGATTGGAGGTTAACTCTAGCCCAGAGTTGGTATCACTGAGACCAAAGTTGATCGCGGAGGAATCAGCGAGCGGTGACTCAATCCAGTGGGCGAGACCGCCGTTTTCAAGTGCAATGCTGGCTAGGCCAAGACCAACTCCAATGATAATGGATGATTTGATCGTCTGCGGTATGCCCTTGAGACACCACTCGGTAATGCCAAAGAATGCCAGGAGCACAGCAATCACCGAGGCTATGAAGGCGCAAGTCATGGCTTCCGTGACGCTCATGACGCCCGCGCCGACAAGATAGTAAGCTAAATAGCTCGTGACGCCCAGACCAGGCGCAATAACAAACGGCAAGTTGCCGAAGAAGCCCACGAGGAATGTACCAATGAAAGCGGTAAGACAGGTTGTGACTACGGTTTGGCCTGGGTTGATCCCAGCGTGTTTCATCAGCTGAGCATTGAGAATGAGCACGTACATAGTCATGCTAAAGCTATGCACGCCACTCTTAATCTCCGTCTCGAAGTCTGTGCCATTGCCTTGGAGGTCAAAGTAGGCTGCGACCCTCCGAACAAACGCGCGACTCGCGCTTGCCATGTTTGTGTTGCGAGTGGATCTGCCGAGTGCTGGCGTCCAGGATCAATTTCGTTCGCTTCGTCTGAGTGTCTGCTCACGAGTGGTAAGGTCAGATCTTCGAGGCACTCCGCCACACACTGGATAGTCAGTGCTGATCCTTCGACGATTCGGAACTGAAAAGTCTAGTTTTTTTCGAGGGTCCCTCGAGTCGTCGGAGAAGGGGGGCTTTCGGGGGGGCGTGCGGCGACGAGACGCGCTCTGAATGAAATTGGCACACACATCATAGAAGACACGACACGTGGCAACCCGTTTACACCGCAAACCTAACATACAGTAGATTAAGGACTCTATTTACATTCACTTGCTGCAATTCAATTCAGTTCGATTCGTTGGCTTACTTCTTGCCAGCACCGGCCTGAGGCTGGCCCTGACCGTCATCCGGAGGCTGGTATGTGTTTCGCACAATGTCAACACGAGTGAGAAGCGTCTTGACAGCCTCCTCGGGCTTGATACCGATTTGCACGAGGTCGCTGTAGGTCAAGTCCAGGAGCTGAGGACCGTCGATGAGGTTGTCCTGCAGGGTCTTTGCCAGACTGGCGTCGGTGTGGAGTGCCTTGAGGAAAATGTTGACCTAGAATAAGGGAGAGGTGGGGGTTAGCAAGGATGTGAGAAGTGTGAACCTTGTGAGTGCCGGGTATGGATCGATACGTGTCGCAACTCAGTTCAGTCCACTTGGAAGACCTCCGTCAGGGGTGGCCAATTACTGAGAATGCATCACGCAAATGACAATTCAACAGCGGGGATCGATACATCTCACGATGACATACCTGACTCTCATTCCAGTGCATGCACTGCTCGACGAGCGTCGGAGTGGGGACGGGCTCCTGGCAGTTCACAGTCGAGTCGGCCCAGGTTGTGTTTACGGTTCGGCAAACAGAGCATCGGTGCAGGAAGGACTAGACGTGTGGAGGAGCGGAAGGTCATAGCGCGTAAGCGGGCATCGTTGGGCGGGGTCAGTGGCTCATATAGTCGCAGGTATCCGGTCGCAAACGTACCGATGGCGCGGCGAGGATGATAGAGCCGCACTTGATGCATCGACTTCGCACATACTAGAGGTGTTACGGGTGGGGGAGGCATGGTGAGAAGAGTTCACAACAGCACTACACGTCGTTATAAAGATCCAATTTGCGAGCCTCGTCTACGTACGTCCGTCGCTTCGCTGTTTCCAGCTGCTCCACTCGACATCTAAAGTGAGGTCTAGAAAACAGGCGATTGCGTGGGGTAGGGGGGATTATTGCGGCGGGTAATTGAACGAAGAGAAATATTAACAGACAGCACACGCATTCACCGCGGAATATCGATGATACATCCCGTGGATCCCGAGATCCTGACTATCCACGATTGTGCAAACTTGGCGCCTTTTTATCCCCGCCGCGGTTTTTGCGATCTATCTCCCGCATCGCGCCGAGAGGACATGTGAGAATGGGCAGGATGTCCCGGAGCAACGATATCTATCCGTGTACAGCTGGGTGTCTTGGTATGCCATATTCACGATTTCGCAGGGTTACCGAAGGGTCCTCAGTGCTGTGACGAGACGCGGTTCCCCGAGGGCGAGCTTGTAGATCCATGCGCTGGCACTCCCTTAGTGAATGCGAATCGCATAGGCGGGGGCTGGCACACAAACTGCCGCTGCCGCACGCAAAGGCCATGCGTGGTCACGCCAGGATGCACTCGGATCCAGTCCTGGCGCAGTTGGCAGCACTCAGTCAGAGTTAGCCTCGAAGGGTGGCATACCATCGGATGCATCATTCATGGTGCAAAATAAAACTCACAGGGGGCTAGATCCCGCACTGTGGGGCGCACATCCGCCCCTTTTTCGACGTCCGACGCGCCCCCGCCCGGCTCCGGACTGCAAACACAGCCCCGCCAGGCGACAGATTCAAATTTTTGAAAGTGAAATCGGGCTCTGAGCTACAGCACGAACATGTCAAATTAGCGGTATTGCGGTTTCTGCACAGGCTTAAATTGTATAGCATTTGATAGATCATCGCGAGTTATCGCATAATAACATAATCCATCACATGAGCACAAGACAACGTAGCTCCAGAATCGCCGCACAAACTGAACAGCATCAGGCTGTTGAGCAATCCCCAACTCCGGCCACGGCTCCCGCACCTACTGCGACTTCCACGCCTCGCTCCGCTGCCAAGGCATCTGTCGCATCGTCTGGAGCCTCCACACACGCTACAGCTACCACAGCCACTGCCTCGGGCTCGAGATCCTCCCAGAAAAAATCTGGATCCAAGAAGACATCTAACCAAACGAGCCATTCGGCGCCAGCGGCGTTCACATCCACGGGTTCAGCTATCTCACTCACGCCAAGCTATGGGTCCCGCCCCGCCGCATCCGGTGGTGGGTCCTCAGCCGGCATCAGTGCAGGCGCGAAGAATAGATGGAAGCTGGTTTCGAGCACAGAACAAGAGTCAGACTGTGTTGCTCCAGAGGGATACATGTTCCCGCGATCCGTGCTTGGGTTCCATCCATTGGTCATGGTGACAGTTGCACATGCAGTCAAGGAGAGCGTCTCGGAGCTTGCTCGGTCCAAGATAGACTGGGAGGACGTCCGGAAGAAGTATTCAGCGATCGTGGCCAGGCGGCTTGGGGCACTCGAGACAGACTACGACGGCACACAGATCGACCCAAAGAAGGCTACTGCGGCAAAGAACATGCTTCTCAGCATGCTTCCAAAGCGTCTTAACGTGTTTCAGTGTAAGTCTCTGTGGCGAGCTGCCGCATACTCGATTGTCCCACGTATCAACGCTTGTGGACCATTTCCAACCGCAGACATTGTACCTGGCGACATCTTCAAGAGCGTGCCATTGTTTCCCCCGGAAGACCAGAACATCAACGACGCTGACGCAGACGACGAGGGAGGCAGCGACTCGAGTGATACGGATGAAACAACAGAGGACGAGGACGACAACGCTGCTCTGTCTTCGAGACGGGGAGGAATGAGTACCGGCGCAAACAAGAAGCCTCCGGTTCCCCAGGGCACGCGAACACCAGTCCTGCACAACTCTCTCACACTGGAAGACATGCGGGCACTGTCGCTACATGCCCCTAGAACACTCGTTTTCAAGCGAGGCGTGGTCCAGCTGCCTGAATCGCTGCGCAAGGTGGCATCGAATCCCGCTTGCTGGACGAAGGACTCACAGGCTGCGAAAAGCAGAATCGATTACAAACTACTCGGTACACCGACCGTTCAGCTACCACTTCCATTAGCTCCTGATGATCAGGAGATTTCTGACATCGACATGGACACTGCCAACACGCCAGGCTTTGAAGATTGCAATATGAAGTATGTCACCGAGCAGGTCATTCCGAGACTCTCGGATCCCTCAAAGAGTTTGAGCGACCTGTTTGAGATTGACTATCAGCACTCGAAATGGCCACCCACAGCGTTTGCCGTGCAGGCAGCGGCAACTGACTATGTCATGGGCGACGTGCCGTATCGAGTCATTGCACCACTCAATGTACCGGTTCCAATTCCTAACCCTGCACACGTCTCCAGAAGACTTCCCCTGCCCCCGACAGATGAGAAGGAACTGAGGTATCAAGGACAAACATTACCTAATCCATTAGCGTCAGCTCCATGCACTGTGACACACTCAATGCATGAGCTCGGCATTGCCGGTGCAACTGTCAAGAATGCTGAGGCACTCAGATCCTTGGCAACCCTGGTAGCGCCACGGATGCGTTCACACAAAGCTCGAGACAAGGAAGAAGCACCACTTCCCTTCTTGGCTCAAGTCATGCACGCCACACAGCCTGATCAACCACCATGTCCACCACGCGTCAAGCTGCCAGGAGAAGAGAACGATAAGCTTGATTATGTTCTGCCGATGGGCGTCACACCAGGTGGTTCACAGCTTCGAGCCAAAACTGCTGAGCTGTTGGTGAAACCGGAGAATCTGAAGGAGCTGGGCACGTGCAGTACTCAACAGTTCGGTCCTTTAACACTGGTGGGTGAGCACGCTCTGACCGGTAGCAGTGGACACATCATTGACACCCTTGATGAATCCGCGAGAACACTCGGGCACAGTCTCCGCACATCAACCATTTTCATCTCTGGAACAGCTCAGCACCTCTACGATGACAAGTTCGTATCCAAAGTGCTTGAAATCTCACGAAAGGGTGACAGCCGGTTATTCCATGCCGTGGTTACGCAACCTCTTGTCGAGTTCAATCAAAGAGAGCCGCCTGCGTCCTGTCAGTTGACCAAAGTGCCAGAGGCCGCCAAAGTACATCCAGTCCTTGCCAAGAGGCTTGAGTCCTTGATTAAGAGTTCGACCTCGCCTTCCTCTACATCGTCTGATGTAGGCCTAGGTGCGAAGCGATGCCGAGATGAGGCTCTGGGTTCGCCAGCTGTTGAGAATCATACCAAACATGTAGAGCTTGCGCATAGCGACAAGTAGCAAGCTCTCGTCTGCGTGTATATTAGAATACAATGCTCCGACTAGGACAAACTATTCTATCGGGACAAGTCGCATCACGACTGGTAATAAATATCAAATGCAAGTTTATGAGGATAAGATGCTATATCTGTAGCAGGCCTGGAGTTACAATCAAGATAGTCAACAGCTTCTAGCGCCAACCTGCTACGCTTATACCTTCTGGTACTCAAGCTTGGATTCAAGCTTCTTGGCCTCTGCAATCTTTCGAGCAGCCTTCATAAAGTCCTCCTCGATAACATAATCGCGGCTCACGCGAATCGCGAACATACCAGCCTCTGTGCAGACGTTGCGCATATCGGCACCGTTGAAACCATCTGTAATCTTGACGATGGCCTCGTAGTCGATGTCACCGCGCTTGGCCATCTTAGCTGCGTGAATCTTGAGGATATCCATACGTGCGAGCTCGTTGGGAAGAGGGATCTCGATCTTACGATCAAGTCGACCAGGACGCAGAAGCGCAGGATCGAGGACATCGGGACGGTTCGTAGCCATGACCATCTTCACCTGCCCAAGCTGCTCGAAACCATCGAGCTGGTTCAGGAGCTCCATGAGGGTACGCTGGATCTCACGATCCGCGGATGTACCTTGCGAGAAACGTCGACCACCGATGGCATCGATTTCATCCATAAAGATGACGCAGGGCTGGTGGTCCTTTGCGTATGCGAACATTTCACGAATCACACGTGCGGATTCTCCAATATACTTATCAACAATAGCTGATGCGACGACTTTGAGGAAGGTGGCGTTGATGTTTCGAGCCAGCGCCTTGGCGAGCAGTGTCTTACCCGTACCGGGAGGACCGTAGAGCAGGACACCCTTGGGGGGCTTGATACCGACTCGCACGAAGAGTTCGGGGTTCGAGAGGGGAAGCTCAATGACTTCACGCAGCTCTCGGATTTGTTCATTCAAGCCACCGATATCGGAGTACTTGACGTGGCCAGGATCCTCATTCAACATGTTAAACACCATTGGGTCGACCTCACGAGGCAGAATGCGCATAATGGTAGAGGTGTTGATCTCGAGCGCCACTCGGGTGCCGGGCGTGAGTTTGCTCTTGTCTACGCGCATGCGGCAGTTTACAATGAAGCGTGGGCTGGTAGATGACTTGACAATGAATCGGTCTTCATCGAGTCGCTTGAGGACCTCACCAACATTCTGACCTGTGTTCTGTACTGCCTTCATATCATCTTCTGCCTTAGCCAACTTGCGATCAAGCTCTTGAAGCTCCTTCCGCAGGCGCTTCACCTTGAGCTCGAGCTCATTGTGTTCCCTATACTTCTCTCGGAATCTCTATACACGGGGATGCAATGACAATTGAGGTTGGGTGGTGAGGGTGAGGTTCGTTCAGCGCAACACGGGCTCCAGGCGTAATTCCACCACGCACAGACATAGTGCAGCTGTAGTCCCTGCAGGGCACGCGGTGCAATCTCAATCTCTCGTGGCGACAGACGCGAGACATGTCCAAGTCACCCGAAGGGCCAACCCGCTTAGTCATGTCACCCTGGTTACGGCACCCTTTCCAGACTACATTGAGTCGATTGGCTGTGGGAATACGCACCTGTACCAATTCTCGACGCGACGACATGTGGATACCGGGGTTCGTGTGTCTCTGCAGGCACTGATCGATGCGGTATACCACGAACGAAAAGCTAGGCGAGCCTAGTTCGAGAAACTACATAGGATTGGGAGGGGTGTGAGTCAAATACGCAGACGATCGACGATGGTGAGGCTCCGTTGCGCGGCAGGCTCCTGATAACAACATTCCCAACCTGAAAGCATGCCCTGGCCTGTCTACACACACCACAAGTATCCTCGTGGCGTTTTCCCTCGACTCATCTCGATTTGGAGGCCGCTAGCGCGCAAGATCGGTGAGGATCTGCGTGCATCACGGGCTAGATTGGTGTGCGATAGCGGTGTGCATCTGGCACTCGGCATTTCTCACGCGCCCCACGCGGGGTTCGCGCGCAATCGCGCTCCAAACGCCTGGTCAGGTCCAAAAAATGCCAAGCTTGATGTGAGTGGAGAGTGGAGAGTCGTGTCGATTCCGGGCCAGGACGGATGGAGTGGGTGTGGTGGGAGAGAGGTAATATAAGCCGCCTCTGCCACACCCCCGCCACACCCCCACCGACCGAAGGAGAACCCATCCACCCGACGAAACTGCCCACGCTCTCCTTGGGCGGAGAGGGGTTTGAAATTCGTG
>Ga0180217_1000197_pt1 | contig 120019 bp, 112 predicted proteins | sample eDN3rd37CBELigOP_FD_128521 | JGI IMG/M metagenome (GOLD analysis project Ga0180217, IMG submission 128521) | Enriched Organic Plus compost microbial communities from Emeryville, California, USA - eDNA 3rd pass 37_C BE-Lig OP (version 2) (version 2) ... | reverse complement strand
CTGCATCGCTTTGGAATTATTTAAATTGAGATAACGTCCGCCTTATTAGTGAATATTTTCATTCTCCCGCCCAATTACAAGAAACATTATACAGAGAAAGTTCATACTGTTTTTCAAAACATGTCGCTTCTCATGCAAACGGCTATTTCTAATGAGATGATAGAAAAGTCATTTCAGGATCAACTAAAACAATTAGAAAGTAATATTTTAAGATTAGAAGAACAATACAAGCTATTTGATGAAGAACGTGAAATAAGAAAGCATATATTCCTATGGAATTCAGATATAATCGAATACATTTTTTAGTATTTGCTTTGTCTTTACAAAAAATATAAAAAGAAGAACCTGGATAAAAAATGAGGAAAAAGAGGATTCTTAGGATTGAATAGTTGAGAGAAAACATAGATAACTAGAAGGTAAATGGATGTAAAAGCAGTGGATTTCACAATTCGAAATTACACTGCTTTTATCTTTATCCTTCCTTTTCATCTTCATCAATCTCTTATTAAAACTAAATACCTAGTCTGACAAATTCCTTCTCAAGAATGCTCAACCATTCGTCCATAGTAATACCTTCAGGATTTTGAGGATTTGGCCTTTGGTGCCAGTCTGCATCAGGGAAGAATCCCTGACTAATATTCCATTTTAATTGAACTAAATCTTCAAGGTCTAAATCATGTAAATCTCTGAACCAAATTTGTTTATCCATCGTTACGATTACCTCCACTAGTTTTATATATCAATCCACACTTCGTCATCTCGAATATCGACAGGGTACGTCTCTAAAGCTGTATAACATGGACCAGCTAATGGTTCTCCCGTTTTGATATCAAATTTTCCGCCATGCCTTGGACAATTCACCGCACTTCCGTCTACTGAACCATCTGTTAAGTACTGTTTTCTATGCGTACAAAGATTAGAAGTAACAAAATAACCTTCATCTATCTTAAATAGAACTAGACTTTGTTCGCTTACATTAATCTCCTTCATATCGCTAACCTGTTTAACATCATCCGTATTAGCTACTTTTATCCAAGCCATTATCCACCTCTTAATTGCTTTTCTGCTCCCAAAACAATTGGTTGTTACAGTATTAAAAAAGTTTTACATACATTAAACCGTCCGTTCCCAACTTTAATCGCTCCCTTTACAAAACACCTATTTTGCTCTTTAATATTCCATTTAAAACAATAAATACTCGCAAATTTTGCAACTATCCATAAAAGAAACTACTCAGAACTCATTGCCCATTTACGAAGGAATTGTATGGTTTTGGATAATTAACAGATGCAGATTCATATAAAATTCCCTAAATCAAAAAGAAGAGAATCGATATCCCCTAATATTAGGAATAGATTCTCTTCTCTTTATAACAATTCTCTTTGTTTATCTTATAAATGTAATCACAAAAGAAATGATACGATCTGAAAATACCTTTACCTGGCTTCAACATATGCTTTAACTCTTTACTCTCTCGACATTTTCAGGCATCATTTTTTCTCGTACTTCATTTGGAATCGGATAAGCCTTTGGCTTTTCTTTAAACGATGTCCAAGCGCGAACTTCATATCCTTCCACAACGATTTTTTCCTCTTTGAAAAACGTATGGCTTATTTTGAACACTTTTTGGTACAATTCCACTACTTTACTGTGAACGGTCACATTATCTTCAAACAATAACGGACTCTGAAATCGGCAATTCGCTTCAAGCAGCGGGACACTGACTTGCTGTTCAGCATATAAGGTAGAAGCTCGATAACCGGTAGCAGCTAAAAATTGATGTGTGGCTTCACAATCCCCACGAGATTTTTAAATCTTTTTAGCAAATCTACGAAAGAGAGATTATTAGGCATTTCTCTTCCGGTTCATATTATTATTTATAAAATTTAACACGGTCTTCAAGTGGTTGGAATTCTTTTTCACCTGGTGGAGAATTTAGATTACCAAATGGCATTCGGGCAATTAATTTATATTCCCCAGGGATATTCCATTCCTTTTTTACTTCTTCATCAATTAGCGGATTGTGAATAATGCTTTTGACCAAGGAATTAATTGATCTAACATTTGATTTACTGAATCTTCTTGAACTGCTTTTGGTTTAAAATCAGTACCGTTTTCAAAATCAGTGAATAAAGATAATGCTGGATGTACGCGAACATCTGCAACTAACAATTCACCTAAAATACCACGTAAGTGTTCTGCCGCACGAGCACCACCTACTGAACCGTAAGATACAATGCCCGCCGCTTTGTTGTTCCACTCTTCACGTAAATAATCTAATGCATTTTTAAGTGCTCCTGTAATTGAGTGGTTATATTCTTGAACGATGAATACGAAGCCGTCTTGAGCTGCGATAATTTCAGACCAGGCTGCTGCGCCTGAAGTATCTCCGCCTTCTTCACCTAGTAATGGTAATTTATAATCTGCGATATCGATAATTGTGTAGTTTGCGTCATCGCGTTTGTCAGCTAATTCTTTTACCCATGCACCAACTTGTGGACTTACGCGCCCTTCACGTGTAGATCCTAAAATAATACCAATGTTTAATTTTGTCATTGTTTCTTCCTCCTTTTGTCCAGCTCCAAATAATTTATTTAAAAGTCCCATTTTATTGTTTCACCTCCCTACATAAGTAAAAAATTCATAAATCCTTTCTGCACTGCTTGTAATTGCTGTTACGTGATGAAGTCCTTTTAATTCTTTCATTTTTATTCCTCCATTTTACCAATATCTCGATCTCGAGATATATACGTAAAAATTAACTTCTTGTCGCTATGTGACCCATTCGTTTTAATAAACTAATTCGGACACTAATGAAAAATGTACGAATCGGTTTATTATTGCATAATATTTTATAGCCTAAAATTATGCTGCTGGGTTAATTTCTAATTCAACGTTGATTCTGATGTCTTTCCCTACAAGTACGCCACCTGTTTCAAGTGCTGCATTCCAAGTAAGGTCGAACTCTTCACGGTTAATTTTTGCTGTTGCTTCAAATCCGTACACTTCTATTCCCCATGGGTTCGTACCTTTACCGCCAAATTCAACATCAAAAGTTACTGTTTTTGTTACACCTTTAATAGTTAAGTCGCCAGTTACTTTGTAATCATCTCCAGCTTTTGTAATGTTTGTTGATTTAAAATCAATTGTTGGATATGTTTCTACATCAAAAAAGTCTGCCGATTTTAAGTGGTTATCACGATCTTCGCTGCGTGTATTGATGCTTGCAACATCAAATTTAAATGCAATTGAAGCTGTAGTTAAGTCTGCTAAATCTACAGCTTCTACATCTGCTGTATAAGAATCGAATTGTCCTTTTACTTTTGATACCATCATATGTTTTACTTCAAACCCTACGCTTGAGTGTGATTGGTCTACTGTCCATTTTGCCATTTTAAAATTCCTCCCACTTTTTATCTCGAAATTGAGATATATATTTTAAAAAATTTAATAACTGTCTATTCCATCATCTCTAAATAAATTATTATGAAATTATTTATCTCTAACTTGAGATAAATTTAACATATATCAATTCGTACTGTCAATACTTTATGACACAATATTTAACCAACCATATTCTGCTATGAAAAATATTCCATAACGTACAAAAAGACCTGTCTTGAAATTTTATTGAGACAGGTCTTTTGCAACGAGAAATATACTTTCTTTTAAATTCATACACGCCATCAGGTTTATCCAATCTTAACGGGCAGTAAGACCTTTACTGATGGAAGTTTCACTTTATCATTTCTTTTATTTAGTCTGTTGTAGCAGGACCTCAAGCTTCATTTTTCCAAGTTTAATAAAATTACGGTCTCTTTCATTAAGCTTTTGGGAAACGAGCATCTCATCATATTGATAAATGCCTTCCCCTGATTTTGTTCCTAGCTTTCCTTGTTCAACCAACTCTCGAATGATTTCAGGGGCCTCCACACTTTGATCTAAATTAGGAGCTACATTTTCAAACACTCGCTGCCACGTATCCAGTCCCCCAAAGTCTGCAATTTCAATCGGCCCTGTAAACGCCCAACGGAACCCTGGTCCAGCCGTTATTGCTGTATCAATATCGCGTGCACTGGCTACATCTTCTTTTAACAAATAAAATGCTTCGCGCATTAAGGCTGTCTGCAAACGATTAGCAATAAATCCGGGAATTTCTTTCTTTAGAAGAATTGGCGATTTACCAATCTTACGAATAAGATCCAGTGTCACATCAACAACCGTCTCTTTTGTTTGAGGATGCTTCACAATTTCAACTAACGGAACTAAATGGCCTGGATTAAAGAAATGCGTAATTATCATCCGCTCTCGAAAAGAAGCCTTTTCCATTAAACGTGAGATTGGAAACGTGGATGTATTGGAAGCCACAATGGCATCCACCTTCATTATTCGTTCCAATTTTTCATAAAGCTCCCACTTCCACTCAATAACTTCCGGAATAGCTTCAATAATAAAATCGGCTTCCTTGACAGCTTCTTCTAAATCTGCAGTATAGTGAATATTCGCTAAATTAGACTGCTTTTGTTCCTCGTCTAATCCTACTTCTTTCGCAATCAATGACAGATTTTCAAAAATCCGATTTTTTGATTTTTGTAACAACTCTTCATTTAAATCATTTATCGTGACAGAATAACCACTAACCGCAAAAGATTGGGCAATGCTGCTCCCCATTACACCTGAACCAATAATGGCAATATTTTTAATCATTTTGTACTTTCCTCCCTAGGTCTTTTCCTTCTAAGACGATTGCTTTGCATATTTCTACTTTTTTCATATGTAACCGCCAATACATTTTGAATGGCTTGTTTTTCAATTAGGGTTAAGGTTTTTTAATAGAACGTTCTACATTTTCTATTAATATATATCCCCCTAAATATTGTAATATATTAAATTTTACCATATTAAGGCGATTCTTGTGCAAAAAATTAGAATAAATGTAAGTTATATTCCAATTTTAAACATACTGATACTAGTAATCTAAAAAGGACGTAACCCGTATGGAAAAAGGAAGTATCTCCAAATAGTTATTTATTATTTTCCATAAATTGTAAAACTTCCATTGAATTGGATGTGACAACAAATGGTTGTCGCATAGCCTTCTTCGTACTGGCACTCCCATTACCTGAAATCACCAAGAATGTTGGATCTTGAGAAATATGAACTACTTCTTTCCTCTCGTTCCAATCTGCAAGAGTGTATGCAAAGGTCGCCGATACTTTCCCTGTATCCAAAAATGTAATCACTTCGTTTTCAAAAGGCTGCACATTCGACTCTTGTTCGCCATCAAATTGATTAGAATCCATCCATTCATTTGAAATAATGACAATCTCATAATCCTTTTGATGTATATTATAAGCTCTTTTCTCGATATACCTTGTTAATAGGAATGCTATGAACAGGATGACTAAAGTGCAAATAAACATATCGGTAGTCTCTGAATACCTTCCATTAAACAACAGTAGAATAAAGCCAAATAAACACATTACCCCTAACAAAACTATTAAATCCCTTATAATTCGAACCATTCTATTTTTCTCCTTTAATTCAAAGACTTTGCTACACATTTTTGAATTACTCTACAAAAAAGCAGGTAATTTATCTTCTTCTGTTTTGATTAATATCCTTATAAAAAATATCCCATCTTAAGGAATACATATTTTTAGGTACAAGTTATCCAAAACATAAATATCTCATAAAAAAACAAAGGTATGAGTTTTATTATCGTTCTTTAATCAGCTAGTAACTCCAAATAATATTTATCATTTTCTTCTATCTTTCTTAAAAATTCTCCAAGAAGAGTCGCAATTTGAATATCATAATAGTAAACTGGACTTCTATTATTTTCATTCAATTCTCCATACTTATAATTATTTTCTTACTCATAATTTATAGAAGTAATAAAGTCAAAAGCATCAGTTGCAGTAATTTCATTGTTATACTCAAAGTTATATATCAGAATTACTGCATTATATGATTTTTTTAAGTCAATACTTTTCTTAATTTTTGGGATGATAATTTCTTCATACGAACACCCATCTAATAATGTGGAAATATCACTACTACTATTCTTATAGATCGCTTTTTCCATAGTATCCTCATCTGTTTCATCTATATCAATCTTAAAATCAATGAAAAATTTGGAAGGTACAAACTCGCCATCCTCATCATACGTTAAATCTACATACTCGCCTATAGAGTTCTCTTCTTTAATATTACCTAACCAAATAGAAACCCATCCTTGTTTTTCCATTATAGTATCCTCCTACTTTAATCTAAGACCTTCCGGTAAAGATGAAACCCCACCCTCTAGTCTATATTAGCCCAATTATTAAGTCGTCTTACAAATGTATTATAGTCGCTAGAAGTATCTATTAATGCTAACAATTCATTATATACCTTAGTTTGGGCCTAAACCTCCATGAACACTGTTTGAATTGACAAATTGTACACTTCACATATGCTTTATGTGTTATTCATAATTAGTAAAAACAATATCAATCTCTCTTACTTATTCTTTTTATCCATCTTCAGATATTCAGCAATTTCTGTTTGTCCAAGTTCTCTAGCATATTCATATGCATCCATATCCTTAATACTCTCTCCAGTATATCTGATTGAAATATCTATACCTTTTTCAACTAGAAACTCCACTACTTCTTTATGACCACCATAAATCGCTCCAAATAATGGATTCCTTTTTGCTAAACTCACATCTAATTCTGCGCCAGCCTCTAGTAAATACTTTACTACCTCCAAATGCCCCGCTCCTGCTGCCAAATTTAATGCAGAAGCATCAAATGTACCACCTCTAGCATCAATATCTATACCTTCATCAATTAAATACTGAACTATTTCAAGGCATCCTTTCTTTGCAGCTACATGTAACCATGCACCAAATGCATTCATTGTGTCCAAAATTTCTTTATCATTACCTATTAATGGTTTTACCTCTTTAATATTACCAAGTTTAATTGCATTCCTTATTGCTTTGTTTACACTCTTTTTATCCAAACCATATCCTCCTTAACTTCAATTATCTTCTACTCGCTAATTCACCTAATTCTTCAAGGGCTTCCACAATATCATCAAGATAATCGCTTACAGTGTTACCCGTACCCTTACCACTAATCCCCGTCTCCACTTTTGCCATAGAGAGTAACTGATCTCTTAACCCTACACTATTTACCGTATTATACGGCACATGATTTACACCCGCTAATGCCATTTGGTAGTGTGTGGCATATGGAAATAATCTGGATAAAGGGGTTTCTTTTATCACGGTCTTGCTCTTATCTACACCTGCTTTGACAGTGGCTTTTGTTGATGCAATTCCTGTCTTCGTTACAGAGCCAACGCCTTTTGTGCCCAATATGGAAGTCGCCACGGTTCCTACTGCATATGTCACCCAGTACGCTCGAGAATAGGCATCACCATTCACCATATCTCGTTCATACGATTCGGATATTGCTTTGGATAAATAGTTGTACGTCTCCTTTGGATGAGTTGCCGCATGAACTGCACTTTCTATTGTTTCTTTTGGATGAGTGACAAAATCATATATCCCTGTCACCAAGTCTTTTCCTACTTCATAGAGGCCTTTCCCGATTCCTTTTACTACCTCTCTGTTTTGCTTAGCTATTTCTAATTCGATGACGATTTGTTGCTGGGCAGGGTCAAGGTTTTCCAACCCTATTTCATTGGCAATTTTTAAATATTCATCTAGGGTGGATACCTTGCCAAGCTGCTTCTGCAATTCTTCGATTCTCTTTTTCTCAATTTCTTCTAGTTCTTCTCTTGAACAGCTATTCGTTTCTACTTTTTCTTCGATATTTTCTTGGATCTCTTCCTTCTTAATCAGCTTATCGATTTTATACTGACCTAAGGTGCCGCAATTTGATTAAAAGTGTAATGGGAGAAATGTAAATTTACGGTATAAACAAAACTGTAAATTGCATTACTTTATTATGAATAAAATAAAGCATCTATTTGTCTTGTGTATACAGGACAAATAGATGCTTTTCTTTTAAAACCTATAAACTCACTCACTAAAATCAAAATAATTCCGCTTCAACAACCTCTTCATCTTCAATAAGTCTTCATATTTCGTCTGCTTCCCCAACTGCTTCGTATCAATTAAAAACAATTGATCTTCAATTTCCTTTACCGTTTCATCGCTTTGGAACAACGCCTGACAGTGGTCGCAAAGAATGGACGGTGTTTCCGTAATTTCGACCGCTCGTGTTCCATCCGGCAATTCCCAGTAGACCGTATCTGTGACAGAGGATAGAGTACCTTCTTCACACCAAGGGCAAGTTTTCATTTACTTCTCCCCTTTGTTCTTTTTTTGCTGTGCTTGGAATTTCTTTTCTTTTAATTGGTCGCGCTTTTCACGCTGATTTTTGAGGGACGTATGCGATGGATTTGTTTCATACCGCTCGCGGCGTTCGAGCCGTTTTAATCCTTTTGGCACAAGGTTAAACTCCGCATCATTCATTAAACCTGATACACCAATATCCGAACGCTTCTCCTCTGCATTTGGATAAACACCTTTAAAATAATCATCGGCAAGACCTGGGGTATAGTTCTCTGGCTCAGGGTAGGTCGTGATGACTCCTTCAAAGTTTCGCAGAACCGTTTTTGTAGGAGATTGTGAAAGAATATAATTCGGCTGCAAGGCAATCTTTCCTCCCCCTCCAGGAGCATCGACGACGAAGGTTGGCACTGCGTAACCAGAAGTATGCCCGCGCAACCCTTCAATAATTTCAATCCCTTTAGAAATCGGTGCACGGAAATGGCCGATTCCTTCTGATAAATCACATTGATAAATATAGTAAGGACGAACGCGGATTTTCACTAGATCGTGCATCAGCTTTTTCATAATCGCCACACTGTCATTAATCCCCGCTAAAATAACGGCTTGATTGCCAACCGGTACTCCGGCATTTGCCAGCATTTCACAGACCAGCTTTGATTCCTCTGTAATTTCAATTGACGTATTAAAATGAGTATTCAACCAAACAGGGTGATATTTCTTTAAAATATTACATAAATTCTCTGTAATTCGTTGTGGAAAAACAACTGGAGCACGCGTACCAATACGAATAATTTCAACGTGAGGAATATCGCGCAAATTTTTCAAAATATATTCAAGAATTGTGTCATTAATAAGCAGTCCATCTCCACCTGATAAAAGAACATCTCGAACAGCCGGTGTTTCACGTATATATTGAATGGCCGCATCTAACTGCTTCTTCGGCACTCCCATCCCAATTTGGCCCGAGAAACGTCTTCTTGTGCAATAGCGGCAATACATGGAGCATTGATTCGTTACTAAAAACAAGACGCGATCTGGATAACGATGAGTCAGTCCCGCTACAGGCGAATCTTCATCTTCATGAAGCGGATCTTCCATATCATATTTTGTTTTATGCATTTCTGCTGAAATCGGCACGGATTGCATGCGAATTGGGCAACGCGGATCATCGGGATTCATTAAAGATGCATAATATGGCGTAATATTAAGAGGAATCGTCTTTGTAGAAATTCGTACCCCTTCTTCCTCATCCGGTGTCAAATGAACGACCTTCTTTAAATCATCAACAGTTCTAATTGTATTCGTTAACTGCCAGAGCCAGTTATTCCATTGCTCGTCAGTGACATCTTTCCATAGTTCAATATCCTTCCAATGACGCTTTGGTTTATATAAATCATGTAACATGGTCATTCCCCCCGAAGTGTTGATACTGATAGTAAATGCAAGAAGCATGCCCAAATGACCAAAAAACCCAGAATCATTTTGATCTGGGTTCAGAAACATTCCTATATTTTTGTATTTTATACTGAAGCGTTTGACGAGGCACGTTGAGAAGCTTGGATGCTTGCAGCACATTCCCATTCGTTTGCAGCAACGCTTTTGTAATGAGCTTTGACTCCGTTTCCTTTAACGCTTCTCGCAATGGAAGTAACTTCGCCGCTTCAGAGGAATGATTTTGTAAAAAGCGCGGAACATCTGCAATCGTTAGCTCTTTCGTCTCAGCTGTATTAATCATATATTCAATTGCATGCTTTAACTCACGTACATTTCCAGGCCAGTGATAGTGCAATAACAGATTACGTACATCACTGCTCATTCCTTCAATCTTACGACAGAGCTTTCGGTTAAACTGCTCAATAAAGTGCTGACTAAGAAGAACAATATCTTCCGGTCGCTTTCTTAATGGCGGTAGTTCATAGCTTAATATATTTAGGCGGTAATACAAATCTGGTCGCAGCTGATTTTCTTCAATGGCCTTCTTTGGTGGGACATTCATGGCCGCAATTACACGTACATCCACAACCGTGCTTTTCGTACCGCCAATTCTCCGAACAACCCCATCTTCTAATACGCGCAATAGCTTAGCTTGTAATTCGATTGGCATCGACTGAAGCTCATCTAAAAATAACGTTCCTCCATCCGCTAATTCAAATAAACCTTGTCGCTCAACAGCTCCTGTATAGCTTCCTTTCGCTGTACCGAATAATAAAGATTCCAGCAGTGATTCCGGGAGTGCAGCACAATTTTGTGCGATAAATGGTGACGTTCTTCGAGGCGAAGCATGATGAATACTTTGAACAAACAGCTCCTTCCCAACCCCGCTTTCGCCATACACCAATATAGATGAGGAAGATTGTGCCGCTTTTTTCCCTTGCGAAATAATTTGTTGAAAATCAGGATTATTCGTTAATAAATCAGAAAATGTATATACCGTACTATTCGCTTGTGCTTTCTTGGGCTTTCCTGCTGCTTGAATATCTATTAAGCGCTGTGATAGCTCCTTTAAACTTGAATAGTCTTTCGCAATTTCAACAGCTCCAATAAGCTTATCATCAACATAAATCGGTAATGTCGAGCTAACCGTTTCAATTTTTTTACCATGAATATTCATATAAGACTGCTCTTTGTGATAAATTGGTTTTCCTGTTTGAATCACCTGAAGTAACGTAGAGGATTTTTCCGTTAACGATGGAAAGGCTTGCAGTAATGGAACGTTCAATACTTCAGAAACTTTCATTCCATCGTTCGCTGCAGCTACTTCATTATAAAAAATGGTGTTCCCTTCTAAATCAATTACATGAATACCTTCATCAATACTTGCCAAAATAGCTTCTAAAACTTTTTCTGAATAAGATGCTGACAAGGTCCCCCTCCTCCATACGTTCTTACTAGATATATATGAAGAAGTGCTGAAAACTTGTCAAAAAGCTGCCGATATTTCAGCACTCAAACAATGGACTTTACCCACATATTCATGTCCTCCAGCTTATCAAAAATATAACAGTTATTCGCAAGGCGCCCTCGGTATTCATAGCCTTGTTGATGAAGCGCAGCATTCATCCCGAATGAAAGCGCTCTAGCAATCGAATATACGCAATATATTTCCTGGGCAAGTAACTCTTCTTCTAATTTGACAATCAAATGCTTCATCAAGCCAAACTGCCGATGTTCGGGCAATGTCGCACAGTCGGTAATTTCCGCATTATGATAAAAACGGTTTATTTCAGCCGAAGCAGCACTTACAATTTCCCCTTCATACGTATACACATAAAAAACGGTATCGCCTTTTATACATTTTTGAATATATTCCGGATCATTCATCGGCGTTGGATACACTTCGAATACCGCCCGATACAACTTAGCAAGCTTCGCTGCATCTGTTACTGTCGCCTTCCGTACTTCATATTCTTGCGGAGGGCTTGATAATGTGACATGCTTTGGTAACGCTGCTACATTTTGAATGATTTCATCTTCTTTTATCCAATGTTCATTCGCTCTTCTCTCAGCGGAAAAGTATTTCACAAGAAAATGACAATCGCTGCCAAGATAAAACTTATCAATCATTGCCTCATATACAAAACCATGCATCATTAAGTCGATTACATTTTCTTTACGTACTTTAAAAATTAGTTTTTCCGCAGAAATCTCAGCTACTGCAAGGAGAGCTTCCTCTACACAGCTAGCGAAATGACCAAGGTAGTCTTCTACACGTACCCGCTTATTAAAGGGGTCCATTGTCAAAGTAATGGAATAGCCTCGTTTCTGGATTTTTTTTTCGAATATTTCTAGATTCATGATTATTTCCTCTTTTCCTATCAAAAGCTTCTCTTTCACTAAAAAATCAAATTCTCATAACCTCTGCTATATCATTACACATTTTCTGCAACTTCGCACCAGTCTAAAATGGTAAGCGCAATAATTTCAGCGGCAGCCATCATTTTATCGACTTCAATATATTCATTCGTATCATGCGCCAGCTTCGTCTCCCCTGGTCCAAACACTAGCGTCGGAATGTTTCCTACTGTTGATAAATACCCGCCATCGGTTCCCCAGGGTGATGCTTCAATAATTGGCTCCACTCCTTGCACGTTCTTAAAAGCGTCAGCAACCGTTTTTAAAAGGGCATGTTCTAGGTCCATACTTCCCGGAAGCCATCTCGCTCCAAACCACTCGATTTCTATTGGCTTTGTGCGAAACCAGGAATCTGTTTGATTGAGCCTTTCAATCATCGTCTCCAGTGAGCTTTTCGCCTCCTCCATCGTTTCCGTTGGGGCAATGCCAAATCGTCCTTCAACAATAGCTGTCTCTGGAACCGAAGATGGCCAATTCCCACTTTCCATTTTTCCAATATTAATGGGAATCGGGATCGGTATTTTTTGATAAAGAGGATGTTGCTTCCATTGCTGATTACGTTCATTCTCTAGCTTTTTAATTTCATGTAAAACATTCGTCATAAGATCGATCGAACTCTCTCCTTCATACCTTGTACCGCCATGGGCAGACTTACCTTTCACAATGAGCCGAAACCACATCGATCCTTGTTGAACAGGGAATAACTTTAAATTAGTAGGCTCTGGGATAATAGCTCCATCTGCTTTGTACCCTCGCAAAATCGCTGCTAATGTACCAGCACCCCCACTTTCTTCTTCAATCACACTTTGAAATATAAGATCACCCTTTAACGGAATATCTAAAGCCGTAATGGCCTCAATAGCTAATAATAAAGCAACATTTCCGCCTTTCATATCAGTCGTTCCTCGCCCGTATACTTTGTTTTCTCTTAAAACTCCGCTATACGGATCGTCATCCCAACGCGCATGATCTCCTTCTGGAACAACATCAATATGACCATTTAAAATCAAAGATTTGCCGCCGCCTCTGCCTTTTTTAACAGCAACAAGGTTTGGATTTCCTTGAAAATTATGACGATCACAATAAAAATGGTGATGACTGCGTAACGTTTCATCACCAATTTCCCATAAATCTATAGCTAAGCCCAATTCACGGCATTTTTCAACAACGATGGCTTGGGCACCTTCTTCCTGATAACGTTTACTAGGCTCTTGAACAAGCTTTTGTAATAGTTGAATCCCATTTTTTCGATGCTCTTGCAACCACGTTGAGATTTGCTGCTGATAGGCCATTTACATCACACTCCTTATTTTTGTAGGATACGGAGCTGTTCGGCAACATCAAATGAGGCTTCTGTTCGCTTTCGTACTTCTTCTACGGTATACGGTTCATATAAATCAGTTAAGATTAATCCTGTTTCCCTTACCGAAAAAACACCTAAATCGGTAATGACCATATGGACACATCGTTTGGCCGTTAACGGTAACGTACATGTTTTAAGTAATTTCGATTGACCATTTTTATCCGTATGATTCATCAATACAATCACTTTGTTCGCTTTTGCTGCGAGTTCCATCGCGCCCCCCATCCCTGGAACCCTTTTCCCCGGAACAATCCAATTTGCTAAATCACCTGCCTCACTTACTTGCAGCGCCCCTAAAATCGTTACATCCACAAGTCCACGTCGAATCATTCCAAATGCAACAGCACTATCACAATAAGATGCTCCACTTTTCACCGTAATCGGATAACCTCCGGCGTTACATAAATGCTCATCCGCCTCCTCATACGGTGGGGAATGACTGATTCCAACAATTCCATTTTCCGCATGAAACATGACGTTATGACCTTTGGGCAAATAATCTGGAACGAGTGATGGAATGCCAATCCCTAAATTGACAAGCATACCATCAGAAATTTCCTCAGCAGCACGTTTGGCTAATGTTTGTCGAATACCGTCTCCCATGCCCATTTCCAATCCACTCCCTTCGATGGAACGATATAATCAACAAATGCACCCGGAGTCACAATATGCTCTGGATTTAAAGCACCAAGCGGTACGATTTCATCAGCTTCAACAATCGTGATGGCGCCTGCCATCGCAATAAGAGGATTCGTATTGCGGGCACTTTTATCAAACACTAAATTGCCGTATGGATCACATTGTTTCGCATACACAATTGCAATTTCAGCGGTTAATGCAGGTTCGACAAGATACTTCTTGTTATCTAGTGCTACTACTTGTTTCCCTTGATTAACAAATTCTGCATCTAATCCGATATCTGTTAACACCCCGCCAAGCCCCATCCCCCCTGCTCTAATTCGTTCAACAAGCGTGCCTTGCGGCGAAAACTCAATCTCTAGTTCACCATTCTGCATAAATGCACCAGCGTTTGGATTCGAGCCGATATGAGATACTATCATTTTGCGTGCCCTTTTTGCCGTCACAATTTTTCCTATTCCGATATTCGGAAATCCTGCATCATTGCCGATAAGAAGTAAGTTTTGAACGTTTGTTTCTAAAATCAAATTTACTAGCCCTGGCGGCGTGCCGACTCCGCCAAATCCACCGAATAAAATGGATTGATTATCTTTGAATAACGGCTTAACTTGATCATATGTACAGATTTTCCCGAACGTATTTTCCACCATCACATCACCCCTATTAGAATATGAGCCTACTACTGAAAAAATCCTAATACTTTAACAGATTTTTCCCCACACTTAACGGATAGTAAGACCTTCACCTCTAGCTTATGAGAAAACAAGGAAGTATAGGTGGAATAAAACTTACCTCATCCGGCTGCGGCTCGAGGTCATAGGCTTGTTCTGGTTTGTGGCAAACTGCGCTGCTCCGTATTTCATCTTATACTTGTCGGAATGCCTCACTTTTGTAATAAAGTTCTCATTGGTGAAATACAGTGAAACTTACCTTTACTACTTTCAAAAGTAAGCTTTCACCAATCAGGTTCATACGTTCACTTGATTGAAGTAAAGTGGGAGATGCAAGGAAGCCCCTACTGATGGAATTTTAACTTTGTTAAACAATATAGTTGATAACATACTTTTGGCTCATACACCTTTCAGCTATACGAAAAGCTATATAAAGAAAAACGTGATTTAATCGAAGAAGAATACCATATAACAGGAAATATGCTAAAATAGTAGATAGAATTTAAATAGAAATGATAAATTAAATAGCAGGGGAGCTTGCACATGTGGGCTGAGAGTAAGCGAAATGTAGCTTTAACCCTTTAACCTGATTTGGATAATGCCAACGTAGGAAATCGAATGTCATAAATGATAGTCTATGAATGCGATGCACCTTTTTGGTATATCGCATTTTTTCATTTCAATTAGTTAGTAGATAAATCAACCAACGGAGGAGTACCTATATGTTTGAAAAGATTTTAGAAAATGTAGCTATGCAAACACCTTTAGTACATAATATTACCAACTATGTAACAGTCAACGATGTGGCTAATATTGTCTTGGCCTGCGGCGGATCTCCTATTATGGCAGATGATTTAACCGAAGTAGAGGAAATTACGAGTATTTGCAGCAGTCTCGTCCTTAATATCGGCACGCTCAATGCACGAACAATTCTCTCGATGATTAAAGCAGGGAAAAAAGCAAATGAACTCGGTCTTCCTGTTATTTTAGACCCTGTCGGTGCTGGTGCTTCTAAACTAAGAACAAATATGACGTTTAAACTACTAGAAGAAGTGAAGTTTTCCGTTATTAGAGGCAATATTTCTGAAATTAAAACGATTTACGCAGGAAGTGGATTAACAAAAGGTGTCGATGCGGCTGAAAGTATTGAAGATGAAAATATAAATGAAATCATTCAATTTACAAAAGATTTAAGCATTGGAACAGGTGCTGTTATTGCTACAACAGGCGCTACCGACCTGGTTGTTCACCACGAAAAAGCGTACATCATTAAAAACGGGCACCCAATGATGTCGAAAATCACCGGATCAGGTTGTATGCTTTCTGCTGTAATCGGTGCTTATTGTGGAGCCAATCCAGAACAATTAATAGATAGCACAGCCGCAGCTGTCTGTGTAGTGGGACTTAGCGGCGAACTTGCTTATCAAAAAACAATAGCTACAGGTGGAGGCACTTCAAGCTTTAGAACGCACTTCATTGATTATGTAAGTAAACTTGATTCTTCTCTATTAAAGGAGGGCATGAAAATTGAAAGTAGATAAACAATCTATGCTTTTATATGCCGTAACCGATAGAGCTTGGCTTGGAGAACAATCGTTAGCTAAACAAGTAGAACAAGCAATTCAAGGCGGGGCAACATTCATTCAGTTACGTGAAAAGAATCTGCCTTATGAGGACTTTTTAAAAGAAGCACAGCAAATAAAAAGAATAACAGACACTTATAACGTTCCATTTGTCATCAATGATAATGTAGAAGTCGCCATTGCATGCGCTGCTGATGGAATTCACATTGGACAAGACGATATGGATCTATCAACAGCAAGAAATATGATTGGTGATGACAAAATACTTGGTGTATCGGTTCAAACTGTTGAACAAGCCCGTCTAGCTGAAAAAGGTGGAGCAGATTATGTAGGTGTAGGTGCTGTTTTTACGACTTCAACGAAACTCGATGCTACTGCATTACCCTTACGTACGTTAGAAGCTATTTGTCAAAGTGTTTCCATTCCTGTCGTTGCAATCGGCGGAATTAATGAAAAAAATATTTTACAACTAAGCGGTAGCGGGATTGATGGAGTTGCTGTTGTTTCAGCGATTTTTGCTAAACAAGATATCAAAAAAGCAAGCCAGGAACTGCTTGCTCTCTCAAAGCAAATCGTCAATCACGAAAATAACTAGATTAGAGGGATGGATGATGAAAAAAGTATTAAGTATTGCTGGTTCCGATAGCAGCGGCGGAGCAGGCATTCAAGCTGATATTAAAACGATTACCGCTCACAAAATGTACGCGATGACAGCTATTACAGCACTTACTGCCCAAAATACAATGGGGGTAGATAGTGTACTAGAAGCAACACCTGAGTTTGTAGGACAACAACTAGACAGCATTATGAACGATATCTTTCCAGACAGCGTGAAAATAGGTATGGTGTCTTCCCCGCACATTATTGAAGTGATTGTCGAAAAACTAAAAGAATACAAACCGAAGCATATTGTTGTCGATCCCGTCATGATTTCAACAAGCGGCAGCCCATTATTAAGTAAAGATGCGATGGATGTTCTTATTACAAAACTGCTCCCACTTGCAACTCTGATTACACCAAATATTCCCGAAGCCGAATGTCTATGCGGCGGGATGAAGATTGAAACAAAAGAGGATATGCAAAAAGCCGCGATTCAAATAGCCAAGCATTATCAAGGAAATATCCTTATTAAAGGCGGCCATCTCCTAGATAGTGCCGATGACTTACTGTATAGTAATGGCCAGTTCACCTGGTTTACAGGTGTTAAAATTGAAAATCCTAATACACATGGAACAGGTTGTACTCTTTCCTCCGCCATTGCTTGTAACTTAGCAGATGGACACGATGTCAACATGAGTATTCAGTATGCGAAAGACTATTTAACTGGAGCTCTTCAGGATCAGCTGAATCTTGGAAAAGGAAATGGTCCGCTCAATCATTGTTATAAGATTTGATAGAAGTACTTACGATTTAGGTGTTTATCATTTCCCGACAGAAGACTCCCGCTTCACGCATTAGCTAAGGACTTGGGAGTTCAAAGAAGGTAGTAAAATTAAGATAAGCGATACAGACAAAATCTACACTAAGCTCAACGCTTATCTGTAAAAAGGGCAGAAAATGAGCAAAAAATAAAAAGGTCGCCAGTCAGTTAGTTTTCACTAACTTTCTGGACAACCTTTTCTTCATCATTAATAAGGATCCGCTTCGTGGCTTTTCTTTACAGCATCCTCTGTTGCTTCGTTCGCAGCTAATGAACCTTGACCAAATTTCGAGCTGCCTGCTTCTCGGCCTGGAACTTTGTTTTCCTTCCTCAATTCTTTCATTTTCTCTGCGATACCATCCTTTACACGGCGACCATAGTCTTCATCGGCTTGTGTAAAGTGCTCAATCATGGCATCTTGAATTCGTTTGTCACACACAGCCAGTGCTTCGGATAGGTTTTTAATCAGTTCATCACGCTCCCAATCCTCAAAGCTGCGGTACGTGTGGCCCGCCTGACCGTAGTTGTTAGGACGATCAATCGGTGCACTCATTGCTGCCGCATTATACACTGGTTGATGCGGTGCACGTTTTTCTTTACCTTCTTCTTGATACCCCCCTAGCATCGATGGCTCATAGTTAATATGTGGATTTTCTCCAGACTCTTTCGGGTCACGGATATCCATTTGGCCGCGATGCTGATTCGTACGAACAGGTACTTTCGGTGCATTTGAAGGCAATTTGAGATAGTTCGCACCTACACGATATCGCTGCGTATCGGAATAAGAGAATGTACGGCCTTGCAGCATTTTATCATCTGAGAAGTCCATTCCATCGACAAGAACCCCTGTACCGAAGGCAGCTTGTTCAATCTCCGCATGAAAATCGACTGGATTTCGATCAAGGACCATCCGCCCCACCGGCAACCATGGAAACTTATCCTCTGGCCAAAGTTTCGTATCATCGAGCGGATCAAAATCGAGTTCTGGATGGTAGTCATCCTCCATAATCTGCACAAAGAGCTCCCATTTTGGATAATCTCCTTGCTCAATTGCTTCATATAAATCTTGTGTTGCATGACCGACGTTCTTCGCTTGAATCTCGTTTGCCTCTTCTTGTGTTAAGTTACGAATCCCTTGCTTTGGCTCCCAGTGATACTTCACCAGCACAGCCTCGCCTTTGTCATTTACCCATTTATAGGTGTTTACACCAGAACCCTGCATGTGGCGGTATGTCGCAGGAATCCCCCATGGCGAGAATAAGAATGTAATCATATGCGTTGCCTCAGGTGTACGGGAAACGAAGTCAAACATCCGCTCAGGATTTGGCACGTTCGAAGCCGGATCCGCTTTAAACGCGTGAATCATATCAGGAAACTTCATCGCATCACGGATAAAGAAAATTTTCAGGTTATTCCCAACAAGATCCCAGTTTCCATCTTCCGTATACATTTTTACGGCAAAGCCGCGCGGGTCTCGTGCTGTTTCTGGCGAATCTTTCGCTCCAGCTACTGTAGAAAAGCGAACCATTAGCGGTGTTTTCTTCCCGGCACCTGAAAATACTTTTGCGCGAGTATACTTCTCTACTGGTTCATCTCCGACCTTTCCGTATGTTTCAAAATATCCAAATGCTCCCGTTCCTCGTGCGTGTACTACACGCTCAGGTATCTCTTCACGATCAAAGTGGGAAATCTTTTCAATGAAATGGTAATTCTCAAGCGTAGCTGGACCACGATTACCAATGGTACGAATGTTTTGATTATCCAACACAGGATGGCCTTGGCGTGTTGTCAGCGTCTCACGGTTCACGTCTTGTTCATGTGAAGCATTCTTATCTTTGTTCTCTGCCAAAATGAAAACCTCCTAAAAATAATTACCTTTATCTTTTTCCCTTTATTGGAAAATTTATGCGAAAATAGGGATTTTGTATAACTAAACTGCTTATGATAGGTAAATATAGAAATTCCTTATCTATGTCTTCCAAGAGCATACAAAAAAGCCCACCTTTAATATGAATTTCTCATACAAAAGTGAGCTAAACGTTTGTCACTGTATTTTACAGTTGTTTTTGTAAATATATCACCATTCGTTAAACTTTTTAGGTTTCATAATCGCTCTCAAACGATTGATATGACTGACTATTCTCCTAAATCTACGTTATGGTACACTTGCTGCACATCTTCTAAATCTTCTAATGCGTCAATCATTTTCTCAAATTGTGCTTGTGCATCCGCGTCAAGTGTTACTTCATTTTGTGCCAGCATTGTTAATTCAGCTACTGTAAATTCAGTAATGCCAACATTTTTAAATGCTTTTTGTACGGCATGGAACTGATCTGGTTCAGCGTAAACAATGACTGATTCCTCTTCTTCTATAATATCACGTACATCTACATCTGCTTCCATTAATAATTCAAGTGTCTCATCTGCTGTTTTTCCCTCAATACCGAAAACAGCTGTGCTATCAAACATATAGGCAACAGAACCACTTACACCCATGTTTCCGCCATTTTTACCGAATGCAGCACGTACGTCTGATGCAGTTCGGTTTACGTTATTTGTTAATGCATCCACGATAACCATTGATCCGTTTGGTCCGAAACCTTCATAACGAAGCTCGTCATATGTTTCGTCTGAACCGCCTTTTGCTTTTTCAATTGCACGTTCGATAATCGTTTTTGGTACATTGTACGTTTTTGCACGTTCAAGTACAACTTTTAAAGCACCATTTGATTCTGGATCTGGTTCACCTTGCTTCGCAGCTACATAAATTTCACGGCCAAACTTTGCATAAATCCGACTTGTATTAGCATCTTTTGACGCCTTTTTTTCCTTAATATTGTTCCACTTACGACCCATAATGTTCCACTCTCTTTCAACTTTGAATCTAAATACGATTATATATCATAAAATAAACTGCTTCTTCAACCCTTTTCAAGATAACGAGTAAGAGTTCGTTATGGTTCCATATTGTTGCATTACAATACGTATTAAAGATGAAGACTGATTTATTCCATTATATTATACATCAATTATACAATGGATTTCGAGATTATCATGAAAAAAAAGACAGTTACTCCTCATTCCCTTGCTAATTTCGCTCGAAAAGCATAAAATACTTGATCTAATCGAGATAACAACTCATCGCATTCTCCAAGTGAAATCGTTAATGGCGGAGCAATAATGATGGCTGCTCCTGTGACCCCGTCTAACCCTGCAGCAGCCGGATAAACAATAATTCCATGCTGCATACCAAGCTTAATTATTTCGTTTGTCGCATCTATACGTTTAGGCAGCGGCTCCTTCGTTTGTTGATTTTGAACAAATTCTATTCCAATTAACAGTCCCTTTCCCCGAACATCCCCTATGAAGGAAAAGCGTTCTTGTCGTGCTTGTAACTGCTTTATTAAATAAGCGCCTGTTTCGGCTGCTCGGTCTGCAAGATTATGCTTTTCTATATAATTAAGTACTGCCAAAGAAACTGCACAAGAAAGGGGATTCGCACTCAATGTGTGACCGCCAATAATTAATTTTGAGCCTTTCATAATCGGCTCCATTACTTTATCCGTCATTACCGTAGCAGCAATCGGTGTATACCCGCCGCTCATCCCCTTTCCAAATGTCACAATATCCGGCTCCACTCCCCAATGTTTAGACGCAAGTATTTTTCCTGTCCGACCAAAGCCTGTCATCACTTCATCCGCAATAAATAAAATATCATGTTCTACACAAATTTGTTTTAATCTCTCCCAATAGCCATCCGGCGGCACAATGGCCGCACCAGCCGCACCGATAATCGGTTCAGCAATAAAAGCAGCAATTTGATCAGCTCCAATGCGGCGTATAGCCGTCTCTAATTCATTGGCGCACATTTGTCCATACGTATAATCATCAACATTGTATGGACAACGATAATAATATGGAGGAGATATCGTTGGATAAGATTCTAATAACGTCGAAAAGCGTTCACGACGAATAGGGTGACCCGACATCGATAACGCACCTAGCGTAATACCGTGATAGCTCATCCATCTCGAAATAATTTTTTGTTTTTGTGGTTTATTTTGCTCCTGCCAATATTGAATTGCAATTTTCAAAGCCGTTTCCGTTGCCTCAGAGCCGCTATTGACAAAGAAACTGTATTGTAAATCCCCTTTTGTTAATGAAGCAATTTTATCTGCCAATTGCTCAGCCGCTTCACTCGTAAACTGAGAACGATACACATAGGAAACCTCGCTCGCCTGCTTCAGCATCGCCTCATTAATTTTTTGTACGCCGTGACCGATATTCGCAGTTACTGCACCTGAAGAAGCATCTAAATAATCCTTGCCTGTTTGATCATACAAAAAAATACCCTTTCCATGACTAATCATTGGATAAACACCGCCAAGAACAGGCTTAATTAAGGAAGACCGTTTCACACACTTCACCCCCGCTTAGAGAATGATTGGTTACTTTACAGTATATGAACAGTCTCTTTAAATCTTACAAAAAAGTGAAAGATTTAAGATTTTAAAAATAGATATTGATAAAACGATTTTCGGCTCATTTCAGTTATGCTGAAATGAGCCGAAAATTAACAGATTTCTATAACTCTACTTTTTCACTAATGTTCCTAACTGTGGTGTAACTTCCTTAGACCAACGATCCGTCCATTCAGCACGAGATTCTGCTAGCTTCTTAATATCAAATGTATATATTTTATCAGTATCTTTTAATCCTATTACTTCTTCATATTTTTCTGGAATACTTATTCCTTGAACAACTGGATAGAATCCTTGATCAGCAGTCGCTTTTTGAGCTTCTTCACTAATTAAGTAGTTAATAAATTTGATAGCAGCTTCTTTATTAGGCGTGTTCTTCACCAACCCTGCATTAAATGCATTCATATATACGCCTTCTTTTGGTACAACCATTTTTAACGGCACACCTGAATTCACAGCCAAATCAGCCGTTACATAACTTCCCATTACTGTCACATCAGCCGCTCCCTGCTGTAAAGCTGGCATCATTTGTGTCGAATTTTTATAAAAAGTAGCCGAATATCCAGCTAGTTCCTTTGCCTTTTTTAATCCTGGTTCAAGATTATCCTCGTTACCTCCGTTTGCTAAAGCAAGCGAGTATAATGTATTAAAGCCCCAGTCATTTGAAATATCGGCAAAAGCTGTTTTTCCTTTATAATCAGCTCGAGCTAAATCATTCCATGATTCAATTGGTTTGATCCCATTCTGTTCAAACGTCTTCGTATTATAAGCAGGAGCAATAACAAGTCCAAATGCTGGAGTAGTCAGATTCTCAAATGCTACATATTTAGAATCTAAATTTTTTAGATTAGGAACACTCGTTTCATCAACTGAATCAATCAACCCTTTTTCATTAGCACGGTATACATCAAGTGGCACAAATAGCGCAATATCAATTTTTGGAGCGTTTTTCTGTAATTCTAGTTTAGATAAAATTTCACCTGATAAACCTGCTAGATAATTTACTTTAATCCCTGTTTCTGCTTCAAACTTAGGAGCAATTTCCTCGCGAATGACTTTTTCAATTTTCCCGCCATTTCCTGCTATCGTAATCTGTTTATTGCTCTCCTTACTCGATGTACTTGCTTGATTAGATTTCGGTGCACTAGGTGAGCAAGCAGTCATTGCAAGTAGTAGCAGAACAATACATAAGCTCATTATTTTTTTCATGTTTAATAATCCTCCTGATTTTCATATTCATTTTGAACATCCTGTCTTTTATGATTGGAGCTATATGAAACAGCGCTGTTTATTCGCCATTTTCATCTAAACTAATACATGCCTTCTCATCACAAAATTAATGAGAACCGCCAAATGCTTTTCCTACTCCTTGTAATTTTTCTAAAATTACAATCAAAATCACAGAGATAAAGATGACGACACTAGAAACCGATGCCACCAATGGATTATAGGAATCTTGCATCTGAGAGAAAATTTCAATCGGAAGTGTACGCATATCCGATGAAACCATAAATAGAGAGATTGTTACATTATCAAATGATGTTAAAAATGCAAATAGTCCACCTGAGATAATCGCTGGGCGAATTAATGGCAGCGTTACTTTCCAAAATACCGTAGCAGGGCCCGCCCCTAGAATGGCAGCCGCTCGTTCAAGATTGTAATCAAACCCGCTCAACCCTGTTAGAACAAGGCGAATCACATACGGAATACAAATGACAGTATGGGCGATTAGAAAGCCTGTTGATGTACCAGATAACATCATCGGTGTAAAGTAAATTAGTAAAGCAATCCCTAACACTAACTGCGGCACACTTAGTGGTGCAGTCAAAATGGATGTAATATACGATTTTCCTGGAATATCATACTTCGCAAGAGCTAGCGCACCCAATGTTCCGAATAAAACAGAGAAAAAAGCAGCTAATACAGCAAATTTCACACTATTCCATAAGGCTTCGATAAACTCTGGACGATCCAAAAGCATCGTGTACCACTGAAACGAAAATCCTTGTGCTGGAAAGCTTGGATAGTTCGCACTTGTAAAGGAGGCTGGGATAATAACAATGAGTGGAATAAGTATATAAATAATACTGATGACAGCCACTCCTAAACGAATTTTCCCTAAATACTTCATTATCGGAATACCTCCTTAAACTTACTTAATTCAAAACCACGTGTAACTGCAATAACTGTAATCAATGTTGTTGCTAATAACACATACGAAATGGCTGAACCAAACGTCCATCGAAGTAAATTATTAATTTGATCATAGGCAACAACTGGCATCATTGGAACATTAGCGCCTCCCATAAGAGCCGGCGTTACATAAGAACTCATTGACAAGCTAAATACCAATACACAACCGGAAACGATTCCCGGCAAGCTTAATGGAAGTGTAACAGAAAAGAAGTTACGTAATGGGCTTGCTCCAAGAATAGCACTCGCCTTCTCCAAAGATGGATCAATATTATATAAACTTGTCGCAATGGCTAAAATCATAAATGGTAAATACGCATTAGATAGACCAATGATAACACCTATCTCAGAAAACAGGAGCTCAAGCGGCGCAGTAATGAGTCCAAGGTCAATCAGTAATTGATTAATCGTTCCATTTGGCAGTAATAACAAATACCAACCAAAATTACGTACAACAATACTTACTAACAAAGGAGAAGCTATTAATAAAGCAATATAACCCCGAACACGCGGTGAACTTTTCGCCATTGTTAATGCTACTGGATAAGCAAGGAATAAACAAAGTCCTACTGTATATAGACTGATTTTCACCGTTATCCATAAAGAAGATAAATAATAGCTATCCGTAAAGAATTGAATATAATTTTGAAAACTATACACAGCGTCTGTAGCTCCCACATCATCCGTTACTATAAAACTCAAATATAAAATATACAGCATTGGAACAATAAAGAAACCAAAGACAAACAATAGGATAGGGGTAAGAAGGAGAAGACCTGGTACCCAAGTTTTCTTTTTCTTTCTCTTTTTTACTCTTTTTGGTACATCTACAATAGGCGGCTGATTTTTTACTTCTTCATTAACATAATTTCTGATGGGTTCCATCCAACGTACACCTCACTTCCTACTTGCCATGTAGAATTGTAATCAGATGTCAAAATTTGAATTGATTTCCCCAACATATTCACATCAATTTCCCACGACGTGCCCAAGTAGTTAATTTGTGTCACTTTCGCTTTATGAAGTTCGATGAAGGCTTGTCCCACTTCTTCTTTTGAAACAATATGAATCTTTTCTGGTCGAATATATAATTTTACTTCATCCCCAACAGCACACGCACGATCGATACCCATTATATTTTTCACATCAACATGTGTAATATCTTGATCCATCTTTACAGTGATTTGTTGACGATCTACGGCTGTCACTTTCCCTTCAAAAGAATTTGCTTTTCCAATAAAATTGAAGACAAACTCTGTATTTGGATGATTATAAATATCGGTTGGAGAGCTAATTTGCTCTATTTTCCCACCATTCATTACAACTACTCGATCAGACATCGAAAGCGCTTCCTCTTGATCATGCGTAACAAAGATGGTTGTGACACCGATTTCTTTTTGTAAACGCTTTATCTCTACACGTAATTCGTGGCGTAATTTCGCATCTAAGTTAGATAGTGGCTCATCTAACAATAACAATTCAGGCTCAACCACTAGTGCACGGGCAATAGCTACACGTTGACGTTGTCCACCTGATAATTCACGCGGATAACGATGTTCTAACCCTAACATTTTCACAAGCTTCAGCGCACGAGAAATCTTTGCTTCTTGATCTGCCTTTGGAACTTTACGCAGCTTTAAACCAAAGCTAAGATTTTCATAAACAGTCATATGAGGAAAAAGAGAATACGTTTGAAAAACCATTCCTAAATCACGTTTGTAAGGCGGCACTTTTGTTACATTTTTTCCTTTAATAAACACCTCACCGGCATCGGCTTCAAGAAATCCTGCTATTAAATTTAAAGTCGTTGTTTTTCCACAACCAGAAGGTCCTAAAAGTGTCAGTAATTCCCCCTGTTTGACCTCTAAATCGATTCCATTTAGCACAACACTTGATCCGAACTGTTTAAAAGCTCCTTTAATTTGTACATCATTTTGGGTGGCCTGCATAAACTGTACCTCCTTTTTAAAATAACAGCTTTTGTTTAACTATTATTAATGCAAGACTTGTGCCAACCTTAAAATAACGCCATTGTATGCGTTTTCAACATAATCAAGCATATATCAAAATAAAAACAGGAAAAATTTGCCGGTTAATAGGCAATTTTTTCCTGTTAACTATTTTTTCTCCTTAAGATTATAAGCATTGATTTTATCTCGTAAGCTTCTCTCCGAAATTTGAAGAACTTGTGCTGTTTTTTGTCGATGCCCCCCACAATGCTGAAGCGTTGCAGCAATCACTTCTTTCTCCACTTCCTTCATCGTCATACCAATGGGAAGTTGTAATTGATTATCACGATTAGACGGTGCAGTAAACGCAGAGCGCTGTGTTTGAACAGAAAGCGGCAGCTCCATTTCCGTAATTTCATCATTTATCGATAAAGCAACGGAATATTCGATAATATTTCCAAGCTCACGTACATTTCCGGGATACCCATACTCTAGTAGCAATTGATAGGCTGCTCTAGAAAACGTTTTCTTTGCACGATTCATTTCCAGACAATATTTTTCCAAAAAGTACTCAATCAGTAATGGTAGGTCTTCCTTTCTTTCACGTAAAGGTGGAATAGATAAAGGAATAACATTAAGACGAAAATATAAATCTTCACGAAATTTTCCTTCCTGCACCATCTGTTCTAAATTTTTATTAGCAGCACTTACAATTCGTACATCCAATGCAATTTTTTTATTAGAACCTAAGGGGGTCAATTCACGCTCTTGAAGAACACGTAATAATTTCACCTGAAGCGGAAGCGGCATCTCACTAATTTCATCTAAAAAAAGCGTTCCTCCATTTGCCGCTACCCATTTTCCTTCTTTTCGCTGCGTCGCTCCTGTAAATGCTCCTTTTTCATATCCAAACAATTCTGATTCAAGCAGCGCTTCAGGAATCGCACCACAATTGACAATTTCAAGTGGACCGTTTTTACGTTTCCCTGTATTATGAATACTTCTAGCAACAAGCTCTTTTCCTGTACCGCTTTCTCCTAAAATAAGTACACTCGAATCAATATCTTTTATACGATCAATGATTGAAAAAACATGTTGCATTGCTTTACTCTTACCTAAAAATTGATTATAGCCGCGCCGCTGTTCTAACTCTTCATGCAACGTTTCTACCTTATTAGATAGCTGCTTATATTCAACAGCCCTGCTCAGTAATAAATAAAGTTCCTCTATATTAATAGGCTTTTCAATATAGTAATAGGCTCCTTGTTTGATCGCCTCAATCGAAGATTCAATCGAAGCATAGGCAGTCATCATAATCACTGTAGTAGACGGTACCTGCTGCTTAATTTCTTTCAAAATATCCAGCCCATTTATACTGCCTATCCGAAGATCTAATAGAACAATATCAATCATATCTTGTCGAACTTTCGCTAAGCCTTCTTGTGGATTCGTTGTCGTTTGAATATAATAATCATCTTCTAGTGCAAATCGAAGTGAATCACATATAGCCAATTCATCATCAATAATAAGTACAGTAGGTTTCATTTAGGAGGCCTCCTTTTGATACAGCGGTAACAATATAGTAAATGTCGACCCTTTATTCGGCTGGCTCGCGATATGCAGTTCTCCCTTATTCTCTTTTATAAGATTGTAAGTTAAAGTTAACCCTAAGCCTACGCCCTTTTCTTTGCTTGTATAAAAAGGTTCTAAAATATGATGTAATTCTTCTGAGCTCATTCCTTTTCCTGTATCGGAAATCATCACGCTGCCGATTTCCTCATTTATCTTTTTCACAGTAATCGTAATCTTCTTTTCCTCTTTCTCGGCTACAGCATCCACTGCATTTAATAGTAAATTAATCATGACTTGACGAATTTGTTGTGGATCAATATAAAAAACTAAATTATCTTCCACCTTTTTCTCAAGACTAATTTGATTTTTATCCATCGTAACTTGAATAAATGATAATAAAGAAGCCATTTCCTCTAGCGTATACTTCTGTTTATTAGAAGGCCGTGGACGTGCGTATTCAACCAAATCTGTTACGATTGTATTTAACCGATTTACTTCAGAAGGTACATGTTCCGTTATTAGCCTTCTAAATTCAGGGAGATGATATTTACTTGGAAGCATGTCAATAAACATTTTAATCGACGTTAAAGGATTGCGAATTTCATGAGCAACTCCAGCAACAAGCTGACCAAGTGCATGCAGTTTTTCTTGTGTGAACAATTTTTGTTCTAGATTCTTCTTTTCCGTTTCATCATTCATAGACAATAAATAACCTGTCTGTTGTTCCCGAGAATTATATATTTGCAGTATACGATAATAGATCACTTTTTTTTGACCTTGCTCATTCCATTCAAGTACCTGAACACCCGATTCTTTTGAATGATAATGATCAAATAACTGTTTTAGAAGCGGTGGGTTTTGAAGACTAAAAGGTGTATCATTCGATAGGTTTAACATATGTACAGCGCTTGCATTGCAACTCGTAATCTTTAAATCAACATTAAAGGTCACAATACCTGTATCAATATTATTTAAAATTAGGTCCTTAAAGGCGTTACTATCAGCTATAATTTGTTGTGTTTCTTGTAAACTTTCATTAAGTTGACGAAGTTTACTCGTCTGGATATGTACAGCTTCTTTTAATCTCTGATTCCACATATAAATTATGAGTAGGACAATAGCTACAATAATCAATACACTCACTAGCAAATAAATAAACGTTTCTAACCTAGCAATTTCCGCTAAATCCTTAGGCACCGTCCATTTATTAATAAGTTTATTAAGCTCTCCTTTCGCCTCTAGCATAGTAATACTTTGGTTAAAGGCAAGTAGCAAAGAGTCATTTTCCTCTTGTACAACTACAGTATAATCAGAACTATTCATGACATCATCTAGAATAGTAAAGGAATCTTCTCTCCCTAACTCCTTCAAATAAGCAGTTGCTGTCCACTTATTTCCTATAAAAAGATCAGCTCTTCCCTCAATCAAACTCTGAAGAGCTGTATACTGATTGTCCTCCAATAATACATTAGTGGTCCTCATATTTAAAATGTTTTCATACATAGATGTATGACCCTCTACTACAACTTGGCGGTTTTCTAAGTCTTCGATTCCTTTAATCTGATTTTCACTTTCCTTCGGAATTACAATAGAGTCAGACATTGTAAAATAGGAAGTAGAAAAATCAAATTTCCAATCCTTACTAGGTCTATACACCATACCTGCAATTGCATCAATCTTACCTTCCTCTAGAGCTTTTTCAGCATCTTCTATATTCATAGGAATATATTCAAAAGAAAGCCTATGCTGTTCCGCTATTTGTTCCATTAAATCAATGCTAAGACCCGTTAGTACTCCATTTTCATTGATATATGAGAAAGGAGGCAGTTTTGGTTCCGCTGCAATTTTATACACTTTCTCTTCCGCAAATCCTGATGAGATGCTGCCTATTCCTTGCAAAAAAATAGCTAATAAAAAAAGAAATACTATTTTCAATACATAATTTCTAATCCCTGCCCTCTCCCTTCTGTTTTAATGATTGGGCTCTGTTATAGGAAGTTGTTTAACAAAGCCTATTAAAAAATCTAATAGATTCTCTTCATCAAATATCTATGACTATATAGGAGTTTATTACATTTGATTGCGGTTGTTTGAGTAATGCTTAAATATTTAGCAACTTCGCCTAAACATAGTTGTCCACTAAAACAAAAAACCTTTTTTGTTAATTATTGTAATATTATAACATCAAAAGGCGGTTTTCCATAATTTCAAAATAATTTTAATAGATTTTTATAAACCGTTATAACTCCCTAATATAAAGAATAATAAATTCCACTTTATAAAAATTTTCACAGAAAATATCATTTTGGCTCGTGAATGTAATAAACTTACTTAGAACATAGAGTTGTTCTTGCAAACAAAAACGGCTTGTAGCCCATCTTATTTCATTATCGACAATAATGAAATAAGCAAGCTGCAAGCCGCTCTGCATATTCATGAAGTATATTCACCATTGTAAAACTTAAAACAGTCTTTATATAGCAATTATTCTTCAGTCAATTTGTTTTCACGAACATCGCTTAAAAACTGCTCATCTTTTAAAACAGCCAATACTTTTTTATAAAAAGTAGGTTGATCAATGACAGCTGTATGTACATATTCATACTCTTTTAAAGATGAATGACGCAACACCTTTGGAAGGCATGATAAGCAAACGTTTTTCGTACCTAATTTGTAATAATTCATATTTGTTTCATCACCGTTAGAAGTATCTTGTTGGCATACGAAACAAGTATGAGTTACTCGACCTTTTTTATTGTATTCCGCCAAAGCTTTTTCTAAACGTTTCGACGCAGGAACTGTTAATAACACATAATCACCTTTTCTAATTTAAAATCTCTTTGTATTATAGCAGAAAAACCTAACAATGGGACAGTAAGCTTTTCATTACCTAATTATTCCTACTATTTAAGCAAATACTTTTACAATTGCAGAACCATTTTTAACAGATAATGAGGCTTTAGCCCCAATTGGAATCGTAGCAAACGGAGTAGTATGTCCAAAATTTGCATTAGCAATTACCGGAATACCTTTTAATTCTTGTTTCGTTGCAATGATCTCATGAAGTGCATAATCCGTCATACCGGATTCTTTTTGAAAACGCCCGATAATAATCCCTTTGATTCCTGCAGCAGCCGGTTGATGCAGTAAGGATTGTAAATCGCGATCAAAGCTAAACGGATGGCTTTCCTCATCATCTTCAATAAAGAGAATACGATTTTCTAATGATGGCATATATCCCGTACCTTGAAGAAGATTAATTGTACATAAGTTCCCACCGATTATGGAGCCTTCTGCTTCTCCTTCTTGAATGATCATGTAGCCGTGATTTGGATAAAAATTATGATCTTCTTGTTCAAGATGCCAAGAATCATCGCTCCATGTTTCACTTTGCTTTAACTCGAAATCGCCGTCTTCCATGACTGCCTTTTTAAAATAATCGATCGTATAATCAAGACCTACTCGCATGCCAAATGAAGAGAAATAAGGGCCCACATAAGTTGTTAAACCTGTCTTCTCATAAATAGCAAGCAAGATTGCTGTAATATCACTATACCCACAAATCACTTTTGGATTAGCTTTAATTAAATCATAATCTAAATACCTAAGCAATTGATTTGCATTATAGCCACCGATTCCTGCAAAAACTCCTTTTACATTCGGGTCTTTAAAGGCCGCATGTAAATCTGCCACACGGTCTTCAATAGAATTGGAGAAAAAATCATCATGCACGAGCGCTGTATCTCCATATGTAACTCGAAATCCAAGTTCTGTTAATCGTTCCTCAGCTAGCTTTCGTTGATCTCCTTTCACAATCGCTAGACTGCGAGAAGGGGCTATCACACGAATCTCATCCCCAGCTTGTAAACGTGAAGGTTTCATTTCTTTTTCCTCCCTAGTAAATCACATCATTACGTTATTGTAGCAGAAAGTGCTTATCTGAACAATGATATCGGGAAATGAATCAATTTCACTTCGACATAGAATCCGTCAAATAATGCTGTTAATAAACAGTATTTACATAGCCAAATAAAAACCAATAGAAAACCAGCCTTCGTGTGAAGACTGGTTTTAGTTTTACCTTAGCAGCAAGTAAATGAAGCTCCGATGATGATTAATAAAATGAATAAAACGACGATTAACGCGAATCCGCCGCCAAAACCAACACCACCATAACCGTATCCACCGCAGCCGTATCCACCATATCCATATCCTCCGTACATAAACATTTCACTCCTATCCTTTTTTCGAATTCACTGTACACCTTACAATATGTAATATCGCCCGCCTCGGTCTGTGCAAACGCCCATTTTTTTTATTTTCCTGCGCTGATTGAAAAAGTGCCCTGTACAAAAACAATAAAAAAACACCCTTTAAGTAACAGAATGATTAAGCTTCCAGATACACTTTCTTTAGGAATCCAATACTAAAACTGTTTTAAAAATATAGCTGAACATGTCCGCTTCATAAAGAAAAGAAGATCATGAATGATGACCTTCTTTTCTTTATGCAATATAATCAATTTCCTTACCAATGTCCTCTTTTATTTCACTCAAAATATTTTTTATAAGAGCCGTATCCTTCTTTCTCTAAATCAGCAACAGGAATGAATTTAAGTGCTGCTGAATTAATACAATATCTCAAACCTCTTGGTCCAGGTCCATCAGGAAACACATGTCCAAGATGAGAATCAGCCGTTTTCGAACGTACTTCTACGCGGCGCATTCCGTAGCTTGTATCAAGCCGTTCCTCAATTTCTTCTTCCTCAAGCGGTTTTGTAAAACTCGGCCAGCCGCAACCAGAATCGTATTTATCCTTTGACGTAAACAATGGCTTTCCAGAAACAATATCCACATACAGTCCTTCTTCTTTTACATTCCAATATTCATTATGAAAAGCCGGTTCTGTGCCATTATTTTGTGTCACTTCATACTGCATTGGTGTTAATCTTTTCTTCAAATCTTCTTGATTCATTTTTTATCCCTCCAATATCGCTCTTGAAATGCTTTACGACCAGATCCGATTTGATAAGCCTGATATCTTTGCGGTTCCTTTTTATAATAATGCTGATGATATTCCTCGGCTGGATAAAATTCTTTTGCTGGCAAAATCGGTGTAACAATCGGCAATGAGAAACGTCCGCTTTCATTCAAGCGCTCTTTTGAAGCTTGTGCAATACGCCGTTGTTCCTCAGTATGATAAAAAATAGCTGTTTGATATGATGAACCACGATCATAAAATTGACCGCCTGCATCCGTTGGATCAATTTGCTGCCAAAATAGTTCCACTAGTCTTTCATATGGAAAAACAGCTGGATCATATGTAATTTGCACAGCTTCATAATGTCCTGTCGTTTCACTACATACTTCTTGATAGGTTGGATTTTCCGTTGTGCCACCGGTATACCCAGATAAGACAGAAACAATCCCTGGCTGCTCATCAAATGGCTTTACCATACACCAAAAACAGCCTCCTGCAAACGTCGCCTGCTCAAAATTTTCTTCCATTTCATTGTCCTCCATCCTTTAAATATTCCCTATAGTTCAAAACTAGACAACTGCCCAAGCATCTTGCCATATGCTAATAGCATGATGAGCAAAAACTAAGGGGTGATTGGCATGAACTATGAATCCCACAATCATTACTTACAAAAAGCTGCGAAATACGATCTCTTATCTCACTTTTATAAATATAGCAACCCAAAGCTTCATGATTATTATTATCATAAGCATTTGCAAAGTATTACAAAAGCAATACCACTTATATATGTTAGACAAACAAAAAAATTTGCACACCTTCGACTGTTCCATGTCTCTCCCAGCATACCTGCTGTTGATGTATATGTAAATGAAATGCGGATTCTACAAAACTTCGCTTACAAAAACGCGAGTGACTATTTGTCCTTGCCAGCTGGAACGTATCAAATTGATATATATCCTGAAGGAACAACAACCTCTACCATTGCTAGCCAAATGCTAAAACTAGAAGCCAATCAATATTATACCGAGGCAATTGCCAAAAGACCAAAAGAAGTAAAACTTGTTACGCTAAAAGATTCTCCAGCTGTCCCTAGTGGTGAAGCAGCGTTTCGCTTTGTTCATCTAGCCTCTGATATCGAAGCAGTAGACATTGCTGTGAAAAATGGTGATATTGTTTTCAATCAACTTACATCCGAACACGCAAGCTCATACTTACCTGTCTATCCTATCAAAGTCGACCTTGAAATTCGACCAACTGGAACAAAAGAGCTCATTCATTCCTTGCCAAAGACTCACTTTCCAGTCAATCAAGCCACATCTTTCTATATTGTCAGCACAAATAATAAAGCGGCTGAATTAGCAGTTATTTCTCTTACACCTTAGAACACTAAACATAGCAACACTTTCTTTATCCTTAAAATCCAAGCTACCTATCCGTTTCACCATAAGAAAAAACCGGGATATCCCGTTTTTTTCTTATGGCTGAACAGAAGGCACTGTCAATAAAAATGAAATGTCATTATGTTCTAAATCAAATTTTTTGGCCTTTACACGTACATCGCTTTTCAATTTCATTTCTTGCAGAGAGACATAAACCCTTTGCTCCTTCGGCTGAATGGTAACCCAATCAGGCGTTTTATAACGCTTATTAATAAAGTTCATTACATAGGAGACAGGGAGGTTCATCTCACCAACAGAAATGGACTCTTGCTTGAGAACCAAATCGCCATTTTCTTGAGCAATCGGCTTAAACGTTAATTTCAAATCTACTTCACGATTAAAGAATGGAATCTTGCCATACAATTCAACTTCATCGGTTAAATATACTTCATAATGAAATCCACCAGTTAGCCCTTCCTTATCTAAATATTGATTGATTAATTGATTCAAATCATCTCGTGTTGTGTGTACTTGAAATTGGATATCCTCTTCCTTACTTGACTTATTGCTAATTTCTTCACCTTTAATCGGCCAATTAATTAAAATCAACATAAAGATAATGACAAGGATATTACAGGCTAATAAAACAATAAATAACTTTTTCCATTTCTCTCCTGTCATTATTGTGGTTCATCCCCTCTAATGCTTGCTGCTTCCAGGGTCTCTCTTCCCAATGTGGCAACTTCCATATTGTTATATATTCTCGTCGCAATTAATTCATAACCGCGGTCGTTTGGATGAAAGTAATCCTCCGTATAAAGCAAATCTTCTGTTGTATTTTGAAAAATGTCTTCTATCGAAATAAAGTAAGCCGAATCATACTGAGATACAATTTTTTCACCGCTATTATTCCAATCGGCAATAATCATATCAAGCTCATATAAATCTGCAAATATCTTCGTATATGGATTATACACTCCAACTAAATATATTTGTGCTGACTTATTATACGTCCGTATTTTATCAAAAATTTTCCTCAAACGATCTTCATAACCGATTTTAGCGGTTTCAAACTGATCCATTTCTAGATGGGTGAAATTTTGTTTAAATACTTTCATAATATCATTTCCACCAATCGTTACGACAATGGAATCAGCCTGCTCAATATGTTCACGAATCTCTTTTTTATCCAATCGCTTCAACAATTGATCCGTTCGGTTACCTCGTACACCATAATTGACCATCTCTACAGCTGTAATGTTCGGCTCTTTTTCTAATTTCTTTTTTAGATAAGGTAAGTAGCCTCCATTATCTTTACTATCTCCAACCCCTTGAGTTAATGAGTCACCGACCGACACAATTTGAATCGGATCAGGGAAAAAGCGTGAAGGAATCTCTTGCTTCTTACTTAATTCCGTCAGATGCTGATACTGTTCCAAAGGTTGAGTTGAGACCGTTTGACTTTGACTGCATCCACTTATTAAGAATAGACATATAAGAAGACAGGTGATGATATATTTCATCGCTATCACCTTCCTTTAAAATATTATATCATGAAAAAAACGGGATTTTATAAAGAAAAAACCTTGTTTTAAAATGAAAATTCTTGTATAACTGTAGCTTTTACTAGGCTTTTTCAAAACATGCTTCTAAACATAAAAAAAAACAGGTCCGCATGTGGACCTGTTTAACGACTTTGTACTATTTTAATATGCTCTATAATATCTTCAAACGGAATGTCCTCGAGACCTGTATACTCTTGAACAATTTTCCCCTCTTGATTCAGTAAATAAAAAGACGTACCATGAATAACTTGATCCTCACCTTTTGGCTTTACTGCTAATGTCCCAAAGCCTGTCTTCGCAAATTGAATAATCTCATCTTGTTGATATCCCGTTAAGAAGTGCCAATTTGAATAATCTACATCGAATTGATCAGCATACTTTTTTAACACATCTGGCTTATCTACTTCTGGATCAACGGAAAAAGAAACGAATTCAACATCCTTTATCCCCTCATCCTTAAGCATCTTCTGCAGCTTGACCATATTCGATGTCATCGGGAAACAAACCGTCTCACACGATGTAAAAATAAAATCAGCCACCCATACTTTCCCTTTTAAATCACTTTTCTCTAGTTTCTTTCCTTCTTGAGTTGTAAAACTGAAATCCTCAATATCTCGATCCTGTTCATTTGGTATTTCATTAGAGCTACAGGCTGATAACGTTAACAAAACTATGCCCAGCATAATAAATAGTTGCTGTCTCCTCATCTTTTCCCCGCCCTTTCAGCTTATCTAATCAATCCCAATAATACATAATGGCTAATGCACCTTCCCCAGCATGGGTACTAATGACCGGAGTTGTGTCATCCATCGTAATAGTCTGAAGTCCAGTCAATTCCATAATTACTTTTCCAATTTTATCGCCCAGCTCTCTATTATTTGCGTGGGCAATCCCAATTCCTGTTAGTTGCTTTCCTTCCATATCTTGTTTAAATTGATTCACGACGTACTTAACAATTTGTGAGTGACTTCTTGCCTTTGAAACAGGATGAAGTACACCGTCTTCTAAAATAGCAATCGGTTTAATATTTAACAAAGAACCAATTAAGCCTGTCATCTTGCCAATTCGTCCGCCCTTAATTAAGTTTTCGAGCGTATCAACAATAATCGTTAATCTCGTATTATTGCGAATCGTCTCCAAACGTTCGATAATCTCCGCTACTGATTTACCCTCTTTAGCCATTTTTGCTGCTTCAATTACCTGAAAACTTAACGCTTTTGAAATAAATTTCGAATCAATAACCGTTACCTTCGCATCTGTCATGCTTACAGCACTTTCCGCTGAGCGTACAGTCCCACTCATACCGCCAGTCATATGAATCGAAATAATTTCACTCCCATCTGCTCCTAATTCATCATATATTTGAGCAAATGTACCAACAGCTGGCTGAGAACTCTTTGGTAAATCTTTTGATTTTCTCATTCGGGCTAGAAATTCATTGGATCCTATCTCCACCTTATCTAAAAACGTTTCTCCATCAATAGAAATGGATAGCGGAACCATTGTAATCTCATACTTCTCTAATTCTTCTAATGTCATATCTGTTGTTGAATCTGTTACTATTTTTACTTTTTTCATTAAAACACATCCTAGTTCACATTTCTGTCTAGACCATTCAAATCAATCACTAGCATGTAGATCCTATCTATTAAGCTTATTCATTTTTTATGATAACGATTACAAAATACATGTAAAGACTGTCCATCCTCAGTTATAAAAGAACCTTTGCTTAAGCTCTTCTAAACCACTGACTGTGAATAGACAGTCCTTATTTAAGCATTATTAATCAAATCTTCAGCGAAAAGCTTGCGATAAACCGGCCACTTTAGAACGGTTGCTAAATACTGTTTGAAGGAATATATTACTATACTTTCATTCTTCTTAAAAACTTGCTCTGTGAAAACCTTTAACCTGATATGTACCATAAAAATAATTAGGATCGTCAGGCAATAAAACTAGTATATCCGTAACCATCACCTTATGTCCAAGATAATTTTTGAACGCTAAGGATTTAAGCAACAAACTATCAATCCTCTTTTTTATTCGATTGTCTTCATTATACACAAAATAAATAAAAGGATGAAATATTGTGTATCTAAATATAGAAGCAATCAATTTAGCACTTCTAAATCCATACACCCCAAGATACTAAGAATGTCAGAAGATTGATTAGAGCAGTCTCCTCGCTTATGTAGTAAGGTCCGATTGGTGAAATACAGCGAAAGCTTACCTTTGGGATTTTCAAAGGTAAGCTTTCACCAATCAGATTCGTACGGTCACTTGATTGAAGCGAAGCAAAAATCTTAATGACCGTAGAACGTGACTAACCATCAGTGGGGATGAAGAAAAACCCTCACTAATGGAAGTTTCACGTTATTGCACATCTTCTCCTTGACTATATTCTGCTTCAGCCGCTGCTTCCCTTTTTTGACGCCGCTTAAAGACAATTTTAGATAGCGATATACTAATTTCATATAGAAGTAACAACGGTACAATCACAACGAAGTCGGACATAAAATCTGGAGGAGTTATACAAACAGCAATGACCACGAGAACAAAATAAGCATATTTTCTAATTTTATGAAGCACATAAGGATTTAAAATTCCGATAGAAGTTAAAAACATAATGACAACAGGGAGCTCAAATAATACAGCAAAAGGAATAGTCATGTGAAAGACAAACTTAAAATACTTCTCAGCCGTGAAGTTCGTTAAAAACATGTCTCCACCTAAATCAAGTAAGAACTGATAAATCATCGGAAAAATAATAAAGTATCCGAAGGCAAGTCCCGCCACAAATAATATAAATAAAGCTGGTATGTAAGCTAATGTTGCCTTTATTTCATGCGGTCGTAAAGCTGGTTTAACAAAGAGCCATATTTGCAATGCTAGAATTGGAATCGTCGCTGCTACAGCAATCACTGATGCGAGCATGAAGTAAATCCAAATAATCTCACTCGGTCCTAACACCATTAAGGTAACATCTAATCCCTTGACAAACCACTTATAAACATCTTCAACAAATATAAAGCCAATAATAAAAAAAAGAAAAAAACTAACGACAACAATAATTAATCGTTTTCGCAACTCATCAAGATGTTCAATGACATTGAGTTCTTTATCTTCCAACATCCATCACGCCTTTTTTTGAAAAATCCAATAATGTTTCGTCAACAAAAAGGCGCAAGACAACTCTATCTTACGCCTTCACCCATCTGTTTATTTAGTCGTTTTCTTCTCGTGATCTTCGAAGTCGTCACTCGTTAATTCGCGCGTTGATTTTTTAAATTCCCGTAACGTTTGTCCAAACGCACGCCCAATTTCAGGAAGCTTCTTAGGACCAAAAACTATTAACGCTAACAGTATGATTAAAATTAAACCAGGTACTCCAATATTCGGCATGGATACATCCCCTTTAATGTTGACATCAACTTATAGCTATTATAATACTTTTTAGTTTTAAAGAAAAGCAATCTCCATTTCCATTTAAAAATGATAACTATTCAAAATAACTTGTATTAAATCTATTTTTCAGCCCATTTCATATGAATGATAATCATATGAAATGGGCTAAAAACCGTTTAATAAATACTAGTTAACCGCTTCTAAATTAAAAGGTGGAATAAGTTGCTATCTTTATTCACTTCCACAAATGTAAAGCCTTTTTTATTCATACGATCAATCAATCCAGCATAGTCGTTTTTATATTTTAATTCGATACCAACTAATGCCGGGCCGCTTTCTTTATTATTCTTCTTCGTATATTCAAAACGGCTAATATCATCGTTTGGTCCTAATACTTCATCTAGAAACTCTCTTAAAGCTCCAGCACGTTGTGGGAAGTTAACGATGAAGTAATATAACAATCCTTCATATAACAATGATTTCTCTTTAATTTCCTGCATTCTGCCGATATCATTATTTCCACCGCTAATCATACAAACGACTGTTTTCCCTTTAATTTGATCTTTATATAAATCGAGCGCTGCTACAGAAATCGCTCCGGCCGGCTCAGCAACAATCGCATGCTCGTTATATAAATCAAGAATGGTCGTACAAATTTTTCCTTCTGGTACAGGAATAATGTCTTCTAAATTCTCATGACAAATTTCATATGTCTTTTGCCCAACACATTTCACAGCGGCTCCATCAACAAACGTATCAATCGTCTCGAGCTCTGTAACCTCTCCCTTTTCGAAGGAATATTTCATAGAAGCGGCTCCTAATGGCTCAACTCCGATACATTTCGTCTCTGGAGAAACAGCTTTGAAATAGGTGGATAAACCAGCCATTAATCCGCCGCCGCCAATTGCAGCAAACACATAATCAATTTTCTCATCACAGTCATTAAGAATTTCCACGGCCGCTGTCCCTTGTCCTGCAATCACCAGTTCATCATCAAATGGGTGGATAAAAGTCCGCCCCTCATCCTTCGCACAAATCATCGCATTAGCAAAAGAGTCATCAAACGTATCTCCAACTAACACAATTTCAATATTATCTCTCCCAAATAATTGAACTTGATCAACTTTTTGTCTCGGAGTAGTAGCAGGCATAAAGATTTTTCCATTGATGCCTAAATGGTTACATGCAAACGCTACACCTTGTGCGTGATTCCCAGCACTTGCACATACGACTCCATTTTGCGTTTCTTCCTTTGTTAATGTACTCATCTTATAGTAAGCCCCGCGTAATTTGAAGGAACGTACATGCTGTAGGTCTTCTCTTTTTAAATACACATTACAATTATATTTCTCAGATAACCGTGCATTTTTTTGCAAAGGAGTGTGAGCAACAATTTCTTTCAAATCTCGATAAGCAATTAGAATATCTTCCAATTGAATTCCCCTTTTCATAGATGCTGTCTGACTCATAACAATTCCTCATATCCTTTCCCTTTTTATAATCCAATATTTAATCTAATAATTATAACACTTTCACTAGAGGATGTAACTGACTTTTCAAAAAATTCTTTATTCAACAATTAGATTAAACCTCTATCTACCATGAGATAACAGACAATCAATAGCATCCTATAATATAATTTAATAAAACTGATGATAGAACGACAATCATCAGTTTTATTCTAGTTTTATTTTCTTTCTAGTACAACAAATCGATGAGCGTATACATTTTTCTCGTCAACGATTCCTGGTGTAGAGGAACGTGTAGTCCATTCATTTTCATCTAAATTCGGAAAATACGTATCCCCTTCAAAGCTCGCCTCAATTTCGGTAATATATATTCGATCGGTAACAGGTAGAATCTCTTTAAAAATCTCCGCTCCACCAATAACAAAAACCTCTTGCTCACTTTGATCAGCATATTGCTTAATCTCATCGATCGTATGCAATATCGTACAATCCGAATTCGTATAAGATTGGTTACGTGTAACAATAATATTTTCACGACCAGGCAGCACCCGGCCGATTGATTCAAACGTTTTACGCCCCATAATAATCGGCTTTCCCATCGTCACTTTTTTAAAATATTGAAGATCAGCCGGCAAATACCATGGCAATTGATTATCCTTTCCAATGACCCGATTTTGATCCATCGCAACAATTAATGAAATCATACGCTTACTTCTCCTTTAATATGTGGGTGTGCTTCATAATTCATTAATTCAAAATCTTCATAGACGAAATCAAAAATATCTCGAACATTTGGGTTAATCTTCATTGTTGGCAACGCCTTCGGTTCACGTGTCAATTGCAGTTTCACTTGTTCTAAATGGTTATTATAAATATGTACATCACCCATTGTATGAACAAATTCACCCGGTTCCAAATCACATACTTGTGCAATCATCATTGTCAGCAATGCGTAAGAGGCAATATTGAAAGGTACACCTAGGAAAACATCCGCTGAACGCTGATACAACTGACAAGATAACTTGTCATTTGCAACATAAAACTGAAAGAATGTATGACAAGGCGGCAAAGCCATCTGGTCTAATTCCCCAACATTCCAAGCACTTACAATTAATCTTCTTGAATTTGGATTCGTTTTAATTTGCTCAATCACCTCACGAATCTGATCGATTTGTCGACCATCAGCCGTTCCCCACGAACGCCATTGATGCCCATAAATCGGTCCGAGATTTCCCTCTTCATCGGCCCATTCATTCCAAATACGAACATTATTTTCTTTCAAATATTTAATATTCGTATCCCCTTTAAGGAACCACAGCAATTCATGAATAATTGCACGTAAGCTTAACTTTTTAGTTGTCAGTACCGGAAATCCTTCTTGCAAATTAAAACGCATTTGATAGCCAAACGCACTAATCGTTCCTGTCCCTGTCCGATCACCCTTTGCCGTTCCATTTTCTAATACATGCTTACACAAATCCAAATATTGCTTCATCGTAAACCACCTTTATTAAATTCATCTTATCTATTTTATCGCAGATTAACGGGTAGTAAAAGTAAAACACAAAAAGGCAAAGAAGAAGCGACGGAAGGATAAGCGTAGCAATTATTCGCATAGACCAAAGTCGTCCAACTAACGATTAGCACGAGATAGAAAAAAGCATCTTCAATTTAATTTTTTAACATAGCTAATATGCTATATAAGCTACTTATTACATCAAGGAACAATAGCCATTCTTATGTCGACTTAATAAGTCGAAGCTATATAATCAAAGTTTCAACTCTAAAAGAAAACTAATCTAATTGCTTAATATACATATAAGTTTGTGGAGCTAACCCTTCTAAACGATGACGTTGCTCCGAATTCACATAATACATAGCAAACGCTTCAGCAAAGTATTCCTCTGGATAATCATTGAAATACGTTTGATTCGGAAATAGTGTCCCTACTTCTTTTTTCCAAATACCTAAAAATTCAATATCATCTCTAATACCATTATAGACAATTTTATCAATGGAATGCGCTAACTCATGAAGCTCTAGATTCACGGATCCATGTCCATTTCCTTGATCGCTTGCTCCAATCTTGACAAACACCGTATGTGAACCGCCCATTCCTGGTACATCATCCCACGTTGTCTCTGCATTCTTATATCCTCTTGGTTGAACTCCTTTTAAATAGGCTGCACTAGGGTTCTCCGTTAATCGGCCATTAAACAATTTCACTTTCACTTCTTTATCTACCAATTTATCCAACATCGAGGAGGGTAAGCTATAAATCGATTTAACAATCGAGAGAGCCTCTCCTGTATCAAATGAACCTTCCGGAAATAAAAATAACTGCTGCAAATTCTGATGATTTGTGAAGATTTTCTCTTGCTTTAAAGGGTTCTTTTTCGATAATTCATCCCAGCTCACCCCGTCTTCCTTAGCCTGAGATAATGTATAAAAAGAAAACAATCCAATACATACCATAATTAGCATAATCCAATATTTAAATCGCATAGACTATACTCCTTCCCCACTATGTATAATAGATTACAAAAAACAAATTATTATTCTATTATAACATAATGAGAATCATAGCTTATGAAACTAAATTTTGGAAATCACTTTCAATAGAATGACGCACATTTCTTCTATTCTATACATATATTGAATATAGGTGATCCATTATGAGACGTTACGGCAGACGACCAATAACACAAGAAGAACGAGAACTGGTTGAGGAAATTTTTAATATTTATTCTTTACAAATTTTTTTATTATTCGACCTTTGCTTGTTCACTCTTTTTCTAGGTATTTTATTATTTCCTCTTGTTCCATCACTTTGGCTTCTATTCCTTATTCTTTTCCTCTTTTTTATAACTTTTTTTCTTCTTTTAAAACGCCTCGATTATTTCGACAAAAAAAGCTGACCTAGTCGTCAGCTTTTTACATTACGAATGAGTATATTTTTGTTTTTTTCGAAAATGAATAAGAATTGTTCCAGCAAAAATCAGGAAAATAATCACAAAGAACACCACGTGGGAAATGTGAATATTGAATACCGTTAAAAACATTTTAAAAGCAATGAAAGCAATCAATACATAAGCAGCAGATTCAAGCTCAGGAATGCGATCAATAAGCTTTAAGAACACACTTGCCACACCTCGCATCATCAATACACCAAGCATGCCGCCAATTAACAGCACCCACACTTTATCACTCACACCGAAGGCCGCAATGACACTATCAACAGAGAAGGCGATATCCATTAATTCAACTACCACAACCGTTCCCCATAATGGACCAAATAGGCGAATAAGGATACCATTTTGATTTAAACCTTGTTCTTCCACTTCATCCGACTCTCTTCTTTTATCGCGGAAATATTTATACGATAACCAACCTAAGTAAGCCGCTCCTAGTACTTTCACCCACCACAATTTAATTAAGAATACACCGATACCAATCGCAAAGAACCGGAAGAGATATGCACCAAGCAATCCATAAAATAAAGCTTTTCTTCGTTGTTTTTCCGGCAAATGACGCACCATCACGGCTAATACTAACGCATTATCCGCAGACAACAATCCTTCCATTAACACTAATGTACCAATTAATCCCCAACTAACAGGATCCGTTAAAACCTGCACCCACATGTGCCCATCAAAGAATAAAGCATAAGTGCTCATGATGTTATGAAACAATTCCGACATGTTAAACGCTCCTTTTACTCTAAACAAAAAGAAACCTTCACCAGAGAATATTGTATTCGTTCACTGATGAATAGTTAGATTAAGCAAGTATTTATTCGATAGGCTGTATTACTAACATTGTTGATTGCCCGACTCGTGAAGAACTTTTAAAAAAGCTGAAAGGCGTGCAAAACGACAGTTTCACACGCACAATCAATAATCTCCATTAACATAACCATTTCTTATATTATTCTATACCAGTATATCACTTTTCACATTTATATACACTAAAATAATCAAGATACTACCTTGGCACTCCCCCATTTAGGCGGTGTATTCGTATCCCAATAAATAGACCCTAATTCGTAGTGCGTCATAAATGAATCATGATATGTATGATAATGAAAATTAAACCAATACCCCTCTAATGGGATACGATCTTGGCGAACATGAAAACGAATAAGGTCTTCTCCACTTTCTGTATTCAAAATATGAAAAATCTTTTCGCTTCTGCCACCACTCGGATTTTTACTAATCGTTAATTGCTGCAATTGTTCATCAGGGAACTGATTAGCGATTTCAACAATTGCTTCTTCTATTTTCGGTAAAATCACCGCTTGAAATTCATCGTTAATTTTTGGTTGAATCTTTTCTCCAAATTTTTGATAAGTATTTGCTTCTGCCTTCTCTATCAATTCAGCGATACGCTGCTCTCTATTAAAGCTATCTTCTTCTATATCAGCAATCGGTATATACGGTATTTCCTTCTCTTCAAGTGCTCCATCTTTAATCGTATTCGCTTCTGCTAGCCATGTTAAATTCGATGGAGTCACAAGACCAAATGTTAATATAGAAATTAAAACGACAAGACTTTTACGAAGCCATTTTGTTGCTGCCAACAAAATCCCCCTTTCCTTAACACTGTCTATCTTTCTTCCTTTCATTATACTCTTAAAAATAGCTGATGACGAATAAATAGTAGCGAAAATTACTGCATTAACCATATTATGTAACTATTTCGATATGTTAAAAAGCGTACCAAACCACGATTCCACATAAAGTAAGCAAAAAAATCAAAAGCGTTCTATAACAAAGGCAACTATTCAAACACAAACATATAAATTAAAGGAATTGAATGGTTCGTATCGAATTAAACTATGTAGAGGATACTTTTCATAAGGAGGAGAAAGAAATGGAATGGAGTTTCTTAGCAGTCATCCTTTGTATTCTAACATTAGGTTACTTTATTTATTTAACACTTGCCGATTAAATAAACACTACGCGACCTGTGCCCTCTATTCATAAAGCATAGGTTGTTTCATTTCGCTTATATAAGTGCTAACTTCTCCCCAAAAACAAATGATATACTAGCTGAAGATGAATTGTATGAGAGGAGAAAGTAAGAAATGGATTTCGTTCATATTATAGCTGAAGAAAAGATTAAACAAGCCATGAATGATGGAGAATTCGATCATTTACCTGGAAAGGGAAAACCTCTTGTCATAGAAGATTTATCAGCTATCCCTCAAGACCTTCGAATGGCATATAGTCTATTAAAAAATGCTAAGATGCTGGAAGATGAGCAAAATTATCGAAAAGAATTAATGCAAATAGAAAATCTAATCGCTTGCTGTCATGACCCGGAAGAAAAGCTAGTTCTACAACAAAAGCTCAATCAAAAACTCCTGCAATTTAACCGGGTCCTGCAAAAACGAAACACTACAAATAGCAATGCTTTTAAAAAATATGATACAAAAATTCAAATGCGCATAAGAAAAAATTAATTTTTTATTTAAATAAAAGCCTGGTACCTCATTCATCACTCTAAGGTCTCAGGCTCTTGATTCACTTGGAGAAAACCATAATGAAATTTCGCTGTTTTCCGCTTTAATACTTGAAAACCAAATTGCTCAAATCGTAAACTGCGAAAGTGATCTTTCAGTACGACTCGGTTCCGAGCAACACGCTTCGCTTCTTCTATAATGGCTTCTGTTAAAGAATGTGTCATCGCAAAATGTGTAAGTGTTCGAATACCATCTGATTCAAGAATGCTTTCTTCAAACATTGGGTCAAAATATACCACATCAAAGCTATTATCGGCCATTTGCTTAAGTGCTTCAAAATGATGCATGCACTTTACTTCTACTCGGCGCATCGCTTGAATAATTGAATTCTCACCGTCTTCCCATGTGTGTAACCCATGAGCCACAAGAAAAGCAAGAAAACGATTATCCTCTAATGCCACAACTCGACCGCCATCTCCTACAGCAAAACTCGCGACAATTGCATCGGCTCCAAGACCGAGCGTACAATCTAACACCGTACTGCCAGTTGTAATGTTCCCCGCTACAAGATAAGGGTCCCTTTCTCCTTGTAAAAGCCTTTTAATACGAATCATCGCTACATTAGGATGAAAAAAGAAGGGAGCTTGCTCTCCAAAACGATGTAATTCAATACGTTTTTTTCCATATACGATACAATCTGCTCCATTTTCGGCTTCTTGTACCGCTTTCACAGAACGCTTACGACGCGCGACATACGGAATATCGAGTTCACGTCCTACTTGCTGAGCAAGTTCAATGGAATGCTTGTCTGTTCTTCCTGCTGTAGTAATAAACATATAGATAGCTCCTATTTCTACTTAAAAAATGCCTTGTTGCATATACAAGGCATTTTTTAAAACACTTATTTTACATTATCAAATGCAATCAGCAAATTATCTTTAATAGCTTCTAATGAGTTGCCTTCAATATCATGACGTGGAATAAAGTGAACGACTTCTTTCCCTTTTAATATAGCCATTGATGGAGATGAAGGTTCAATTCCAACGAAGTATTCACGCATTTTAGCTGTTGCTTCTTTATCTTGACCAGCAAATACCGTCACGATGTGATCTGGTTTGTTGCTAGTCTCTGCAACTGCTTCAGTAGCTGCTGGACGAGCTAAGCCAGCTGCACAGCCGCATACAGAATTTACAACAACAAGTGTTGTTCCTTCTACCGATTCCATAAAGTTTTCAACTTCTTCTGCTGTTTGTAATTGTTGAAAACCTGCTTGCACTAATTCTTGACGCATTGGCATGACCATCTGTCTCATGTATTCCTCATATGCCATTGACATACTAACATTCCTCCTCAAAAAACAACAATGATAATTATAAGGATACTATACTTTATGAAGATTATGCAAAAATCACGCTTACCAAAGAAAAACAGCGGCAGAAACGCTAAGTTTCCGCCGCCGTTTCATTGCTGCAGACGTATTAGATTTTCATTACTCCGCCTGTGCTAGCATTCGTAACAAGTTTAGAATAACGCGCTAAATAACCTGTTTTTATTTTTGTTTCAAAACCTTTCCAGTTCGCTTTACGTTTTTCAAATTCTTCATCCGAAATCTCTAATGTGATTGTACGTTTTTCTAAATCTAACTCAATGATATCGCCATCTTCAACAAATGCGATTGGGCCGCCTTCTGCTGCTTCTGGAGAAATATGACCGATACTGATTCCGCGTGATGCACCTGAGAAACGTCCATCTGTAATTAAGCCAACTTTCGCTCCAAGACCCATTCCTGCAATTTGCGAAGTAGGTGCCAACATTTCCGGCATACCTGGTCCACCTTTTGGACCTTCATAGCGAATAACAACAACATGTCCCTCTTTAATCTGACCTTTCGCAATGCCTCGCAATGCATCATCTTGTGAATCAAAGCAAATAGCAGGGCCTCTGTGGTAGCCGCCTACTGATTTATCAACAGCCCCTACTTTAATAATAGAGCCGTTCGGTGCAAGGTTACCGAATAATACAGCAAGGCCTCCACGCTCTGAATGTGGATTATCTAATGGACGAATAACATCCTTGTTCAAAATTTCACAGCCTGCTACATTTTCACGAAGTGTTTTTCCTGTTACTGTAATACGATCACCATTGAAAGCACCTGGCTTTTTCAATAGTTCGTTAATGATTGCACTTACGCCGCCAGCATTGTGCACATCTTCAATATGGTAATCTGAAGCTGGGGCAATTTTCGCAAGATGCGGTACACGATTTGCTATTTCGTTAATGCGCTCAATTGGGTATTCGAATCCAGCTTCATGAGCTAGTGCCAATGTATGAAGAACCGTATTCGTCGATCCGCCCATTGCCATATCTAAAGCAAACGCATTGTCAATTGCATCGATTGTTACGATATCGCGAGGTTTAATATCTAATTTAATTAATTCCATTAATTGCTTAGCAGATTTTTTAACAAACTCTTTACGGTCTTCTGATACAGCTAAGATTGTACCGTTACCTGGAAGAGCAAGTCCTAAACCTTCAGCTAAACAGTTCATGGAGTTCGCTGTAAACATTCCTGAACAAGAACCGCATGTTGGGCAACCGTATTGTTCAAGCTCCAATAAAGCGTCATCGTCGATTTTACCGACTTGATGAGCACCTACTCCTTCAAAAACAGAAGATAAGGAAAGCGGTTTCCCATTTTTATCTTTACCAGCTTTCATCGGCCCGCCACTAACAAACATCGTTGGGATATTCACACGAAGAGCACCCATCATCATACCTGGTGTAATTTTGTCACAGTTTGGAATACAAACCATTCCGTCAAACCAGTGCGCAGAAACAACCGTTTCAAGAGAATCTGCGATAATTTCACGACTTGGCAGTGAATAACGCATTCCAATATGCCCCATTGCAATTCCGTCATCTACACCAATTGTATTAAATTCGAATGGTACTCCGCCCGCTTCGCGAATGGCTTCTTTTACAATTTTACCAAATTCCTGTAAATGCACATGTCCAGGAACAATATCAATATAAGAGTTACAAACCGCAATAAACGGTTTACCGAAATCTTCTTCTTTAACGCCGGCTGCACGCAATAAACTGCGGTGTGGAGCACGGTCGAAACCTTTTTTAATCATGTCACTTCTCATTTTTGGTTTAGACATTTGATGTGATACCCCCAATTTAAACTAAAATGTTTGATTACTTAGTGTAGTTCAACCATTCACTATTCTCTAAAAATTCTAACATATTTGAAGACAAATGCAACCGTTGTACTCTTAAAAAGTGCTTTACCGAAAAATAAATGATTAAAAAACGAGACTTATCGGCCCTAATAGCGAAAGTCGAAATCTTTTCTTACGCTTTAATCCTTTAGAAAAGTTAAACTTCTAAAAAAAAATAAAAAAGTAACCGCGAAGGCTACTTTTTTATTTTTCCTTTATCATGAGATTTTCATTAAACTTATCTCTCATCCGCTTGTCTTGCTTCCGTCATTTGCTTCCAAACAGAACCTTTTGCTGCTTCTCCATTTTCAATGCGGTCAATCGCCATCTTTACTTGTAGTGCGACTTCAAACTCTGGATCTTTTTCTGCTTGTTTTAAAGCAGGCAGCACAGACTCGTCTCCTACTTCATACAGAAACATTGCTGCTCTCCATCTGACAAGCTTATTTTTATCGGCTAATGCTTGCGCCATTTCCCCCATCGCTTCTTCAAATCCTAAATCAGACAGACAATCACCAGCTGTTCTTCTAACAGCTGCACTAGAATCCTTCAACGCTTTATACAAGCTTGGTAAAACTTTTGGATCCTCAATCATTCCTAAATACACAACGGCTAGACGACGAATAGACACTTTGTTATCCTCTAATGCTTTTTCGAGTAGAGGAATATCCTCCACAGTCGGATCTTCCATTTGCTCTAATGCTTGATAGCGTTTTTCCCAATTTTCATCATCAAGCATATCTGCGGTAAGTTTGATTTTAGGTCGCTTAACGATTGGATCTTTTTTATCCTGTGCCTCCTGTGCAGCTGCGACTAATTGATTGACTCGTTCCTCTGGATAAGCAGCGACAAGCTCATCCGCTACCTCTTTTCCGATTTCCTCCATATCCCCATATCGTACTCCGTAATCTTTCCATTTACGAAGCATCACAACATTGTCATCTTCTTTTTGAGCAGCCGCTACCGCTTTAACAAAATAATCAGGCAGAGCAAATCGTTTCTCACTATTTCCATCACTCATTTTGATTTGCATTGGAATGCCTTTAAATTGTTGAATCATGACCGTCACTTCACCGAAATGTTCAAGCATCGCTGTTTGCTGCGACTGTTCAGCTGTTTCCTCACCAAACACTTGGCGAATTTGCACTAATATATCTTTCCAATCATATTTGGCATTTCGCTCTACAGCTAAAAAGTCCGCTACATGATACACGCCTTTCACACCGTCAATTTTAAACAGCTCTTGAATAAGTGCCGGCGCTTGATCCGCCCCATCTTTTTTATAATTGTTGCTTTTACCCGCTGGCAGTTCTTCTGTTAAATTAATTTTCATTGTATTTGGACTTGGTGTAGGTTCAATTGATTTAATTTGCATCATTTAATCTCCTTCATTCACACATTGTTCGCTCCATCGATTTTATCATATTCAACGGATAATCTCATGCAATCCGGACCGAACGAAAAGAAGGCTGGTTGGAAGTTTACTCTCCAACCAGCCTCACTCTTATTCCTCTTCTAGCTTCTCTGCTAAATATGTCCATCTTTCCATCATATATTCTAACTTTTCATTTAGTTCACGTTCTTCTTCTACGAGCACATTAATCTTTCCGAAATCACTTCCGGCTGCTGTCATTTCCTCGGTAATCTCTGCTAGTCGTTGTTCGGCCTGCTCCATCTTGCCCTCAATCTCTTCCCATTCCTTCGTTTCAGCATACGTTAATTTCTTCTTTTTCTTTTCAGTACGCTTTTGGACAGGAGGTGCCTCAACTGCCTTTTCCACGACCGCTTCTTCTGTTTTTTCTTCTAAAAACTCTGAATAGCTGCCGTAATACAATTGGATATCTGCTTTTTTCTTAAACACAAACAATTGCTGACACGTTTTATCTAAGAAATAGCGATCATGCGAAACAGTAATGACAACGCCTGCAAATGTTTCTAAATAATCTTCAAGCACCGTTAATGTTTGCGTATCTAAATCATTGGTCGGTTCATCCAGCAGTAAAACGTTTGGAGCTGACATTAAAATGCTTAATAAATAAAGACGACGTTTCTCTCCGCCTGATAACTTACGAATCGGTGTCCCATGTGTATGCATTGGAAACAAGAAACGCTCAAGCATTTGCGCCGCTGAAATATAGCTGCCATCCTTCAATTGAATTGAATCCGCCGTTTCACGAATATATTCAATCATTCGCATATTTTCATCCATATCGACATTTTCCTGTGTATAATAGCCGATTTTGACTGTTTGACCAACTTCTATTTCACCAGCATCAATTGTTTCGCGACCTGCTAATATATTTAGTAACGTTGATTTACCGCTTCCATTTCTTCCGACAATTCCAATTCGATCTCCTGGTTTAAAAAGAAACGAAAAATTCTCGATAATAGGTTCTGCTTCAAAGGACTTCGAAATCGACTTTAGTTCCAACACCTTTTTTCCAAGCCGTGCTCCACTTAACTCCATTTCTAATTGATCGTTATTACCTTTATGCTTCAAACCGGCCTCCAACGACTCAAATCGTTGAATTCTCGCCTTTTGTTTCGTTGTTCTCGCTTTTGCTCCTGTACGAATCCAGGCTAATTCTTTTTTAAATAAGCTCTCTTTTTTACCGCGCTCAATCGACTCATTTTCTTCACGAATGGCTTTAGCTTCTAAAAAGGCCGCATAATTCCCTTTATATTCAAAAAGGAAACTATTGGAAATCTCCCAAATTTTATTAGAAACATTGTCCAGGAAATAACGATCATGCGTAACGAATAAAACAGCGCGAGGATATTTCACTAAATAATCCTCAAGCCACTTAATACTGTCGTAGTCTAAATGGTTGGTCGGCTCATCCAAAATCAATAAATCCGGTGTCTCAATTAGCGTCTTGGCAAGTGCTACTCGCTTCTTCTGACCACCTGATAATTGTCCTAATGTTTTTGAATAATCCTGCATTCCAAGCTTAGATAAAACCGTTCTAGCATTCGCACTTGTATCCCATGCATTTAGTGCATCCATTTCCTGCTGTTCTTGTAATAAGCGATTTTGAAGAGTTGAATTTTCCGGATCGTTTTGTAACTCAACAAGTGTTTTTTCATATTTTCTAATTAATGAAAAAATCGGAGTATCGCTTGCAAACATATATTCCATCATCGTTAACGATTCATCAAAATTCGGATCTTGCGATAAATAAGAAATGCGATAATCATTTGGATGAGTTTTCTCACCTATATCGCTCTCTTCCTTACCTGCAATAATATTTAATAACGTTGATTTCCCCGTTCCATTAATACCAACAATCCCTATCTTTTCTCCTTCTGAAATCGAAAAAGAAATATCTTTAAAAAGCAGCTTTTCACCTTGTGTTTTTGTTACTTTCTCCATGCTAAACACTTTCATATCGTCTATCCCATTCCCCAATCTATTAGTTATAACCTAGTAAAGGTCTATTGTTCCCTCATTCTTTACGCAAACATCTCTTGATATCTTCTTCCATCTCGAACGGTTTTGTTTGAGGGGCATAACGGCTTACAATCTCTCCGTCTCGATCAATTAAAAATTTCGTAAAATTCCACTTAATCGATTTGGATCCCATCATTCCGGGTGCATGTTTAGTTAAATAGTCAAACAATGGATGAGCCTGTTTTCCATTCACATGTACTTTCTCAAAAATAGGGAAAGTAACTCCATGATTTAATTTGCAATACGTATCAATTTCTAACGAATCTCCAGGCTCTTGACCAAGAAACTGATTGCATGGAAACCCTAAAATGACTAGACCTTCTTCTTTATAACGCTCATACAACTTTTGCAAGTCTCCATATTGAGGAGAAAACCCACATTTACTTGCCGTATTCACAATAACAATAACCTTTCCTGCATATTCCTCAAGCCAAATTTTCTCACCATTGATTTTATTTACTTCGAAATGATAGATAGACACGCTAATCTCTCCCAACTATATAAGTTGATACTACTGATCCATGCCTCTTTTAAAAAACGTTTCCATCCATTGCAGCGATTGAATTAAGTACTCAATCATATCGACTAAGTCATCGATTTGGTCTTCCTTCACCAGCCTATCAAAAGAAATCGTAAAGGTCGAAGAGAAGGACTCCTGCTTTGTATTCATCATGGTAGCCACTGTTGTCCAAGCAATCGATCGTTGTTCACCCCAAATGCCTGCTAAACCCGTTAATATAGATACCGCCTGCTCTTTTGTTAACTGCTCCAGCAAATTCACAAAAACTTCTACGGTTGAACCATTCGAACTTTCGTTACTATACCCTGCTAATAACTCCGAGCTTAAATTTTCAAGAGAAGCTGACAGACGGATACCTCCACTGACCTTCTTATGTATACGCGGTTCCTTTAATTCAAATTCTACCGAATACTGTCGTGACAGTGTAGCCAAATTCATCAAATCATCTCGTTTAATCACAAGAATATCTCCATAGAAGTCCCGGTCATACACCGCTCCCTCCAGTATCACTTTCATATTATCAAATGCCGTTGGGTCAAACAAATACTCATTCACCTCATTTTCATTTACAACAAGCTTATATTCTTCATTTTACCACGTTATAAAACATCAACCTGTATAAGAATTTGCAAAAAACCCTTCCCTATTTTCCAATATTCTATATAATAGAAATATTATTAATTTAATCGTGGGTAAAGGGGGAGAACTATGCCAATCAAAATTCCTGGCCAATTGCCAGCAAAAGAAATATTAGAACAAGAAAACATTTTTGTTATGGACGAACAGCGTGCGATTAGTCAAAATATTCGCCCTTTAAATATATTAATCTTAAATTTAATGCCTGAAAAAGAAAAAACAGAAGTGCAATTACTTCGTTTTTTAGGCAATACACCACTTCAAGTGAATATTTCATTCCTACGTCTTAGCACGCATAATTCTAAAAATACAAGCAAGCTTCACTTAGATCAATTTTATAAACCATTTTCTGAAGTCAAACACAAAAGATACGATGGCTTAATCATTACAGGAGCTCCCGTTGAAAAACTTCCATTTGAAGACGTCAACTACTGGGAAGAGCTAAAAGACATTATGGATTGGTCAAAAGACCATGTCACATCTACTCTACATATTTGTTGGGGTGCTCAAGCCGCATTGTACCATCATTACGGCATTCACAAATACGAATTACCACAAAAATGCTTTGGTGTCTACAAACATGAAGTCCTGTTACCAAACGAAAACCTTGTTCGGGGCTTTGATGATTTCTTTTTGGCTCCGCATTCACGCTATACAGATATTGATTATGCAAAAATCAAAAACCATCCGGAGCTAAAAATTTTAGCTGAATCTGATCAAGCTGGTGTTTTAATTGCTTCTTCCAAGGATGGTAAAAACATTATGATTACAGGTCATTTTGAATATGATGCAACAACACTTGCTGATGAATATCACCGCGATCATGAACGCGGCATTTTTACACAGCTGCCTGAAAATTATTTTCCACAAGATAACCCTGATAACACACCTTTACATCGCTGGAAAAGTCATTGCAGCTTAATATTCTCTAACTGGTTAAATTATTACGTATATCAATTAACTCCATTCGAATGGGATTGAAAAGGAAAGATTAACCAAAAACTCATTCTAGTATAAGAAGTAAGCTAACTAGCATAATTATGTGAAGAATTGACACAGTTATGTCTCAATTCAGCATGTTTTTATGCTAAATTTGCTGCATTCTTAATGATGAAAAGAGCGTAACTCAAAGGTCGAATAGATGCCTTTTGAGTCATGCTCTTTTTGATAATTTCTCATCATCTACAATAAAAAAAGCCGTATATAACGGCCTTATTTAGTGTTTTCTTCATTTCTTTTTTGAATTGCTCGCAAATCTGCAATACGCTGGGGAGACTCTTCAAAATATTCAATAAGATCCCCTACGCGATCAATGGAATCCCAACTAAGGTGATGCTCAATTCCTTCTACATCTTGATAAATATTTTCTTCCTTCACACCTATTAAGCGTAACATTTGCTCTAACAGCTCATGGCGATATACAAGACGTTGGCCAATTTTTCGACCGTTTGCCGTCAAAACAAGCCCTCGATACTTTTCATAAATTAAATATTTTTCTTGATCTAACTTCTGAACCATTTTCGTAACAGAAGATGGGTGAACAGACAAGTTTTCTGCAATATCAGAAACTCTCGCATATCCTTTTTCTTCAATTAATAAGTAAATTTGCTCTATGTAATCCTCCATGCTCGGTGTAGGCATCTAGAATCCTCCCATTCAAACGCATATAAAAAAAATTGTACTATAGATATATTCTTGAGACAAGAATCACGTTGTCCAAACTATTCTAATGATGCCATATTTTATATACACTGTACAGATGCAGGTGGCTATGAACTGCTTTTATCACTAATCCCCCATTTCTCACTCCATTCAAAGAACAAATTCCTCCATTGTACTTTGGAAAACATGAAGCGCTTTCGATGTTTCAGCATTCTTATTTTTTATAATGGAAAAAGGTCTTTTTATTTTGTGATTTTTAATATAGAGCGCATGTAATAGATTGGTTTCTAACTCACTATTCACTGCCCATCGAGATAATAAAGCAATTCCGAGTCCCGCTTTGACTGCTTCTTTTACTCCTTGATTACTGCTAAAAATAAAAGAACGTTTAATGGTTAAATTCAAATCATCAATCAATTTATCCATATATGTTCGCGTTCCTGAACCTTGTTCTCTTAAAATCCACACTTGATCTTGGAGCAAATCCTTTTCGATTAAATTTTTTTGAGAGAAAGGGTTTGGGTTTGGTACAACAACAATCATCTCATCTTCCATAAAAGGTTCAATTATTAAATCATCAAACTGCGCTTCTCCTTCAATTAAACCTATATCCAATTCGTTCATCTGCACTCCATGAGTCACTTCATCGGTATTAGAAATAATTGTTTCAATATTGACAAGCGGATATTGAGCCGCGTACTTCGCTAATACCTTCGGGAGAATATACTCTCCGATTGTGAAACTAGCCCCTACTCGTAATTTCCCCGTTACAATATGCTGTAAATCATGAATTTCATGCTTTGCTTCTTCATAATGTACTAAAATCTGCTTAGCATGTTTATATAAAATGACTCCCGCTTCTGTAAGGCTTACTTGCTTAGGTGAACGATGAATCAACTTAGCCCCTAGTTCATTTTCTAAATTTTTAATATGCAAACTAACATTGGGCTGCGAAATATGCAATTGCTCTGCTGCACGAGTAAAGTTTTTTTGTTCAATGACCGTTACAAACACCTTCATCACATCTACAATCATATGTAAACTCCTATCCAGTCACTTCAATCATTAGTTTTTTTTATACTTACTATATTATATATATATTTAACTAATGAAAGAAAGCACTTTATAGTTTAGATAAGAAATCGAAAACCGTTATGTTGGAGTGATTAACATGCAGCAGCCGTACACCAAAGAACAGCAGAAAAAGATATTCTTTTTTAAAGGGATCGGATTAACATTCGTTATTGCTCTATCAGCTAAATGTTTAGCATGGCTCCCTTTTTTCAATATGATGGGGCAACTCGTGATAGCGATTTTAATAGGAATGGCGTGGCGAGCTGCGTTCAAAGTACCAGATGTTTTATTAGCGGGTGCAAATTTTTCGAGTAAAAAACTGCTTCGTTTTGGCATTATTTTATTAGGAATGCGGCTTAATTTCGTCGATATGATAGATGAGGGCCCTAACGTTTTGGTCCTTGCTGTTATTAATATGATTCTTACTTTGATTATCGTGTATGGATTGGCTCGACTTTTTAAAATAGATGAAAATTTAGGAATCTTAACAGCCTGCGGAACGGCCATCTGTGGAGCTGCTGCTGTTGTAGCCGTTGCTCCACAACTAAAAGCGAAAGATAATGAAATAGCCATTGCCGCTGCAACAGTAGCAATTTTAGGAACCATTTTTACAATGAGTTACACCGTACTCTATCCTATTATGCATTTAAGCGCACACGGTTATGGTATTTTTTCCGGTACTACTTTACATGAAATTGCGCATGTCATTGCTGCAGCTGAACCTGCAGGAAAGGACGCTATCGATACCGCCATTATTGTGAAATTAACAAGAGTCGCATTGCTCGTTCCAGTAGCTATTGTCATTGGAATATGGATGAATCGTTCAAAAAATAATAAACGATATACAACTTCATGGACACCGATTCCAATTCCATGGTTCATTTTTGGATTTTTAGCTATGAGCGTAATTAATTCTTTAGGCATTATTCCGGCTTATTTAGTTTACTGCATTGTTCTTCTTGCTTATACATTCATCGCAATGGCTATGGCTGGCTTAGGTTTAAATGTTAATATCGTTATTTTAAAAAAATTAGGATTTAAACCGTTTAGTGCAGGATTCGTCGGCTCTATTTTGCTATCAATTTTAGGATATGTGCTGATGCATCTCTTGAATTTAGTTTAAACTTTACAAACAAAAGGCTACCTTCCTTTCATTCAGAAGGTAACCTTTTTTAGCTCGTTGCCTTTTTCGTTTTAGAAGCCGATTTCGCTTTTGGCGATTTCTCCGGTTTAGTTTGTTCAATGCTCTTATTTAAAGCTTCCATAATACTTATGATATTTTCCTTGTTCGGATTTATAACAGATTTTACTTCGACATCTTCTTTTTCAATTTTTGTCTCAATCAAATCAAGTAAAGCTGTTCGGTATTCATCTTTATAGTCTTCGGGCACGAATGGTACCGTTAACTGGTTAATAAGAGTAGTTGCTGCAATAAGTTCCTTCATTTGAATCGTTACTTGTTCTTCAGAAGGCAGGTTAGACACTTGTTGAATCGAACGTACCTCGTCTGGATAATGAATGGTTTCAAGAATGAGTCCATGTTTATATACACGAATGATAGCTAAATGCTGTCGGCTGCGCAGTGAAATTTTTACGATACCGATTTTTCCAGTTCTCTCTAACGCTTGTCGAAGAAGGACATAGGTTCTTTCAGATCCCTCCATTGGATTAATAAAGTACGAACGTTCAAAATAAATCGGATCAATTTCCTCTAATTGTACAAAGGAAATCAGGTCAACTGACTCCACTTCGTATTCTCGCTTTAAATTACGTAACTCTTCTTCACTGACAATAACGTATTTGTTAGCACCATATTGATAGGCCTTGACAATATCCTCAGGCTCAACCAGTCCTTCTTCACATCCCGGAGCCACCTTTTCATATTGAATGGGCACAAGACAATCTTTATGGATCCCAATAAGCTTAACGTCTTTGTCTTCAATAGCACTGTGAAGTTTAATCCCTATATTGACCAAACCAAACGATAGATTGCCTTTCCAAACTGTATGCATGCGATCACCTATACTCTTTTTCCATTACTATGTCCTAAGACAAGAAAAACATAACCAATTATGTATCAATGAAGATTTAAGTTTTCTCCAAGGGTACAAGATTTATCGGTCTCCACATCACCTACTATAAGAACATTTCTCCCCCATCTAATTGTTGGAAAATATATTGAACAGTTTCTATATCTGAAGCTGTTGGTAATTCGAATTGTTGTTGGTACGTTTCGGCACCTTTCCCTGTAATGAAAACCCAATCCCCTTCATCCACTTGGTCCAAAACGTTTTTTATTGCTAAAGTACGGTCAGGTATGACAGATCCACTTTGATTTAACTTATAAAGATCTTGCTCCATATCATCATAAGAAACACCATTTAAATCATCTAAAGTAAGAACACTACTATCACTGAATGTTTGAGAAAGGTTCACCATTTCCTTACGTTTATCGGTATCCCTATTTCCTCTAAAGCCATAGATATGAAACACCCGTTTAGCCCCCTCGTCTCTGGCCGTTTGCAGGCAGTGATAGAAAGCATCAGCAGTATGAGCATAATCAATCACAATAGTCGCTCCATTATTAGGATGCTGCATCATTTCAAACCTGCCAGGAACACCAGGGAACATTTCTAATGCCTGAATAATTTGGCTGCTAGGAAGACCAATTTTTTGAGCCGTTAAAAAAGCCATGGAGGCATTCAAAATGTTATGATACCCTAACATCTTAAGATTTAGGTTAAAACATTGGTTCCTTTCAAAAACCAATGTAAAAACATCGGATTTTATCTTGTCAATTTTTAAATGATGGTGTCTTTCATCCCCTATGATACATATATCTTCATCCTTTAGGTTTAGAAGATTCACCAATTTTTCTCCCCAACTGTTATAGTGATTAACAATCGCTTTCCCATGAGGTTTTAATTGATTGAACAATTTGGCTTTCACTAGAAAATATTCATCCATATCATGATGGTAGTCGAGGTGGTCATGATCCAAATTGGTAAATAAACAGTAGTCAAACTCCACACCTTCTACTCGGTATTGTGATAGGCCATGGGACGAAACTTCCATAATAACAAATTCATCTTCACTTAACGCAAGCAGTCTCTGCAATTCAAGAGCATCAGGAGTAGTGTTTTGAGAAGGAGAAGCTTGACCATTTATCACATTGTGTACCGTACCAAATACGGAACACGTTCGGCCTAAAGTCTCCAAAATATACTTGAGCATAAAAGCGGTAGTCGTTTTACCATTTGTCCCTGTTATCCCAATTAAAATCTTCTTCCGTGAAGGATGTTCATAAAATTGACAAGCCAGTTTAGCTAAAGCTAAACGGCTGTTAGATACTTTAATATAAGGAACAGGTAAATCCTTCAGGTCTTTCTCTCCCACGATTACACTAGCTCCAGCTTTTATAGCCGCTTCAATGAAATCATGACCGTCCACCCTGTAACCTGGGATTGCAACAAATACCTCATTTGGTCTTACAGCAGCTGAGTTAGTACTTATCCCCTCAATATTTATATTAGGAACAGATTCATCTGTAAGCTTTTCAATACACTCTAATAGGACGCTTAATTTCAATTCCTTCTCACTCCTGAAGTTATATAATGGTTGATGATTTTTTGGAATTCGTTGAAATTTTCCTCTTTCTATTTAAAAGAATTTACTTTATTTATAACCAATTACAAAATTCATAACCAAAATTATAAGCTTCTTCAGCACGTAGACAGATTATTCTTTTCTTAGCTTAAGCTAAGCCATAATATAGAAAGTATTCTTTTACATACAAATGAAACAAACCTTGCCAATTCGCAAGGTTTGTAAGGTTACTTTAGAATATACAAAAATCAAAGGAACAGCTGAGTGGCAACTATTCCTTTGATTAAAATTTCTTATTCTACCTGAGGAGTTTTAGTATCTCCTTTTTTTGTTTCTTGTTTTTCAGGAAACTCCATCTTCCAGCTAAAATACTCATTATCCGGATTTTTCTCATAACGTAAATTCGCATCAAATTTATTGCCTTTTTTACTCGTGAACCCTTTAACTGGAGCCACGCCATTTTTTAATAACGCCTTTACCATCGTTTTCGTAGGTTTCTTTTTCATAGAAGCTAAATATTTATCATTTTTCCAAATAACGAATTTACAGCCATTTTTCCAATTGCTGCAGCCAAAACCTTTTTGTCCTTCGATAACAGCATGACCGCAAAGAGGGCATTTTCCTAGTACTTCATTTGGCTTACGCTCTGTCGTTACTTCGTGAATCGTGATTTCTTTTTCAGTTTTGATTGTTTCAACGGCCTTTGTCGTGAAATTAAAAATAAGCTCTAAAAAATCATTTTTACTGAAGTTTCTTTTTTCAATATCGAACAGAGATTTTTCGAGGCGGCCTGTAAATTCTAGATTGAATAAATCTTTAATTGGAAACGTTTCAACAAGCTTTCTGCCTAGCTCTGTACAGACCAAATTTTTATTTTCCATCGAAATATAGCCGACATCTTTTAGCTTCTTAATCGTTTCGGCACGTGTAGCAGGAGTCCCTATACTAAAGCCATTTAAAATAGCATGCACATTTTCTTCGCTTTCACCGTCACTGTCATAGTTCTTTCCACATGTCTCCATCACGCGAAGCAATGTTTTTTCAGTATGCTGCTTAGGCGGCTTTGTAACATGAGAAGTAATTTCATGCTTGATAATCTCTATAGGATCGTTCACTTGTACGAGTGGTAAAATCGTATCTTTCGATTGAACCTTCTCAACCTTTTTCCATCCCTCGACGAGCTGTACTTTTCCTTTTGAGAGAAAAATGCCTTTTAAATCGGCATTCGCAATTTTTGTTTCAATTCTCGTTTCCTCATATTCAGCAACCGGCATAAACTGCATAATAAATCGGTTTTTAATCGCTTGATATACTTGTGCTTCATCCTGAGTGAGATTTTTTGGCTTCAAGTAAGTAGGCACAATCGCACTATGACTTTCTACTTTTGCATTATCAAAAACCCTTTTTGACTTCACAAACTTAATTTCATCCCGATATGGTAAGTCTTCTGATAATATTTCTAGCACCTTCGATGTTTTCCCAACAAGGCTTTCTTCTAAAGCAATACTCGCTGTTCGTGGATAAGTAATGAACTTTTTCTCATATAACGATTGAGCGACTTTTAATACTTTATCTGATGTCCATCCTTTATATTTACTCGTGATATGTCCTTGCAAATTTGATAAATTAAATAAAAACGGTGGATAGTCCTTTTTCTTCTGTACTTGCTTATCATGTATGATTGCGGATTTGTCAGCCAACAGCTGTTGAATTTCTTCTAATGTTTCTTTACTTTTAAACTTCTCTTCTTTTCCTTCTATATATGTTCCTTCATATTCTTCATTCTTCTCTGTTTGAAAAGTGGCTTGTAGCTTAAAATAGTTTTCTGGAACAAAGTTTTCAATTTCTTTATCGCGATCATAAATAATTTTTAACGTCGGCAGCAGTACGCGCCCAATATTTAACGCCTTGCCCTTCCCCTTTTGATATTTTAGAGTGGCTACAGATGTTAAGTTTATTCCTATTACCCAGTCCGCCCATTGGCGGCTAACGCCAGCATCTTGCAAAGGCTTCAGCTCTGAATTGAGCTTAATATTCTCTAACCCTCTCATCACTTCAGCTGGAGTCCATTCGTTTAATAATAATCGATATACCGTTTTATCTGTCCCCAAGTTATAAATGATACTATCTCCGATGACTTGTCCTTCGCGGTCATAATCACAAGCTGAAATAATAGCCTCTACATCTCGTCTTTTCATTAAGCTCTGAATAATCTTTAGCTGCTTTTTGGCACCTGTATCAGGCTTTTCTCTATTCTTCGGATCACTTTTCACTTTATATTTAAAAGTCGGCGGAACAAAAGGAAAGTTCTCCATTTTCCATGTAGACATTTTCTCATCATAATCTTTTGCATCATATAGTTGAAGTAAGTGGCCGAACGCCCATGTTATAATATATCCATTTCCTTCAAAATAACCGTCTTGTCGATTTTTTATTTTCAGTGCATCTGCAATATTCTTCGATACAGATGGCTTCTCTGCAATAATTAACTTCATTCAATTAATCACCTTACATCTAAAATTTCCGAAGCAAACTTGCTTAGTTTTTTATTTTATCATAGACAAGCTTATAATTGGCAGAAGATCATATAAGTGTACTTACTTAAACATACTTTTTGAGGATGGCAAAAAAGGAATGATCTGAAGAGGAGGATTGTTCAACTAAACGGAAAGGCTGCCCCGAAAGCCATTTTCATGACTTTTTGGACAGCCTACAATCATTCTAGTTTCTTAATAAACAAAATAAACATTTTCTAACACATATTTGCCATTCTTTAATTGGGTAAATTTAAATTTGACTGTTACCGAACCAAAGGCATCAAAGTTTTTTGGTTGGAACTGGTACATAAATGTAGCAAATCCCGTCCCTTTATACGTATTTTCAACTGTTACCTTGGAAGTTTTAACTTCTTTAACGGCCTTCGAATAAGTGGAAAGAGTTTTTTTCGAATTGGCTTTTCTCATTCCCTTTACTTTTTGACTGTAACTATCACGTACATATTTGCGGCCAAGTAAATAGTTAGTATCTGCTTTCTCAGCTACATGTTTATTAACATATGAATTGAAAGATGTAGTTTTTCCTGTATTAAGAGAATCACCATAAATTTTTATAAGTTTAACAGCTTCCGGCTTTAATTCACTTGTCACTTTTTTCATACTGAATTTCTTAGGAAAAGTTAATACCCCTTTTTTCGAAACAGTAACAGATGCTTTTGTCACACTAACAGATGTAGACGTTTGCTGTGTAGCTTTAGTTTCTGCCCCGACTCCTATTGAGGCAAACAAAAGGCTACATGCTACAATCGTTGACATGATTATACCTTTTTTAAATTTCTTTCTTCTCTGTTTCATCAAAATTCCCTCACTTCTATCTTCTCTTTTTAATATAGTTTTTCAATATATATCCATACTAACCAGTATTATCATAATAAATCTATTATTTGGTTTGACACTTCAAAAACAGGATAAAGTACCCGTCCTCATCCAAAGTATATTAGGAGCTGTCGAAGTAACTACACTTTTTAAATCAAATCAAAAAAGCCAGATTGAAACTGGCTTTTTTATAGTTGAAAGCGATTTCTAACTGCACCTAAAACCTCTCACCCACGATATAATCCGCTAATGAATGAAGTGATGAGCTCCATCCAATAGCTATCCAAATATACTTTCCTTCTCATTCATTTCTCAACAAAGATTTTATACTGGATTCATATTTTAATAAGAGATTCCTCCTACTATTTTCATGGTCCGTATAACACCTTTCTCTTTGCTGCTCCATCAGAAGTACTTCAAGTAAAAACCAAAAATATCCTCAATAACCAATTGGAAATTAACAGAATTTTTGTCCTACCCCCAAAATTTCAAAATGACTACCTAAACCTTTATTGATAGTCATTTTTTGTCGAAACAGTTTGTGTGATAGATGAGGAACATTTAGAATCACTTTCGGTCAATGTTTCAATAATTTTTTAGGGAGGATCATTGTATAAAATCAATCTATTAAATATAATTATAAATTTTTCGACACTACACCTATGAGGAGGAATCTAAGTGAATCGAGTTTTTATGTGGGTTATCAGGTCATTATTTGCACCTGTTACTGGAAATGCAGGAGCAGTTGCGAGTACACTTGGTTTTTTTCTGGCCTTTTTTCCTTTAGATAGTTTAAGAATTCCATTATTGCTTGCCTTTTCACTTTTGTTGCGTCTTAATATTATCGCCTTATTCCTTGGGACGTTGATTACCATTTTTATTCCTAACATTAGTGATTTACCCTTTCTAGATTTACATATACTAGAAGATTCCGAGTTATTTTCTTTCCTAGAAACTAAAGCACAACTTTCACAAGCGATTGCAGCGGGTGTCCTAGGGGGAGGAATCGGCCTTGTTTGCTATTTTTTCTTTCACTGGTTTTATAATTTAGGGCTGAAAAAAAAGGAGAAAAATCAAGAACATGTCTTTCTTGATCCTGCTAAAAGACGCTGGTCCATTATTAAACGACTAAGTGCAGGCTTTACTGTTTTAATTGTTTTAGTATCAGCTTTTTTTATTGAAAGCCTCAATACTAACCCAGCATTTCCTGAACTTCAATTGAGTAATACTACAGCCAAAAGTGGGATGGAGCCGATTAATACAAGTTTAAGTGAAGAAGAGCTTGCTTCACAGATTCAAAAAACGAAACCTTCCCCTATTATTCAAGAAAATATGGGGCTGTTGAACAAAACACAAATAGCTAGCAAACAAGAAGTTTATGGTTTTTATGTCAATTGGGACGAGAAAAGCAAAACTTCTTTTAAAAATAATATTCATTCTATTACAACGTTAGTGCCGGAGTGGCTGCAACTTACTTCTAGCCTCACTCTTGAGGACAGTACTGACAACTCTATTGTTGCAGAGGCCAAAGAACATGATGTAAAGATTCTCCCATTAGTTAACAATTTTATAGATAATAAATGGGATGGCGATATCCTGCACCAACTATTTACTACTCCAGGTGCTGAAGATCGTTTTATTAAAAACTTGTTGGCTTATGTGAGAACAAATGGCTTTGATGGTATTAATATAGACTTTGAAGAAATTAATCAAAAGGACAAAGCTCATTTCACTCGTTTTATGAATAAAGTTTCTAAAGCATTTCATCAGCATGATCTCATGGTCACAGTGGATGTCCCGCCGAATAACAATAGTTTTGACTATGCTTCTTTAGCAACTAGCGTTGATCGGATGTTCGTCATGCTATATGACCAGCACCATGCCATGAGTAAACCCGGACCTATAGCTCCATCTGATTGGATAAAAGAAAACTTACAGCAGCTCGATATTCCTTCCGAAAAATTAATTGTGAGTTTAGGAAACTATGGCTACGACTGGGAGGAGAACTCTAATCAACCCGCAGATGCAATGACATTCGGGGATATCACGAATCTGGGAATTAAAATAAATCCCAAAATCCACTGGAATAAAGAAGCAGGCAACCCTTATTTACGCTATAAAAAGAACGGAAAGAAACACATTGTTTGGTTTTTAGATGCTGCTACGTTTTATAATCAAATGAAGTTATCGATAGACAGCGGTTCAAAAGGAATAGCGGTTTGGCGCCTCGGCTCTGAAGATCCTGCTATCTGGAATTACATTAATAAACCAAAGGAAATAGACAATCCATCCAATGCCCTTAAAACCTTGATCAATTCTGATCCTGTTCACTATACAGGGGCTGGAGAGATTTTAAAAATTGTTTCTCAATCAGAAAAAGGGAAAAGAACCATTCGATTGGATTCACATGGATTGATTGAAGCCGAAACCTATGTGAAATTACCAAAGCCTTTTCAAGTGGCTAGGTATGGAAAGGCGAAAACAAAAGAAATCGTCCTTACCTTTGATGACGGTCCGGATCCAACCTATACAACACAAATATTGGACATTCTGGACAAGAATCATATAAAAGGAACCTTCTTTATAGTTGGAGAGAATGCTATGATGCATCCCGAACTGGTTAAAAGGATGTATAAGGAAGGCCATGAAATTGGCAATCATACCTTTTCCCATCCTAATGTTGCATCCATCACACCATTTCAAACAAAAATGGAGATTAATGCAAATCAACGTTTATTCCAAACCATTACAGGTCATTCAATGAACCTTTTTCGCCCGCCGTTTGAGGCCGATGCAGAACCAAGCACCAAGAATCAACTGTTGCCTATATTGCGGGCACAGGACGTGGGTTATACCATGGTTGGCGAATCTATTGACCCTAACGATTGGAAAAGAATTTCTAGTGATGAAATCGTAAAGCGAGTATTAGATCAACTGCCAGAAGGAAATGTGATTTTGCTGCACGATGCTGGAGGCGACCGCTCCAACACAGTAAAAGCCTTGCCCATTATTATTAAAGAACTTGAAAAGCGCGGCTATACCTTTACCACCATTGGTGATTTAATTGAAAAAAGTGATAATCAAATTATGCCCCCTGTTACGAAGCAGGACAGCCCTTATCTGATCTATGACAAGGCTGTATTTAAGATCATGCAAGGCTGGAGTTCAGGCTTAAGCTTCTTGTTCTACTCAGCTATCCTTTTAGGAATCTTACGGCTTGCTATCTTCGTTTTTCTATCTAGAAAGCAGGTAAAAGAGTACAAAGAGACCGAAATCGACCCTTGCTTTACACCTTTTGTAAGTGTCGTTATTGCGGCCTATAACGAGGAGAAAGTCATTTGCAAAACAGTTGATTCAATTTTATCCAGCGATTACTCAAACTTCGAAGTACTGATTATCGACGATGGATCAAAGGATGATACTGCTGCTGTTGTTCAAAAAACGTATGCAAGTCATCCTCTCGTGAGATTAATTAAAAAAAGCAATGGAGGAAAATCTTCTGCTGTTAACCTTGGTTTTAAAGAAGCAAAAGGGGAAATCGTAGTTGCTCTAGACGCTGACACACTCATTGCTAAAAATGCTATCTCACTGCTTGTAAACCATTTTAAGAATGAAAATGTTGCTGCTGTTTCAGGTAATGTAAAAGTGGGCAATAAGGGGAATCTCCTTACAAACTGGCAGCATATCGAATATGTGACAGGCTTTAACCTAGAAAGAAGGGCCTTTGCCGCTCTCAATTGCATTACAGTTGTTCCAGGGGCGATCGGTGCATGGCGAAAGACAGCAGTAGAAGAAGCTGGATACTATAAAGAAGATACACTAGCAGAGGATACCGATATCACTCTTACTCTTTTACGTCTTGGGAAAAAGATTGAATTTGAAGAAAAGGCTCATGCCTTTACAGAAGTACCAGAGGATATTAAAAGTCTTGAAAAACAGCGTTACCGCTGGGTTTATGGTACATTACAATGCTTATGGAAACATCGCGGGGCATTGTTTAATAAAAAACATAACTCATTAGGGTATATTGGTCTTCCAAACATGTGGATTTTCCAATATATTTATCAAACCATATCACCTATTGCGGATATATTGTTCATTATAGCTCTTTTTGGCACGAACCCTGGTAAAGCAGCCATTGGATTTATGCTATTTTACTTGCTAGATTTCTTTACTTCTCTATATGCGTTTCGATTGGAGAAAGAAAGTCCTAAACCACTAGCTTCCTTGTTTCTACAACGAATTTTATACAAGCAGCTTATGGCTTATGTCGTAATAAAATCTATCTTCTCGGCAATAAAAGGAGTAACCGTTGGTTGGAATAAACTAAAAAGAAAAGGAAATGTTACTCAAGAGACCTACATTGCGGAGGTTAAGGAAAAAATATAATAGAATATCTGCACAGGCCTTTCCATTTGGGAAGGTCTTTTTTATATTAATTGACAACACAAAAAGGACCACCATCTGTTGGTGATCCTTTTTGAAAGAATTACATTTTCTTTCCGTTGTTTTCTTTTTTGTTTTGAGGGCCCCTAACCTTTTCTTTCTTATTCTGAGAGCTTGCAGCCTTTGCTTTTGCATTTTGAGAAACTTGTTGTCCATGATTGGTTGTCTTTTTGGTTGCACTTGTTGTATTCGTTGCCGTCTTCGTTGGTGTAGTTGCTGTCGTTGGTGCTTCTTTTGCTCCGGCTGTATTCGTTACCGTTTCCGTTGGTGCAGTTGCTGTCGTTGGTGCTTCTTTTGCTCCGGCTGTATTCGTTACCGTTTTCGTTGGTGCAGTTGTTGTCGTTGATTCTTTTGCTCCAGCTGTATTCGTTCTCGTTTTTGCTGGTGCAGTTGTTGTCGTTGGTGCTTTTGCTCTTGTTGCATTAGTTGCCGTCGTCGTAGATGTAGTCGTTGTCGTTGCTTCTTTTCCTCTAGTTGCAGCGGACATTGTAGTTATTGCCGTATTCGTATTAGCAGAATTCGTGATCGTCTTCCCGGTGGATCTTTCCGTATTTTGGTGACTCGCCACTAAGGTCGTATCACTCTCGCTTCTATTTTTTATAGCCGCTTGGAAAGCCGCAGTATTATGAGAAGGCTTGGTTTGCACGTCTTTCACATTCGTTGCTGACGTTTGATCTTTCGCCGTTTTTTCCCCTTGGTTAATTACATCCGATCTCTTTGGTACTTCGGATATGGTTAAATCCTTTTCTTTTATTAACCGTTTAGAAGATTGATCGACTAACAAGACATTAGCAATAGAAAACGTAACCGATCCCGCTAAAACCATGGCAAGGGCTCCCTTGGTTAGTTTATTCATCTTTATTCCCCTCGTGTTTTTCTATGATTATATTAAAAGAATACGAACAAACCAAAACCGTTATGGGGGTAATAAAAAAACAGAATGTTGAATGCTATTAAATCGCTCTTTCACTGCTTCATCTATCGTGTTTATACATTAATATTTTCTCATTTCTCTTCGGATTCTTTAATTTCCTTTACTCGAATACCATTCTGTTTGAAATATTCTAAGTGCTCTTTAATCCGCGGCTTATTAAGCTCTAAACGGTCAATTGACTTAATGACGTTTATAATAGAATTTAAGAGCAAGACTATAGCTTTATAGACTTTAATACAAAAAAGACTGTCTATGGACAGTCCTGCTCTTGCATTAGAGCACCTGTTTAATTTGAGTACAATTCTTCATAAACTTTCATCAATTTCCCCTCCCTACTCACTATCGTTCCTTGAGGAAGGGGTTTGCAACGTATCGAACTTGATTGCTGAACGAGTAACGTTACGGGATCTGCGACATTGTGGCTCTGTTGACCACCAGACCCTCTATTCCATCGGTAAAACTTTTGGAACTACTTTTAGGCAACTGTATAAGATAAAGGGTTATCTACTAACACATCTTCGATGTGCAAAAAGAGACCCTCTTTTTTGGCGTATTTTCGCATAATATTAGCGGAACCGTTCACATCTGCGTTGATAATGGTTTTGTTTTTCGAGCGATATAAACCTCTCGATATTCTACGTCCAGAAAACATTTTTTCTCCTTCTTCGCCATAAGTAGGGATGTCATCGCCATCTAGGAAACTAGCTTTAGATGTATAGGATTCTTCCGTAACTATAACGGCCATCCCTAGTTCTTCAGCTTTATACTGAATCATTGAAATTAAGAGGCTATAAGGGATTTGAACAAACTGTTGGTTGCTCTTTTTGCCTATATTCGAATGCTGTTTCCATCCTTTGTTTTGACCAATGATAATGGTATCAATGTTTTCAAACGAAGCTAATTCCGTGATAAAAAAGCTGCATTTGTGAAACAAATCCTTTATTTTACGATGCCGAACGGCATCAAGACGAAGCAATCGCTTAGAAGAAAACGACCCTTCTTTTGGCTCTTTTCCCTGACGAAGGATGCCATAATAATGAGCTCTCATTTTGTTATAGTATTGATTCACGGATTTGATGGTTTTGCCCTTCAACAAAACAGGTGCCATTCCTGTGTTTGTCGTAATAGTTGCCAAATTATCAATTCCTAAATCGATACTCATTAGACGAGAGGATTCATTTTTCGTTTTACTGTCTACTTTCGGCTTTTCAAAAACGATTTCTACAACCAATTGTTCATATCTTGGGATTACACGAACACACTTCAGCTTATTAGCCGTACAACCTAACCTCCCGATATTTAAACGTTCTTTAGTTTTAGGGAATTTTAGATATTTCTTTTCTTTAATGACACAATCTTGATTCGTAAACTCTACTTCTTTCATCGAAGCTCGGCTGTAACGAGGGATTCTTGGTCTTCCTGTATATTTAGATGGATTCACTTTCCAATCTTTTAATCCAGCAAAATATGACTTCCAATCTTTGAATACCTTTTTCATCATCGCTTGGCTGCTTTGAACAGGCAACGATGTATAATCGTTTTGTGCGATTCGTTTAAATAATGCATCTAAAAAGTTGTAATCTACATACGGATTCGAAGAATCCGGTAAAGAAAATACGTTACATTTTACTTCTTTTCTCTGTTCAACTGGTTTGGCTAATTCTTTAGCTAATCGCTTTTCATAAGCAACACGTTGAACTTCGTTCATCGCTTCAATGTGATTAACCAAAGTATCTATTACTTCTTTTTGAAGAGGGTGCCGTCCGTTATCTGATGTTAAAGCTGTAAACACTTGTCGAATATAAAAATTCGTGGTGTTATACATATTTTTACTATTTTCACACATCGTTTGGAAATAGTTATACATCCGATGTCCCTTTTTAATCCAAACTTGTTGAGTCGAATAGCTTTTGCCTTCTTGTTGTTTTTCTTTTACCAAAGTTTTCACCTCCTTTTGTTATTATTATAAACAACATACGTTCGGTAGTCTCACTTTTTTAAAGAGAAAAGAAATAAAATTAAAAAAAAGCCGATTCACCCTCTCCTTACCGGCTATCGCCGCTTGAAGAAGGGGTACTCTCGGCAAATTTGATAGATTTTTGTTTAATAAATTGATATTCAAACCATTTTTCACAAGGGATTTTATATTTTTACATATTTTTCAATTCTTCTTTTGAGACAATACTCCAACCATATGCATCAAGCCTCTCTATATAGGTCTCTGTCCTGATTCGCTCTCTTTCTGACACAAGCGGGTGTAGTGACTAGATTCTCTTTTTAACATCTTCTCTTATTAATTCAATAATATTATCAGATAAATTTGCCGGTAGAGATGTACCATCTTTAAAAATCCATGTATTAATTATTTCAAGGTCTGCTTTTTTAAAAGTAATGCTATAATCTTTATTTTGGTAAGCAAAATCAGTTGTCACGAATTCTTCACCATCAAATTCATCATCAATGATCATGTTATTTATTTGATAAGGCTTCATGATTAGTCTCCTCGTTTATCATTCTTTTAATTATAGAGTTAACTTTATCTTTATATTTATTCACTATTTTCAACCAACCTGCACAGATTATTAAAAAGAAAAGACAGCCTCATTCATTATTTATATAACGCACTCGTTCAACAAGGATTCATTCTTAATTTAAACACTTTATCTATTGCTTCCTTGTCGTAATCTAATATCCAATCATTGTATACTTTCACTACTTCAACCGTACAGTCGTTATCAGCCAGATTTTAAACATACGCTAAATCTTCTATTTCGTTATTAAACAATCCCTCCTGGTACATAAAAAAGAGCGCAAATTCCCCTTCGGAATTGCACTCGATTACTGACAAATATTATTTGATACTACTTATTTTCTTCAAGCTGAGAAGCGCTAGTAATAACGGTTAACTTTTCTTCAACCGAAGTTCGCTGTTGTGCTTTCGGTGTCATATCTGGGTAACCTATTTGCATAATTCCCACAACCTTCTCACCTGGCTTCACACCGATTTGTGCATGGAATGTTGGTGAATAAATGGTTGGATCCGTATTCCAAAGCATTCCAATTCCACGCTCCCAAGCTGCTAATTGAAAGTTTTGAATACAAGCACTCACCGCAGCAAAATCCTCTTCAAAAATCATTGGTCGTGGATCTGCTTGCATGACAACAACAACAAACGCTGGAATTGACAGCAATTGTTCAAGTTTTTCTGGCTTCATCGGTCTAGGGAACTTCCCTTTTTCCTTTTCATTTTTTAAAACTTCCACGAGATGCTGCTTTCCTTCATCTAAGAAAGCGATAAAACGCCAAGGTTCACGCATTTTATGATTCGGTGCCCAAATCGCAATATCTAATAGCTCTTTAAGCGTATCTAAAGAAATCGGGTCCTTTTTAAACTTTTTAATCGTTCGACGGGAACGGATAACCTCTTCAACAGTCAAATTTGATTCCATATTCATATTTTCAATATCCTCTTTCTAAGCTTCCGTGTTATTTTCAGTATCTTTGTTTAATCGTAAATTTGCATATTCCTCGAACTCATATAACTCAAACAATTGTACAAACTCATCTATTATCGACTGTGTTGCCTTTAATTCACCAACAATAATTGGATTAACGGATTGCAACTCTGGTGTTTGCAATTGCTTTTTCAGTGACTCTTGCTTAGTTTCTAAATGCTCTAAAAACATTATCGCACGCTTGCGTCGGAACGTTTTCGCTCCTTCTGATTTTACCTCTACATGCTCCCCGCGACGTCCACGATGTCTGCCTTCATGATGTTTATGTTGTCCCCTATGTCCTTCTTGTCTCATAATCCCCCTCCTCATTGTATACAATTGTATACTTTAGAATTCACTTCTATTGTATACAATTGTATACGAAATAGTCAAATTCATTTTTTTAATAATAACTAAAAAGGAAACGTTTCATAAGATGAATTTTGCGGAGACGGACCCATGCTGCGCTTATATAAAAAACCACACCTACTTACGGTACGATTCACCGTGATGGATCTAAGTGAAGTTTTAATTTTATATCGAACCTAAGCCACTATAGTATTAGACAACTATCAGGCATTATTACGTGCATTTATTACATACATCTTGATTTATTTATCTATATCAGTTAGATAAGGACATTGAGAGGATCGCTTTCAGTATATTTGAACTACACCTAAACTCCTAAATAAAGAATGTATATAGTATAAATAGCCCCCTGCTTGTGTTATAATCATACTGATTGAAAACTCACTCACAACAGGTGTCCCATAATGAATTTACCTTTAGATACGAGAGTAATAATTCTATTACTCGGCATAGGCTACTTATTTACATTAATCCTCATTATTGCTTATGAACATAAACACATAAAGAACTTAACAGCTAATACCTTTTTTTTAGCAAAATGCACTCAGACTATAGCATGGTTTTGTATGATTTTACGCGGAGGAACTCTTGAATTTCTATCAATTACCTTTGCTAACTCGCTACTATTTATTGGATATGCTTTAGAAATAATCGCACTATTGGGCTTAAAACATGCTCTACATTCAAAGACAAAGATGATATATCTTGTTTTGACTCTTCTCAGTATTATCGGATTTCAACTCATTTTTATTTTTTATAACAAAGAGAACGTCCGAATTGCATATTGCTCCTTTGTTACTGCGGCAATCTATATCCCTGTTTATCGAATAGTTTTTGGGAAAGCGCTCACCCCACTTATGAGAATCATCGGTAGTATGTACCTTCTTGTTGCCGCAGCTTCTTTAGTCAGGGGGATAATTTCACTAACTTCATCTACTTTTTCGACAAGTTTTTATACTCCGGGAACTTATCAATTGATTTCGCTGCTATCTATTTTTATTTTTACGAACTTAGGAAGTATAGGATTTATCCTGTTAATGAAGGAAAAGGTAGATCAAGAGTTAATTCATTTTGCTAGTTATGATGATTTAACAGGCACACTGAATCGTAGAACCTTTACGGAAAATGCGAAACAATATCTCATCAATTATGCTAAGAAGGGACAATCCCTATCCTATATTCTCTTTGATATTGACAATTTTAAAGGTATTAATGATACTTTTGGGCATCATATCGGTGATCAAGTACTTCAGGACCTTACTATGAAAATTAAGCAACATTTAGACAAAGATGACTTGTTTGGACGTTATGGAGGAGATGAATTTGGCATCTTGATGCCTGGAAAGAATGTAATCGAATCAACTAAAAAAGCTGAACGAATCAAACAGTCGCTTAATGACGATATCAACCACAGTTTACCGGTGACATATACAATTAGTATGGGCATCATCACAATCATTCCCAAGCATTCTACACAATTAGAAATGCTTTATACTAATTGCGATAAGGCTCTTTACAAGGCTAAAAGCAACGGACGAAATGGTATTTTTCGGGGTCAGTTCGAGGAACATCATGAAGTTTCATAATCGGGACTTCGAAATCAAGATTTTATTTTACTAATCCTAAGCAAAAACTCTCCCCAACGACTAATCTGCATTTTTGAAAACAGCAACATTAGTTTTACTGTTTAGTATATCTATAGATTGAAATTTGAATGTTACCGTAGTCTATCATAACCTTAATTTGATAAACTACGGTGAAATGAACCACAAGCAAATGAAATTATTAGCTAATTCCCCATCAGTTTAATAACATGAAATTTGGTTCAATATTAACAAAAATAAAATAGTCTCAGTCAACTTATAATCCTCTAAATTACCCACTTTATGTTTTTATTCCCATTTCACCAAATCACCTATTTCCTGACTGGCGTTATCTAACGATTCTGTACCGTTACTTGATTCAGAAAGAGGATTTTCCCTTGAGGATGTTATACTGATAATAGAAAAAGGAGGGTCGTTATGAAGATTATTGTATTTGGTGCAACTGGTGGCGTGGGCCAACATGTCGTGAAGCAAGCGTTAGAAAAGGGGGTTGAGGTAACTGCATTTGTACGCACTCCATCAAAGATAGAATTGTCACATGAGCAGTTACATATTATGCAGGGCGATGCCTTCAATAAAGAAGAAGTCGCTGCAGCAATTGCAGGGCATGATGCAGTCGTGTCATGTTTAGGCTCAAGTCAAGGGATGAAAAAATCGACGGAGCTTGAAGAGATGACGAAAAATATTGTAGCTGGAATGCAGGCACATAATGTCAAACGAATCATCTACACAGCTTCTGCGGGAATTAACAAAGAAATTCCAGGCATCAGTGGGAAAATAGTTATGAAAATGCTAAAAAATGCTCTGACGGATCATCGCAATGCCGTTGATTATATTAAAGCACATGGATTGAATTTCACGATTGTTAGACCAATGGGATTAACGAATGATGCCTTAACAGGAAAGTATAGGGAGTCAAAAGCAAGCGTACCAGAGAAATCAAGAACGATTCCACGCGCTGATGTTGCACACTTTATTGTGAAAGCATTAAGCGATAAACAATACGAAAACTCCTCTATCGGTATTGCTACATAAAGTGAAGCCTCAACTAGTGGTGGGGCATCCGTCACTGACCTAAAAAAAGAAAGGCTGAATCAAAAGTTGTTAAGATAAACAACTTTAAATTCAGCCTTTTTATAGTACCTTTTATCTCTTTTGAATAAAGGAAATAATATCAATATATAGGCTGGTCATTTCTTGAGGGGTTTTATCTAAACCATTTCGAATCCATTGTTCAATTAATCCTAAAAAAGCAGACGTGATAAAGGATAAAAAGTATTCCAGTGGAACTTTTAAATTGTCATTGATACTTTTATTTTTCTCTAAATTAAAACGCACTTTTTCTGAAAAGGCATCTCTAAATCGAATATGAAAACCCGCTCTACCATGATCACTTAAAAATATTTTCAATATTGGTGAATGCATTTCAATAAAGCTAAATAATGTGGCTGCCAAATGCTCTTGTCTCTTCTCAAACGTATGAGTTGATAAATAGCTAGATTGCAATTCATCAATATGCTTTCCTAAATCCGCGAATAATCGCTGCTCTATTTGATCCAGCAAATCGAATTTATCTTTAAAGTGCAAATAAAATGTCCCTCGATTGATTTGTGCTGTTTTCGTAATGTCCCCTATCGTAATCGATTCAAATGACTTATTCTCTAAGATTTGCATAAATGTCTTTTGAATAAGCTGTTTTGTTTTTCGATTTTTCTCTATATAAATATTCACAGAAATCACCTTCTTCTTAAAATTCAACAACCTCTTCACTTTTGTCGATTGCTTTTGCGTACTCCCAGATTATAAGATATTTACATACCACTAAACAACATGTTGAACATTGAGGAAGGATGAAATCCATTGAGATTATTTAAAGAAAAATTAGCATGGGCTGCTCCCATTGCTGTTATTTTAATCATCGCACTATTCTCGGTAAACTTATTCGCTCAAGGAAATCCGCAAGTGAAAAATCTGCCAGTTGCACTTATTGTGAATGATGAGGGCGATCATGTAGACGCTGTAAAATCAGCAATCGAACAAATGAGTAAAAGTACGGATGGCAAAGAACCCATGTTAGCTTTTACAAATGAAAAAGAAGAAGATATTGAAGATTTATTTGATGATAAAAAGTACTATGCCGCTTTAGTTATTCCTGAAGGGTATAATGATACACTACAAAATGCAATGACTAACAACTCTGCTGCAACTTTGCAGGTATATATTAATCAGGGCTTTAACATGACTGGTGCAAACTATGCGAAGACGGCTTTAAACGGTTTAATTACGCAATTAAGTAACCAATATTCTAAAAACTTTATTGCACAAATGCATGGGCAACAAATTGATGCGAACCAAGCGTCTGTACTTGTGAACCCGATTGTTTCTAAAGAAAAAGTATTCAATGCTATTACTGCTTCTACAGCAAATGGCAGTGCGCCAACATTAATGGCGGTGCCTGCTTGGGTAGGTGCGTTAATCGGTGGTTTCATTGTATTTTTAGCAACATCAAACATCTTTAAGAGAGAACAATTAACACGTAAACAAACATTACATTTAATGGGCGGCCAAGTATTATTCGGCATAATTATCGCCTTATTCTCAGGCTTTACTGTTGCAACACTTGCTTCACTAGCTGGTATTAATATGCCAAGTTACTTATTAGTGGCGTTCTTCGTATCGTTCGCTGCATTCTGTTTCTTCTTATTAGTATCAGCAATTACGGCATGGATTGGCAAACCAGCCATTACATTATTCATGGTGGTTATGCTATTAGGTATGGGGGTTCTTATGACACCACAAGAAATGCTTCCAAGCTTCTTCGTAAACTTCATTCGTCCATGGATACCTCTTCGCTTTGCTTCTGAAGGGTTACGAGAAATTTTCTACTTCGGTAGCGGCTTCTACACTAGTGATTCATTCAACACGATTTTAGGAATTGGTATTGTAGGCTTAGTAATTTACCTACTATCTATTTTCAAACCAGTACGTGGGCAAAAAAACTAAATTAAAAAACCAAAAAAGTTATTTTGCATTAGATGCAAAGTAACTTTTTTGGTAGATAAAGAGTACGATCTACTTATATGAATAGTACCCTTCTAAAAACCTCATTTACTTATGATACAGTCCAGCACTTACTTATGATAAGGTTCACCATATTGTATCTAAATGAGGATTTTATCACCGTTGCTAACACGCAGCTACTTATCCTGCTTCCACACAGTTTATTACACCTTTTATCTCTTACAATTCAGTTCAAAAAATTGTCCATAAACTACTTTTTGGCCTTACTTCTTTGTAAAACAAGGATAAATTTTTTGTCATTTCAAATAATAATAAAAAAGTGCTGAGGATTGTTAAAATGACAAACACAACAAATAAAAATAATTGCCCAAATTATAAAAAAATTAAATATATCCTCAACCAATCACCAGATTTACTTTGTAGGACAATTGAAGTTGCTGGAGATTGTCTTGAAGTTGTCTTTATGAAAAATTTAATTAAGACTGAAACAGTTAATGAATATATTATTAAATTCATTCAACAGCTGCCCAAAAAAGATATAACCTATTCTTATTTAATGAAAAATATCCCTATTGGCGAAGTAAAGATTGACTTTAAGGAACAAGAAATTATTTCTTCACTTTTAAATGGATTCGTTTATATTTACTTATTAAAAGAAAGTAAAGCCCTTTTAGTAAATTGTGCTAATCCAATTGAAAGATCCATCGAGAAAGCAGAAACTGAATCTTTGGTATACGGCCCTAAAATTTCGTTTACAGAATCATTGGCTTCTAATATAAAAATTATTAGACAAAATCTAAATAATTCTAATTTGTGTACTGATGAATTAGAAATAGGTGAATATGTTAAGAAGCAATTAAGAATTATATATATTAAAGATTTAACGGATGAAGACATACTAAAAACACTTAAACAGAAGCTTGAAAATATTATAACTGATGATATAAGTGACAGTTCAGTTTTGGCACAATGTCTTGAAGATAATCATTATTCTTTTTTTCCTCAGTTTATCATGACAGAGCTTCCCGATCGATTTCTCTATTCTATTTTAAATGGAAGGGTTGGTATCCTTTTAGATCGAAGCCCAGTGGCTATTATTGGGCCTGCTAATTTTTTTTCGTTTTTTGAATCAACAGAAGATATTTATTTACGATGGTCTCTGAGTACTTTTATAAGATATATACGATTATTAGCCATGGCTGGGTCACTACTCTTCACAGCATTCTATGTTGCAATCATTACCTATCACTTTGAACTTATACCATCTCGATTATTAATCATCATTGGGCAATCCCGTTCACAAGTTCCTTTTCCCCCTTTTCTAGAAGTACTTTTAATGGAATTATTAATTGAATTACTTAGAGAGGCAGGGGCACGGCTTCCGTCAAAAGTAGGTCAAACAATGGGGATTGTTGGAGGGATTGTAATTGGCCAAGCAACAGTTGAGGCGGGCTTAACCAGCAATATTTTAATTATTATCGTGGCATTTAGTGCATTAGGAGCGTTTTCTTCCCCTATTTATGAGATGGGGACTGCCATAAGAATTTGCAGATTTCCTTTCATTATTCTAGCAGGAATTTGGGGATTGAATGGGATTATGGTTGGTGTCTGTGTACTGATGGTTCACTTGTTAAGGTTGACATCATTAAACAAACCTTATCTTGCACCTTTATACCCATTTAGGATAAAGGATTTAAAATACTTCCTAATACGTCTTCCACACCATTTTTATATGAGACGCCCTGTAGTTAACCGTCCATTAAAAACGTTACGTGCAGAATGGAAATTAAAAAATATTGATAAAGATTTGGATGAATTCTGAGGTGGATAATGAAATCAACTGTTAGTTTTGTAAACGCCTATATTGCTTTCTTCATTATACACACCTCACAAATCGGGATGGGCATACTCGGTTTCCCTAGAATAATCTATCTAGCAGCAAAGCAGGATGCATGGGTCTCCATTTTACTATCTGGTCTATTTATCAGTCTTATCACTTGGATAATGATTAGGATACTTAATCATTATGAAAACTTTAATCTTTATGAAATAAATGAAAATGTATTTGGTCGTTTTATAGGCAGTATTATCAATACCGTTATTGTCATTTACTTTATTGCATCAAATTACTCTATCATCATCAGTTATGTTGAATTGTCTCTATCATGGGGATATGAAGGAGTTTATGAGTGGGTAGGTGTTTTTGCCCTATTATTAGTAACACTTTATGCAGTATCAGGAGGATTCAGAGTAGTTGCAGGGGTATGCTTCTTATCTTTTTTTATAACTGTATGGATCATATTTGCATTGTATCAACCATTTGAATCCTTGCAAATAACTAGAATTTTACCCATCTTGACAACATCCCCGCCTGAAATAATGGAAGGAGTATTTAATAGCAGCTATACGATGCTGGGTTTTGAAACGTTATTTTTTATTTTTCCATTCATAAAGGAAAAAGATAAGCTTCTTTTTATCAGTCAATTAGCAGTGTGGTTTACTACACTTCTTGTTTTATTTACAACTGTTATTTCTATATTATTTTTTAGTTCAAAGGAATTAGAAAAAAATATTTGGCCTCTTGTCAGTATGATAAGTGTAGTCCATTTTCCTTTTCTTGAGCGTTTTGAATATATAGCAGTATCCATATGGATATTAGTTATATTTTCAAATTTAAGCATAACCCTATTCATTTCTTCAAAAGGTGTTAAACATATTTTTCATGTCAAACAAAAACATGGAATTTGGATCATCTCAATCATCATTTTTATCACGAGTTTTTTTATCACTAAAAGAGTCGACATTAACCTTTTCATTAATCAAATTGGTCATATTGGTTTTTACTTATGGTTTGTCTATCCAATCTTGTTATATTTCATTTCAATTATTAAATCTAAAATTCTTTCTCATTCTTAATGGAGTTGAAATAATGAAAAAATGGCTTATTCTATTTTGTTCTCTTCTCTGCACTGCCTGTATGCCACCTGAAAAAATACTAGAAAGGCAAGGGATTTCAACGATTATTGGTTATGATTTACTTGATGATGGTACTTACTTAGGTACGATTAGTTTATTGCAGTTCGATCGAAAGGAAGAAAAAACAAGTGAAACCATTTCGGCCGTCGGAACGACAAGCAAACAGATAAGACAAATTTTAGAACAAAAAACAAGCCACGACATTACTTCCGGACAATTAAGGACATTACTATTTAATAAAGATATGACAGAAACGAAAGGAATTTCAAATTTTTTAGATACCATGCAACGAGACACCAGCATAGGATCTTTAATATTTTTGGCCATTACAGATAATGCTGAAGATATCATTAAAAATGGAAACTATGAAGAATATCCTGAAATGGGGTCATATATTTATCAATTGTTGGATAAGCAAGAAAGAAAAGAAATGTTAATAAATTCCAATCTTCACGATTTTTTTTCTACGCTCTATGAAATTGGTATTGACCCTACCTTACCCATCATTTCAAATAAAGAAGGTGTAGCACCTTACATCAATAGCGTTGCATTATTTAAAAATGATAAAATGGTAGGTTCGATTTCTTTGAAAAAAACCATGTTCATCAAGTTATTCACCCATCGCAAGGCTTTTTTGGGAGATATTACATTAAACATACCTGTAGAGACATTCAAACAAAAAGGAGTCTCACTAGCCGAAAAGCCAAAAGAAGATAAATTTAATATCACCATTCACCCTATAAAGCACCGCGGAAGTATTGAATTATCTACAGAAGATGAAGTTAAGCTAAACGCAACCATTTCGGTTTCAACTATAGAAGGACAGCCTGCTGTTACTCTAAAAAACAAGGAATCAATAAAAAAATTAGAGCAACTTCTTGGTGAAGAATTAAACAAAGAATTCGGGGATTTTCTTGAGGAATTAAGAAAATTAAATTCCGATCCAATCGGCATTGGAAGAAAAATAAAAAGCTTACGAAAATATTCCAAATTAAATGATAAAGATTTGAGGGAAAAGTATTCAACATTAAAGTTAAAATCAACTATTAAGGTTGAAATAAAACGAACAGGCGCTATTGATTAGTAAAGATAGTTGAGAAAAATACTCTACTATCTTATTCTTTCAAGTATATTACGTTCAAGAATATTAACCAAGAAGAACCTCATTTACTTATGATACGGTTCACCGTAACGTTGGATAGGGTAAACTAACTTTATTTCCTCAATTAAAAAGACGGGGTAAAAAGGCTTTACCTCGTCTTATTCCTTTGACATGGAAACTACATCAAAAATATGTTCTACAATTTCATCTATATTAAACTTATTAGTGCTTAAGGCAAATTTATCCACCAAATATGGGTTATATTGGCGTACTTCCTCAACTGATACATTATGCCATATCGGCAATATTATTATTCTTTTTTCATTTATCTCTCGGTTTAAAAAGCTTTTAAATTCATAGTCAGACCAACCACTCTTAATGAAATTGGGAGAAAGGAAAACAACAACAAATCTTGAGTTTAATATACCCATATTCATCATGTCTGTTTGACTTTGTCCTATTTTAAAAACTTTGACATCTTCAAAAACATTTAACCCTTTTTCACTTAGTTTTTCTGACAATTCTGTAACAAATGTTTCCTTGTCAAGGCTTGAATGGGATAAAAAGACATCAAATTCAATACTCTCTTTTTCTGCAGCAGTATATTTAACATCTTCAGCCAGTTCGTTTATTTTTGTAGAAATTTCCGAAACACTAGTCATATAGTTTTCATTCATGCTTGTCTGAGATTGAATGGACTTCAGCATTTTATCGTATTCCCGTTTCTGTTCCTTATCCACTCTTTCCTTATATCTAATAATATCATCATTATTTTTGCGTATTTGTTCCATTATCTGTGTCATTTCTTTTTCATACTTTAATAGGTTTTTCTGATATCGTTCCAATCTTTGTAAGTCTGATCTTGTCAAATTTCTTTTTTTAGATAAAGTTTGGATTTTCTTTGCTTCGTCATCCCTTTTTTTTCTTACAGAAACCAACTTCCCAGTAAGATCACTATCTTTTTTTATAGTTCTTTTTAAATTGGATTCGCTGACTGTCACTATTTCACCTGCTTTATAGTCTTGTATATTAATTATTTCTGATTTATCAAATTCTAAATTGAACCAGGGGTTACTGATACCGCTACACCTCTTAAATCTCTTGCAACTATGATCTTAGGGTTATAATTTAAGGTTCTTATCTTTGTTAACCACTTAATAATTTCAATACAGGGATCAACTCATTATCATCTCCTGCACGAATCATCCACCACTTTTTTCATAATATATACCTCACAATTATATAAACATTAATACATTTTCTAGTTGATATTCTGTCAGGTTATTGTTGATAACCTCATATACAAACACTCTACTTTTGATAGCATCATAATCTTCTTCAACTAATTTTCTTTTAAAATTATTTAATTCATTGGTTACAACAATCAACCGTCTTTCTCCATCCGCTTCTTCACTGATAAAATCTACTAACCCAAACGCTTGCTGTGCTCTTACGTTTATTCTACCTTGTTCTAATTCATGATTTTCAATCATAGACAAATAGTCTTCTGGTATTACACGACCATTTTCAGTGCCATTTGGTTCAATTCTAAATTGAGCTATCCTTTTTACTGGCTTTAATTGAATGGAACGCTCACGATCAATTTCAGTTAAACGTTCTTTACTCCGATCTTCCATTTCATCTATTTGCGCATAAGTCTGATTAATTAGAGCACTGTTTTTTCCCTCTATATTTTCTTCCTGATACTTCTTCAATCGCTCTTGCAAGGTTTCCATTTGATCCTCGAAGGATTTTCTTAAGAAAACTCTTTTTTTATTTGCATAATCTTCACGTTTACGTTGAATAGACTTTAATAGTTTCCTAGCATGTTTAATCACATGTCGTTTGATTTCCTGCATTTCACTGTCATACGTACTTATTACATCCAATGATTGATTAAACAGTAAATATGGTGATATTTGTATAAACTCATCATTCCCACGTTTACCAGTTAACATTAACTTTTGTTCAAGCTCTCGACCATTACCATCAACAATTGTTATTTGATTTAATTCCATTGCCATGGCCTCTGGAATCGATGCCTTCACTTCATATAGTGGTAGCACGGCTTGTTGCATTTCTTTCGCTGTCAGTTTCATCACTAAGTTAAACAAAGGATTATCATTTTCAATCATCGATATTGAATCTGAAATTTTCGATGAAGATAAAGTAAAACGAATGGAATCATCAAAATTGAACATCAATTTCTGATCACGTGCAAAATCACGAATCCTCTTTGGAAAACGATCAATACGGGCAGTTGTTTGATCTGCAGAAATATTCAACCTTGTTCTTGTGTTTTTTAATCCATCAATCACAAAATATCCGTAAAACCGATTAGGAATGCTGTTTATTGAAACTTCATCAAAGGAACGTTTTGCACCAGGCAAATCAAAGTTATCATTTAAACGTTCTTCTTGAGTAATTTCTAATAAACGCTTGTGTTCTTCGGATAATGTTTTTTCCATGTTTGCAATAATTTCATCTAAATCTTCGCGACCTAAAATTGCCTTCTCCATCACCGAAGATAAATCGGCTTGGCGATCCTCTAGAACTTCACCTATAAAATCATAAACAAGATTTTGTCCGAGGTCTTCACGCATTTGCTCCATCTTGGTAAGTAGCCGAATTAATACGTCACCTTCACGTGTATTGGTGGCAACAAGATTAAAAACAAAGACCTCATTTTTCTGTCCGATACGGTGAATACGCCCCATACGTTGTTCCAAACGATTTGGATTCCACGGAATATCATAATTGACCATTTGATTACAGAATTGCAGGTTAATAGATTCTCCACCAGCATCTGTTGCAATCATGATTTGCACATCATTCCGAAACTTCTCTACTTCCTCTTGACGTCTATCCATAGAAAAGTCACCAACAATTTTAGCTATCTCTGGAACATATACTTTCAATTTCTTCTCTAGATAATTAAGTGTATCCTTTGATTCAGTAAAAATTAAAATCTTCTCATCTTGTGCCAACAACCCATTAGCACCAAATAATGTCTTTTCAAGCTCTAGAAACTTACGCTCATTTTGGTTCTGTCTGATTACATTCGCCTTACGAATCAGTTGATCCAGCATTTCAATCTCGACTTGTAATTCATCAAAATCAAGTTCCTCGTATTCGCCTTCAGCGTAGACTTCAAGCAATTCCTGTTCCTCAAGCGAACTGTCTTCATAGTCTTCATAATCTAGTATCATCTGTTTTACTTTTTCCCCTGTTTCTAACACTTTCTGTAGACGTTCTTTCCGACGTACAAGCGACAAATACATCGCTTCAACAGATGAACTTAATCGTCGTTGCAAGATCATCATCGCAAAAGTAACATTTGGTTTATTGTTTTGCTTTGCTCGATTAAAGTAATGTTTTACATATTCCGTGACAGCTTCATATAAATCGACTTCTGCTGGACTCAAGTTGAATCCTAAAGTTTTTGTTGTTCGTTTCGGGAATAAAGGTGTGCCATCAAAGTTAACCATCTTTTCCTTTAAACGACGGATCACATATGGGTTACTCTTTTCGAAAATAGAGTCTCCTCGATTCAATTGAGAAAAGATATCATGATCAATTAAGCTCATTAAATGACGAAAATTCTCCTTATCTCCTTTATGAGGTGTTGCTGTCAATAAAAGAGTATGCTCAGTATGCCTCAATAAATTTTCACCCAGTTGAAACATTTTAGTCCGCTTCACTTTACGTTTCTTTTGCCCGACAGTATAGGCAGCCATTTTATGCGCTTCATCGACTATGACTAAATCAAATTGTGAGTTAATAATCATATTTTTAATATCTTCTCTAGATGCCCAGTACATCGATGCAATGACTTGCTGATGCATATCAAAAGGATTCAGTTCACCTGAAGCATCCAAATAAGAGCGTGCAATGATTAAAAAGTCTTCATCGAACTTTTCCTTTAATTCCATTTGCCACTGCTTCAATACGAGAGGCGGTACTAAAATTAATGTTTTTCGAATCACGTTTCGTGCCTTTAATTCACGGATAAGCATGCCAGACATAATCGTTTTACCTGCACCTGGATCATCTGCTAGTAAATAACGTACTTGGGGAGCTTGCAGCATTTTGCTATAAACAGCTTCGATTTGGTGTGGCAAAGGAATCATGTTCTTATTGCCACGCGCCCGTGACTGTGAATATTCTTTCTCTGTTCGCAGCAAATGATATTGTAAATAATGTTGAAATCTATCTCTTAATCGATCTGAAGCATCTTCATCGGAAAAACGTTCAACTTCTTGTAATTGATATTTCTCAAGATAATTTTCGAAGAATTGATTTGACTCTCGCCCGACAGCTTCGACTAAATACAGATCATCATCAATGTTTTCAATATGTTTGATTTGAACGGCTTCTGGCCAAAATGATGCACCTACAATTTCACCTTTTTTAAGCAAGATACCCCCCCCAATCCCTTTTCAAATTAATACAATGCTTCATATAAGCGTAAAGTGAATTCTTCTTCTAAATAAGGTTCTTTACCTCTCTTAGTTACAGTCTCGATTCTTAATTTACATGTTTCACCGATCTTATAACGCTTTTCAACTAAATTAAACGATACTTGTCTATTACGATCACGATTTTCACCTTTTAGATCAAATACGAGTTCGACTTCATTAGATATCCTTTCATCCCCCTGATAAAAAGCTATATTAACCTTACGTGAAGTGTAGATATCTGTATTACTTTGCTCCTGATAAAAAGAAACCGGAATACGGTAATTTGTAATCACCTTATTAATCATTGCTACCGCAATATCTACAGGTTGTCCTTTTTCAATACGTCGATAATCTATTAATGGAACAACCGCTTCTTGTGGTAATGCTCCTCCATGAATAAATTGAAGACCTCCACCCGTTTTGAATCGGTTTAGACTTTTCGCCAAAACAACCTCAACATTTTGTAACGGTGTTTGTCGCTGAGTTAATTTAATCGAACCTTCAGGAACGGATAGATTGTGTCCTATAGCAAAACGACGATTATTATCCATAACTTGTCCTTCAACAGCTGGAATTTTTCCATGGTTTTCAATTTGTTTGAATTGAAATAAGAAACCATGATCCGCTGTTATGAAAATGCGTTTCGCTTGAAGACGTGATAATCTATCCACCGCATATTGTAAATCTTGTATCGCCTGATGAACTGCTCCATAGGTTTCACGTTCTGACTTTGCTGAATCCCCAAGCGCATCGATGTGGTCATGATATAAATAAACAAGACGTTTTCCTTTCATTAATTGATCTACTTCACTTGCTTTCATATCCAAAAGTTCCTTTAATTTTAGAACTTCCGTTTGTGGCTCAACTGACTGTAGAATGTGACGTCGATTTTCCATTCCTTTCGTTGATTGTTCATCAACTAAGATACCTTTCTTTTCATCTGCTGAAAGTTTACGATGTGGTAATAAAGATGCCATTCCTAATTGTGTGTACGTTGGATAGCTTGCTACCATAGGATTGATGCTGGATTTCCCATTTTCTCGTTCCTTTAATTTTTCATGAAGTTCATAAGCCGCTTCAAATCGTAAAGCATCTGAAATTATTACGAAAACCCTTGTTTGTTCCTTCTCTAAAATAGGGAGAATCATCTTAGAAAAAAATGTTCGTTGTGGCATTAATTTTGATACATACCCCTCTTCCAGTCTAAAATTCATTTCCTCTGAAAGTCGACGTAAGTATTCATTTTCATACCAATTTGTCAATCGGCTAGCGATGTCTTCAAGCATTTCTTTTGCAGTAAGGCGCGTAAAATGATACATAAAATTACGGTAGGCTTGGTCGACTTCATATAAGGATTTCGTATAACTTTCATAAAAATCTTCTTGTAAGTGCACACGATTAATAACAGATTTTAACTTTTCGATTCGGATTGCTTCAAATAACGTGTTATAAAGAGAATTTATTTTACCTTTTGCTCCCCAATATTTATGTAAACGTTGTTCAATTAAAGATAATCTTTCATCCATATGAATTGTTTGATGAGTTAATTCATCGATGCATTTCTCAATGATGAGAACATCAACGACCGGGAAAGTATCTACTAATTGGTAGTTTTCTATATCCTGCTTAGATAACATACCTCTTACTTGATTCACTCTTTCCCATTCTTTGATATGTTCTTCAAGTACATCCCCATCGCTATTTTGTAACCACTCTTCAACGAATAACGCACAAACGTTAGGTGATGAGGATGCCCATTGAACCTCCCAATCCTCAGCAGTAAAACCTGCATTCTGCCGGAAATGTTGATAGATGAGAACATTTAAAAGCTGCACTAATGGTTCATTATCTTTTTCTAGTGACACGCCAAAATAGCGACCAATGATCTCTAGTGTACGTTCTAAAGAAAAGTTACGTTTTATTTGCTTCAATAGTTCACTTTCTTCCATATGTAACCCTTCCATAAGAAGTTGACGTACAATCACACGTATATCAGGTACCGATGCTTTTACTAAAGTAGCCAACATACTAAGTTCAAAATGATAGTCATCAGCTTGTTTAGGCAATATTTTACTTAATCTTCTTTTACGTTCTTTATTATCAAAGAACAAAGGATATTGTTCCATCTTAGGACGTAACACATGATCCAATACTTGTAATGTTTCACTTAACATAGCAGTTTCATCTGCTTTGAACTCCGTACTGTATAACAATATATCCAATAACATGTTTTCTTTGTCGGCTGGCTTCGCTACATCGGAATATATTAAAAACGACTCTGTTGTTCGTTGAATTTCAATTTCAACTTTTAACTGAAATAAATTATGATTAGTTAATTTTCTTACCTCAATCTCATCCAACTGTTCTTTTAGTTCATCCACACTTACTTGTGCTTGAGGATCATACCAAAAAACAATCGCTCTTTTTTTCGTATCCCTTTCTTGTTGTATTTTCTCTTGTAACTTTTCAATGACATCCACGGATTCCACCTCATTATATAAAGAGAAAGAGGAGAATCTCCCCTCTTCCACTAATTAATCTTTGCAAGGACATTTTCAAATTGAGCATAGTTCACATTAACACCGTCATCTAAATCAATGACAATTTGTTTATTTGCGTACGTCGCTAATTTCTTATCAAACTCTTGTAGTTCTTCAATCTTCTTCTGATAAGCTGATTTAGTTTTTTCAAAGCTCCGCTTATCACTTGCCGATAAGCTTGGATTTGCTAAACGTGTATCAATCATATCTATTTCATTTTGATATTTAGACTGAATCTCTTGTAAATGTTCAAAACGAATCGTTGCCATCGTATCTGGCTGATAACGATGCATATAAATAAGTGTCCGTAATCCTTTTTGTTTACCGGAGTCCACTAACCAATATATTGGTCGCTTTTGATATGTTTTACAATGTTCGTTGAAAAATTCATCTAAGAAATAACGTCGTAAACGTACTTCAGGTGATTCAGTTTTTTTCACTTTTAACGATTCCGCTAACCATTGCATATTTTCATCTACTGTATCTGAACTAAACGCTACTGATAAAAACTCACGTAAACGAACAATAATATCGTTATCAAAATAATGATCATCCGTAAAATGAATTAAACCATCCTCATTTGGTTTGAATTCCTTATATTTTGATTCGTCAAATTCACCGCCAGCATATACAATGCCATTTTTATTGAGAGAGTATCGCCCCATAAGACATCCAACAAAATATGATAGAAAAGACTTTGCACTTGTTTTTTGATTTGTAATTGTTAAAGTAATATCTTCTTCCTCAATATCTGCCTCTATTTCATCCTCTAGTCCATACAAATTAATAAGTATTTCATTAATCTTGTATTCATTTTTTATTAACATTTTTAAATTTGAATCTTGGTATTTTTGTACTTCACTAAAGATTGTAGAGAGAAGGTTTTTATCACTTTTTCGTTTCAAAAATAAAGGTTTATCAAAATCATACGATATTTCATTCGAATCCCAATCTTCTCTACTAATTTGAATATTATCCTTAACTAACTCCTCAATTTCCTTTGTTTTCTGACCAATATCAATTATAGGAATAGCTTTTATGTTCCCTACTTCAAATCCAATATTCGGAGCAATCATTTCAAATAATGTTCTTGCTATTTTTGAGTTTAAAATAGCAAAACATATTAATTCATATCTATTATCTCTAAAATATATCATTGAACCTTTATGTCCCGGTATTATACCTTGCGATGAATATCGAAATGATGCTTTTCCAGAAGAAACCAGCCCCCATGTTATTCCTGGTAAAAAGTAATACTGCGGGTTACGAATTACTGATTTTTCAAAGTTGATCAAATCTTCCCCATCATTTTCCCAATTCACCACATACCAATTATTCCCGAACCACTTTCTATATTTTCCACCCTTATTAAATGGAAACCACTTCTTCTTTGATTGCTTAGCTTGTTCTCTTGATTCCATATTAAATCCAATTTTATCAAGATTTACTTCGTGCCAAAGCCTCAAATAAAGTGCATCTTTAGCTGTTGCTAAACCTTGTTTGACATCCGCAACATCACTAATTTTAGAGTTATTCATAAATATATTCCTAACTCTTTCGCTTGACCAATAAGCTAATTGCAGAGAAGGCATTTCAAAAAATTTACTACTATTAAACTTGTATCTATAGCTTACATTAGGGTTTCTAACAGCTTCCGCTGTTTTTTCATATTGCATGTCTTCGCCTTTAAAATCGGTTAGTCTAACAAATTGTCCAAATGTATTTTCTCTTTGTGATTGGAGTACATACGTACATATTGGAACAGTCGCTTCTTTAAATGATGAATATTCTAATTGAATTAGCGATGATATAGCAGATTCGTTTAATACGAACCTTCTTATTTTTTCATTAGTTACAATAAACATCCAAGTAAAAGGAGTCATTAAACCCGTATATCCTTTTGGTTTTAACATTTTAAGCGTTTTAAAAATGAATGCAATATATAAATCCGATTTATAATTTTCATATTTATTTTCCATAAACTTTCTTAAAATATCGTTATAGTTATTATGGTAAGGTGGGTTTGTTACAACAACATCATACTTTCGGGATAACAATAAAGCCTGTTCAAGAATAGGCAAAAGTTTATATTTTAATTCATTAAAGTAAGCTTCATGCAGTAAATCACTTTTCTGGTCTTCAAGATTATATAAACGGTTAATCCATTCTCCATAAGGAATATTAATAGGGTTTATTAATGAACCAAATTGTTTTCCATTCTCAAATTGACTCAGTAATTTATTGATTAAAGATTTATCGGTCTCATTTTCAGTAAAATAATCAATGGCTTCTTCTGATAACGATTGGTCAGCATCTACAATTTCAAAAACATTCAACTTTGGACTTTGACCTTTACGACTTAATCTTGAGATAAAACGTGGTTGTTTTTCGGCAGCCTTCATCAGCAATGCAAAGTTCGCAATTTGTTGAGCTCGTTTATCGATATCTAGTCCATACAAGTTCTTTTCTAAGATTAACTGTGGAATTTCTCTTGCTGGATATCCCGCCTCTTCATACATGTCGTATAGCATTTCAAAGGCGTATATAAGAATATGGCCAGATCCACATGCCGGATCAATAATTTTTAAATCCTCTAATGATTCAAACTCAGGGTACAAGTGGTGATTTTTTTCATGTTTTAAATAATACTCCCAATTCTGAGCTAATTGATTTTCTTCATATTTTTCGTCATATAGTTTTCCTAAAGAGTTTTGTACCATATATTGTACAATCCATTTTGGTGTAAATAACTGTGTGACAACAGGAAGATCTTCTTTCTTAACTGCATTGTTTCTTAGTCCACCAACCTGCTCCTTCTTCTCAGACATGTAATATTGATAGAGCCACCCCAACACTTCCACATTATCTGAACGAGAACCATCTTCATCAAGCTGAAAAAAGTTTTCATCAGATAAATCATTAACAATTTTACGTACGATAGATTCATGATCTAATAAATAGTCGGGTAATAATAGTTCTGTAAAATTATCAATCTTTTCAAATAAGAAAGGCAATAGTTTATTCAAACTATTACATTGAGCAACAAACAATTTACGATAGGCTTGTTCATTTTCCCCTTTTTGTAACCATTCATTTATTTGTTGATGATCCACATCTAGGTTCATCGTTTCATATTGAAGTAAAATATCTGGCTCGTTTTTACCTGTACTACTCGATAATACATTTACTCGGTCTGGTAAATAATTGTTCACTTCCATATAACGAATAGCAATGATTCGGTTAAACCATGTATATGCCACTTCTTCAATAAGCTGATCATAACCAGCAATTTTTAAGCGTTGTTTTAACGTATGAAAAGCGTGCTTTCTTTCAATTGGATAAGGATTACCGTTTATAAATAATTGTCCATAGTTCTCTTCAATCTTTAATTCCTGATTATCTTTAGTAATACCGTAATGCTCCGCTTTTAATGAAACTTTAGCCATTAAGCCTCGTCTAGCTTCTACAGCAAATTTCTTTAATTCTGCCTTATTCATTGTTTCACCCCTATATGTAGAAGAGCAGATTGTACACCCGCCCCCTGATTTATGATTTTACGAAATAGTGTGTTTGTAATTCTTTTATTAGACTTTTCTTCAATGACTCAATAGCACGTTCTAAGTCTTCTTCAGACTCAATTGAATCTAACTGACTAAAGAAGCAGGCATACAATTCTTGCTCTGTAATTTTCTTCGGTTGTCTCTTAACTGTATCAGGGACATCTATTAATTCATTAAGCATCCGGCGTGCTGTTGCTTTTGTTGCTTCAACAAGCTCGCTAATCTGCTGCTGATTGATTCGAGCGCTAGATATACGTTCACTCTTCTTAATTTTCTCATAAAGCTGAGTGGCTTGATTTTTTCGTGATTGAATATATTCTAAAATGCTTTCAGATTGGCGATATTGGTCTATTAAGTTTTCAAGTTGCTTCAATGATTTTTCTGATTGAACCATTACCGTCTGTTTTTGTTTATTGGTTTCCTCCTGAATTAGATTCTTCAGAACATCTGTCAACTTGGGTAATTGACTAATTTCTTTTGTTGGTTCTTCCTGTAGTAAAATGTGTTTCATTCGTTGAGCTGTTTCTTCTAACTCTTCATTATGGATGATTTCTAAGTCTTGCTTATGGTCTTTTAGAGCTTGAACCGCTTCGTCAAATTTTACGATAGGATTTCCTTCATAGAATCCTTGAAGTGTCTCTAAAATGTCATACCAGTTTTCTATATCGTCTTCATATTGAATAAACGTACGGCAGAACTGTTCGGGATCACGGATAGCAAGTAATTTTTGAGTACCATTTACAACTGTTCGTATATCACTTTCACCTGGGTATGGATACTCACTTGTTGGATCTTGTTGACGTCTTCTCCCTCTAATCTTTTCAATCGGTTGAACGAATTCTTCCTCAATCTTTTCGCGTATAACTTCTTCATAAGCGTCATATGTGTCATACGTTTGTGTATTCGAAAAGAAATCACGGACTAATGCAATAAGCTCTTGTTTAACTTGATAATCCATTTCAACGATTGGTAAAACAACAATACGATCACGTTCTGAAACCTTTTCTAGTCGATCATAGAATTGATTGGAATTAGGGTTAAAGGCTTCACCCGCATAAGTGAAACGAACTTTTCCAGCATTCATTAATCCCATTAGAATACCAATGGTATCTTGTTCCTCCCATCCATATGGAACAGCCTTATATTTTTGTACAACTTGTTTTAATGTTCGCTGGTCATGGGAACGTTCAAGCTCCTCTACAAAGTGCTTTACTTCGTCAATTGAATTTTTGTTTAAATCACTAAATAAGCTTTGTTGACCTAGATTCTCCGCAATTTGCATCCATTCATTTTTACTATTTTTAAATGAAATAGGCTCCTCAATATAATGAAATTTTGTATATGTGCTGCGAATCAGCATATCCATAGCTTGGTTAACTTTACTATCAAAAGCCCCATTAAAATCACGACGTTGGCCTTGAATATAAAATTCTGCTTTCTCACACGCCTTGTTTAATAATTCCTCTGCTTTATCTGCATATACATCAACTTCAGCAATTTTCGCATCAAAGATTCTCTTCTGCTGCTGACTAGTAGTACTTGATTGTTTACGACGAACATAGCTATCCACTTGTTGAATATAGGCTAAAGCACTTTCTGCTTCAGCGACAAGATCTTTGTCTAAAAGAATGATTAAGTGACCAGAATTAGCCTGTAACGCTGCTTCTGAATCTGTCATGCCTTCAGAAAACACTTGCATCGTTAATTCATGATTCATCTGACCTTTCACGTAATTATCAAATCGCTTATTGTAATCAAAATGTTTGGTTTGCTCTTTATGCTTATATTCATGCTTGGTATGGCGATACATCACATTGAAAAAGAGGTTACCTAATCGTTCTTTAACAGAAGCAGTATTGTATTCTTCCACACGTATTTCGCGATTTATTTCTTGTTCTTCATCTGATAGAAACGAGTATGCCCCATCTGCATGTTGTTCAATAAACATTGCCATTTGAAGTCGGTTCAATGATTCCTTTATACGATATTCTAAAGGCTGCCGTTCATCATAAACTGTTTCAACCATAAGGGTTGCAATATTGCTAGGTGTGGCTTTTACATCATCAATTCCTTTGATTAGATAAAGCACTTGCAAAACCTTTACATCATACTCTTCTAAACCTTCATAATTTCTCGCTCGATCCTGAGCCCTTGTTATTGTACTTGTTATTGAGGATTCTAAATAATCACGAATAGAAGGATAAAATTCTGCCATTGTCACCATATTATCGATAGTTTCCTCGGCATTTAATTGCGCTGCTTCCTGAAATGCTTTAAGTAATGATCGTTCACCACGTGAAGTGTGCTGTCCACCCTCCCCTAAGTTACGGATTTTCGTGAAGATCTTTTGTAATAACTCAATTTGATAAGGAACAAACGGATAGAAAGAAACAAATTCATCATTTGAACGATACCCTGAACGTAACTGTGTATTCTGCTTATCAAATGCTAAACGATTATGAATTAATTTTCCTTCTTGATCATGAATCGTTATTAATGTATCCGCACCAACATCTTCTTTTTCTAACAGACGTTTTTTGATAACTTCATCTGTATTAGCACTGGATAAATTAATTTTGGTTTCAAATCTTCCTTGGATTTTTGAAAAGTCTTTCGTACTATCAAGATCTGAAACAGTAGCTTCTAGTTTTTCTTGTGATGTTACAATCACCCATGCTTGACCTTGACATAAGTCACCTAGTTTTTCCGTTATAGTTTGCAAGTTAAGCATTAAGCTCGTATTATTCCCAATATATTGCCCTACTTCATCCGCAAGAAATACAATTCGATAATCCGGGCCTTGTTTTTTACAATACTCTGCAACTAATTCTGCTACTCGCTGTGCATCAATAGAAAACCATTCTCTACTTATATCAAAGAAAGTCTCTGCAGTATCTCGATCATAGCCGACTAATTCTAGTGCTTGTATAACTTTTCTCTTGCGTAATAATATTTTCAATCGAAATTCTTCCCATGGTTTACCATTTTGATCGTAAATTGCTTGCTTGAACAATTTATATTTACCATCATCATCTAATTGACGTTCCATTTCTGCTACCCATAATGTATCTGAATAACCTAAATGATTATTAAACACTCGTAAGAAAACTTCAATTATACGTTCTTTCTCTGCATCTTTAGAAGAGGAGGTTGATCTCGAATCAATATTAAATAATAAGGCATCTGTTCTTTTTGCTGATACTTCTTCCATCATGTTAAGCAACTCTGGATTCTTTGTTTTATCTTTAAAATACGCTGCAGGAGTTCTACCTGAAATTGTTTGGTTGTGTAATAAATAAGATAAAATTTTTAAAAAGTGAGACTTACCTGATCCAAAGAAACCTGATATCCAAACCCCAATTTTGGTTGATGGCTGATTATACACGGCAAGATAATTACGATAAAAACGTTCTAAATAATGTTCGCTTTCTTCTGTTAATACATACTCATCCAATTCAATTTCAATTGTTTTTTCATCCATTTGTTCAGCTTGAACAACATTATTAATTGGACGGAATATATCTTTTAGAAATAAATCTTTTATTTTCATGTCCATACCCCCTAAGAAATACGTGATAATTGATAGTCATCTTCATAGTCAAGAGTGCCAAATAATTTTAACCGCAATCCTGTAAATTCACCCGGATAGAATAAAACGATTGGTTTTTTATAACCTTTACTAGAGATAGCTTTAAGTAATTGACTTGACCGCAAAAATGGATGCGCAGATCCAACCCCTGTAATAAAAATTAGATCGGCCTCTTCTGTAATATTTTTAAATTGTTGAATCATTGTATTGCTTTCATTTAATATCGGTTCGAATACATCAATCAAGCCATGCAATCCTTCTTCTTCTTCCATTTCAAATAGTTCTTCTAACTCATCTTCATCAAAAAATGAAAGGAGAAATTCAAATAAATTTACTTCTTTGATACCCATTTTTGTTCTCTTCAACATGTTCTTTATATAAACACGAACTTGTAACTCATCCTCTGGAGGATAGTCCAATACAAAATGAGGAATGTCACTTCCAATCCCTCTTGGATTTGTAATATTATCTTGTATAATCCGCTTTTCCATTTGTTCTAATCGTTCATACGTCGATCTCATTCGCTATTCACCTTTTCTAAAATTGTAAAAGAATATAATAAGGGGACATTCTCCTCAGCATATGTTTTTAATGACTGACTCATATGTATCGGTTTAACTTTGTACTTAGTTGGTTCAAACTTATCAATCATCTTTGCATCCCTGAAAAACAATACCAACGAACTTACGAGCCGCTTGATGGTTTCAGGTCTCCAACGACTGACTTTTTCACTTACACTAGATTTCCCTTCAAAGAAATAGTTAAAGTCATTACTGTATAACGGTTCCTGCTGTTCATACTTAAATACAATAACTTCTAAATAAAACTCTAATGGTATTCGATATACCCGTAAAAATGAATATAATGTCAATGCCTTCCTATCATAATCGCTTGCGTTTAAAAAGTGTTTCTTCATTTCATGGTCAAGGACAGCTGCACGATTGTAGACCATATTAAAGCGATTTTTAATACTTACCGGGCTTCTTAACTGGAATAAATTTTGCTCCATAATTTCATCTAGTATTTCTTTTTTCACTTTTCCTTGTGACATGAGCTTTAGAACAACTTCAATCTCATTTTCAGACCATTTTTCTTTCGTAAATCCCGCGGAATATTCCATATTATATTCCTTCACCTTACCTTCTTAAATGATGTTAGTTTGATTAATAACTTGATCAACGACTTCAAGCCTTCGCTTTCCACATTGTTGACGAATAATGGTTGTATACTTACCGTTTTTTACAAATTTGTTTGTATTAGTTATATACAACTTGTGAATCAATTCAATCATCTTCGTTTCATCTATCTCGTCATTCCAATATTTATCTATTACTAAATTTATTGATCCCGCTAAATCCCTCTGTGTTTTCTGAAATAGTTTAACTTCCATGTTGAAGCCACCTCAATACTCTTACTTTTTTTATACTTTATCTTTATTTTATCTCTAGTACTTTAGTAACTCAATAAGGATGGAAAAATACAAAAAAAATCCGGGCAGCTCTACGTTATATATATGTAAGAGGGTACCCACCCGTTTCATGCCCCACCCCTCTATAAACCGTTGTTTATCCATTTGGATAGTTGTTTTACAGAGACGAATTGCGTAGTGAGAGGAGCGCATATGAAAGGAGGATAAAAAGATGAATCAGTCATTAATAAAAATTCTATTGAAGGCAAAAGAAATGAACAAATGGGCTCCCGTTAGATTTCTAGCAAAGTATAGCATCCAAAAGGTAAATCTATTGCAGCTTGAGGATGCTGATTTAATTCTCACGAAGAGAAGCAAATCAGAAGGCTTACTACTAAAGCTGACCTTAAAGGGTTATCACTACTTCAATAAATAATAGAAGTAACACCTTACAATCGAAAAATAGGAGGAAATCAATTATGAAGGAAAATGTATGGCAAGAGTATCAACACAAATTAGGATTATTTAAAGAAAAAAGTGAATCCTTTCTTGAAATTAAAGAGATTCACGAGATTCTATTAAATCAGCATGCGGCTATTTCAAAAGAAGTAGCAGATGCAATTGAGCGTAATGACTATGTAGAGCTCTCTCATTTACTTGTTAATCGAAGTAAAATCCAAACAGCAATAGAAGAAATCAAACCTCTGCATAATAATGAACTCAATACTTACGTTTCAATGAATGATCGTATAGGTAAGACACTAAAGGATGCTGCAACTACGATGGAATCTAAAGGTGAAGACCTGTTGTTAAATGTAATCAACAATCTAGATAAATTAAATCAATCAGCACAGAGCATGTTATCAAAGGCAACAGCAATCTCTTCCAAGACTATTAGCAGAGGAAATCAGCTTAGTCATCATGCAGGTAAATTACTTATTCATAAAACATCGGAAGGCTTAGCAAAATTGGCAGATATAATTCAAAAAAGATCTTAATCCATTGAAAGGAGGTAAAAAGCATATGAAAACAAGTAAACATTCATCAATAACTAACATCGTGCCATTTGCAAGTAGTGATAATTCGAATGTATCTTCACTACCTAACGTCGTTATCTCCTCTTCTGAATCAAAACGTCGAATTGAGGAGCTTCAAACATTCGTTGAAGAGGTTATGGTAAAAGGTGTTGACTATGGTATGGTAGACGGTTTCTCGAAACCGACATTGTTAAAGCCTGGGGCAGAAAAGCTTTGTGATGTATTCGGTTTTTCTAAGACAGTAGAAGTTGTTAATCGTGTCGAAAAATGGGATGTCGGTATATTCGCATATGAAGTAAAGATGACACTTATTGGCAAAGACAACGGAGTCATTGAAGCTGAAGGACTTGGTTCTTGCAACAGCAAAGAAGCGGCATTCCAACAGCAAGATGCATTCACGATTGTGAACACTGTATTGAAAATGGCTAAAAAACGAGCATTAATTGATGCCGTTCTATCTGCAACACGTTCAAGTGGTATCTTCACACAAGACATTGAAGATTTTCCAACTAACTCGATCATTAAAGGGGGTGGTGAACCTGTAACCAAACGTCAGTTACACAAAATCTATCAAATTGTTGCTGAGCTTAATATGCGTCATGAAGTCGCAAAAGAAATGATGCAGATGAAATACCACGTTGATCACAGCACAAAACTAAGCAAAAAACAGGCATCCGATTTCATCCAAGACTTACTGCATTTAAAGGATGTATTTAACGAGGAGGAGAAATTAAATATGCAAAATGATAAAGAATGAATTACTCATGGGATATACAAATATTCGATGAGTTTTTTTTATGCACAAAAAAGATGAGCTCATACGCCAATGAACTCACCTATTGAAAAAAACACTTAACAACAGTATATCGTATCGCAAACATTCACTCAATCTGAAGGGCCAATTATCGTCCCTTCTTTTTTAATTCTATCAAAGAACCATGGAGGAATATATAATGAACAACACATTCGATAAAATGACTTTTAAGGTATTATTAGCAACAACACTGCGTGAAAAGGAAGATGGCTATGTTGTCAGCGAAATCTTCAACCGCTACCCATCAATACAAGAATTATTAGAAGTTACTGAAGAGGAATTATTGACGATTAAAGGAATTGGCAAGGTAAAAGCTAAACAAATCGTAGCTGCTCTTAAATTAGCAAGAATGCAACCTACTCCTATGGAGGATCGATTTACTATTCGTTCACCTGAAGATGCATATACATTCTTAAAGGATATGCAGTACCTAACTCAAGAACATTTTGTCGTACTAGGACTAAATACTAAAAATGAGGTTCTGTTTCGAGAAACTGTTTTTATAGGTTCATTGAATGCATCCATTGTTCATCCGCGTGAGACATTTAAACATTTAATCCGTCGTAGTTGTGCAAGTGCTATCATTGCACATAATCATCCTTCTGGAAATCCACAACCAAGTAGAGAAGATCTTGAAGTTACTAAGCGTCTTAATGAAGTTGGGAAAATCGTAGGAATCGAAATCCTCGATCATATCATAGTGGGACAAGAACAATATACTAGCTTAAAAGAAAAAGGATATCTATAAAATATTATTACAAGAGGGTCAGTGAAAGTGCTATATGCAGCATCCTCACTGGCTTTCTTACCTTTATAGCATGAAATGGGCTAAAGTTATCTAAAACCTTTATATTTTGGTTGAGTTCCATCGAGGAATCATGAATAAACCTTGATATAAAGGGGTTTTATCAAATTATGCTTACTTATGTAACTCAACAAAATCGTTCAGAATCCTAATTACTTTGTATATATCTGTTAAACACAAAAATTGTAACATTGGAATTTCAGATAATGTACAACATACTCAGCCCCCGGCTTAAGATATATCCTCTAACCTTTTAATAGGCTCACTTATGATAGGGCCCATTTTTCTGTATTTTGAAATTTGTTCTAACAAAATCAGCTTCATCAATTGGTGTGGAAAAGTCATTTTAGTGAAAGATAGCTTTTGATTAGCCCGCTGTAACACATTATCACTTCAACCATTAGAACCACCTATTACAGAGGACAATTAACTTTTTCCATGGATACTGAGCTTCTCCATCTCATTTGATAACTGCTCCGATGACCAATTATTCCCCTGTATATCAAGGACAATTACATATTGATTTGATTTAATTTTACTTAAGATTCAATCTCCTTCTTTTTGCTGCACCTAATATAACGCTTTGTCGATCAATTGCTCTGGAGTTTGTTTATCATTCACTCTTCCATTGTTAATTTACAATATGGACGCAATCACTTTTCAAATTCATCAATACCTAGCTTAATATATTTTCTTTTACTTTACCGATACTTACAATTTGTATTTGCATAATATAACCTCACTGTTTTATTAGCTTATTCAAACACTTTTTATTAATGGGAGAATCTTTAAATATTTCCCCACTTTTTCGTCCAGAACCACTACTTTTTTGATGACGATTTAGGTAAAAGCGTTTGATATTATTACATTTTATATAAAAAAGTAATTACTCATAAGCATAATAAAAATATACCCAAAACAACTTACTCTTATATATGCAGCCATAAACGCAAATTTGTAACATTGGGAATGAAAATTTCAGTGGCAAAACATATAAAAAATAGTACATCACACCTTTGAGTAGTGCAATGTACTTAAACTGATTTTATCAACTTATATGATGTCAATAATTTCGCATAGACTTGCGCTCAATACGTTCCTTTTCAAGTTTATAGATGTAAGGCATCGAATCAGAAGTATTATTGAAATCCAAGGACTTAATATATTCCTCATATTTGAATACCATTGCATCGTGTACCTTTTCTTTAATTGTTTTATCACACAATTCAATTAATGCTTGTCCATCCTCATTTAACGGAAACTCTACAAAGTATCGCTCTGATTCATCATCTATTTTTAACGTCACACTCGATACAACTAATAGAGAGTGTAGTCTTATACGTCCTTCGGCCAGAATATCTCGTGTTGGGAATGTATCTATTATTTCAACAACAATACTCAAATAGGCTGCTCCTCTCTGTATCATGTTACACCAACCAACATTTTGAAGTTCTATATGGTTAATGCTATAATCAAATCAACTGATAATTTATTGGGCTGTCTGCTGTTTTGCTAGAACAGAGGCAGTCTTTTTTTGTCTTTGAAACACATTCAATGGTGGTAACACTTTATCACCGATTAACAATTCATCTACCCCAAGTATCTTCTTCATCTGCATTTTTCTCTTTCTGAATGTTGAAGGGGCATATTTGTTTCTACACTCATCTTCACCATTAAATAGTAATTCTGTTGCAAATGCTATCAACGAAGATTTTGTTCTAAGTTGAATTGATTCTTGATTTATTGCATCGATGACTTGTTGTAGGGAAGTATATTTTACACCGCTACTCAAACCATTTCGATCTAAACCTTTCTGAATAAGCCGTGTGGCAACGTCAATATTCAATACGTCAGATGCTCTTCTATTCATGTTAATTTGCCGTATTTCATTATCAGAAAGCTCAATTTCATACCTCAGTAATCCCTCGGCCTTCTTTAAATGGCTTTCATTGATTGAAGTTTGTTTCTGTTGCTGCATTTCAGCTTCCTTATCATAAATTTTTTCTTTCCTCTTCAATGCACTCCATTCCACAGATTCAATTTTGTCACTGCCTACAGCACAATAGTGACGTTTTTGATACTTAGCTATATTACAACTAGACATAGCTCTTAGATAATGTTGTTTTTGGTTACCAACATTAAAGTTTTTACACACATGCACCTTTTCAACTGTACATCGACCAATTGAAGGGACACGAGATAAAGGTATTTTTAGCTTAACTGCAATGTACTTGCGAATTACTTTAAAGAATGTTCCAATATCACCATCTTGAAGCTCATAAACATTAGAGCCGTACAAAAATGTTGGTATGGAAACTTCTACTTTTAGCCAACACTTAGTAGGATCGTCCTCTTTGTATGTATATCTAATATAAGGACAACCTTTATAGTCTCTATCGTGTAAGCTCTTAAAAATCGTACGACCTGTGCTATTGGATGATCTTTGTGAAGAATTTGTTTGAATCCACTGAATATCATCAATTTCTTGATCACTTAGCATTATCGGTACGCCTAACTTCACAGTATCAAACATGTTCTCACGCTCCTTAAGTAGCTAGTTGTGCACGTATTACAAAAAAATAGAATTATAGTTTTTGTTCCTTATCGTAATGCCTAGCCAGTATTTCTGATAACATCTGAATAAATTGGTCACCTTTAATCTTATTTTCTTGTACCCATTCGGCAACACTACCTTCAAAAATTAAATCGGAAGCATTACATTCCATTACCTCAATTTTTTCGCTCATTTACTCTCACCTCCATATCTTGATTGAAATCATAACACAACAGAATTAAAAATTACAATACCCCTATTTATATCTTGAATTATATGGTACATTAGATTTAACAAATTATAATACAAGGAAGTGTAGCGATGAAAAAAGTAACTTTAAATAAAACAGATTTATCTGACTTAGCGCAATTATCAATCGGGAAAAGAATCCGATATATTCGTGAACATCTTCAAAAGGAATGTGGAAATGCATTCAGTGGGAAGAGTGTGGCAAATCGTATTCAGTTATTCTCTCAATCCACATTAACCACCATTGAAAGAGATAAATCAAAGGATGTTCCATCAAAGGTTTTACATGCTATATCAAAAGACTTTGGAGCTGATTTATATATGTTTTTTGACGATTATTATCAGCAAAATACATATGAATCAGTCGATTTAATCCCCCCTCTGTACAACGCAGATTCAAAAAATGAATCTGATGCTAATGCAGATCATATCGAAAGTCAACTTGATTCAGGAATTAACCCGCTTCTTGAAAATGAATACACCATAAAAACAATGGTTAGTAAAGTTGCTTCAAATCAGGATGAACAGTTGACCTTTATTTTTAAGAGTCGTGTAAAGTATTCTGAGCAACACTTATTTTTCTTGCTTTCACAAATCATTAATCAAATGAATACGTTAGATGCTTCAATCGAACCAGGTCTAACAGAAGGCAGTTTAGAATCTATTAGGTTAGCTCGGGACTATATTAATCACGGCAAGACATCATTGCATGCCTTTCCGTGGTACTATAGCGAAGACAAATTAGCCATGGATAATCAATCACATGAAAAAGCTATTCAATACACAGAACACCTATTGGAGGTGCTTAAAAATCAAGAAACCAGAGGAGAGGATCAAAATGAGTAATCTAACAAAAGCAGCACTTTATGCACGTGTTAGTACAGAAGAACAAGCAACAGAGGGATTCAGCATACAAGCTCAAATTGAAGATATCGAAACTTACGCGAAGAGAAACAACATGGAAATCGTTGCTAGATATGTGGATGAAGGTGTTAGTGGGAAGAATATCTCAGGCCGTCCTGAAATGAAACGATTACTCAGAGATATCGAAAGCGATGATTTCAGCACGGTAATTGTTTATAAGATTGATCGAATATCTCGTAAATCAAAGGATGCTCTTGAAATTGCTGAACGATGTGAACAAGCCAATGTAAGTTTAATCAGCCTTAAGGAAAACTTTGATATTGCAACACCTATAGGTAAAATGATTTTCCAAATTATGAGTAACTTCTCTGAGTTTGAACGTAATTCTATTGTTGACCGTGCCAAAATGGGAATGTTACAACGTGCTAAACAAGGACTATTTAATGGTGGACGGGTGTTAGGCTATGAAAGTATAAATAAAGAGTTAATTGTGAATGAAGAAGAAGCGCATGTTATTCGCTTAATTTTCGATTATGCAGAACAAGACTTAGGCTATAAAGCTATAGTAAGTCGTATTAATACGATGGGTTATAAAACAAAACGTGGAGCTGACTTTTCTACTAATACAATTAAAACTATACTTGATAACCCCATTTATGTCGGGAAAATACGCTTCGATATGTACCAAAATTGGGCAGAAAAACATCGAAAGGGAAAAAATGAAGACTATATTCTTGTTGATGGAAAGCACGAACCTATTATTACCCAAAAACAATGGGAGCACGTTCAACAAATAAGAAAGAAACGCTCAATCAGACCCGCTCAATCAAATCAACCATACATTTTAAATGGACTAATAAGATGCCCTAAGTGCGGTTATGGAATGGTTTCAGGGTCATCAAAAGGAGCAAAAGGTAAAAAGTACCGTTACTACGTTTGTGGGCTCTTTCATAATAAGGGAAGCCGTGCTTGTAGTGCACATTCCATTCGTGCTGATCTTGCTGAACAGCAAGTGTTTGAGCAATTAAAACGTATTGCATCAGAACCATATGTTTTAAAAAGAGTCATCGACAAAATTAATCAAAAACGTAGTCAAGCAAAGGAGCCTATTAATAATGAAATAAATTTATTAGAGTCTAAGCTAAAAAAAGTGGATATACGGATTAACAATATTACGAATCAATTAATGGATGATCCTTCGCTTGTCACTATTTTCAAACCTAAACTAAAGGAACTTACAGAAGAGAAAGCTGAAATCCAAAGCAAATTAGAAGCTTTAAATATCGAAATTGCTGAATGTGATACGACACCTATTAATGATAAAGCTTTATATCACCTATTAAGTAACTTCGAAAAAGTGATGAAAGATGCAAGTCCTGATAAACAAAAAGCCCTCCTGCGCTTAATAATAAAGGATATTCAAATTAGTAAGGAAGCACCTCGAGGAATAGGAAGAAAAATTGAAAGGATTAATTTATACTTTGATTTTACAATTGAGGGTTTAGAGGCGCAATCAATGGAGCTGTTAGGTGCAATTAAAATGGATTTTATTGAGCCCGTTGAGCCATGGATGCTGGAAAATAAAGATGGTAAAGGATTAAGCGAAATGATGGATTCGCTTAATATTTTACCCTTAAAAGATGTACGGTTCGCCACACCTAATCCCAAAAAGTTTCCCTCAATACCATATGCGGAATAAACAGGACAACTATAACCCCCTCATTGCACAACAAAGGCGACTATATAACTATTATACTTCTAATAATGTTGATACTTAATCCTAAATATCTTATGATGAAAATACGACTGAAGACTTTCATGTCAATTATAAGTGGATATTTTATATCGTATATATTCAGCTAGAAGCTACTTAAGCGGAATATTAAAGGGGAAGAGCTTTTGATACAGACACATAACATTAAACGATTTGCAAAGATTTTTGTTATTTATATTTTGATAGCAGTGGTTCCTACGCTGATTATCAGCGGCATTTTGACAGATCTGCAAATGAAAAAATATGAAGATGAATATAAAAATAAAGCTCAAACGAATGCAAATCTTCATGCAACAAATATAGAAAATTTTATTGGCGAAACAGTCGGACGGTTAGAAATGCTTGCTACCCTGATTAAAGTTCAGCATAGTAGCTTAATTGATATAGAAGAAATTTTTAAGGAAACTCAAGAAAAGGATAAACGTTTTTCAGGCTTTTACTGGGCCAATCTAGAAGGAGACTTATTAATAAGCTCAAATTCACTCAACCCTCCTGTTAATGTTGGTGATCGACCATACTTTCAGCAAGCACTGCAGTCAGGAAAAACGAGTTTTTCAGAAGCACATATTGGTCGAGTAACAGGGCGTTATATTATGACAATCGCCGTCCCTGTTACTGAGGATGGACAAATTAAAGGTGTTTTGCTAGCCAGCTTACGATTAGATGAATTAGAAAATACCATAAAAATGTTATTAAAAGATGAAATGATTATCGTAACAGATCAATCCGGGGAAACAGTAATAGAAGCAAGCTCACTAACTTCGACGAAAAACCTAGTAGATTATCGTATCGATTTGAAACAACCCTCCTGGATCATTACGGCAAAATTAAGCCCTGAAAATAAACACTTATATCGTCATACATTTTCCTATTACCTAGTGGCGGTTTTTATTATTATGAATGTTTTACTACTATTAATCTACAACCTTCAACTAAAATTTAAAGCAAAGAAAGAAAAAGAACAAAATGAATATCAAAAACTAGAGTTACTCGGGAATCTGGCTGCTAGTACTGCCCATGAAATAAGAAACCCTTTAACAGGAATAAATGGATTAATTAAACTACTTAGCGAAGAATATTTAGATAAGAAAGCTCAATATTACTTTGAAGTGATACAAAAAGAAATCATTCGAATAAATGCCATTGTTAGCGAGTTACTAGTACTTGGGAAACCAACTGCATATACATTAAACACCTACAATACAATAGATATCGTAAGAGAAATAGAACCTATTTTACAATCGGAAGCTAATTATATGAATGTCGAACTCTCTATTTCCTATTGTGCTGATGATGTGCCTATCTCTTGTGTCCAAGATCATATAAAACAAGTGATTCTAAATTTGTCCAAAAATGCTTTACACGCTATGCCCGATGGTGGAAAATTAACGATTTCAATAGGAAGAGACGCTGATTTTTGTTTCATTACGATAGAAGATACTGGTGTAGGTATTCCAAAAGATTCTTTAGACCAAGTCTTCAATCCATTTTTCTCTATGAAGAAGCATGGTTCCGGATTAGGGTTAACAATCTGTAAACGAATTATTGACACCTATCAAGGAGATATTTCTATTCAAAGTACTCTTAATAAAGGAACTCTCGTCAAAATACGTATACCTCTATCAAAATGATTTAAAGTTAATATTGAAAAAGTGACGAGAATTTATATATCTCGTCACTTTTGGTTTATAATGTCACAATGATTCTTCCGCGAGCATTACCTTTTAGTAATGTAGGAAGGGCCTCCGGAAGCTGCTGAAGTGTCACTTCTTGTTGAATTAGTTCTTCTAAATTTGCTGGTTTAAAATCAGTCGCTAGACGATTCCATGTTTTTAATCGTGTCTCCATCGGACAATACACTGAGTCGATTCCAAGTAAATTAACGCCTCTTAAAATAAACGGGAAGACTGTTGTTGGCAGCTTTGTTCCAGCTGTTAATCCACTGACCGCAACTGAGCCACCGTACTCGATTTGGCTTAAAACAGATGCAAGTGGTTCTCCGCCAACTGGATCGACAGCCGCTGCCCATTTTTGTTTGCCTAATGCCCGAATCTTTCCATCATATACATCTTCACGTGATAGAACCGTAGTTGCTCCAAGTTTCTTCAAGTACTCTTGTTCAGCTTCTTTTCCTGTACTTGCTTCAACTTGATAACCTAGAGTAGATAGAATAGAGACAGCAAAACTGCCAACTCCACCTGTTGCTCCAGTTACAAGAACAGCTCCTTTGTCAGGAGTTAGATTATTTTCTTCAAGGCGTTGCACGGATAATGCAGCCGTAAAACCAGCTGTTCCGATAATCATCGCTTCTTTCAACGTAAGGCCTTTTGGAAGTGGAACAATCCACTGAGCCGGAATACGAGCGTATTCACTATAGCCGCCGAAATGGGAAACACCAATCTCATAGCTAGTTGCAATAACCTCGTCGCCTTCTTGAAAGCGAGGATCTTCTGAAGAAACTACAACCCCTGCTAAATCAATTCCTGGTACAAATGGATAAGTTTTTACAATGTTGCCATTAGGGATACTCGCAAGACTATCTTTATAATTAACGCCTGAATATTGAACACGAATTAGTACTTCGCCCTCTGGTAAATCCTGTAGTGAAACCTGTTGAACCCCTACAGAAAACTGGTCATCTTGCTTATTAACAACTAGTGCGTCAAATGATTTCATCTAAACACCTCTTTTATTATTTTTATAGATATTATTATATCTGTATCACTCGTTCATACAATTAATCCCATAAGTCGATTATAGTGTTAACTATTTGACCAGTCAATATAATTTTGACCGGTCAGAATAAAATATTCTTTTAGCATAGAAAGTTCAAAACATTTATCCTTACTATCCATTATTTTGTCCGGTCATTTTTTGTGTATAATGGAACTATTAAAAATAGGATGGTGGATTTTAATGAATAACAAAGCTGAAAAACGGCGTGAACAAATTTTAAGAGCCGCCTTTCAAGCCGTCTCTGAAAAAGGCTTTCATAGCGTCACCCTTCAGGATATTGCCGACTATGCTGACGTAAGCAAAGGGGTGACAAGTTATTACTTTCAAAATAAAGAAGATGTTTTTCGTCATCTGCTGGAGTGGGTTACTGAAAAAATTTATAAAAATGAACATGCAGCAATCAGCAAAGAGCACACTGCACCTGATAAGTTACGTGCTTATGTCCATGCAGCTTTTGCCAATCCGAGTGATAACCGTAAATTTTACCGAGTGTATCTTGAATTTCTCGCTCAAGCGAACCACAATGAACAATTTCGTGACACTAATGACCGGTTTTATGAAAATTGTTGGTCAATCGGGCGCGAAATTATCCAGCTGGGTCAAAAAGAAGGAACATTCGCTAATGTGGACATTGATAAAGCCTCTTACACAATTCGTGCTTTAATAGATGGATCCCTAATTCAATGGTTGATGCAAAACAACGATCAATTACATACATTCTATCGTGATAATTGTCTAGAAACTCTCTCGAATTACTTAACAAATAAAAATAATCAAAACAGTAATTAACTTATCTTTTCATCCGAAGAAGAAAAAGGAATCACTATATAAAATCTATACTCGATTCCTTTACTGAATATATTTCTTTATGTTCATACTATTTAACAAGCGGCCCCCCACCTACTCATTGGACTATCGCTCTTCACATTCCTTGAGGTAGGGGTGTTCTCGCCTATTTTTTGACAAACAAAATAGATAATATTTTTCGAAATATTATCTAACTTAAAAATCTTTGCCTTTATATAGATAAAGATTTTCATTTGATATTTCTTTACTATTATTTAAAATTTGACAAGACAGCAAAACACATCATGTACAGCAAACTCTTCCTCGTATTTTTCTAATGCATTGAAGTCTACGAGTCTTTGAGTAAGTTTCGGATGCTTTATAGATATTGGCTTACGAACCAATGCTTTTACATTTTCATAAGTATTGGACTGCAATAATATACGTAATAGTTCATTCCCTACTAGTCCAGTTGCACCAACAATTAATGCTTTTCTCTTTTCCGTATTCATTTTTATCACTTCCCTGTTTCAAAGTAAAACAAGTATATGAAACATTCTATACATACGCAATTAATAGCATCAAAAAACGACTACCTATTATAGATAGTCGTTTAATTAATAGATGTACTTTCATTTTAAATAAAATCATTTAAATATGACAGATATAATCTCTTCTGTCGTCATGTCACTTTGTACCACATATGTACCAGGACGTAAATGGTTTTCCACACCGCTTTTTTCAACTTCATTAAAGAAATCCTGCCCGCTTTTAATAACCCTTGCTCGCTGCAGAGCTTTACCAACATCAATACTTGTCATCCCTTTGGAAACTCTCAGTACTGTGCGGTATACAATCTTTTCTTGTGTTTCAGCTTTTGCCTCAGTTCCTGCTTTATCTTTACTAGATTTAGCTTCAGCAAGTTGCTCTTTCCACTCTTTTTCTGTATGGACGACATACCCTTCAGAAGATAGTAAGTCTTTCATCTCGTCTTTTGAAAGTTGTTCTGTAGTCTGTGTGCTTGTCGCTTCACTAGGCCCAAAGAAGTATACTGCACCGCATAAACCTGTTGCAACAAGAAGGCCTCCGGCAAAGCTGCGCATTGATTTAGATGTCATTGGCAACGCTTCCCCTTTCCTGCTTTGTGTTTACATAAGGAGCAATCAACCGTTCTATTTCATTCGTATTCTTCCCTGTTTTCATTGCTATACTTTCAACTGAATACCCACGTTTATGTAAGTCTAGTACTTCACGCAACAAAATCCGCTGTTCAGAAGAAGCTGCCAGTATACCAGCTTCTTGTGCTGTAATTTCAGCATCTATCTCAAGAGTCCGAATTTTTTCTTGTAGTTGATTCACTTCCTCTCCAAAAGTAAGAGAAATTTTTTCCAGATGATCTTCAACTTTTGGTGAATCCGTTTTAGTAAACGACAAAATGAACAGTATCACTGCAACACCAAACAAAATGGCTAACGCCCATGCCATCATTCTATGTCCCTCCCTAACCTAAATCTATTATCTCGCTTCCCTATTATATATTGATTTAATCAAGAATTCGATTTAAAACAACAAAATACCACAATAGTCATTGTATTTATGTTTCCGAAAAAATCCTAAGTATTATATTCCTAAATATTTTACTAATTATCATACTCACTTTGATATAAGACTTATCAGATAAGGACTATAGCACCACTAAAAAAAGACTGGTTATTAATAGCCTTGTTCGATATATGGGGAATTGAGATGTATTAAAAAATACGTCTATCGAAAGTCTAACATATCAGCTTATATAAACAAATAATTAGTACTTTTATTTGAACAGGAACAGATTTTTAATAGATAAACATAATTTTTGAAATTCAGATGAAAGGTGCGTAGCCTTAACAGTAGTTGCGATTTTTTTAATACTTATGTTAGATTGAAAAATAACCTCAGCAGCACCTTTTTCTTTCGTTAAAACCAAAAATAGAACCACCCATACTTTTAGACTTATCAGGAAGAAGGAGAAACGATGCCAAACGATTTTACGATTCGTTTATTAGTAACAAGCGATATTCACGGATACATTTATCCGACTACATACCGGGATCATACGGAAACAAACTTTGGATTAGCCAAAGCAGCGACTATTATTAAAGAAAAAAGAAGGCAAGAAAAGATATTATTACTCGATAACGGTGACTTAATTCAAGGAAGTCCTTTAACCTATTATCATGCTAAATACAAACCAAATTCTGAAAATCCTATTATTAAAGTCGCTAATTCGCTTCAGTACGATTTGGCTGTTTGCGGTAATCATGAATTTAATTATGGCTTAGATTATTTAACAGACGCTATTCAACAATCCACTTTTCCATGGCTGTCTGCAAATATTATCAATTCATCAACTAAGGAGCCTGCCTTTGGAACACCTTACACAATAAAAATAATTGATGAAGTCAAAATAGCTATTCTTGGTATCACAACTCATTTCATTCCAAATTGGGAAGAGAAAAAAAATATTGAAGGTCTACAATTTAATGACGCTTTACTCACTGCAAAATGGTGGGTCAGTCACATCCGTCAAAAGGAAAAACCAGATGTAATAATTGTTTCCTATCACGGAGGGTTTGAACGGGATTTACAAACAGGGGAACAAACAGAACGGCTAACAGGAGAAAATCAAGCCTATGCTATGTGCCAAGAGTTAGGAGATATAGATATTTTAATCACAGGTCATCAGCACCGTACACTAACAGGAACAACCAATGGCATTACGTTCCTGCAGCCCGGTCATTACGGACGTTATATAGGTGAAGTATGTATAAAGGGAACAAAACAAGAAGGATCCATTTCAAGTATAAAATGCTCTGCCAATTTAATCGAAATAGACGAATCTATCAAGGCAGATCAAGAAACACTCTCCTTCATAGATGATTTTCAAAAAGAAACTCAAAAATGGCTTGATCAATCAATAGGAACGGTCATTGGAGACATGACCATTAAAGACGTACTGCACGCACGTCTACAGGATAATCCATATATCGAATTTATTAATAAAGTGCAAATGAACGCTAGCGGAGCTGCTATTTCAAATACAGCCTTATTCACCAATGAATCTCTAGGTTTCCAAACAAACATCACAATGCGTGATATCGTATCCAATTATATTTATCCAAATACATTAAGAGTCATCCGGATAAGCGGTAAGGATATTAAAGAAGCTCTTGAGCAAACCGCTCAATATTTCACTATCGAAAACGGAAACATAACGGTTAATCCTGCTTTTTCATATCCAAAACCACAGCATTATAATTATGACATGTGGGAAGGCATTGAATATGAATTAAAAATTTCAAATCCTATAGGCCAGCGCGTTACCCACCTAAATTACCAAGGGGCACCATTACAGCTCAATCAACAATACGATGTTGTCATGAACAGCTACCGTGCTAGCGGAGGCGGTAACTTCAATATGTTTAAAGGAAAGCCTGTTATAAAAGATATACCGATTGATATGAGTGAGCTTATTGCCGACTACATACGAGAAAGAAAAATCATTAAAGCAACTTGCAACAATAACTGGAAGGTTGTTTTATAATTCTTATGCAAAGCAATTAAAAGAATAATCATCTTCATTCTTTTAATTGCTGTATTGTTTATAGTTAAATAATATATTCTACCGAGTTATTTTTTCTAATACATTCATTTGCTTTTTCCACCAAGCTAAGTTCATATTGATGATTAAAGAAAACGAAAAAATCCTTAATATAATATGTTGAAAGTGATGTCTCATAATTAATTGACCATTTGTTGAGCTTCACAACGCTGAAATGCACGAACTTTACGAGGCAAAAATCTACTAATCTCATCCTCGTTATATCCAACCTGTAATCTTTTTTCATCGAGAATAATCGGTCTTTTTAATAATCCTTGGTTCTCTTTGATTATTTTATATAATTCTTGAAGTGATAGAGATTCTATGTTTATATTCAGTTTTTCAAAAGCTTTCGATCTTGTAGAGATAATTTCATCTGTCCCACCTTCCGTCATGCGAAAAATTTCTTTAATCTCATCAATCGTAAGAGGTTCAGAAAAAATATTTCTTTCTATATAAGCAATTTCGTGTTCCTCAAGCCATGCTTTTGCTTTACGACAAGACGTACAACTTGTTGATGTATACAGGGTCACCATATTAACAATTACACTCCTTACATAGAGAATCTATTTTGCTCATGCAGATTCTGTACTTTGATATGTCCTCACTTTGTCGTACCAGTTATCTATTGTAACTTATGAATATATCATAAACCTAATAGATTCAAATCTCAATGTAAAATATCTCTAGTTAAAGATAAATAGTATCTATTAATTAATAGAGCTTTTTGTCATACATGAAAGGGAGTTCTGTAGTTCCCTTTTCAATTGAATATTGGTAAGAAAATCACAAAAGAATCTGCTATTGAACAAGATTGCTCGACAGCAGGTTCTATTAAAAGATAGTTTTGATTACCCTTTTTACTGTAAATTTTTCAATAAACTATCTATTGAGCCCCCATGTGTAGCAATTGGATAGAGCTCTCCGTTTAAAGCAAATGAAACTCTACCTGTTTCCTCGGAGACAACCAGAACAAGGGCATCACTGCGTTCGGTTAATCCTAAAGCAGCGCGATGTCGTGTACCAAGTTTTTTATCACCTGTAAATTTATTTGAAAGAGGAAGAACATTTGCTGCAGAAACGATCTGATTAAAACTTACCATTACAGCACCATCATGGAGTGGATTTCCTGGAAAAAAGATGGACTCTAATAAAGAATGGCTTAACTCTGCTCCAATTGCAATCCCCGGATGAATTAAAGATTCAAGAGAATCTTTGCGTTGAATGACAATTAAACCACCATGTCTTCGGTCCGACATATTTTGTAAACAGATTGATAATTCTGGATATTTATCCGTAAACGGGGACAAATAACAATTTAAATAAAAAGTAGCAGCTTTCATTTCAATGTATGCAAATCTATTTTTTATTTTTTCAAAATCCCCAAGTAGACAATCGTTTTCCTGATCTATTGTTTCTAAGCTATTCTGAAGCGTCGTGATCACTTGACGTATATCTTCTTTTAACGTTTGCTTCATCGGTGAAAAGTCGCAATTTGCATGATTCATGGAGCGAGCCTCCCTCATTCTAATCCTCTTTCTTTTCTTTGATTGATTATTGGAGCATTCATTTTCAGTTTGTCTACATAAGCATGATTTATTCATCAACTGAAATAGAATATTTATGCTAAAAATTTCAGTTCACTAACTCCATACTAAAAAGAGCTGTCGCAACTGCAACACCTCAAAATATATCTTCCCTTTAATTGTTCCCTATTCTGCTTTTAGATCGAATATATAGTCTAATTAAGAAGTATTATGCTAACAAAAACACTGATTCTCAAAATAAAACAGAGATGGATGCTTGTCTTATTCCACAAGCCTTACAATTCTACCACCCTCGTTTTCCCACTCATCCAGGCATATAACATCGTTTAAATCAACAAATTTCTCGCTGTTTTCTGATATCAATAACTCTTTCTTTTCCATACTATCCCCCCAGTTGTATAGAATAGTGTTTTCAAACTTTTATTAATGTGCCTGCTCTATTTTATGCATAACGTATCTATGCGACTCAATAAACCGCCTTCATGTCTTCCCTTCATAAAAGTTTTCACGATTTGAAAATAAAGTAAATTACACCAAAAGTTAAAAGCTTCATTTCCTCATGAATGTTTCACCTTCTTTTGATAAATAGTAAATAGGATGATACCTTCAAGGAGGAAAGAAAATGAACAAACAACGGGCACAAGAAATTGCCAGTTCACCTGTTATGGCGAATGTTACCTATAATGGGGCAGCCATTTATATTCAACATGTTAATGATGAAAATGACACAGCAAGAATTTATCCTCTTGATGAACCAGAGAATGAACAAGAGGTTTTATTAACTAACTTAATCGAACATTAATACGATGAAACAAGACTCCAATTGAAACAGTTGGAGTCTTGTTTCCTTATCTATCCTGTATCGGAGTAAATTTTATAAATATTCTCTTTACTTCACCTCACTCTAAATGGATAATTGTTATAAAACATTACATAAAAAGGTGATAAATTATGACGAAGTTACTCATTATCAAATGTGGTGAAACGTTCCCAAGTATTAAAGAGCAATTCGGGGATTTTGAAGATATGATTATAAAAGGTACAAGTATTTCACATGACAACGTAGTAATCGCTCCTGTATATAAAGATGCGACCTCCTTACCTTCTCTAAATAAAATTGGAGTAATCATTATAACCGGTTCACATGCAATGGTCACCGATCACGAAGAATGGAGTGTTCAATTGATACGCTGGTTACAAGATATTAAGCAGGATAACATCCCCACACTAGGCATTTGTTATGGTCATCAATTACTGGCGGAGGCATTTGGCGGTCAAGTAAGTCATCATCCAAAAGGAATTGAAATCGGTACAACAAGTATCCAGCTAACAGATGCAGGCAAAGAACACCCTCTATTTAGTATCCTTCCTCATACATTTTTTGGTCATGTCACTCACTATCAATCTGTTATTAATCTGCCGAAACAAGCAACGATTCTCGCACAGAATGACTTTGAACAACATCAAGCTTTTATGATTGATCAGCATATTTTCGGTGTGCAATTTCATCCAGAATTTACAGCTCCTATTATTCATGCTTATATTGATGAACAAGCAGAGCGATTACAGGCGGATGGTTTTTCTATAACCGCTTTGCATGAAACCGTAATTGAACAAGATTATGGCCAAGTTTTGTTAGAAACGTTTGTTAGAAATGCCGGACTACCTATAACAGACACTTCTGTCGGCTATACATTATTTCAAGCAGCAACCAAAAATAAGAAATAGTTTTCTAGACCCTAAAAAAGCCAATCAAGCATTGAATCTTGATTGGCTCTTTTTATAAAACTTACATCACAAATCCGCCATCTACAAATAGTGTTTGCCCTGTCATAAATTCACTCCAATCGGATGATAAAAATAAAACAGGACCTGCGATATCTTCCGGCTTTGCAATTCTTCGAAGCGGCGTTTGCGAAATGATTAGTTCTTTCAAACTCTCTTTTGTTTTTTTGCTCGCATCGGTTGGATAAACAAGGCCCGGTGCTACACAATTAACTCTTATACCAAAAGGTCCAAGCTCCACAGCTAAATTACGGGTATATCCCATTAATGCAGTTTTAGCCGTGTTATATTCATGATAAGGAACCAACGGTCTTTCTACTAAATTACTAATGATATTCACAATGCTTCCGCTGCTTTGTTTTTTCATAATTGGCAGCACTGCTTGACATATATAATGCGTTGACCTTACTGCTCCATCAATTTGTCCTTGATAATCCTCCCATGTGAGCTGCCAAGCCATTTTTCGTTGTTCAGGATCAAAGACATAAGGTTTAAATGCATTATTCACCACTACATCCAGTCGTCCCGCTTCAAGCACAATTTGCTCAATCATCGAATGAACAGCCTCTTCGGACGTAACATCTGCTTGAATCGCCCAAGCATCTCCTCCAACTTCGATACAAGCTGACACAATTTTTTCAGCTGCTTCAACATTTTTCAAATAATTGACGATAACGAACGCCCCTTCTTTTGCAAATTCAAGGGCAATCGCTGCTCCAATTCCTCGGCTGGAGCCTGTAACAAGAACGACTTTTCCGCTAAATTTCCCCATGTGTTCGTTCTCCTTTATTGTTTTGGAAGTAATGTATCAACTACTACCTCATCCATATTGAGCTTTTCTTTAATCAACCCTAATTTTTGATACGTATCCGCACCATCCTGCAAGATATTCGCATCAAGTGCCCCTAAACCATGTTGCTCTGTTTCAGGAGATACGCTAGAAGCATTACGAAGCTTAATAATTTCTAAGTTTTGTTGCTCATCTTTCCCATCGATTGCATAGGTTTTAGCCAAAGCAGCCGCTTCTTCCGGACTCTCAATCATCCATTGTGCACTATTACGATAAGCTTCCAAGAAATCCTTCAATTCTTGCTGCTTTTCTTGATATGTTTTTTCTGTTACAACAAATACATCACTCGGTACATTTAAGTAGTCTTTCACATTCATCACATTGACTTCCTCTAAACCTTTTGCTTGTCCCACAACTAGTCCCGTATCCGTCGCAGCTGTTGCATCTACTTGCCCTTGCATTAATGGGGCAAAGTTTAAAAGGCCTGTCTCAACAATTTTTACATCATTTTCCGAAAGGCCGACCTGATGTAATAACACTAATAAGTTTTGACGTGTTCCACTTGATAGACTATAGACGCCAATTGTTTTTCCTTTTAAATCTTCGGGTTTATTAATATTGGCTTCCTTTAGTGATACGATGTTAAATACATTTTGCGGATAAATATTGTAAATAACTTTTAGCTTTTCACCTTTATCTAATGCGAAAAATAGTGAACCTGGATCAGTAAAAGCGATATCTGCTTTCCCGGATAAAATATTTTTAATCGCATCGCCACCGCCTGCACCAGGAATAATCGTTACATCCAATCCTTTATCTTTGAAGAAATGCTTCTTCTCATCGACTAATAAATTCGTTTGTTCTGTAAGTGGCTTACTCCAGTTCGCTACTCGAATCGTTTGAACGTCTGTTGAACTAGATTTCGCCGTTTCTTTATTTTCACCCTTTGCTCCACACGCTGACATCAATACGGTCATACATAATAAAATCGTGACTAACCATCTTTTTTTCATTGTTTATTCCCCCTCATATATTTCTTTAATACAGTAACTTCTAATACATAAATTAATTGATATAAAACCATGCCCATTACAGTTAATAGAATTAACACAGCAAACATTAACGGCGTGTCCATCATCCCTTGCGACGCGACGATGAGCGCCCCTAATCCATCGCTTCCCCCAATAAACTCGCCAACAACGGCTCCTACTACGGCTAATACAACCGCTACTCGAAGTCCGGCTAGAATCCCTGGCAGACCATTAGGAATTTTCAAATGAATTAATGTTTGCCAGCGTGTGACTCGAAGCATATGAAATAACTCTTGTTTTTGTTTATCCGTAGATTGAATGGCCGTAATCGTATTCTCCAATAATGGAAAAAAGCAAATTAGGGCGGTGATTATAATTTTCGATGTCATACCAAAACCAAACCATAGAATAAATAAAGGGGCCAAAGCAAGCTTAGGAACAGCTTGGCTCGCAATGATATAAGGAGAAAGAAGCTTTCTTAAAAATTCAATCTCCCCCATAATCACACCAACGATAAATCCCCCGACACAGCCAATTACCAAGCCTAACAACACTTCTGATAGCGTTCGTAAAATATGTGGAATAAAGTATCCACTTTGCAGACCATCTACTAAAGTCGCAACAATAACCGTAGGGGCTGGCAAAACAAGCTCTGACATAAAGCTTGCACTATATTCCCAAATGATGAGGAAGATAATAAATAATAGAATCGAGTATAACGGGAGACTTTTCATCACCTATTTCCTCCCAATACATGTCGTAACGTCAAACACAACTCATTAAAATACGGTGCATATTTCATTTCTACATGTCTCTCTTTTTCTAATTTCACAGCCGTATCAAAAATGAGTTGGCCTTGATCCATGACCGCAATCCGATCTGACAAATACACGGCTTCTGCGATATCATGCGTAATAAAAAGAACCGTTGTATGACGGGTCTTACAAATTTTCAGCAAATCATCTTGTAGTTCTTCTCTTGTAATAGCATCTAGAGCGGCAAATGGTTCATCTAGAAACAGCATCGTTGGTTTTTGAATCAATGCTCTCGCAATAGCGACGCGACTTTGTTGCCCTCCAGATAGTTGGGTAGGATAACGATCTAAATAAGTCGTTAAACCAACCATCTCTAATACTTCTAATCCATACTGTCGATCTTGTTTCGTAATTTTTCTTTTCAACGAAATTGGAAGCAGCACATTTTCTAATACCGTTTTCCATTCTAATAAGGTAGGAGATTGGAACACAAAACCACATTCATCTAACGGCCCTGTTACTTCTTTTCCTTTCAAACGAATCATTCCCGAATGAGATGGAAGCAAGCCCGCTGCAAGCTTTAATAACGTTGTCTTTCCACAGCCGCTTTTCCCTAGAAAGCAATGAAACTCCCCTTCTTCAATAGACCAGTTTACTCCATGCAGCACAGTTGTCTTCTCTTGATAACTATAAGTCAAATCCTCAATTTTTAAAAAACTCATCTGCTAACCTCCTAATCTGCATAAGGAGCCAACTCTTCACTTAATTGTTGAGCTGAAGCTTCGATATCAACCATATTAATTAAATCAAGCACATTAAAGCGACCGTCATGATGCCATCCAGCTTCCGGAGATGTCATATTTCCCAATGCCGTCATTCGAGTTACACCGACACTCCCTAGCAGATGAGACCATTGGAACAATTCAGATGGACTAGCAGCGATTCCAACCGTTTGCAAGTAATCCCGATGCATAAGAAGGCCTTCCGTCACCTCTTCTATATGATTAAATTCTTTCACTTTTACAACACGATTTAAACTGCTTGGTGTAAGGCTAAGATCGGAATCTTCAAAAACAACAGTCCAGTCGTTTTGGTTACTGCCTAATACTTCATTATTTGGATTCGAGAACAGGTTCATTTCTTCTTTATTTTTCCAAGCAGCCATCTCCATCGATTCGGCCATTGACAGTTTTCTTCTCGGAAACCTTCTATTAAACGCCTCTAGTTCATGACCTATATATCTAGCAAATTCTTTCGGAGAAACATTTCCTCCTTTTTGCACATAGAAAACATGCGGAGAGTAACAGCCTTGCTGGTCATAACGCATCACATCCAATGCAGCCAAATGGGCCGTCTGCAAAGCTTTAAGAGAATCAAGAGATGCTTTTGAAACAATGCCAAAACTTAGCTTGTGTCCAAATGATAAAAATCTTTTAGTAATTGGAATCCGACTTCGTAGAGCTTCCATCGCTTCATTGCCTCCGTATCCGACGACAATATCTGTTT
>Ga0180217_1000196_pt1 | contig 120122 bp, 67 predicted proteins | sample eDN3rd37CBELigOP_FD_128521 | JGI IMG/M metagenome (GOLD analysis project Ga0180217, IMG submission 128521) | Enriched Organic Plus compost microbial communities from Emeryville, California, USA - eDNA 3rd pass 37_C BE-Lig OP (version 2) (version 2) ... | reverse complement strand
GTGGCTGTGTCTGTGCCTGTGCCTGTGCCTGTGCCTGTGCCTGTGCCTGTGCCTGTGCCTGTGCCTGTGCCTGTGCCTGTGCCTGTGCCTGTGCCTGTGCCTGTGCCTGTGCCTGTACCCGCGCCTGCGCCTGCACCAGCACCTGCGTCTGCTTCCATTCCAGCAGCCCTCACATTGCCACTTGTCAAAGTCGCATGCCGAAAGCTGGGTAGGATCTTCATGACGCTGTCTTCGGGGAAGTGATGGCTAGAACACTCAGCAAACTCACGAAACCGTTTCAAGTCACCGGCAGCTGTGTAGTTCCACGCGACCAGTGCATCTTCCACGAGCTGTCGGGTCACGAGGTTTTGAGATTCAACGGCACACTCGAGCGTGGCGTGCTTCAGCGGCTGCGATGATGGCGCTCGTAAGTTATCACAGTCGGTGACGCCGACACGCGCGTCTTTGGCCTCTGACGCGGGAGAGCAGGTCGTGGAAGCAGATGCGATTGATCGATGAGGGTGACGATGCATCGTTGACCGGAGCACAATTCGACATCTAGAGATATATGCAGCGGGATGTAGATCGGTGCATTAAAGCTATATCCGTGCATATTGTCGACTCATAATGTTTGCACTGTGCGGCACTGTGCGGCACTCTCCCAATGCAATACCTGAACACACACCTGACATGGTTTTCTCGAATTGCGAACAGAAGAGATTCTGGAGACTCATCATTTCCAGTTGGTGCGGTTCAGGCTGATGAGACGGCGGCCTTTGGGCGGCCACGGCTGACTCGTCACGGAGACTCCCCGCCTGGCATTTGGCTGCGCGTAGTTGCGCGTAGCTGCGTAGTTGAGCCGAGGGAGGGGCTGGTAGAAGGAATCTCAGATGTGTATGGACATAAATTGGAGGAAGCAGGTCGTTGGACAAGATCCCTTGCAGGTCTACGTCTGCTCATCAGTTCGGCACTCCGTTAGGCCTGATAATACAATCAAGCAAGATAAACAAGGACTAACTATGTGAAATGGCAAAATTGGACTAGGGCTGTGTAGGTCGCCAGGTGTGGACATCCGCAAATGTGCGAGAAACCAGACCCTACCCGTTGTGGAGACTGAGGAACACTTTTTCTAAGCAATCGTGCATCGCTTTCGTGCCTGTGACTTTTCAAGCGTGCTGCCTGTTGCATCATTTGCGCCGCTAACACGAGAATCTGACTCAAGTGACGCGTTCGAAGGGCTGCCAGGAGAGACCAACTGCTGTAGATGTGGGTCCAGCTGCGCCTGCATGAAATCGGCTTCCGACAGGTCTTGCTGGTAGGAGACACCGAAAATGCCACGCAGAGCTGGGCGGGTGATTGACTTCGATAGGTCCCAGAGACGAATTGTACCATCGATGGACGCGGAGACCAGCTTCTTCCCGTCTGGACTGAAGCTGAGGCTTGTCACTGGTTCGGTATGCCCTTGCAGAGTAGCGATGCAATCCTTTGACTCGAGGTCGTAGAACCAGACACTGCAGTCATTCCAAGCCGCTGCGAGCAACCTCCCATCGGGACTGAAGCACACGTCAGATGTGGCCCACGGATCATCGCCTTCCCAACTGACAACACGCTCCCCGGCTTCAGTCTCCCACAAGTGGATGCCATTTGCGGCCCCGGCAGCGATCAAACGTCCGTCTGGACTCATTGCAACACCGAACACATTGGCTGCCTCTTCTAACATTGCGATACACTCGCTGGTCTCCGCATGCCAAATACGAAGTGTGTTATCCTCACCACAAGACGCTAACAGCTTGCCGTCAAGACTAAACCGCACCGAGTTCACGCTGTCTTGGTGTTGCAAGGTTGAAACACATTCCCATGACTGAGTGTTCCAAATCTGAATAGTGCTATCACGCGAGCTCGAGGCGAGCCGGTCTCCCACTGAGGTAAAACACAGGGAAGTAATTGGGCCGGCATGTCCATGGATTGTCGCGGCACACTCGCCCGACGCGACGCGCCAGATTCGTGTCTTTCCATCGCTTGAACCCGATGCGAGCCACTCGCCATTGGGACTAAAAGCCACGGCAAGCACCTCGCTTGTCAGTGACCCGCCCTGGAAAGTCGCAAGGCATTGACCGGATTCCACATTCCAGATTCGAATGCTCTTATCCGCGGAACCAGAGGCAAAATATCTCCCATCTGGACTGAAGGCGACGCTTGACACTTGACTTGTGTGGCCCTGCATTGCTGGTATGCAGGGTTGAGGCCCCACAGCCTTCAAGATCGCGGCTTTCAAGTTTGCTCCACGGAAGCTGCTTCCGCGTAACACCGCCTGAACAAGTGTGCAATTCGAAAGATCGCTGTTGTTAAAGTTGCACTCGAGGACTTGCGCAAAGTTCAGGTTCGCGTTAGGCACTCGGATTCCGCTCCAGTCACCGACTTCATGGAACTGGAATGGGAACAGACCACTCAACCCACCATAGTTAAGGACACTGATTGCGTTGCTTGCAGCAATGACACATTTCTTATCGTGCTCTTCAGAAACTCCAGTGCTCCGCGTGGCCAAGACGAGGTCGATGTAGGCCTGCTTGATGCTGAGGTTATTTGCAATGAACTGCGCGTGACGGTGCAACTGCTCAAGATTGAGAGTAAAAAGGTGGAGACCCAGGGTCTCCACGGTTGGGGAGGACATGCCTTCGAAACTCTCTAAAACTTGAATGGACGTACCCGGAGGAGCCGTCGGAGTGCTGTTACTACTACTTGTTCCTGGCCCCTGCGGCGTCGGGTGCTGTGCCGTTGGCAGATCCGCGTGCTTCTCCTCAGTCGAAGACATTGGGACGCCCTTGTTGAGATGATCTAGTGGGCCTGAGCCGTGCGGCGAGAAATTTGGGAAGGAGGAGCGGAAGCAGAGAAAGATAAGATCGCGGAATCATGCCCGTATTAATCTCCCAATCGGCCGAGTACAGCACCCTTCGCATGAGATCTCCATTTTGCTCGCGGAAAAAATGGATCTGGACAGGTCGGGAATTGGCGACATGTAGTGTGCGAGGACAGGTCATTCAGCCTAATCCATGGGGTGTTGCTAGTGCCTGCGACACGTGTCTACTCAATGCAGACAACGGCAGAGCGCTGCACCCAGCCAGTCCCGCGCAAATCGCGCTCGAAGCGCACGCGTGCAGTGGTTTCCAGAATCGTAAATCGCAAGGATTCTGGAAATCGCATCAGTGGTGAACTGAGCTGAACTGAGGTGAACTGAGGTGAACTGGACTGAACCGGACTGAGCCGAACTGAACCGAGCTGAGTGAAGGTAGCAGGCTTGCTCGTGTGACACTCGATGCCCGAGAGAGGTGCATTCCGGGCCGCCCAGCAAGCGTAAATGCAAATCTAAGTGTAGAAATGTAACTTTAACAGTCTAAATGAACTGGATTCGGTTGCTGCAGGCAGGTTGAGTGTATCACGTACCTGCACTGGTGTAGAGCAGGTTAGCCTTCACGGCGGTGCTGCGGTGCTGCGGGGGTCCGTTGCTGCGGTGCGTAACCAATCCAACCTGAACCAATCCCTCGCTCTTGATGTGTGTATCCATTCCATTCCATTCAACAGTAGTATCTCTCGTATCGATGTGGGCGCTTGGGTGTACGGGAGGACAGCCGCATGATGCCATATGCGGGAAGCGTACCAGCCTAACGGGATGCACAGGTCTGCGTCAGCCAATGCCGCATTTGCCCAGCGGATACCATGTAAACTGCACTCAACCTCGTACTTACATGCAGCCTGATGACGACGACCCTCACACACTTTTGACTGTAACTTGCAGGCACAGGGGAGGGCATGGCGAGCCTCTCGGCGAGCATATCGGAAGCGAAGACACCACTGGCACCACCTCCGCCGGCCTCGGTCCAGGCAGCAGCAGTCCGGTCCCAACGTCTGCAGCAATGTCAGATCTCCGCTGAGGCTGTATATGACCCACAGGACCACATGGACATCATCGACTCTCTAGGCCACACAATCATCTCGCAAAACCAAGACATGTTGTTCGAGTTTGCTCAGCAACTCGCTCAAGAGGTTGCAGCCTGGGGGTCGACGTTAACTTCTGAGGGAGCGGAGAAGAAGCAAGGGCCTTCGAAGATCCAAAGATACATCGAGCTTGTGCTAAGCACCCGGCGCAAGATCATAGACGAAGACCTTGACTTGGATCAGCGGCTCGTGACCGCAGCCAGCAATGCCATTAGCATCCTTAATTATGCCAGTTGCTGTGAACTGATCGATTTTCAACTCAGCGATGTGAGAAACTTCAGTTACTGTCGCATCCCCTATGCCAACTTCAACTACACGGCCTTAACTGGGTGTAACTTCGAGCATGCGGACCTGAATGAGGCCTCGTTTTTCAGGGCATACCTTCGAGGAGCTAGCTTCAGGCACGCCAATCTTGGAAACGCAACAGCGTATGGAGTTGAAATCCCGGATCCCAACGTCGTGTGGCGTCCAGCCAGAGTATCGCGAGATGAGAAGTGGTTCGCAGTGGTTTCACATTTAGATAAGACCTGCTCCATTCAGATTAGAGACGCGCAAAGCCTCAATTTGATTCGAGAGCTAGAGCGAGTCCCTAGCCAGATGATGCAGCACTTCGACATTTGTCTCTCCGACGACTCAGAGTACTTGGCTGTCTCTAGTCAGAGTTTGATGGTCACCGTCTGGGAAGTCGCAACCGGCGATGCGCGTTTTAGACTCGGTCCTCACGAGCATGCTGTATACAGCGTTGCATTCCATCCGAGTGGTAAATTTGTTGCCACAGGAACCGTTCGAGGGACAGTTCACCTCTGGGACTTGGACAGTGCTGAGAACGCTGAATGTAAATGGAAGGCTGCGATGCCTTCGGGGTATATACGCGATCCTATGATCGTTAAACTCGCTTTCTCTCCAGACGGTACGTTGCTGGTAGAAGTACTAAAGTCGGGCGAGGTTCGTATTCGTAATATCGAGTCTCAGGAAATTATTTCGAGCTTCCGTTTAGGTATTCGTTTCCCCCCGGCAGACTTTTGCAGCGCTGCGTTTTCTGCTGATGGATGCATCGTGGCTATTCAATCTGGGGTTAGCATAGAGCTGCGTGACCTAAGGAATCCAGAGCGGCCAATCTTCGAGAAATTGTTCAAGGGTTCCTCTGAATTGTTCACACCAACCGGGTTAACTGATGATCAAAAAGTATCCGGAGTGGATGAAGACAGCCTACCAACTCGATTTGCACAGCTGGGCCTAAACTTCTGGCAGTTTATCCTTCTGGTTGATGAGTTCGTTGCATTCTTTGAGGACGGACGGCTTGGTGTTACCGCTAATGGAAGCATTCGCCCCTTCACAGCAGCATCGTGGCGCAGCAATTTGAACTTGCATCGCAAGCACAAGCCAAGACTGACCACTCTGGGCCATCTCGATGCGGTCCCAGTCTCGGTTTCTCCGGATGGCTCTTGCATTATAGTCATCGGAACGAATCTATTTAACAGGTCAGCTCCGTGGCCCGCAAAACCAAAGCCACTCAGCACACAGCTCTTATTGGCTGATTACCTCACAATGACCTGCTTTGGCGAGGTTACATGCCCAGATAGAATCTATCAAGCGACTTGGACTTCAGACAGCGCCAGTGTGCTACTAGTTGCAGATTTCATTATCCATGTCCTTGATACCAGTTCATGTCAGATTGTGCAGGTTATTGAGAATATCAATCGACTTGGAAATATTATAGAACGCTTAGCAGCGTTCCCTCGAGACGAGATGCGGTTCCTGCCCGATGATAAACTCCTGCGCACGGACGTCGATCTGCTTGAGGCACCATGCCCAGTCGCCTTTAAAAGTGATAGCAAACTCGTTGCCTTATTACAGGCTGATTTTAGCATCGGTATCGTGCGCCTCGGTGATACACTGAGCCCTCTGGTGAGATCCATCCCCCTCCCTGAAACGGACCCTATCGTACCAATGCTAAAAAATGATGTTATCCAGCTCTCTGATGACGATAGGTATCTCGCTGTGCTTCGGGGCTACGGAGAGATCTGCATCTTTGACCTGGCCACGGATTCCAATGAGCCCATAATACGAGATGTACCAACGGAGCAGCACGAACCATGCCGGGGCTTTCATCAGAAAATCGCATTCTCTCCCGATAGCCGCTTGGTTGCGTTTCTTCTGTCACGTCAAACGATTGCGATATGGGATTTATCAGCTCGCACGATGAAGAAGACCTTAACGGATGCTGAAGTCGGACTCGAGTCTGTATATTGGTCTGCTGAGGGCCGCCTGCTCATCACATGTCTCAGGAAGCATACCAGATTCTGGGACATTGAGACAGGATCCTGTATCGGCCGTCTAAGCCATGTTGGATGTCCTCGGGGAGTTGCATGGAGTCCTGACATGAGAGAGCTCATCACTCTTGACGCGGGGGAGTCTGTTCTCACTCGGTGGAAGCTCGAGCTTCGTCGAAGAAAGGTCCCACTCTTTCCGGAGGATGAGCGAAACTGGAGATTCCGTGCCAAGGCCCAGCAAACTAAGCTGTTTTCGATAGATTCAAACGTTATGGAAGCAGACTACGCTCATGCGGACCTCAGCCCCGCCCTCATTAGTTCTATTGAGAGAAGTTGGGAGGGAAGTTGGGCTCCGAATGTGTCTACACCTTACGATGCCCTCCTCAGGGCAAACGGAGCCAAGGTTGAAGCCACGCCAAATCCGGAGCGATTGCGTAAGCTCGCAGAGCTATTTCAAGATGATGACAAGGACGATAACGAGTTTGTCGAGTTATGAGTCCGACAAGACATCAGCTTGAACTTGTGTCGTGAAAAAATTCTGGGGCTGACTGACAAGGGAGTCGAAATGCATTTGCACTCTGCACAGACCCTGTCGTTCCGACTTAACCAACTCCTAATCGGCGCTAAGTTGTGATGCACAACGCCACAATCTCTCGCTTTGCAATTCGCTATGTATAGCTGTATCGGGTTAATCGCAGACGACTGTGCTCGTTGATCGTGTGGCGACCCGCAACTTCCCAAGATACAGTTTGATAGGCGCTGCATCGTGTTGGAATGTCTAGAAGTTAAGGTGTCAGGATCAGCATGTGCGGATGATGCAAGATGTATTCAATCATTTTATGCAGCGATATCTGAGGCAGTGTCCATCCCTGACCAGCGCCCATCTCAGGCAGAGGCCATCCCAGGTAGGATCGTGTTGAACTTGGGTGGCAACGATATAGTACAACGAGGTCGGGCTTCCGCCGATTAACCAACAGGGCGTGACAAAATGCTGCCCGTTGCGGAAAGCACTGATCCGTCAGCGTATCGAGTTTCGACTGGATGTGTGAAATACACGCGAGGAACAAGGATGTAAGCTGAATTGGAAAATGGACCTAACCACATGGACATGGTGATGTATTACGCAATTTGGCACTTCTTGGATTTCACTTTCGCCTCATCAGACGGTTTGGATTGTCGAGTCGTTCCATCCACGACTACTAACGGGGAGGGAGCCGATCTGTGGGATTCTGTCGCAGAGTGCTCCGGTCGGAGTTGGGGTCCCTGTTCTGCTTCGGTGACGCTGACTTTCAGCTCAGGTTCTTGAGCTTCTACAACCGACGTTTTGGTCTCCTGCCTCTGCTTAGGCAGGGGAAGAAAGTCAATCTGGTGGTTCAATTTCATGTCCGGAGGGATCCGGACAATGACACTTGACAATTTCTCGCGTGGAAGGTAGTTCCGGATTCCACACAGATCCATATGCGCTTGAGAGAAATCAGCGGTTACATCGAATTGAAGCCGTCTTTGAAGCACCCCGACGATTGTTGGCATCGAAGTGTTCTCACTCCAGTCCCAAATACGCACCAAGCCATCGGCGGCGCAGGTCACCATCGTGTTGCCATCTGAACTAAACTCGATGGATCTTACCTCTCTGCCATGTTCCTTCAATTCGTGGATAAGCTGTCCGGTCGCAACAGACCACAACCTCACGACTGAGGAGCCTGTCTCGACACTGACGAGGTGATTTGCGTCGGGTGTCAGTTTAACCACACGGAGAGATTGGCCTTGAAGGAGAGTCCAGGTAAGGTCAATGTAGTTGCTCTGATGATGAGTGAGATCGATGATCTCCACCAGGTCGTGCCCAATAACTGCGAGAAATCTATCTTTGGCTGCATCAAATATGAGGTGATGAAGAGGTTTGCCGTCATATATGGACCGATGATGCTCACACCGCTGATCTTTCAGATTGTACACTCGGGCTTCGAGATTAGACCCCGAGGCGATACGCTGCCCATCCGGACTATACACAATTCGGCGGATCCAGCTTGGATACACATGGCGAATAAGCTTCTCGCAGCATTGTTTCATCACATTAATAATCGCGACAGCTCCTCTGCCTACGCCTACTGCGAGGTGTTCAGAATTCGGGGCGAAACGTAGACACACGTCTCTAGCTTCACCGGCCGCAGGATGGAGTATGTGCCCGTCACTCGTGGCGGTCAGCTGTTGCCCGAGAAACATTCGGAACGCTTCGCCATGACTAAGCAGATCGAATACACGCAAGGTTAGGCCGGAGGAAATCGTTGCAAGGTATTGACCATTCGGGCTAAACGCAAGATCGCGGATATCATGTAAATCCTTCCATACGTCACGACACCTCCCAGTAGTCACGTCCCATACGCAGATTGTGTGACTTGCTGTACCTGTGGCAACGAGACGATTGTCCGCGCTCAATGCGGCACACGAGAAGTTATGAACCGAGTGAGGAGCTAAGCTCTCACGAGGCAGGCATTCAGCAGAGCTAAGTTGCCATATGTAAGTGAAGCCCGCACTTGACCCAAGGGCAATTTCATTACCGCTTGCGCTGAATGCGATGCCGTAGATTCCTGTGGGAGATGGCAGACTCACGAGGAAGATCGTCTGCTTTGATTCTAAATCCCAGAAATAAACAGTATCATCGGCTGCAATTGCAAGTAGCTGACCATCTGGATGAAATGCGGCATGCGAAACACGTAGCAATGTGATGGTAGCCTGCTCAGATTCCTTCTGTTCCAGATCCCATATCCGAACGGTATTATCCGCGGAGGCAGAGGCGAGAATGGTGTGATGACCAGGATGGCACTGAGTCACTAGGACGGTATTCCTGTGGCCCGTTAGTACCCGTCGCAACGTGTACGTTCTGACATCATATACACTGATCCGGCCGTCGTAGTTGCCTATCACAAGCAAGTCCCCGCCGGGACTATAGCTCACGCACTTGATACGTCCATCGTGTTGTGAATCCAGCGGCTGCAGCCACTCTCGATTGCTCAGTCGGAAGAGATGCAGGCTCGCGTCGCCTGAAGCTACGGCGATGTGATTGCCATCAGGGGCACATGCAAAACATTCAATTTTCCGGCTAGGACATATGGACGCGAAATCAAGTCCGCCCGTCCGTGCGTCCCAAATACTCAAGTCCCCTTGTTCGGTTGCACCTACGATGAAAGTGCTGTCGGCGCTCCATGCGAGATAGTGTAGTGCATTCTCTTGCTCCATTTTGAGCAGCCCTTCTCGTGTCCTCGGATTCCAAACATAGACACGACCACCGCTGGTTGCACACGCCAGTAACGAACCATCAGGACTAAAGCAAACTGCTGTTGTGATGGAGTCCAACATAGGCCGTAATGGAGGGATTTCTAGGGTGGAAACACCGTTCAGGTAGGCGCCGCGCATACTCGTTTCGTATAAAAGCGCTCTAAACATGGTCGCGTTTGACAAGTTTGCGTGATCAAAGTTACATTTCGTCAATTGTGCAAGGTTCAGATTACAACTCGGCACACGAATGCCACTCCAGTCCTGTACCTTTCGGAACGAGAACGCTCGGATCAGGCCATGCACTGTTCCGTAGTTCAGAATACTGATGGCATTGCTTGCAGCAGTCACCAGGAGCTGGTCCTCACGGGGGTCAGCCCTAGGTTGCCGAGACGCATGAACCACTGCAACATAAGCTTGGAGCAGATCAGGCTGATCGCGAATAGCTATGGCATGCATATGAAGCAAGTCGCGGTCCTGTGTAAACAGCATCAGTCCGAGCGACTTAACGAGATTGGTGAGAGACTCGACTGGATAAACGTCCACAAATGTCGTCTTCATCTCGATTGCAGGCGATGTGCTGAGATACGAGTGGGCCTCATCACTCGCAAGCATGGATAAGGTGTTCCGACAGGTCAAGAAGTAATCTCTCAACAGCCTATGATGGAAAGACCATACATTTTCACCGATCTTCTGCAACGGGATAGCTTGCAAAACGAACCATTGCTCGATTTGCTGTGGAGATGATAACTTCGTTTCATCAGACTGGGGGTCGGCGCAGGTGACCACTTCCATGGGAAGGACTTGATCGAGATGCACGCAATATGAGTTGGGACTGCGACACATCGCAACCGCAATCTCCTCACACATTAAGTGGCACATTTGTCCAAAGTTCGGTGCGATATTCTTAGGCCAACTTATATGGCACATCAATCGTTTCTGCGATTCATCAAAGAAACTTGTGCAGTATCGCCTCACTATACGAAGTATGTTCAAGTGAGGATACATCATCCTCGCGACAATATCAGCGCTGCGTACGTTCGCCTGAGGCCGAGATGTGCTTGAAGTAGACCCTTCAGAGACTGAAGCTGCCTTCATCAATGCTTCTGCAACATCTGGGAAGTCAATCAAGATATCCGACAACTGATCCAGGATTAATCGAAGGAAGAGAGGGTATCGTGCTGCCTTCATGCGTTGGCATAACACCGTTAATGCCGCATGAATTTCCCCAGCTGATGCAGTATTTGTTATTGAGGGTTTTTCGTTCACCATCTTTTCGATAAACAACTTAATCTGCGAATCGTTGAGTGGCTTGAGGTATCTTCTAATTGACCATCGACGGGACGCCAAGTTCGATGCGAAAGGCTTGAGTAGTGAACTAACATTGCCATGTAGTACGTCATTGAAGTAGGGTTCGCCACAAGTAATCACAAACTTCCCACCTAATTGGCGAGTGAAGCCGATCGATGGGGATTGATGTGGGCTGGCTATCTCATCAAACCCATCGAGGAGCCAAATCGGCTGGAGCGTCGTAGAGGACATGACCTCCATAAGATCATCCGTTGTCAGTTGACCGACCAGTGCAGTATTGTGTCTGTCATCTTTCCCCGAGTCCATCTGAATGAGTTTCAGGTCCAGAACGAGAGGAATGTACTGGTTTGCGGGTTGCTCGCTGTCGCTCAGTTTCAACCGCTTCCAGAGTAACAATTCAAGCCGATGTATCAAGGTCGTCTTGCCTGCTCCCGTCGGAGCGACGATCACAATACATGAGGGTCCGAGACTGCCGTTTACCTCATCGAAGAAGGCAGCCTTGATGAGTTCTTCAACGAAGCATTCCTTATTCGTAAGATGACCTCGGGTGTAGAAACTGTTCGCCTTTGCCTCAACACTTTGCGCAGATGAATGTACACCCTCCGCTGTAGGGGTTTCTGACGCATGCTCGGCCGCTCGATTTGAGTGGCCATTCGCTTGTGGTCGACGCTGAGGCACTTGGACCGAGAGTGGATCAGTCTCCAGTCGCGATCGACTGCACTTGAGCGGTACGTAGAATGGAGGCATGACTTTCGTAAGATGGGCGAGGCGCACCTCTTTTAACTGCTCGATTCTCGCCTTCAGCGATTCCCACGCTGACGACGATGACGGTTCAGGGCCGAGAATATCTTCAGGACTTGAAGTCGACATCGTGATTCACTCACCCTTGCTTCCTCCTCGCTCACAAATGCACGCGCAAGCGTGGTTGCCCTAATTTGACGTAATAAGCTGTAAGGGAAGCGCGCCTAGTGCTAGAGTATGCGCAGAACACGTTGGAGTTAACATTCAGCGAAGCCAGAGAACGAGTGGCAACATATCCGACGAAACAAACGTGACAGCTTGAGGACCCAAACATGACATTTCAAGGTAGACAGATATAAATACCCATAATCTGCGGTTTGCAGTCGTATGCCCTGGTTAGATCGCGCGATTCAAGTTCAACGAAAGTCTGGACACAAGCCCTCTTCGAATCAGACTTCAAGCGAAATCATCCACGCTATCTGTCCTGGCGGGTAGTACAGCCAAGGACTAGCCTGCACACAGTAATGGTCATACTCGGTGATTAAGCAGGATGGTGGATTACAATACTCTATTGGACATCACATTCACAGCTACGTTCTGTGTGAATGCAGGCTGCGAATAATGAATCAATAAACAAACTTTGACAGCAATGTAAGGGTGATGCTGACCGTTGCAGTGCTAAGGGCCAGCAGATCGTGCTAGAACTACTCATACCTGAGACGGATCTGCAGGTCCTTAAGTTTCTCTCGATCGATTAACTGGCCATCTTCATTCACGAGGTATTTGATCCGTATGCTCATCAGCACTTCATATAGGCTGGAGAAATTCGCATTCCCATCAGGGGTGCACAGCATCGGCTCACCGTTTGGTGCTTTCACTACATATTGGTAGTGTTTCACATCGCTAGCAACGCGCCGCGTTATCGCTACGCCACCAGACGACGCCATGCGAAGAACCGCAACCGAGGTGTCATTTTTCACAGTTCGGTCTAATAACGCGATCGAATCTTTGCGTGTGGCAACATGGAGAAGCTTTTCATTCCAATATTCAGCAAAAACTGACAACGTTATCACCGCATCCCATAGATTCGGAGCCGTCGAACACTTGAAGTGGTCTTTCGTTACTCCATTCAATGCCATATCCTTGACCTTCAGCAGTTGCTCGAAATGTTGGCGGGTGAACTGGCGGCGCATCCCTGGGTCTAACGAAAACCAGTCCTCCAATCGATCCATAAGCTCATGCGCGCTCATCAAATCTACGTTACCGAATATTGTATCAGCCACCTCTGTCGGGTCTGGTACGCTTCGGGTAGATAGCGCCTGGGCCAACAATGTTGGCTTCTGAACCACGGCCTCTTTCTGAATACCGATTCCAAGACGCTCTGCGAGTTTGCTTGCCATACTAGATAGTTCTATCTCATTCGGTAGATCCATGAAGCTGCTACTGAAGGGACTAGTGTTCGTACTCTGGACCGACCCAAGCGTTGTTGCTGACTGCATCTGTTTCGCACTCGTTGTCGATCTTGCGATAGTCTCTCGGGGGCTCGCTTCCACTTCCGGATTAATTCGCAGAAGCTCAACAAGTGGAATGAGCGCATTCTTCAGAGCATCTAGGGTTGGTCCCCGAGTTCCCAAGGTTAGAACCGAATTGGATGTCCAACCTTCCAGCTTCATCGCTAGTACGGTGGAAACTAGATTCCTAAATAATTGATGGTTCACGCTGCTGGTAGCATCACTGGTCTTCTGAATTATGTGCGATAGGGCTCCCTCACCTTGTGACCGATAGGAACTGTTCGAATCAGTGGATACGATGTGGCCTGGCTGCATCTCCGTGGATCTAACAACAGCAAGCAGCTGGGACAATGGCCTCAGCTTGTCGCGAAGGCGCGCACGGCCCTCATCGCCTGCATTACGCAGTACTTTCTCATTCATTCCCGCGAGCTCGTGGGCCATCTGTGCGACCTGTCGAACAAGTGGCCAGCTGACCCGGACTAACAGGAGATAGACAGGGACTTGGAGCGATTGGGATTGGGGTGTTTCGGAAAATGCTCGGATTTGGGCGGTAATGGGCGGCTGCGGGGTAATAAGCGAACCCGCAGATGCATCAGTGCAAAATCGCATGAGCGCATCCCCCAATCGTCGCAATGCCGGGTTCGTGAAGTCGGTGTCTTCCAATGTAGAAGCTGGGACTTGTGACTTCTGTTCCTCCGGAGAGGTATTATGGTGCTGGACAATCGTAAGCGAATCTGAAATTCTCTGCGTGATGTTTTTGACGATAGCGTTAATCCCTTGCTCAATGAACTGATAAGAATCACTGATGATGCGCTCTGCACTTTGTCGATCTTGTAACGATTGGTTCACTTGCTTGGTGAGGTGTCCAAGGTCATAGGCAGATGCCGTGCATAAGCGGGCACATGTGATGACCGCTCGAGGATTACCCTTCACAAGATTCATGAGATGCCGCATTTCATCCGAGGTTTCTGACCGAAGGATTGTCTCTTTGGCCTGTTGTTGACTCTGGGACAGGGAGTAGTAAAACAATTTCTTGACTTGATGCTCGGTCAGCGGCTCTAAATCAACTACGCTCCATGTTAGTCCATTGGTCGGGCCAACTGGTAGCGTTGACAACTGTGAAACTGCAGTGGGCTCAAAATGCAATGGACCAAAGCCATGGCAAAGTCCTGAGCATGCGTGTAAGATGCGCTTCTGGGTCCGATCCAAGAGCTGCGCCGCAGTCATTGCAGCGACACTTGTGGGAGTCGGAGCCGTAGGCTCGTACCCATGCCCTGAAGGAGGTGCATTTGGGGATTCGAGGGACGACGATTCTGCATCGTCGTCGCCCTCTTCCACCAGAGTTGCAGCCGCACCGATACTCAAATCAGTAGAAAGTGGCACCGAAGACTGAGTTTTGTTCATGACGACAAGAGATTTACGCAACTCATCAACATGGGGTTCCGTGTTGAACAAGCACGAATCGAGAGATTGAGTATGTTGGACTCGATACTCCTCAACAGCTTCTGGAAGCGCCCCCGAGATGATCATAGCAGACGTAGATGCGGAGGCTGAGATTGTAGCCAAAGGAGTTGGTGGTGTAGCTGATCCCGCCGTAGTATCGGATGAGGATACACCACTGACCGTGCGTAGTGAAGGTAATGGGCTTCGACGGAGTGTTGATCCAACGCATGTGGGTCCCTTGAAAAAGTAGCACAGGACTGATTCCATCGTTGTGATGGAAGCAAGAACTTCGTCCTGGCCTCGATGCGGTCTACGCTCTCCGTTCCTACCGTTCATAGCCTCACCTGCACTGATTACCTCATCCGCGAGGGTGGCTAAGAACAAGTGCTTCGCATGACAGATCCTACCATAGTGGAAGCGTACCTGCATCGAGCGTAGGGAGAGAGACGTTAGGATACAGCGGCCGGTCTTATTTTCGCTGGTCATCCTGACTATCTCTCGAATCGCATCACTGATACCCTTGGCTGAATAGAAATAGGTGCATAAGGCCAGATTCCGCATCAGGTGAGCGCCGATTCGATCCAACAGGATTCCGCTTTCCCAGTCGCGAATCGTCTTTGCGACCGAGGGGGGCTCGGATAGATTCGAATTTGATGATTGGTTCGCTTGCTCGTTCTTAATATCTTCCCAAGCTTGAATCAAGACCCTTCGAACGTCTCTTCCTCGTGGTCTTACGAGGGGTGCTGGGAGCTCATTATCAACGATGTCAAGGGCATGCTGGAACATGGTGCAGCCAGCGTCGGAGTTGTCCATCAATAACAAGTGCAACAGCTGCTGTTGCGCTCGAAGATGGATTGCAGTGAGTCGATTGGCCTCGGTCTTGTGCTGAATCGCGAGCAATGCAGGACGATTTGAGAGATATAGGCACGCGCAGTCCCATAAAGAATCAAAGTTGAGATGAATCTGGGGTGGAGCGGTCTCATTATTACGCATCTTTAGGACCGCATGGTTGTGCAGCGAAACACAGTTGAGAACACGCATTTCCATCAAGAGGTGCCATGCGAGCAATGTCCGTGTAATGTGACTTAGGGCTTCACTCAAGTGTGCTGTTGAGGGAAACGTGATACTGGCACCGGCTAATGAGGCTTGGCGGTTTTCGATTGTTTCAGCGAAGAGATTGACAACCTTCCGTTTCGCCCATTGTAGTAGCCCATCATAAGTTAGATGTGACTCAGTTGACTTAGAGGACAGTGACATACCACCGAGAGTAGAGGCAGCCTGCTCGGGGTTGGTCTGTTCTGGCGAACCCGATGGGTACTGCGGCGAGAGATACCCAGGATTGCTACCAAATGCTTCCGCAGGGTCCTCTTCTTTGCCTGGGTGCGAGAGTAGATTGCGGCCTAATCCCTCCATGCCTACCAAATCATGGCGAGCTGACCGTGCGAAGGGCTGTGCAATCCCATGCTTAAGCAACAACTCATGCGCTGTCGCCATGACCTGTGCAATAGTGAGCATCTGCTTGAGGTGGCGGTGCATCAGGGGATGAGCATTTGAACTCTCTAGTCGCTCAGTGGCAGATAAGCTGTCATTGATACTTTCGATTTGCTTTTGGAGCACCTCTCTTAGAGCCTCACTGAGGATTGTTCCAAGATCAGAGTAGGTCTGCTCTAAATCGATTGCGACGACACCACCACGTGGGAAGTTAACCCAAGCAGGAGATGTCGATTCATGCTTGGATGTTAGGAATGGTGTCGGCGATGGTCCAAGTGGATTTGCATCTGATAATTGGTCAGGAGACACGAACGATTCCGTCGAGAGTGCACTTGATAGGATTCGAAAGTCCACTTTGGCCTTCTCGGGAAGCTCCGCCAAACAAGAGTTAAGCTCTTGATTCAGATCTACTGACGCTTTAGGTCCTGTGATGCTTGCGGACAGACCTGGCGAGGTAATGCTTGTAAGGGTAAGTAGTGGAACCCTTGTGTAATGGCAACGCATGTGAGCACGTTCGCAGATGTATCGTCCAACGGAGTTTAAGCACGTGGTTTTGCCGAGACCGGGAGTGCCTGTCAACACAATCGGCTGGAACTGGGTATTTGAGTTCTGCAACGCAGCGATGATCTTATGCATACTGATATGATGTGGCTGCCAAATGGCAGGCAGCGCAAATGGCAACCAAGGCTTGAAAGGCGTTGTCCACTTGGCCGATGGGGTAGGACTAACAGCAGGAGACGAGTTCCGTAGGAAGGGCGAGGTCACAAATGACGAGGAAGGTCTTGCGAAGAGCCTCAAATTCTCATTTCCATAAAGGAAGTAGTTCTGTTCCTCCTCTCGAGTCTTTTCACACGCACGCAGGGCATCTCTTGCTGCATCGTATGCAGCCCGTACCGTTGCCCCGTTTACGAGCATTGTGTAAAAGTGCTTGGCAAACAGCATCGCCGCTGTGTCTGAGATTTTCTCCATACGATTTACGGCGATGATAGCCAGTTTGGTCAACGACATGGGTCCTACGCGCGCGATCAGTCTCTCCGCGAAGGAGGCGCTTCTACACGCATTAAGCACTAGTAACTTGGGTTCTGGTCCATCCAGATCCTGCATCTCACCCGCCGGAAACAATAGAGCGCCTCCGCTCGAGTCTTCGAATAACAAACCATCTGCAGTACCATGACCAGAAAAATGGATTACGACAGCATCATGCCTCATAACATGGTGAAGAAAGCGTTCTCTTGTACAGAAGTCAGACTCGAAGAGAATTGTATCCAAATCTTGTGCCTCTCGATCAACCTGCGGTTGCGTGGGTTGGGACTGTCGTTGCTGTTGCTGCTCATCGGCCATTCGCTCTTGCTTTGAATCGACTACAACCTCCAGATTGAGCGAACTGCTGGAGTTGCTGGTAGCCAATGGGGGTTGCGATGTTGTCGCCGCTTGTGGTACAGAGCCTGATGCCGACCCTCCAATTACAGCAGACCAGCTTGGACTTAGACCCTGTGCCAATGCGTTCATGATCTCGCGTTGTTCATTGTCAGAATCGAGCAAAGGCAGTCGGTTTCGACTCTGCTGTGCTTGTTTGGACTCCTCCGATACAAGAGGTGAAGCCTGTAGGAACACGACTCGCTTGGGGCCCATTCCTCCTCGCTCTTCGTTGCCTGTCGTCGTACCGGTAGCTGCTGGGGTCTTGAAGATACCGCTTAGCATGTGGAAGCCCGCGGACGAGCCCGCAGGCGGTGATGGCAGCGGCGTAAAGCCATGCTGGTTCTGTTGCGGCTGTGACCGACCCCCCGGCTTGGGTATCAGCCTGGGCTGAGAAGACATGACTGATCACACACTCTGGCCAGGTGGGCGAGTACGAGTTGCTTCTGAGGCCCGAGACTGAACTACGCTGCGCGGTCGAAGTTGCGGGTTCCTGGCTCCGTGGCCGGGCTCAGGTTGAGCAACTTGTAGCAATGGCTGTTCCGTGGAATCTGTTTCTCTCGAGTTCACACGTCGCTTGACTGGCCTGCGTGGCTTATTTTCGTTAATGGAGGACTAAATTCAGAGCAGGATGCGGGTGTGCGTGGGATACAGGTGAATAGGGGTCACGGAGGACACCCGTTATCGCACACTGGACGGGGAACTTGGGGTGGAGCCTGGGAATCGGGTAGGAGAAAGCGTCGAGGCAGGGTGGTTTGGAGGATCAGCAGAGCACTATGAAGTAATGAGCGTAATTAATAAGCTTAAATATACACTCTTCACTAGTCACACATGGTTATTACCCAGCATAACCTCTCCACACTCGCTTTTCCATACTTCAATCACTCTTGATTCCAAGGTCAGAAATGCCCCATCGTGTACTCGATTCTAGTGGGACGCTGCGGGTTGATCGGGCCGTCTAGTGAATATCCCCGCGTGAGAAGCTTAGAAGGACCCAGTCAATACATTTGTGGCGCCCGAGTGCTCCCTCATCGTCTCAATTTTGAACTCACTATACTCTGTGAGAACTCGAAATGGAAGATATCCCGCGCGGCGTCGACCCCGCGCGGAGGGAGATGCTGCGTGAGGCGCTGTTTCAGGAGCATCTCGAGGAGGCTGCCCAAATGGACCCCTTCAAGGCACTACAATTTGAACACCTCCTTCTAAAACGCGTCTTCGAGGCCATGAGCAAGCACCATGCTCAGCTCTTACACGAATGCACGCGATTACAGCGGGAGAACGGCGTGCTGAGTCACGAGGTCGGTGCCGCACGAGAGACCATTGAGCGGCTGCGCCGCACTCTACCCTATACCCAGTCCCCAGCGCCTTCGCCTTCGCGTGCAAAGCCAGGCAACAGTGAGCGGGAAAGTTCAAACGGTTACTTGAGTGCCTTCCACGAAGACAGGAGGGAAGTCGCCACGTCGCCTGCAGACGAGGTAGCCGCAACCAACGAACTGTCTCGGATAGACAACAAGTGTGGCACAGCGGTTGAGCGAGAGGGCTTCTCCGAGGTTCAGCACCAGTATGGAGACAAGGACCAGGACGAAGACAGAAGCCTCATGCAGGACGAGTCTGCACAGCTTGTACTGCGCACCATTGATTTGAACCAATTCCTACCTAGCACCCAAGACGAGGAGCCTGAGACGGTCCCATTTGCAGGTAACAATAGTCGCAAACACCTTCAGGAGGGCAGCCCTCACCCGTCTTCGATAGAGAAGTTAACAACAACAACAACCCCTTCCCAAACAACTCTCCAAGTGACGCCGAAGGAGCTTGTCGATTATACCCAGGACATGGGGCTTGACAGCTCCTCCCCGTCTGCCGCACCATACTCAGTCATCGAAAAGCGTGGCCCGAGTGAGGATCTACTCGTCATGCAAGCCTCCCTTGCGTCGGCGTCAGCTCAGCTGAGTTCGTATAAACTCAACGAAAGGACACTCCTTCAAGAGCTAGAGGCTACAGAAGAGCATAATCGCAGGCTGTGCGCTCGTCTCCAGCTTGACACGAACTACGCACGCCGTCAGCAGCTAACACACACATCTCTCATCGAGAGCATGGAACATGACCATATCCGATTTGCTCAGAATATGCAACGTAGGGCGAACGAACTCGAATCCAGTTTGATGGCAGCACTCGACGCGTCAAATAGACGCGTTGGTGAGCTGACAGCGGAACGTGAGAGACTGCAGTATGATCTTGAGATGACTCGAGAAGAACTCGAGAAATCTAGAGCGAGTGTCCACTCAGCTCAACAGAGTATCAGTGCCTTACAAGCTGAGATTGTTTCGCTCAATGAGCGCTCACTGCGAAAACAGGTCGAGCATGAAGAGGAATTACGCCGCGCTTCGCTGGAGCTGCAAAAGGTGTCCCTCCTTAAACACGAGTCTGAAAGAGAAGTCGAAGCACTCCGAGCAGAGCTCCAGGTGGCGCAATCTCAGCTCGAGAGGCTTCGAAGGAACTCCCACACCACACTGGACACCTCGACTCAATCAATCGCTGCGTCTACGGTATCTTCCGCTGACATACCCTCTGCTGCGATACTGCAACAAGAGCTAGTGAATCTGAGAAAGAAATATCGTGATGCAGACGACGAGCGCCTATCTCTATCTTCACGAGTTCAAACCCTGACGCAGTCGCTCAAGGCCAAAACAGAAGAGCTTGTGGTCGCACACGAAGTTGAGGCTTCGCTGCGGGCCACGCTTGCCGAGACAAAAGCCAAGTTGGAATCTGAACGCATAGCTTTCGCCGCGGAGAAGCTCAGGCTTGAGCTCGATCATGCTGAGGCACTTTCACAAGCTGTTGAGAACGCCGCAGAAGCACGACTCAGATTAACTCGAGAAGTTGTACAGCTGGAGGACTCCATCATCGACGACATGACTTCCAAGCTCGAACAAAGTTCCCACTAGACTAGCTTCGTGGCTCAAGCTCCCTCGAGTTATTCCCGCGTTCTTCCCGGGGCCATGACAAGACCACTCGGTATTCGCGAGTTATGCCCGTTATTTCTTGAATGTTTCCTTTATATTTCGACATCCGTTTGTTTTATTCTCCCTTCTGTTGGTATATCTTGATTTCGTTTTTTATTTCGTTCTGCTTAAGATTACTTTCGTTCAGCTGTGTTCTTTGCCCTCCCTGCACTACGTCGAGGAATTCTCTCAATTCTTCAGTTCTGTCACAAGCCTGGAGCATCTCCGATTGTTCGTCAATCGCCTAGGTGTTCACCTTCCACGGGCAGGCATTGAACCGCGAGTGAATGAACAGTCCTTTCATTTCGACCGTTTCATTCTCTTCATGGTGATCGTCAGAGTGGCACAGAGCTGCTCAGCCATTTGTTTCTCCTCATTGCCACGGTGACCAGTGTCTGTCTAACTAACAACATCCATTGTACGTGTCTCTTCTCCAAAGGTAGAGCACAATACACGATCCCGAAACACAGAGTCGCATTTGCGCTTCGCTTCTGAAGGACACGCGTTCGGTACTTCGCTCGATTGTGTATCTGCATTGAGAAGGGGTATAGGCATTGAGAAGGGGTATAGGCAGTGTAAGGCCTGGAAGATGAGCCGTTGATTGCTTAATGTCGTAATGGCTTGCGTATTTTCGGCACATGTCGGGAGAAGCAGTGTGGAGTGGCACACATTCCAAATCGCGATTCGGAAGAAACCGAACCAGGGGTGAGGGAATGGAAGGAATTGGAGACCAAAATGACAAGATTCATTAGCTTGATTTTGGCCGTTATTGTGTGTGCTGGTACGTAGTTTTTAAATAATTCGCTAGATATACTCTGTTACATGACTTCTGTCGCCTCGTCTTTGCAACCCACTCGTGTGCACTGCCGCAAAACTCACGTTTTTCACACCACTTTCTTCACTCCTCCATTCATCACTTTTTCTCACAGCACTGATTGGTAGGTGATTTCGGCTCGGTTTGACTCGCTTCCCGGCAGTGTTCGGCTGTGGCATTTATTTGGCGTGACTTTGAGGCGCTCTCACTCACTCCTGCGCTTCGATCTTTTTCTCACACTTCCCACGTACAGCAGCCGCATATGACCCCCACATGGAAATCATTCGAACCCTGGGCTATGAGGCACGACAGGGCAACGCCGAGTCGCTTCAATCGCTCCAGGTGATGGCCGACAGCGGCAACGCCGCTGCCAAGGCTTTCCTTCTCCGCATCGGCGGCAACCACATCCTCCAGGCCCCCATGGCTGCTCCCCGCGTCGGAGAGTACCACGTTGTTGGTCGTGGTCCTACTGCTCAGTCCTACAAGGTTGAGGCAGTTCAGCCTATGGGCCATCCCTACATCCAGAACGCCATCCTCTCCCAGCATAAGCCTCTGATGCCTCACGTCGATGACGAGAAGGCTCGCCGTGTCTTTGCTGAGACCGAGGCTGAGCTCGAGACCGAGCATGCGGCCGATCCCCTGGTAATGGAAGGCATGGATATCGAGCAGCGCATCTTCGCTGCTCTCGATGCTGCCAACCAGGCAGCACTTAACCAACGTCGCGTGGCAGACACTAAGGCTCGTGCCCAGGCTGAGACTGAGTACTAAGCGCGTAGAAATGCATGCAAGCAAGGTCGACAGGCCGAAGCACTAACACGCGCCTACAGCAGAAACCGTTCATGGAACCAACTCTTTGCTCGCACCATCCCAAACCAAACCTCTGATCTTTCTTGAAATGTATAGTATCCAATTGATTGAATGTACTATATCGATCGCCTCCCATACACATTCATGTAAATTTCGCTAAGCTCTCCGAGAAGGGAGCTGATCGTAGGCTTGTTAACAAGTGCCAGGTCTCGCAGCAAGCGCTCGAAAATGAAGGTGGGGACTTTACTTCGAACAACAATTAGGTGTGTGGAGGGAAATCATTGGAAGGGGTGGCTAAACTAGGCTAAGCTAACATCAGCGTGTTGACTGGACTACTGTACAAGTGGATGAGTGACGATGGCAGTGGACGCTTGACTTGGACAAGCAGAAGGTGTTGGTGATCAACTTTGTCGTCTGACGTCGAATCACTCACCAGGGAAGCCAACGTAGGCTCACGAGGTTGTGAAGGCAATCGCCACGGAAGACTAGTGGCTTCAGGTAGGTACCTCCGTAACGACTGAACTCGTTGTGAGCCACGCCATGTGCATCGAAGGGGACAGTCACCGTCATGCCTGCCCACTGAACGGTTTGCAATGGGAAGATGAGCGACAATGGCCGAGTCTGGGTATTCACATCAGGGTCGAAAGTCTTCATCGTTCGAACAGCATATCGCGCACCATTAGGGAAGTCTTTGCTGGGAGGAAGTGTCTGGAAGCTTTCAGGGTCGTCCAGAGGCAGTTCGTGCCAAACCCAGAGGTCGACATGAGGTCCCTGGTTTCCTTCTCGATAACGGACCTGAACAAGCTTACGGCGATCTTCATAGAAAGCATGCATGATATCATCGTTAAACAGCCGTAGCAACTGTTCCACAGTGTTTTCCTTGGCTCCTGTTATGGGGTTTGTGTCTGAAAATAGCACACTAAAGTCAGTATCGTGGTCCCACACATTAATTGGGTCCTCGCGGAGGAATCCTAGGAGTGTAGCGTAGTCAAGCCAGAAGGGGATTTTGTTTTGAAACAGGCGAGCCGTGACGTCACGGGCAAGCTGGACGTTGCGGTCATAGTAGGCAGACGACACACGGCAGTAGTGTTGTCGAAAGTAGACTTCAAAGCCGATCGTGTACAGAACAGCCATGAAGGCCATAAAGTACACAAACATTTTCACCTTTTTCCGTCGAGACGGCGAGAAATTTACCTCGCCACAGGGCAAGCTGATGGATCCCTTCTATAGATGTGGCGAAGGACAACGGGAAGTGTCAGATTGGAGCCATGTCGTGGAAGTGCGTCTTTTCCAGAATCGAAGAAGGCTGTTTAGGCGGAATATTACGTACAGGAAAAGCATGCTCCCAGTACTGGGCTACGATGTAGACACCTGCGAGGAGAAAGAGAACAGGCCACCCAAGGTTGACGTCCTGCCAGTTCTATATCCATCGAAATGGCGAGTATTGGTCTGAGTGAGCCAAGAGAGAAGTGATCAAGCAGGTCATTTGGACGCGTGATAGGCAGGTCTCCGCCATAATAATGTGCATATCAATACCACCTACCTTGAATGTCATGCTGAATAAGCTTGCTGCGTGCTATACCCACTGTACCCCGCGATTTCTGACACGAGGAAACGAGATTTCGCAGGCTTTTTCAACTTTGAATTGGGATGGGATTTGCCCGTGCGAGGGGATGAGTTCCTGATTACATCTATACGTTCACATGCAAACTATAAGTGGGAACCGTCTGCACCGATTATATTTATCAGTGCGACCCAATTTACCAAGAAATCCCGGTTTTTCATGGCTCCTCAGCTCTTCGAGGACCGGTTGGCTGTATTCGTCCTCGTTTTGAGGCATATTAGACGTTGCTCGGTCTCAGACTTTATTATTCCAGAACTACAACTAAGCCTATACTTATACCACCCACACGATATGTAGAAACTTGAGGGTGCTTCTCCACTCTGAGCCCTTCGGAGGGAGATATCCAACGCGACTCTACGTCACGCACCGCATTCGAGCTAGCCACGCTGACTGAAGCACATTTGCGTGTGCTTCAAGTGCAACCTCCTTGCGGACCTTGTGGCTCGGGCGCCTGCGCTTGCCGATTGGCAGCTTTGCCTCGACTCGGGACGTCAAAGCAAACTAAGAGAGGGCGTAGAACTCTCCCTGGAACGATATTGCTTGATGGTATGTGAGATGCTTCGATGACTCTGCGTAACTTTGCTCCAGTGTGTTCACCGTATTTCCCTCCCTTCCTGTCTCACTGACTTTCGCTCATCCCAAAACTGTGTTCTTGCTTGTAGTCACTTGGAGGTCGTGCCTGGTACGAAATTCCTGATGACGACGAGGATGAGGTAAAGCATCGCAACCAGCGCCCACAGTCGGAGTCGCAATCCCAGCAGCAACAGCAGTCGCAGCACCATCCGCTGCTGGGGTTGCGGAAGCAGTCTTTGGATAGTCTCGTGCCAACGCCACAGACGTTAGGTGGAACAAGGCAGGGAATCGCTCCTGCGAACGCGAGGCTGCCAACCAACATCGCGGGTCAAAATGTCGCTGCAGGGGGCAGTGCTCATCCTCTTAGCGGAGTGCCACAAATTGCAGCAGGCTCTAGCTTTGGTCTCAGTGGATGGTCCAAAATCACAGGTGATCTTGCAAGGACGTCTTTTGCCGCCATCGAACAACAGCAACTTCAGGAGCAGAAACGGAAGGCGGAGCTAGCAGCAGCACGCGCCGCCAAGCTCGCAGCCGCAGCAGCAGAAGCGGCTGTAGCGAAGGAGGCCGAGCTACGGGCGCAGGCCTTAGCGCAGTCCCAGGCTGCTGCAGAACAGGAGCGCGCGAAAGTCACGGCTACTGAGCAGGCAGTGCTTGAGGAATCCAAGAGGCTCGCCAAAGCAGGTGATGATTATACCCAGACGCTGAGCTTACTTGAGGCAGAGCAGCAGGCAGGTGGAACGCTTGCGGAGGATTTCAATTCGTCGTCGGCGGAGCAGCTAGGGCTGTCATACAAATCCACACTGGAGGATTCGGATGAAACATCCAGGAGCGCATCTAGCCTGACACATACTGCAGGTCCGAACGCACTAGATCCGTCCAATCCATTTGACTTGACCCCATTCACGGCGTCTATACTTGACCGTCGGAGAGCGGTCGGCAATGATGATGATCGATACGGTTCATCTAGCATAACGTCGGGTGGATCAAGCTACTTGGATGTGATCTCAGGTTACACCACCAAGTTCCTCTCAGCTGCGATGCAGATGCTGCCAAGACCCCGTAGCACGACGTTATCAGACCGATGGGGGTATGTAGATCCATCAAGTACCCTGTGGGATGATGTGCGACCGCTTGCACTCCCCTTTGTAATGTTAGTTATTCATGCTGTTGTAATCTTCCTAGTACTTCGAGTTGTATTGTTTTATTACTCAGACCAGTCCATTTCGAGTAGTATCATTGGCTCGACCCAAGCTATCCGGAACGGACTAAATGCCCAAATCAATGCTACGACGCGCGATCTCGTGAACGAGCTGCGTCGCTCGGCAACTATTCCAAACGCGCTGCGATCCTCACGCCGTCTTAACATGATGCGTTTTGCATCAACCGCAGAAACGTGCCCTTACCCATTGGTTCGCTTGCTGTACGCATGTGCAGGCCATTCTGCGATCATTGTCACTGCTCTGCTAATATTCCTTTACGATATTCGCTCACGACCACGAGCGTTCCAAACAGCGTCTCTGTTCAAACGCATCAACCGAAGGTGGCTCTATACTTTCATTCTGCTCGTCCCCGTCGCGCACATTCTTCTTGCGATCTGGATGGAGTCCTGGCTCGGTGGACTTGGCCTTGGGTACCATGACGGTATGCTCCAATGCTACTTGACTGCCCCTGTCACTTTCACTACTGCGAGATCGTTAGGGGTCTTCGAGGCCATCGTGCCCGCTGCTATCCTTGCATGGTGCTTTATTAAGCTTGATCGAGATGGTACTCTACAGGACTCAGATCCTGATCCCGGTGAAATCGACTGGGAGGCATATGATCAGTTTGATGATCTCGAAACCTGCTACTCACCACATGGGACTCGGAGACGACGTGGTCGGCGACGGAGCCTGCCTGCAGATGAGGCTGCAGCCTTGCTTGGCTCGCGTAACATTTATGATAAGTTGCTGCCACCTCGTCAGAGTGTACCGCCGTTGGGATCATCGGGAAGCACTCATGTGGATGCATCCGCAGTTCCTGGCCAGATGCAAGATGGCTTGGGTACAAATGCCAGTTCGACCAGTGCTGCGACATCGGCATCCTTGCCAAGTAGTTTAGTTACGCCGACTCTGACGGTAACATCTAGCGGAGAGACATCGGGCTCACAACCGCAGCAATCACAGCAGCAAACGTCGTCAGTTGCATTGGCAGCTCCTCGACCTCGCGTCGCTACTCAGATCTCTAGCTCCCCTCCGCTCTCTAGAGCAGGTACACCTAGCGTGACGATGCCTCCGTCACGAACATCCTCTTCATCTCCAGATGGTTCAAATACGAGTCGGTGATCAGTTTCGATGGTTGTGTCTCGATTTCAGTCTTGAATGAGCACAACCAAGCTCAGTAGAGCCTCTTCGGAGCGCGGTCGATGTTGCATGTTCCAGACTAGTTATAGCTTAATTTATTACGTTTAGTTGTTCCTGGAACTGTGCTTCACTGTGGCTTCCACCTTCGCTCAGTTTAAACGGAAACTCACACACCAGCCTCCCCAAGGGTCGCGTCCCAGAATTTTCTCAGTCAACCACCACAGGTTGATAATATTTTCTCGAGTGCAAAATCTCAGCCCTGCTGTAGTGCAGGTAGGAAATAAATGATTATCTAGCATACTCACGTTGGTTTCACTCATATTATTGATCTAGATCTCATGTCGGACACCGCTGAGGCTTACGATTTGGACGGAATCACGGTGCAGGCCAAGCCTCAGCGTTTCCGCACTGCTCGAAGGGGCCGCGCTGGGTATGAACCTGGCAGCGCCGACGCAATTGCCAGCGCAATCGTTAACACTGCCTGGGATGACGAGAATAGCAAGATCGAGGCTGAGCTGCGCGAAGCAGAGGCCGCAGAGGCTGCTCAAGGAGAGAGCGAGGGTGAGGTCAAGCGTGACCCCAAGCTTTCGAGCACCATGACACGACCTACCAGCGGACCCTCTCCCAACCCTGTGATGATTCGCACGGGCAACACAATGCGCGAGAAGAAGTTTGAGTGTACGTATCCACCCGTGCTGGCATTCTAGATCGAACAGATGAATTCGAGCTTTGGGCTAGGCTCAAGATTGCTAATTGGTATGGGGCTGGTTCCAACGCCTCATCTCGTCGGTAGACTCACAGCTTTGACAACGCACCCTCCCCCGCATGATATCCATATCCAGTCCTCGACCACACCGCTGACATCCAGATTCACGCCTGGGGCGAAAACTTTGCGAAGGCACTGGAGAACACAGCATTGGGGATGTTCTCGTACATGACGGACCTGGCACGGGTTACTCCTGATCCTTCACTATCGCGCACACTTCACATTACCGCAACGGACGACGAACAGCTCCTGTTCAAGTTCCTGGATGAACTGCTCTACCTATTCCTAGGCAGCCGAATGGTCGTGTGCGACGTCAAGATCCTGTCAATTGATTCGACGGCAGCTGGCAAGTCGAACTCTTCCGTGATCGTGCACGTTGAAGGTGAGACGTTTGGCCCGCATCATGAGCGCGGTACTGAGGTTAAGGCCATCACCTATTCCAATGCCCAGATCATTTACGCACCCGAGGGTGACCTGGTAGAAATCTTTTGCATTGTCGATATCTAGAGAGTGGATAAAAAGTTTCGGACCACCTAATGTTCAAGGCGACACGTGCAAAAATGTCATAATATAAAGTCTATTGGCAGCCTAGTTATACATTTGTAACACGGTACACATCGGTAAGCAAGTTAATCAGGAGGAAGCAAAGATAAACACAAGTTGAAGCAAAAGAAATCAGGATGACAGAATTACTAGAGTACAGCATAATGGGGACACAGGAAATGAAGAGTGGAGCTCACAGTGGGGCCCTAATAAATTTAACTGAACTTAGCACCCAGTGTTAATAAGGTAAGTTTGCATAAGACCAATCGCTACGCCGAGAACACCCCCCATAAGCACCAACTTCCATTCGTCCTCTTGAAAAATCGGGTGCAGCAAACCTTCGAATTCCGCCGATTTGAGACTGGCCATCTTGGTGCGCAGGGTGTTTTCCATATCCAGTACTTCTTCTGCATATTTTTCAATTTGTACGAGGCAGTCGGGGAGATGTTCAACAAATGCACTGCAGACATCGTCTTTGACTTTAGTGTAGCGATGCTCGCCTAGGGTGAGCTTAATCAACCGCAGCGTATTTGGACCGGCAAACTGATCAACTCCCTTTTGCATGCTCTTGTAAGCCAACGCATAGAGCACATGCGAAGTGGGTCCAGTCAAAAATGAATGCAAAATGTTTCGTGCGCTACACACTTCGGCTGCGAGGGTGCGACCATACTCTGCAGCCACTCCTTGTTGACGCTTTAAAAAGAGACCCTGGAGTACGATTCTCCCACCACAGAGTGGAATGGGCTCTACAGGCTCGAAAATAATCTTGAGGGCGATGTAGTTTGTGAAGCAGCCGACGATCAACCCAGCAACTGGCAGCACCCAGTGATCATCATAGAAACAATAGATGATGGCTTGAATGACGCCGAATACGAAGCCCATCCACGCACCCGCATTTCGAATAAAACACAATTCATCATATCCGCACCGAATGAAAATTTGGTTGAGGAGATCCTTGTCCTTGGTCAGAGTATCGATGACCATATGCTCAATATCGAAGCATTCAGTGATTCTGTCACGCATTTCTGCGAAGAGCTCGCGTACAGCCTGTGGCGCGTACTCACTACCAGCTTCGTAGAGCTCCTCCTTCGCATCGAGAGGTAGTTCCTTCCATACTTGAGGCTCATGTCGCATAGCCACTTCGTCAACAATCTTGCGCATTAGGGTGCTGACCGTTGGTCGCAGCTGTTCGGCCACAGCGTCTGGGTCCAACCTCGAGAACAGCTCTCTGACGTCAAGCAGTCGCTCCGTCATAAGCTGTACTGCCATCTTAGCCATTTTAATTGCCTTGTGGGGGATAATACCTTGCCAACCCAGTCCCACATTGGTACCAGGAATCTGACACCATCCGACGAATCGAAGCGGATAGAACGTCATCCAGAGTGCAAGCCAGATGTGCACGTAGGTAAAGACAATTGAGATAATGGGTAGCGATCCTACCTCGATGGCCTTACACCGCGTGGTGTGCCACAAGTCTTCTAACACAGGCTTCTCAAGCACGGTCAACAGTAGCGCGATGAGGACGATACTGACAACGTAGATGACACAGTAGTACCACTTGGGAATGAATATCAGCGGAGGAAATGTGGGGGGTGTTGTGGGAAGACCATGGACCTCGCCATTTGCCCCTCCCATTTTCATATCGACGTAATCATTACCACCATCCTGTCCACTCCTGCTGAGACTGACAGTGGGCACAGACTGAATCGGTGAAGAAACACCCGCAATAATCCTTTGGAGACCTAGATGGAGGCAAAGGGGATACGGTACGAGACATACATGTTAGACACATCCATTTGGCGTGCTTGCCATTCTACCACCGCTAGGACTGCCAGGCTTCGCACCAACACACCTGACACGAGTTCGGAGTCGTTTCAACATACCTGCTAGATCACTGTCGTAGTCCTCTTCTACCAGTGGCCGGTGATGGGAGTGAACTAAGAGCGGCGTCGATGCCTCATTGATCGACATTCTCGGGTCTCACTGTGACTGTGGCCGTACCCGCGCGTCACTTGTTCGTGCTTCGCTTTCGGCGAGAGAGAGACTATCTGGTTTTTTCCACGAAGCGTGGGCCTTCTGGAGATATTCTCGTGTGATACTGCGTCTTTACTACGTCCTTTCCTCCAAAATTTGGTGCACACTCCTGCAAACTTACGTCTTAGTGCTGGGGCACAGTGTAACCTTTCTGTCAGATTTTCCCAATCGGACCAAAATTTAACCTGATCCGGCCAAAACTACACGCGTGACGATCCGCGCGGACATCACTGGTTCTCGCTGACGACGCGGTCCTAAGCCGCATTCCAGTGATATGTTTATTAGAAGGTGGCCATCCACGTTTTCTCGGACCGATCCTGTTTCAACACTGTGGCTCTGCGCTGGTTCCAGTCGGGCACACGGGAGTCACAATTCAAGACTTGACTGATCACTTCTCCACAGTCTCGGAAACACGACTGCGGAGGAGTGCGCGACCGAACAAACCGTACAGGGGACTGGATCCTGTTTAGATCGCCTTGAATACGAGTCCAGATGAGCGGTCACGCAGGTCCCACGGATGAAATTAAGCATTTCACTGCGGTCTTTCAGAGTGAGCTGAATCCCAGCAGGTATGATGGCTTCCTTGTGATTGACGGGGAGTCGTTTGCGGTCTCGCTTGAACTGGCGTCAGCTTCACCCGACAAAGGTGCCTCGGCGCCGATTCAGGATGCAGATCCAGCCGCACCGCGTCGGAACTGCTGGTTCGCCTGCGATCCCAAACTCCACACCCTCATTCTGCCTCATGACAGAGTGCTGCAGGCAAGACTGGCACAAGCCCGGTCAGTCGATGGTTTCCTTTCCGATTTAGTCCTCGTTGCCAAGCAGGCGCTTTATAACGCGCGACTTGGGGAGAGCCTTCCAAACCCGTCCGAGACAAGCCTGCTCGGACGCAAGAGGCTTCGAGCATCCGCTGTGGCTGATGAGCTCACGGAACTTCACAATCTCTTCACCAGGCGACGACAACAACCCTTGGTAAGGAATGATGCTGCGTATTCCTCTCAACCATCCTATCCTCCTTCGCAACACCTCAGGATTCTGCATGAAGCGGTTGGTCTGCTTCCACGAGTCCAGGTTCCAGCACTTGGAGCCTCCGCACTGGCCTCAAAGCGAAGCAAAGCTGGTAGACTGTTCCACATAGATGCAACAAATGGTACCAATTTTACAATCCGCCACGTAGATGGGGACGGCCGAAGCCATCTCGTAAACATCGACCTTCCACCCCTTTCCGAGCAGCTGCTTCGAAAACTGCCGATCTTACTGAGCAGTCCCAACTCTGCGGCGTCCTTATGTAGCCCCGTTGCGGCTGAATCCTACGACACGTCGTCTACAGCCAACGACGAAATCCCAAGGCACCCTCTTGCGGACCTGCTTGCCAAGGCTTGTGTTGCTCTGCCGGCTAATGAGTCGTCCACAAGCGCTAATTCTCTCGGTAACGCGGACTCACAACAAGGGCCAACGTGCTCCAACGACCTGCACGGTCTTCTCAAGTCCTTGGAGAGTTGGATTCTTAAGATCAGTGCTTGTTTAGCACTCCCAATGAACTCCAGCTCAAGGGTTCTCAGAGAGAGCATGCAGGTGTTCAATGAGCGACTATTAGCCGCAAGCACGCGCGAAGATTCCTCTTTAGCGGCCGTCTTGACACTTCGCGAATATGGCACCAAGTTTACGATGGCAGAGCTTTGGGGTCTTGGATCTGATTCATCGCTGGTAAGAGAGCGACAGCGAGGTATTTTCGTAACACACTCTGTATTGGGTCTAGCCCGTCTCTATTTAGGAGAGGAACCGTTGAAATGCGATTCTCATGATGATATAGACGCCTGCGGAGTAGCTTTCTATATGGCCGTACTCGTTCAAGTTCTCCAAGCCGTGCAGACTCACCTTCGGAGGTACCTCTACTTGTGGAACGAGCTGGCAGTGGTTGACGCATTCTTCAACGTTGTTGATCCAAAACTTGAGCATACCATCAATGATGACTCGGAACAAGAAGAGAATCCACTCTACGACCTAGTGATTTCCAGAATGCTTCCGATTCGACAAGTTAGATTGGCTGTTTCTCAACTGCCTGGAGCACCCGGAGTTTCGAGTAAGACCATGAAAGAAGTGGGTATTCTGCCCACATACGAGGTTCGACTCATCTTTGACCCATCGAGTTATGCGAAGCTAGAAACGTATCAACACACACTCCTTCCGAAGTTTGTGCTTATAGGCCCCAATGCTCAGCAATTGCAACTTCCATTTCAACAACTACTGCTATCAACCTGGAAGTCCAGTGAAAGCCTCTTAGTGAATTTAACGAGGCTCTTCGACGCGTTTGTATTGGATCTTCAAGGAGAGGCATAGATGCAGAGTGCAAGGCCCAAGTACGGTAAGATGAAAGAAATGTATTCAACTATAGGAACAGAATAAATGGATGGAGGGAGTAAGAGACTTTAAATAAAGAGATTGAAAGCAGAGGAGACAGACTGGAACATCCAGATATGGTGAGTATGTGGCGTGACTCAGGTCGAGTATGTGGACGCGGCCCGGCAATGCCAAATAAAGATACTATCGTTGTTGGAGCAAATCACGCGGAGGCCTTACAGCTGGCTTCGGCCATCGGGCTCGCGCGGTGGTTGTTTCTGACCGCTTACAGTCTTTGAGTCCTTACTGCTGGCCTCCTTTTGAGCCTTTAGAGCAGCCTTATTTTCCTTCTGGATGGCCTTGACTCGCTCATTGACGACTGCGCGAAGCAGAGGCCAGTCCTTCTTGCCACGTCGCACCTCGAATGTGACGAGCTTATTCTGGCTCTGGTAGTAGGCCTTCAGAGGTTCAGTTGCCTCATGATAAATTTTCAGCCTGCGCTTGATCACATCTTCCTTGTCATCGGCACGCTGTACGAGGGGCCCTCCACAACTGTCGCATACTCCGGGAACCTTAGGGGCAAGCGGTGTCATACGAATTCCGGGCAAGTCGATGTCCGCCAGGTTGTAGCCCCTTCGGCAGTTGGCACAGTTTCTTCGCATCACGGTGGTTTGGACAATGACGACCTCGTTGAGGTAGATCTCGAGTACAAAGTCGATCTGGGCGAACTGTTCAAGTGCCTTAGCCTGCGCGATGGTGCGAGGGAAGCCGTCCAGGATGTATCCATTCTGGCAGTCCGGCTTTGCAAGTCGTTTCTTTACCTGTGGGGTGTTGTGCGTGGAGTTGTGCGAGTTTCACTTGAGCATGAGTACGGATGACGACACACATAAACTCGCCATAAGCACGAGGATACACGGTTCACGGGACACGAAGGCTATAACGTACCAAGTCGAGGATGATCTCATCAGATACCAGTGCACCACTTGCAGCGAGTTCAGCTACTTGCTTGCCGATCTTGGTGCCTTTCTACATTCCCCCCCCAGCGTGAAGTCCAGAGAGCAGTGAATGAGATAGGGATACGCATGCATATATGCATTGTACGCTATGAACGCAAGTCGAGCGGAGTGAGGGGACCCATCCGAGGCGCCTTCTCAGGGCAGAGCGCCAGGAGACACCGGGGATGCCCTCATCTCCATCACCCCAAGCCATGCAACCAGGCCGAGAACATGTGCAAGTGAGATAACCTACCTTGATTTCGTAACGAATCAGATCGCCTGTGCTGATGGCAGGTACGTTGAGATGCGTGGTAAGGAATTCCGCAAACGTACCCTTACCTGAACCCGGTGCGCCCAGCAGGATAACACGCATTCTATCACTAACGTTACTTACGAGTTGGCTCGTCATTTCCTCGTTTCGAAACCGCCAACGGGGGGTGGAAGGATTCTCCCGAGCTGGCTTTGCCGCGCGCGTCAGCGGCCTTCTCAAGCGCCGATGCGGCGGACACACTGGATATAGGCTCTCCAGGCCCAGACAGACCTGCAGCAAGCCTTAGAGACCCGGATATAGCCAGTATACACCACATGAACCAAATGTTTTGCTTTATGTACAGCGCGACAAAAATTGTGTGCAACGCGTTTTGGAACCTTTCTAGTGTACTTCAACGCTCGGATGGGCATGGAAGATAATCAAGATTTTAATTGCGACCATTTGTTGATATCAGATCAGGTTTTGGGGTCTCTTCATGGCTGCGCGGGTTAGAACTTTTCCGAGAACTCGATGTTGATGCCAAAGATCTGTGACATTTCGCCAGAGAGCACATCGGACAGACGACGGGACTCGTTCTTTTCGTCCACCCACACACCTCCGGCATCGGATGGGGTCTGATAGCCCTCAGGAGGCTGATATGCAAATCGACTGGGTCCAGAGACGGGGGAAGAGAACCACAACTGCTTTGTGACGTTGTGCTTGTTGATGACCCAGGTACCTTTGTTCTTGATTTTGATGGTGAGTACGTCACCCTGTGGGGCAGAACGCGCGGGGAGGTGCAGTGGAGTACAAGAGGTAATGTGAGGCGATGGCACGGGGGAAGCTCATTACAGACAGAATGTCCCATGAACAGTCCTCAACTCAACTATCCGACAGAAGTACACCAACAGAGATGCAAGCTACGTACCGTGTGGGTCACCTCCACATCAAACGACATGTCAATATCATCTGCTTCGAGGCGTTCCTAAACAGTGGATTCGGTGCATGTGGATCAAGTCGGCTCCGTTGTGAGTGTTGTTTCAGGAGTGAATCGCGAGGTGGACATTAGAAAAGAAGCCAAGAGGCAACTATGTACCCACAATGCAGGGGCGATAGGAGTTGCAAACGAGTACTTACAGCAATAGTGTCCAGAGCACGACTCGTCTCCTCATGATACCGAGGGCTGGGGAAGTTATCCTCTGTTGCAACGATGCTTCGGCTGAAGACTCGGACCGTTTCAGCTCGGTTCCAGCCGACGACCGCGGTACCCACGCGTGGTGTGGGGAGTTGCGGGCTTGACGTGAGGAGCTGTCGCCTTGATGCAGCGAGAATAGCGTTAGAGACAGCGCTAGCCCTCACCGCGGCCGCACTAGCCGCTGCGAGTGAGCTGTGTCTGGGGATCGAGCCCAGATTGCCCCTGACAAAGGTCAAGAATATCCTCTGCATATGCGTTCAATCAAGTTAAAATATGTTTGGTATAGCTGCCAAGTGGGTCTAGTTGTTCGGTCTGTGATCAGATCTCGCACGCACCGGGTGTCGCGTGCAGTACACGAATTCAAATGCCGTGCTCTCGCACCTCGCTCATGCCCCATTTTGACCGGATACGGCTAAAATGAGTGAATGGATTATTGAATGAATGAATGTAGAAGGGACGGACCGATCGGACTTTCAGTCAGGCCCAAGGTCCAGCGCGAAATCCAACGTCGGTAATAAAGAGTAAGCCAAATCGACTCGAGACGGATATTAGGATGGGTCATTGAGCCGCATGAAGGCGCTCAGCTATATATACATACACCCACCAACTACCAGCACCTCTCAGTCTGTCGACCGATCCTCAGTCGGCGTCGGTTGGTTTGAAGGACCACGAGCGGTCGGCTGTATTTTAAATTCTAGGTAATGCGAGGTGCTGCACGGCTGTTATAGTCACACTCGTGCGAAATTCAGCGGGGTCGCGATGAGGATACCGCAGAGCGTGAAGAACACTTCGATTCTAGATGCAATGCAATTCACTCTGATTGAATTTCTGAAATCCACACGACGGGCATATCAACGATCTCAGGCGATAGCATCGTTTTCAAGTTGCTAGTACACTACTTCAAGTTCCAATGCATTTTGCGCCATAGTTACGTGCACACAAACTGGATTTCACTGCGAGTTGAACGCGCTCACTCTGGAATGGGCGGGTTTTGGGAAACTTTTCACTGAATGCGACCACTGAGGTTTGGACTGTAGTAGGCTATGTAGTGTGGCATACCAGAGAGTATCGGGGTGATAGTAGCTCTTTCCAGCCCATAATCTACAGCGAGATGTCTTTGGTTATCTCAAATTCGTCCTTCCGATGCACTGTAATACATCGCTAGTTCTTCGGACAAAGATAGGGATGCACTCCGTTTTTTCAACGAGTTCACTCCATCCGTTTAAAAGCCCGCTGTAGCGGGACAGATTGTAGAGAGATTCTCTCCCTATACGCCGCAGCTGTCTCCATCGCTGAGTAACCATCGCGCTTTGGGCGAAGGTCGCATGTGGGCGTGTGTTCCCACTCAACTGAGGATTCTTGCCGGGTCTAGATCTTACTCTCGCAAGGCAGGGGAGAGCCAACAGACTCGAATCTCAGCAATCCTCCCTCTTTGCTGATAAATGTCCGTGCCGTGGTAGCTATGTATCGAGAGAACGTGCCTAGATTCGTCACTTGGTATTGCTCGAGTGTGCCTGTTTGTGACTTTGGCTCTTCTCTTCGCGCACGAACTCAGACGTGTTCTGTTCGCTTACCCATTCATTCTAGACATCGGTCGCGGAGAGCAGCCGGCACAGTACCCGTCTCGACTCGATACCTCTGGAGGGCACTTTATGCTTGTTTGGGGGTTTGACAGGTCAGCTCCTCATCTGACTTCATCGTTATACGATAGCAGTCATTCTTAGAGTGAGGACGAGACTGGAGTCATCGCTGCGAGCTTCTGACCATCTCAGGGACACCGTGGAACAGAGCTGTTGAGTGAGAAATTCAACAGTTGTAGGTTGAGAGAGAGTGTATTGTGCAGCAGATTTCCTCAAGGCCCGGCCTACAACTCACTCCAGCATCCCAATCAACTTGACTAACTCGGCGGTATGGGGAACCAGCCGCCGAACTCGGCGACATCGCGCTCATTGCGGGCCGCAGCACGTCAACAGCAACAGCAGCAACGTCAGGGACAGAATAATCTTCAACTTCGTCCGAGGGGTGCTTCTCAGGGTGCTGAGGCAGGATCGAGGGCAGGTGGTCAGCTGAATCCGTATCGGCAACAAACAGCGACAACCACAAATCAGACCTCTGAGAATCGGATATCAGATTCATCTGCGACCTCAAGAGAATCTATGGACAATAGGAGAGGATTCCAGGATCAAATCCGAGAGGGGGCCACAACGAACTCTTTGGATCGTCCTCGGCCGCGAGGATCCCAGCGAAGGTCTAATTCCCCTCATCCACGTGCCGCAATAAGATCCAGCATGTCCCATAGCAGCAGTGGAGCCACTGATGATTCGATGGTGGAAGTCTCTGACATTCACGAGTTTCCTAGCCCTGATCAAGATCATCTATCGGCCTACTCCGAATCAGATGCTGAGAGCCACGACGACGACGACGACGAAAATAACATGATGATTCAACACCATCGTGAGAGATCGCTTCATGTCCAACCTAACCACAATCAGCAGCAAGGATCGCATGATATGCGAGGACACTCCAATCAACCATTGGGAGGTGGAGGCCTACACGAGCTAGAAGTGGATGCGGACACTCAGAGGGTTCGAGCGCTCATCAACGCCTCAATTTCTAGGCCAAACCATGAACCAGTGGAAGGTGGCGGTAACCCTCCGAGTACCTTTCCCTTAACGTCGAACATTTCTCAGGGAGAGAGCTTCCATTCACAGCATTCTCAAGTGACCACACCCTTAGACACCTATCTAGATGATGATATTCAAGATGAATCCTTACGAATGCGCGAGCCCGAGAGCCCATCCAGTGAGTTCAGCGATCCCGACGATACAGTGGAAGACATCACTGACTTCCCTCGTTTCGGATGCTGCATCCCGCTCTCTGCCGCAACCAATCCCGATCCTGACTTTGTACTGGTTCCAAAGGCTCAAGGAGGTGCGATGCTCTTCATTCCCCCATTTTATGAACAGCACCGAATCCAACAACAGCAATTGCGCGAGCGCCACGGGGACGCGGTCTCGAATGAGAACATGATGCAAGCCGGCACGAACCAGAGTCGAAGTCATGCGGAGCACGAGGTCAACACAGCACATGGACCAGGAGCAAGTCAGGCGTTAACAGGTCCCCAGATGTTGGCGAATCGGCTCGCAACCCAATTGGGAAATGCCTCTGGTTTCGGCTCTCAACAGCCTCTGCAGGATCAGCATGATCATGGGCACCAAGTCAGCTTTGATCAGGTGAGCGGTAATGCTGGGCTTGGAGTGGCACAATTTCAGGCAGCACGCCACATGCAGCTGCGCCAGGCTGGGGGGCGAGTGCCACCCGAAGAAGAAGGACAATACCTTACACCAGGGCACCACGCACAGCACCATCGCGTGGCTGCCAGGGCTGTAATGCGCAATCAAATTGACTTGAGGTCACTCCCAGACGACAGGCAGCCTCTTACGCCAGAACAGGAGAGTATGGCGCTGCACTATCGGAGTGTCCATGGCTTGAGCGTAAAAGCCATTTCGAAGCTAATCCTAGTTAACCATCGGAAGATATTTCGACATCTGGTGCGAATCACCAGAGCCCGCTACCATTCCTTTGTCGAATCCCAGAATGACTTAGCTAGCTCGTCCACTTCAACCGCATTGGAGGACGCGAACATGAAAATACGACTCACGAAGCCTGATTTCCGAGACCATCTCCGAGATTTGACAATGGAGCAGTATGAAGACTTCTATACAGCTCTCCGCTTTCCAAGGCTTCGTCACGAGCTTGTTCTCCTGTTCCGTAAGTTCACGCCACTTCCTCGATTCGTGATTTCCCTCATCATGGATTTTGCTCTTCACAAGTTGAAACCTGGCCAGCCTTTGGACGTACTGGATGATCGTGGCAAGGAACTTTGGTACAATGCATGCATTGTAGACGTTTACCGTGTGGCTGATAGTGAGCGGAAAATGAAGCAATTGTTGAAGTCAGCCCCTGAAAGTAGTCCATCCGCAAAATCGGTAACCGAGCTGCAGTCCGCGGCTACTCAGGTTTTGGACTCTTGGGGACTGTTGGATCCCTACGAAGACGATGAGGCGTTCGAAGTCAAGCTGGATGCAGATGAAGATCAAGAGTCTCTGAGTGAACATGACCCCGAAGAAGACGAGGACAGATTGAAGGAGGAGTTACAGGTTTATCTGCCTGGCAACGCCTCGAAGCATATTCTTCAGGCTCTGGGCAATGAGGCACACAGGGCAGGTGTCGCTCACAGTGCGCAAAATTCAAACAACGCAGTTGCACTCAGCCAGTTGAGTATGCAGGCGACAGACTCTCCTGCCGATTCGTTTGGGATTGACCCCGCTGAGATGTTCGCAGATCCGATCATTTACAAATGGCTCCAGGAGCAAGACATGCTTGATCCTACCAAATGGCCCAAACTTGTTTGTTTAAGCGCATTTGGCATGGAATGTGAATGCAACTGCGACTGTGCTTGGCTCGGCTTAAGTGTTCCATGTCGTGAATATCAGATGGGGACTTGGGATTACCTCATGGCCTCCGGCGGTCCAACCAGAGATTCGAGTGATCCAGCGCAAGCGTCATTGTTTTCTGAAAGGCTAAAGGACGCCAGACTTGTGGTCAGCGAGCCGCTAAATGATAACAATCTTCTCCCTGATAATCAGAGTGACAAAAGCAGTCTCCAGTATGAAGAGCTGTTCTTTGAGACAGCGGAATTCCAACGCCACTGCACTCCACTCCGCTCTTTGGCCGCGATGCCCATGCTTCAAGAGCGGCTGAGCAGCGAAATTAACTCGAGGAGCCAGGACTCACCGTTTTGCAAGCTGCGACATCAAGGAAAGCTAACGGTACATGAAAGTGTTGGCGAATTCAAAGCATCTGCTAAGATGAAGGAGTCGGGATCGGAGATGACCAAGGAATTTAAAGCGAGTCATGGAACTCGACTCCCGCCTGTCCCATCTTCCACATTGAATCCTCCGGCTAATGCTACCGGTACTGCTGCTGCTGCTGCTGCAACACCAGCAGCAGATGCGAATGACGCAGCCTCCCCTGAGCTACGTGCGCAGGACGGCTTTTCTGGGAAGCGCTTGAAGCAATCTCAGAGAGGCGGAAAATCGAACGGCTCTTGCACAGCATCTGAAAAGAGTTCACAGCTTTGTGTCTCGACATCGAGCTCTCCCGAGTCTCAGACTCGTTCGGTCAAAACCGGTCCTGGCGCACAAGACACCCACGAGGAGTTGTCACCGAGTACGATCAGTTCAGCCCCCAGCCCCGACATCCATTATCCACCGACTCCGCTTCTTAATGTTAGCTCCGCACCTTCGTCGCGCAACTCATCCACACCCACCTCTCCAGCGTCATCCGCGTCGCAGGCGATATCACTTCCATCGCTTCGTCACCCACCTCGGCACAACTTTGCTCTGGGCGGCAAGTCGAAATGCTCCAACCGCGGCAACATGCAAGCCATATTGTTTGAGGACGATTGCGGAGACGAGCTTTCAGATGCCACGCCACAGAACTTGCGAGAAATGATTGATAGCATGAAGTGCTTGCCTCAGGGTATGTACTCGTGCCGAAAACTCACCTCTAATGAGAGGTTACGCTTAGAGCAGCGTGCAATTGCGATGCAGTATGTTGCTTGTCGACCTCGTCGCTCCGGTCACTTATCCGACTGCCCGTTCCATTTATTTGCGCTATGTCGTGACCACATACGGCAGAGGAATTACGAACGTCGTGCTCAGGCTCGTGCCGCTAAGCAGGCATTCTTTGCATATCCAGCCGAGGACACTCACAGACTCGGTCACAAGCCACAGAACATGAGCTCAAATGAATATCAAGAAGCAAAGTTCGCTGCAGCATCGATGATCACTCGACTAACGATGAAGTACGGTAGCAGGTGCGGCTTCATTCGCTCATCCACGAACGCAAGCCCAGAAAATGTCAGCCATCGAGGAGAGGTGTTGAACGTTCCTGCCAGCCAGACAAGCAATACTGCCAACAATCCGCCATCTTCAGCCACTCAGCAAAGGCCTGGCAATGACAGGCAGGTCGGTGGCGCTGTTCGAGGAATCCTTGTGCTCCCTCAACACCCCCTTGAGCCAAACCCGGCTGAAGTAAGGACTCCAGACATTCCTCCATCAAGTGCGAACTTTAATTGGACATCAAGCAGTAACACCTTGCAACCTCCGACTGGACCCAGAGCCTCGTTGCCTCCACCTCCTCCACCTCCAACACGAGAAATTTCACGAGACCAACGAGAAGCGGCTGCGACGGATGGATCTGGCGTTGCACCGACCTTCGCAGCTCGACTTGGATTGGGAATTGGGGGATTCTTCGGAGGACTAGCGGCTGGGTTGGCTAGTGGCGGTACGCAGACTTCCTTTGGTGCTCGGCAGGTTCCACCTCCACCGCCAATGCCAGCTACAGGAGCTGCAGGGGCTGCGGGAGCTCTTGGCAGCGCTAATCAACTAGGTAGACAGCCTCAACAAGCGGGTGGGGCAATGGGACCGAACGCAAATGAGCCTCGCAATGATGCATCACTCCCTGGATTTCCTCTCAGCGCGCATGCCAGAGCCATCCATCAACGCATGATGCACCATCAGCTCCCACATCAGCAGCCCGCTCATCCAGCTGTACCACAATATCCACAGCAGGGACAGTCCCAGGTCTCACAGACAGTACCTAGCGGCCTGAACGTGATGGGACCGGCCGTGCCGAATACCCCTGCTACGCCTGTCGCTGGCGGGGCCATGCCAACTTCCAATGGTGTGACGGTTTCTATGCTGCCACAGGCGTATTTACCTCCCAGCATGCGTAGGTACAGATACGCTGATGAGGGACCAAACCCGAACCTCAAGTGTGACCAAATCCTCGTCCATTACCTAGGATGGCACCGTAGATGGGACGAATGGCTACCTGTTGATTCTCATCGAATTGCAGCGCCGCGATCAAGGACCTCCGGGCGTGCTACTGGTCCTGACTTTGCAGGGGCCAAAGTAGCTCCCACAGCCGCACCTGACGTACCGAAGATTGCGATGTCTTCTGACGCACCTCGCGAGGTCATGTTTTCTCCTGAAACACAGCCATCGCCTGCGACAAGGATGGATCAGGACGAGAACTTTAGTAGCGAGGGCGCAGATCTCATGACTTCCAGTCAAGACTCCAAAACGTGTGAATCGAATGCTCTAGCCTCGGCAACACTCGATATTAAAGCGTTGGAGAAGGCCGGAGCAGGGCTTACACGGTATCTGGAAGGAACATATGAGAGCGATCGACGCCGTGCGCACCTTGCACGACTGCGACGTGATGCAGTGGACACAAATCTTTCGTCATCCCAGACCCCAGTTTCCAAGACGTTTTTCGGCTTACACCACCCGCACGACGCCTTTACCGAAATGGAAATCAACTCGCAACAATCTCTCGATGATTGTGACGCCATGACGGTGGAGCCCAGCACAGCTGGGTCAGTATACAGTTCTCCCCGGGCAGGTGATTCAAGATTCAACCTGCCGCGGCATCTGTCTCATAATGAGGAGCTACAAACCCTCTGCAACACAGATTCCGAACCGTCTCCAGTCTCACAAAATAGGATTCGAATCCGTACGAGCTCGCTACATGCCAACGCACTTAGGAAATTTGGGAGACCCAAGCTGGATACAACGTCCATGAGCCCCGACATTGGGGCGCTCTCTCCTTTGAGCAGTGACATGTCGAATCACGCCTGCAGCGAGAAGGGCGACACTGATATGGCAGGCTCAGTTCACGACGATTCCACGATGTCAAATGACAACGATATGAATTGCAACTCGCCTTTCATGTATTCCCCCAATCCATCCTGCGCGTCTTCACAGAATCGCCGTGCTAGAGACATGTTCGGGTCCTCAGCAAGCCAGGGACATTCAGGTTCTTTGTCTGCGGCAAGCCCAACACCGAAGCAATTAACAATGCGCGAGAACATCTTTAGTCGCTTACCACCTGGCTACACCCTATCATGTCTGGGGCAGCTCGTGGACCTGTCTCAAGATCATGGCCATTTCCGTGATTTGGATAAGTACATGAAGGAGATATCGGTTCAGAACAGGGACCTTGCGCGTCGCGCCAATGGCCAGGCCAGTGCGGCTCTTGAAGAGGCCACATTGACTGAAATTGCTAAGCGGTATTGCCCGCTCCACACACATCAAAGCAGTAACTGCGACTTGGCACCGTCAGTCCTGGATACACCTCTGGATCGTGAAGAGCGCAAGGGTGAAGAAGAGAATATCTGCGAAGGATCCGTGTTCGCTCAGCGTGCTACTTCTCACGGCGAATTGACGAGGTCAGAGTACGATTACGAGTACGGCTTCGGACGAAACAACCACAAGGCCGCAAGAGACCGTTGCGTACGATGTGAATGTGGCCATATGATCAGTCATGTTGTACGCACGCTCCGAGAGGCGCATTTTGAGCTGGACATTTCGCTTCCATTTGACTTTGAACGCCTGAGCATGAAGCTCGATTTCATGAATGACCAGGACGGCTACAGCGAGTACCTTTGTCCTGACATCCGTGCTGATCCAGAGTTTCAAGGGGCGCTCGATGACATGGGAGCGCTGGAAGACAAGACTATGGAGTATGAGGACCTTATGAAAGTGAAGGAGGCTTGCTACGCTAAGTTGGAGGCCAAAGTTGCGAGAGGTGAGATGCCCCCACTTCAGGAGCCTGCACCTCAACTAATCCTTCTCCAGCAGATGAGCTTGCAACAACAGATGATGCTGCAGATGAATCAACAGCAGCAGCAAGCAGATCAAGGTCACGCTCAACAGCCCCATCCCGCGGCTCAGCCGCACAATCTACCTGTTCCTCCTCCACCTCCTGGCTTCGTGGCCCCTCATCCAGCACCAGGAGGCTTGAATGCAGCCGCTCACCCTCCTCCTCCTCCTCCTCCTCAGGCCTAACATATCAAGGTTCAGCGGGCGCCGTAATATTTAAATGTCTGGATGTCGTATGTACGATTGTATCCCTTCTGCGCATGACACGTCTCGTTAGCTCCGTCAGTTGCTCACTACAGCGATTTCTGGAGACTGCGGAATAACTTATCATCGCCAATCGAATGTGGTCCTCGGCAATACGTTGCAGGCGATATTTCTCATTTCTCCGAATACAATTCATACCCCGCGATTTATAATCCATGATGACATAATCGTTCAGCGAATTATAGCTGCCTGCCACGCAGGCCGGTCACCACTTGGGACTTTTCCGGGTTGGCTGGTTGTCGGAGAATTTCTGGAACTACAATTGTACACAATAGTTGGTACGCATGTGAACAATTGTAATGCTCCAAACCGTGAGCTCTCAAAAGTTGTGAATTTTGCATTTCTCCTGGGACTGCCACTTCATACTTAGTGCTGTATGTGCGCAGGTAGAAGTGGTGAGCTTCGCTAACAAGGGATGAATTTCGAAGGAAGTGAGCAGGCGGTTGAAAGTAGTGATTTACACGATCCTCAGAAAGGTAGTGGAGATCCTTCTGAGGGTGGCCTAAGCAATGAGCTCACCTTTTTGTATAGTTCCCCACTTAGATTGGGTATATTGGGAGAAAGTCCTCTGGCTCATCCATCTCATTCACGTGAGGGTATATCGTGCACGGGTGCAGGGTGCATTATCCGCCGTCGTTAATAACTCATCGGAATCCACGCTACTACTCCTTCCAGCACTCAAGACCTGCTGCAGCGAGGATATCGATCTGCACCTGGAAGAAAGCTCGGAATTCCACCTGACGCCAGGCGACGTCAAACAACGAATTGATCCCATACTTAGCGTCTTCCTGCGAGGATCACGCAACCCACGCAATCCTCTAAGTGCCCCTGATTCGTAGGTTCCTCCGCTGCAGTGATCTATCTTTGCCCAGTACGATACCTTCCAGACACGACGCCCTCAATTGATCGCAACCTATATCATAGCCAGGCCTTGCAACTGGTGGATACACTATAAACTCCGGCTGAATGGATCACACGGCTGCTGAATTGCGTGTAAATGCCCCAACTGACGTTGCTGGTCGATCGACTGGTATAGATCAGACACGCTCAACCAATCAATTCGCGCACGAAGCTAAAACGGTCATTGAACCCAATGCGTCTAATCCTGGTGCGTTGGTACAACAGAGCTCAGGAGGCGCTGGTGTTGGATGCGGGTCAGTTTCGCAGCCGCGTCGGGACTCGATGTCCAACCTATTCAATCCGAGTCCCCGAGCGAACCCTTTGATGAATGACGGAGTCGTGGTCTCAAATCCTCCTGCTGCAAATGGTATGGTGAGTTTTCGTAGCTCTGATGCGCTAACCTTGACTGCCTCTCTTGTTATTGGGGCGACTCCGACCATGTCAACTTTAGATCCGCTCTCATTGATTGTCCAGTATGCAGGATTGGATTCGTCGACGACTTGCTCGGCCAAGAAGCCGAAGCCAAAAGCCGAGCAACAAGGGGATTCCGCAGATGTGAGCGCAGCAGTGCAAGACACAACAAATGCAGACAATCCAGCAACTGGTGAGCCGTCTTCTCGGTTGTTGGTCGAGAGCAAGGAAACGAGTAAGCCAACCAAGCGCGAAACTAGCATTCGAGCTTCTGGTATGACCGAGACCGAGCACAGGGCGAGCAATCGGGATAGTACGATGAGCCCGTTAATGCTCGGCCTTCCTGGTATACCGCAATCTGGTGTACCATTAACGGGAACGTGCAGCCACAAATTCGAGGGGTTGAGGAATGGGGACCAATCCAAAGACTCAACGACACCACTCAAGGAAGGTGACTCAGTACATGCACTTGTTGGCTCCCATGAGAGAGTGAAAAATGATCCAGCGAATGGATTGGCATCGAATAAGGACAATCAAAGCCAGAATCAACCGAATCCGCTGGCAGAGCGACCCAAGGTACTTCGCCTCAGGGTCTGGAACAATCCTGCGGCCGTTCAGGTTTCCACACCCCAATCCTCGAAGCCCACCCCCGCAAAACTTAGTATTGATACAAGTAGGAGCTCCCGATGTGGCGACTTAACTCCATGCTTATCACACGATGAAGAAAAGGGGCTTGCCACTCCTCGCTGGAGAATTGCTGCTGAAGCAGCCAAGGCACTACTGTTGAAGTATCCCGCGTTTGGACTTACAACACCAAAGTACGCCCAGCATCCTGGGGTGTGGCAGCCAACTTCTCGTAGTAAGTATTCGCTGCTAGCCGATGCTAGTGTCAGGAATGCTCCTGTTGAATACGACCGCAAAGTCTTTCAGACTCCAGATGAAGAACTCGCTGCTATAACACAGGCCAGGGTTGGTCGAATACCAGAGATCGGACCCATGTCACGGGGAGGATTAGGCATTCATAGCAGACCCCCGGGACATTTCACTAACTATGGAGACTTTTGCGACGATGATGACCCGATAATGTATTCTGCATGGCCAGACGAAGGAAATCATCGGTTCAGTGTGAATGGTTATCTTCTCGAGCATCCTAATTCATTTGAATATCGCTTGAACCTGACCTCGGGGCGACTCTTTTCGAAACTAGAATGGGATCCTAGTGCCACAACACCAGAAAACGAGAACGCTATAGATGATGGCAAACCTCGAAATGACACGAGGCGACACAGCTGGTTCGGTGAATGCGAAGGCCCGAAGGATGAGGAAATGCACAAAAAGAGGGAGTTGAACGCTCCAAAAACTAAAGAGAGCAAGATCTACTCCGTGAACCGTTCTCTCATGCTCTTACGTGAAGCGCGTCGGCGTCATCCGGTCAATGCATGGGACTTAATCCTACCTATGCCTGTTCCACGACCAAGCCAGTCGCATCCTGCGAATAGCCTTCAGACGAGTTCGTCAAAATCAGTGTCCTTTGAGGCAGCTAACAAGTTCCCTGGATTAGCCTCGAGTCTTGCGGCTGAGCCCTGGGTACAGCGCGCACGATGCTCTGGATGGATGGGAACCCCACTCCACGCATATCTAGATGAAACGGAGAGCACCCGAATGTGTGCAACAGAGGTAACAGGAGACGTCTCTCAGGGGTCGTTCCAAATGCACCCAGAGACACGACTAGAAAGCTATTTGCTGGGCGCGCGAGGCATTTCCAGAGCAATTGAAGACGAAAAACAGAACCCTACATCTCGCGTGGGCGTTATGGCTTTTCGGCGAGCACTTGAGCTGCTGACGCCGAACCGTGCTGGCCACGAGCAATACGCCCCAACTTATGATGCATCTCCATATTCCACTCCATCTCTCATGAAAGATCATGATCGAAAGCGAGGAATACCCCCGACGCCGAAAACTCCACCCAGCACGCCATACTTTGATGCTCGCGAAAAAGATGAATCGAAACTAGAACAATGGCGGCTCTGTAACGTTTTTGGACAGGGTGGCGTGCTGGCTGAGCCCCCGCACCGAAATGCTAGTTCTACCAACCGGTTGCCAGCGGTTCGTAGTTATCGGAATATGACTACACCTAGCAACACTCCCTCCGGTGTGGCTGAGTCAAAGCGACTCGATTTGTCGTTGATTCAATCGCAGCCAGAGGCCACCCTTACAACGCCAAGCGGTACATTGCATGTTTCCATTAATTTCCAAGTGACACAGCGTTCCGATGCTGAGGCGAAAACCATAATGCCTCGTGTTTACGAAGACTGCAGCACTATATCAGACCCTCTCGAAGCAACACAAGATGTCGGCACTGACGGCGGAAACCTCCATCCAACAAAAGTCACACCTGAAATGACCGGGTCTTGTGCGTCGAAGCATTCATCTCAGGTTCCGTTGCTGGGGAAGTCGCTGCACATCGAGTGCGAAGGTAATGCTTTCTTCAGTCCAAATAATATGGCCGACTGTCATGATGAAGGTCAGGATGAGTTTCGACCACTGCCTAACCTTCCGCCTCCGAGAGAAGATGATGCGACACGAGCTGAGGGGCATCGGTTGGCTAAACATGGGTACCTGCAAAGTGATTTGTTCCGTGGCCTTACATTCCAGCGCTCTGGTCCAGCTCCGGACGTTTGGCAATGTGCCAGAATCCTGGATCACAAATCGCTCGAAGCCTTCAGTGCAATTCGTGTGGCATCCGGCGTTGATGGGCCGGATATTGGAGACGCAGATGCGTGGCAGGCTTTCCAATTGCGACGGGCTCGCAGGGCTGGCATTCTCACTGGCTCTGGCCTCCGAGATCGTATGGGCTTGAGCCTGGAGGTGAAGGATTCTGGAGGGAATTCTTCAGGAGCCTTACCAGAGGCAGAGACCATCCGCAGATTCGTCAAAGCTTTTCATCTCCCAAGTGCTGAACATGGAGACGGCGATGGACTGGATTCAGGAGACAGCGAAATGACTGGCCCCAGTTCACCACAACGCGCACTTGAGGCTGCCGAGAAACGTGTCGATCCGCTACTTTGGTCGGGCTTGCCATCGCGGCTCATCGTGCGCCCAATCTATGCTCTTGATGATACATTGCTTCCATCTTCCACACCTCAAACTAGATCACGAAAGCCATTCGCTCGCAGCTCAGAAACTGCGCATATGTTAACACCATCCGGTGTGCTAGTTGATAGTGAGGTAGAGAATGGTGATATTGAGGAGGGTCCAAGTTCCAACGGAGATGCTTCGAGTTCCACCCCCTGTCAAATACGGCCTCGAGCCAACTTCGCGGCATGCTCTGAGGGGGGTCGGCAGTATGCTCGCATGCAACGCAGGCTTTCATCACTATCAACTCAGGTAAAGGGCTCCTCACGCGAAGGGACCGATACCCCGTCTGCATATACCACGCGTCGCGAGAGCAGCGGTCCTCAGGAGGAACAAGATGCGATTTCGACTGAGAGAAGGCAAGAGCGGAAACCTCAACCTGCTATGGTCCTCAAAGGCGCTCTAAGTAAGCGCCACTTGACCAGAGCCCAGGGGAGACAAGTTGAGCAAAGCCGGACAGATATGGAGATGACACCCTCTTCAGACGATGAAGCGACCGCTACTGATACGAAGAGAGACGACGACCTCGATGAAGTCGCAGGAACGGGTATATCATCCACTTTACATGGTTCGAAGGGCCAGGATCATTTCTTCAGGCTTCAAAGGCGAAGCGATGCTGTTGATAATCGATATACAGCTCTTGAAACCGATTCTTCTTCGCCCAACGGATCGAGCTCTTCTGCAACGCTTTGTCCAGACAGCTCACCATGTTCAAAGTTAGTGGGATCGTCCGCGACCTCGGCCGCGATCCCCGAAGAGGGTCATATTTCGCAGTCAGTCCCTGGACATGTCTCAGCAATCTCAGCAAATCCCGAGGACACACCAGTCCGCATTCACTTCACTGGACTAACGAGCTGTGTAAAATTGCGAGGGCTTGGCTCAGGTCAGAAGCGCAACCATAACACAGGTATGCTCGCAGGAGCCACGGCACGTCGAGGGCTCTCCATGCTTGTCGGGGCCTACGATCAGGCTCGAGACCCGGGAACAACGGTGGAGCTAGGCCCAGCAAATTGTCCTGAAACCCTGCAACACGCCAGCATTCGGGAAACATCCTTGGATGGACGAAGCTTACCGGAATTGAAACAGGTGGAGAGAGAGCCACTTTCGGATATTCTAAATGCGGCGCCCTTTGCCACTGGAGGGCCTTCCGATAATAGCCTTCAGAGCCTCGAATCAATGACTCGCCCTTCGCTGACCGAGGGTTATCGTTCAATATCCTCATTTGCAGTATATTCACGCCAAGGAGACGCTGTTGTCCCAGGAAGCATCGCACTGAATCCTGGGGGTGGAAACCAAGAGCACGATTGCGATGAAGGTGGTGCGGGACTTGAGTCTACTTCTCTGCGATTCTCATTTCGATCCCTAACAGGTGTGGATGATGGTCGAGATTATTTTGCTCTCGCCCCCAGCGGTGCCGCCGAGCTCGGGATCCCTTCCATCGTTGTAGCCTCGCAGAATCTCACGTCTATGGGGAACAGCAGCAGCATTCCAGTGCATGGGTCGATCGTTCCGATTGAGCCTGGTCGTCGATCGATGAATGAATTAAATCATTCCCAGTGCCCTCAAGATGGACGGCAGTCACCACCGGAACCCCCCAGTTTGACACAGTCCTCGTCCCTTCAAGGAATCGCACGGGTGCCACAACCGATCGCTCGAATTCAAGGGAGTTATTCGACTCCTTCTAGGGACCACGCGGTTGAGGGCAGAGAATCTCCAGGCGAATCCGAAACAAGAGATCAACGATCATCAAGGCCACCAAGCGACGTCTTTCTAAGGCGATTGCGAGCTGCTGAAGGTACCACAGTTCCTGAGACAACCCTATTTTCTCCCCCGGCGAACTTCCGACATAGGGAATAGTGAGCACACAGGTTTTGAGAGGAAACGGACGTATCTGGTATGCCGATTCCAGACGGTGTTTTAGCATAGGTTTTCATAAAGGGGTATTCATTGTGAGCTTTGCGATACCATTGTATTTTCTCAAGCTTTATCCATCATAGTTGCCACAGGGCACCGCCAGTCTCATCAAGATCCTCTACATCGTCGCCATCTACAAGCTGAATATCCAAGCTTTCATCGATTATCTCAGCGTCCGTGCTGTGCTCTTTTCGCATCTCAAGGATCGGTGATTGAGACTGTTCATTGCGATCGCCGTGGTTGACGAGATCATTGGGTGCCATCTCCGCTTCATTTTCGCCAGCATCCACTATTTCCTTCTGTTCAACCACCTCGGAAGTCATCGCTGCGTCATCGATTGACCGACCTTCGACGCCTTCTACCTGCTTCGGCTCTTGCTCTTCTTCCTCATCTCTAGAAAGGACTGAGGCCGGTCGCTTCCCAAACAGGTTTGTTTTTGGTTCTCGTGGCGCCTCTTCAGTTGGTCGTTGGTTCAGTGGCTCGACGTGTACTGCTGTAACTGTAGATACATCTTTAGTCGATGCAGGGACCGCCGGTGGAGGTGCTAGTGTTGAAGACAAGTGAACAGGAGGGCGAGCGCTTTCGAATGCAGCGGTGACATCTACAAGTTCGTCACTGTAGGAGAACAGCCTCTGATAATGGAATAGGAACAAGCCCAGTGAGGATTCTTGAGCACTTGTGCCGCCAGCAGACTGACCTACCAAACCTGCGGCACCACCAAAGCTCGCTCCGAACCCACCGACCTGAGATACTCGGCCCGATGCACCGCCTGTGGTAGCCGAATTTACCATTGCACCTTGGGCAGTCTCTGTGGCTCTTGATAGCGCAGCTACTACGCCAGAACTTAAACAGGGCAAAGGACGAAGAGGATTCAGAATTGATCTTGCAGACGCCAAGCCTTGGCGGCAGCGATGAGCAATGGCAGCGTCTGGCGAGCGTGATCCATGCGTCAGAATTGTGAGTGCATACGGAATAACCGGAGATGCCATATATGCCAGACCTGAGCCAGCGCCTGCACCGCATCCTGTCACCATTGACGAAGCCAATGCGCGATAGAGCAGCGATACGATGCACCCAGGGAGTGTTAGCAGTTGCTGCCCAAGCGAGTCAGTGGCAGCTAACAAAATAGTTACGAGAGTGCGATCTACGGCCGCTCGAGCGCTGCGTGTGAGAACAGAGGCAAGGCCAGCGCTTTCAAGAATTACACAGAGGGTTTCAGCGGAGTGCAGAGCGACGCGCTCTGAAATTGCGACCTCATGTTCGGAGCCATAAATCATGAGAGGCGAGCGTGGTGACTGTGCTAGAGCACGAAGTGCGCGATCTAGGAGCGTTCCCTTGCTTGCTTCATTATCTGCTCCCTTGTTTTCCGTCTCTGTTTCTGACTTGGCTTCATCATTATCACCCTCGCTAGCCGCCTTACTTCCCGTCGCTTTCTTTTGGTCCTGCTCCTCTTTTGCCCTAATTTCGTCAATTGTTCTGGCTCCTAAGTGTGCACCCAAGCGCAGACCCACTCGTGCAGCAGCTTCACCACTGACGTCGGAGGTGAGGAGTTTCTTGATTCCTGAGTCGATTTCTGCTTGTCGCTGCTTCTTCCGCGCAAGCTTACGAGCTCGCCGAGAAGCTCCAGGAATCGCATTTAACATATGAAAGTCTTCGTCGTCGAGATCCTCTGATATGCCAGCAGACATACCACCAGTGGAAGTTGCTGAATCGGGCGTCTCTAATGAGGAGCTCTTTGTGGCGGCAGCATCGTCTCTGTTATAACCACTAAGGAAACGCATGCCTCGCATTAACATCAGCAGCTTGGCGGTCAAAGCACTTAGATCACTCAGGAGCGACGGAACAACACGGTGAATAAAGTCCGTGAGAGACGGCGCACCTGACACAGATATCAAGGCTGAAGCTGTCGATAACGCAGCAATGCGCAGGTTCTCGCGGTAAATTCCGGTCGATGCCAGAGATGGATGTGGCGGGACTCCTACAGCACCCGCGGCTGCAGGATTTGCGGCGACAAGCAAACCTGCGTTATGAGGTGTGGGCGTTGTCTTCTGAAGGATCATCCAAAGCCATGTTGCGATTCGTCGTGAGTATGGAAGCACTGCCCTACGTGTAGTTAGGATCGTCAGCTTTAGCAGCTTCAGCGCTGACACTTGCAGTGGACCAAGGATCGAGAGATATGCCAGCGATGACAACCGTTGCCCATCCAATTCTGATCCTTCGAGAGCTGCGAACGATTGAGAAAGCGTTTGCGGCTCGAGAGCCAAAATGAATTGAATGAGCGACAACAGCTCAAACAGCGGAACGGAGAGATGTACTTGCTTACTAGGAATTTCCACAATATTCATGTGGGAGGCTGCAATAATCGCCGAGTCCTTCTGTAAGCGCTCACCGCCGACATTCAACGAGGCCCCGACATCTGAAATCATTTTAGAAGCACTCTCATTGAGATCAAATACCTCACTCGACGACTTGCCACTGACTTCGATTTGGTGCAACTTCAAAACTTGTGCGTTCAACGCATTGCTCGGATCGAAGACATGGAACGGCGAGGTTCCGGGGAATGACACCAAGAACGAAGCCAAGAGCGAGCTGAGAGAGCTTAAGCGAGCGCGTACCGAGTCGCCCAGTTCAAGGGTCGAACTAAAGCTTGCATTCTCATTGCTCTGCAGCTTCATCACCGCAGAGTGTTGCGGCAGTAGGAAAGGCTCTTCGCGGAGTGCAGACGTTAGGGTTCGGATCTCACCCGCAACTGCATCCAAAGCTGCAAGAGGGAAGTGACGTTGCATCTCAACAAAGATTGAAGAGATTGTGCGTCGAACGCAAATAGACCACGCATATGCTGCCTCCGTGACTCTTGCGGCTGCACCATGCTTTGCATTTGCTCCAAAGAGCACGAGCTTTTGTGGTACATGGCTATCATCAACCTCTTCTACTGTGTGGGTCGAGCTGTCGGCCGACATCTGATTCGCCTTATGCTGTTGGTCATTTTTATCATGAGGACCCGTTCCAATCGCCTTGAGGACTGTGACAGTACCCGTTTCATTGTTTGGACTTGCGAGTGATTCTCGGTGCTGCAAGAGTTTCGGAGTGTAGATATGAGGCAGCAGAGCCAGAATCCGAACTCCTAGCGTCTTGAGAGAAAGGACGTGGGTTGTCGCGGACGACAGTGCATTTCCGCCTGCACCGAGAGTATCGAACGAATGAACGGGGAGCTCGGGCTTAACCAGCGTGGAGAGGGCGAGCCTCCAAGATGTTGTTTCGACTGCGTTCACATACGGTCTAATCGCGTTTGCATGCGGCTTGCGAGCTATAGCGTCGTGCAGCATGCTCATTAGCGCAAAGACGCATGTATAAACGGGTTGCGAAATGGATGTCGCTAGCAATGCGTCGTAGTCGCTAAGATTCAAGACAGGGAGCTTGCTGCCCCCCTGTGAAGCCTTCTTCGAAGGGTTTGACACACCACCTCGAGGTTGAGGTAACATCTGCAGCACGCACTCCAGCACCGTTTGCATGAGCTTGCTGAAGAAGTTGAGCTCACGTGCCATCTCTGGAAATATTGATGCACGGATCGCAACTTGAAATATGACCTGAAGTGCGGAGATGGCCACTGGGGGCAGTGGTGTCGAGGGATTGAGAGTGTGCCCTGTAGGCATGTCGGTCTCAAGAGATGTCTCGAACACATCAAATAAAATGCGCACGCACACATCTGACACGCTCTTGATCATTACATAGTCCGCACTTCGTATGATCTGTCCCAGGAACACGAGGCCCTGCAGCCTCACTCGAGCCGAAGGCGACTTGAGAAGCGTGATTACACGCTTGAGCCAGTTTGAAAGGATGCGATTGCCGACGGTGGAGAAGGCATGACCGGACTGCGGTGCCTGAGACAACGCCGATTGGTCATTAATCAGTGACATGATGAAGTCCGCGTGCGCAACCAGCTCGGAGTCCTCCAGCCCGAGGAGCGACGAAATGATCGCCTGGGCAGGCGAAGCGGCCGCAGCGAGCGTAGTACCCTGGTCCATCGTCGCAGTGTTGGATTACGGAGCCGATGACAGGGTTTGGTCGCTACCGCGCTAGTCTGGATGTTACAGCAGGCGTGATATGCATACAGGTGAGTGGAGGTTCTTGGGGTGAGGCACCGAAAAGCGTTCATTTGTGGGCTTGGAGGGGTAGCAGCGGCATAATAATATGACGAGCCGGCTGATATCACTACTCCGGATATACCATCCAAGTTAGTGCGAGTCACAACTCGCTTCATACACGACTTGCGATCTCCCAGGAAAGCTAAAACTGCGTGACGCACTTTCCCTCCAAGGCAGTTCAGTTCGCAGGGAGCTAGGTGCTCGGCGCCTCGGGTCGCACCACAGACACACTTGCCAGGCAATGAACCACTGGAATCCAGTGAGTCAGAACCGGGTGACGTGTCTACCCATTAGTTGGTCCCTTGGATGGCCATTTCTTAAGACGCGCAGAAACGCTTTTCGAGGACGGGGTGTGCTGGGGGTGGACAGGAGGACATATATAGATACGTAGGGAGTCTTTGCAGACCGTTCTTGCCTCGAGCCCACGTTTGTCTTGCGTTCATCGCGTCGCCCAGTGAAGGTTCCCTTCTCTTCGCTCATGCACATCATCCTTCAATTTTAGCCGCATCCGGCTAAAACCGGGCTATTTTTGATTTGCGACGCTGCACGGCGGTTTGTTGATTTCTCGGTTGCGTTCCCACTGCACGCCCCTGCCGGTGCTACTATTCGATAGCCGCCCCTTGCGCGAACTCATAGCGCGCGGCATAGCTCTTCAGCACGCATCGCACTAGCAGAAAGTTATACCCGAAATCTCGGTTTGTTCTTGTTGGAGACTTTTGCGTTTCGTGCCTCCTGACGTGAGCGAGCGGCGGAAGCAACGGCAGCACCAGCAGTAAAAGCTTCAACACTCCTAGTGCCAGCTCCTCTGGCAGCGATACTGGCGGCACCCGTAACACCATCCTTGTGAGGACACACGCTCAGGGAAAAACGCGCACTGCTAGACGGCGAGATGTCCGCGGCCACTGGCGATAGTACCACAGCATCCAGCTTCGATCCGAGCACGCTCGATCGGAGCAATATGACAGGTGCGTATACTGCTCTGGAGCATCTCCAGGCGAAGAACATCGAAGCCATGAAGATGCGAACCCAGTCTCGTATCTTCGCACAGGAACAGATGGCACAATTCGTTGCACGTGTTGGCCTCGACCTCGACGCGCTGCAGGTTGTGCATGTAGCAGGCAGCAAGGGTAAAGGAAGCACCTGTGCCTTCACTGAGTCTGTTCTGCGTGCTCACGGGTTCAAGACGGGACTGTACGCGAGTCCACACCTGATCTCGCTGACAGAGCGATTCCGAATCAACACTCGTCAAGTTGACGAAGCTGTCTTCTTAAAGCACTTCTGGCGAGTATGGGATCGTCTGTGGGCAACTCGAACGGAAGCGGCTGCGCGCTCACAGCCAGAGATGCCGCCCTACTTCACATTCCTGACGCTCGTTGGCTTCGATCTCTTCATTGATCAACAAGTTGACGTACTGGTCCTCGAGGTAGGACTGGGCGGTAAGCTGGACGCGACCAACATAGTTCGTTCTCCACTCGCCACGGCTGTGACCTTCCTGGCGCTCGAGCATACTGAAATTCTTGGCAATACGTACACGCAAATTGCGTCTGAAAAGGCGGGTATCTTCAAGCCGCATGTTCCCGCGATAACCGTTCCTCAAGTGGCTGAAGCAATGACCGCGCTCGAGAAAGTTGCGTTCGAGGTAGGCGCGCCTTTGGCTGTATCGCGCCGATTCAAGGTTGAAGACAAACTGGGACGCGCCACTCGTCGTCGATCCAAGAGCGCAACAGATGTCGAAGAGAGCAAGTTGCAAGAATCCGGCGTTGATACAGATGATCTTGAGGGTGACGAGTCCCGACCTAAGCTCGGTCTTTCCGGTCAGCACCAGCTTCAGAACGCATCACTCGCCATTTCATTGGCTCACACGGCATTGGTACAACTCAAGGAGCGCTACGAGACCCTGAAAGAGGCATCCCGCATTCGGCGCGAGACTTATGAGATTGCCAAACGAGCATGTTCATGTGTGGACCTGCCACCAACGGGGGCCACGGAAGCTCTTGCAGAAACATATGAGGGTAAATCCCCGCTGAGCGATCCACGCGTGCAGCGGCTTTTCCCGGTTTACAAGGAAACACGTGCACTTCTTGAATCGAAGGTGCAGCGTCATTCTTCATTGCCTAGCACTGCCACAACTCTGTCATCTCCCGTTGCATCTCTTACTATTTCAACAAATCTGTCTGACCTTTCCAATTCCGTCTCAGATGCAGTTCCTGGCCTTCCTCTGACCACGATTTCGCGATATCAACCTACCACGCTGGTGTTGCCCACGCCGTATTGGCCCTCCTTGCCACCGCTTTTCCAACAGGGCCTCCATGATACGGTTTGGGCGGGAAGGTGCCAGATCGTTCGCGAGACAGGAGAACCTAATCTGACGTTTTATCTGGATGGAGCACACACAGGTCCGAGTATTGAACTATGCATGGACTGGTTTGCTTCCGAGCTCGAGCGCGAAAAGGCCAAAGAGGAAGATCTCAACGTCCTCTTGTTCAACTGCGGCCAGGTTCGTAATCCATTTGTCTTGCTTCAACCACTCGGCGATCCCTCTCGACTAGGCTCAGCTCTTCCTCCTACGCCAAGTCCAGCCTCGCATCCCGAGCTGCACACGCCAAAGGCAGTCGCTGAGGCGTCGAAGCCGATCCAGTTCAGCCACGTAATTTTCACACCATTTGACCACGACCGACAGTACATGTTCGCACCCCCGCCTCTGGAAGTGCTTGCCAAGAACTGCAGTCATCCGATCTCCACAAAGTCATTAGAAATCGGAACCTGCCCCAGCACCACACCCGAACTTGCGTGGCAGTACACATTGCTGGGTGCTTGGCACTCGATCGTGAACGACCGGCCAGTCGAAGGCCATATCAACTCAGAAGTTGTGATGGGGACTGGCGGAGTGCAGTACGTTGGGAAGTGCTTGCCGAGCGCAGCTGAAGCAGTTTCCAAGATCAGATCGTTAGCCAAGGCGCATCCGAATGTTAGGGTGAGGGCACTTGTCACAGGGTCACTCTATTTGGTTGGTAACGTGCTGAAGGCACTAGCATTTAAGATTTAATATCATGATTCGTTTAAGTTGTGGGAAATCCAACATCACGCTTATAATATTTCCTTCATGGAATTGGTAGCAATCTGCGGCAAAGTTTACACCTGTCAGGTTGCATGCAAACTCCCCTCGTATGAATCGAGTGCTGAGAAGGTCATTTCATTCAGCATCAGCATGTATCTAAGCGCCATTTTAGGACGAGATCGCGACACCACGACTCCGTTGGAGTGCTGTTGTCCCCTTTCTCTTGAGAGATCGTAAGTTTTCTTCATTTCGAGTAGCCTCTTTCTCTTCTGTACCACTATGGCCGAATTGCTTCTTCTCGACAGTGGAGGCTATACATAAATTCCATTCTCTCCAGGTATTTGCTCAGATCTTCATTTGGTCTTGCCACACGCTACAAGAGGTGCTGGGGGCTTGGGTGCGCTGTATCCTTTCCGCAAATTTCCGACAGAGTCCTCGCAAAGCCATTCGAAAGCCAAGCCGGCAAAGAGTTTAGCCACTGTGCGAGCACATTTTCGACCAGAGCGGATCGCTTCACGGGTGCGGTGTCCGAGGCAACAAAATCGTTACAGACAGTGCGCCACGACAGGCCGTGGATCTGAGGCTGCCCGCAGTCGTTGACACTCGCGGGATACACACAAATCAGCAGAAAGCGAATCTAGTCCAGTCCTGTGGATCGAAGAGTGCATAGTCGGGCCCTGCGCGCTGAACGCAGGCAATAGAGGATGAGCAGGAAGTTCGTGAAGAAATCCCACACACGGGGCAAACAACATACCCATGACGATGAGGGTTCAAAGTACTTTATGCAGCGACGTCTCTACTTCAGCCGATACGACCAGGGCTGTGAGCTCGACGAGGAAAGCTGGTACAGCATCACGCCGGAGGTCATTGCGGCGCACATTGCACAGAGGTGCAGATGTCGTGTCCTCGTTGATGCCTGCTGTGGAGTGGGCGGTAACGCGATTCAGTTTGCAAAGGTGTGTGACCATGTGATCGCCATCGACATCGACGGAGGCAAAATCGAGCTCGCGAAGAAGAACGCTGCGATCTATGGGGTGCAGGATAAGATCGAATTTATCCAAGGGGATGTACGCACTGTGCTCACCGAGGAGCTTAAAGGACGAACTATTGATGTGATCTACATTGCCCCTCCCTGGGGTGGTCCGGATTACTGGCAGACCCCAACCTACAACATCGAGCGCGACATGCCCTTTCCCCTAGTAGAGGTGATTCAACTAGCGAAGGCAATCTGCCCCAATATTGCAGTGTATTTGCCGTTCAACACCGATGCGGTGTCCGTGGCTCGACTTGCCGAATTACCTGCACTAGCAACACCGTGTTCAAGTGCAGAAGCCACCCTGAAACCGGACAGCGAGGTGACTCACGAAGATTGCAAATGTACTTCGGTTCGACATGTGGTACCAGCTGATGATGACTTGCCATGCGTATCCCAAGACACGTCCCACTTGTCATTTCAGAATGTCTCTCGGTTTATGCCCGAGCCTACAACCTGGTCAAAAGGCGAGAGCGAGTACACGCGACTTGTTCTGGTGCCAGGTGCAACGACTGCACTCCAGGGGTTGCAGACTTCTACAGATGCTTCCATAGGAAGCAAGCGTCTAGCATACGTGGGCAACGGACATGTGCCTTGCCGCGCCTCGTTGGCAGGAGAGGCCCGTGAGACGCAGGATTCACCCACTTCAGTATGCGAGACTAAGTCTCATGATCCGGTGTTCAACAGAGGTCCTATAGCTCAAAAAGCACTAGAGTGGCTCGTTTCAAAACCGGGTGCGCCTATTGTATGCGCGATACCACTCCTTCAAGAGCGGATTCAAGATCTAGTTGCGGAGGCAACTCCAGACAAGTGTTCTCAGCTCTGGCGCCCGAGAGAGCGCACAGTCGAAGCGCAGGACATGGATGTAAATGCTTCATTGAACATTGACATTCAGGCGGAGCATGTGAGTGCGCGACAGTTTTACCTTTTCCTCAACCATCTTACGGCGTTCAGTCGTGTGAGATCTGCACTATTGGCAAAGGGTAAACACTTGGAGCAACACGAACGTGACACTATTGGCCTAGAGGCGACAAGCGAGCACACCAATACCCAACTTTTCCCGGCCGCAACCGGTGTTGCGCTAACCATGGATGACAATGCAATAGCCCAGCTAATTCACGAAAATGTGTGGGTGCTAACTCACGCTAAGGAGCTGCTAGAAGTAACTTTGCCTGAAAATGTGAAACGTGTAAAGCCCGATCAAAACTGTGACAGTCCTGACCTCGAAGATCTTCCGGATCTCCACTCCTCACTAGCAGAGTGGATCCCTCCCGAAGTCCGCGGAACGGCACATCTGTATACTTCTAGGCAAATGAAGTTTGCCACGGGTGAGGTAACCTGGTGCCACGTCATCGAAGCGTTGCGCAAGTCGCCCCTCCTTCGCCGGATTCGTCACGCGCTCTGGATCAATCAGCTCCGAGGTATACAGCGTGAAACATTGCTGCGGAAAGGCAGGCTCGTGACGGTCAAACGTGGTGACGCCGTCGGCGTCACTCAGTCAACAGACGATGGTACCTCAGGGAATAACTCAATAAGCAGGACACAGTTGACGTTTTTATCGCCTCGACGACCAGGTTCCGTTCCTCGCATGCCGTTTGATGCACCAAGCTTGCTTCTGTGTCCATGCGTTGATCCGAATCGACTGATTTCTCGAGACATCCGGATAGAGATGTCAAGGCCGTCTGGAGAGGTCGACCAACAAACCTGGCAAGAGCTGATCCCTATGTGTGAAGTCGAAGTGGCGGCTGCAAATGGAACTCCGAAGGCCATGGTCGCATACTATGGAGCGCTCGTTAGACTAGGACAATAACATCATTTGTCGCAATCATACACTGCTATGCAGCCTATCCTTTCATTTCTTGTTTATTGACTTACTCGAAGAAATCAAGTTCATCCTCATAGTCGTCGACCGGTTTGGAAACCGGAGGCTTTGCCACAGCGGGTGTAGTAGTTGGGATTGTGAGTGGCTTTGCTGGAGAAATAGTGGTTGCAGAAGAGCCGGTAGAAGTGGCAACGGTTGCAACTTGTTTCGGCTGAGTTGAGGGCTTGGTTGGACTTAGATCCGCAAACAAATCATCGAAGTCGTCATCGTCCAATGACGAGGACAGGTTCGATTTGGGTGCTGGCGAGCTTGTTGCTGTAGTTGCGGCAGTGGTGACAGCTGGGGCAATTGTAGCTGGTTTGGTTCCTGAGGCCTCGGACTTCACTTCGGACTTCACCTCGGGCTTGACCTCGGGCTTGATTACAGGCTTAACTTCAGGCTTGCCTTCAGGCTTATCTTCGGGCTTCACCTCAGGCTGGCCCAAAGATAACGGCACGCTACTTATAGGAGACTTTGATTCCGAGGAGGGCATTGAACTTGGGGCGACAACGGCCGCCGTTGGCTTAACCTCCTTTGCCTTGGTCTCAATGGAAGGCTTGACAGGCTCAGGGGCAATTTCGTCGTCAAGATCATCTTCAAAAATGTCATCATAATCATCTTGATCTTTCTTGCTTGACTCAGCCTTCGCTAGTGTCTTGGTGTCCTTCACCTGCTGTGTTGCAGCAGAGGTAGCTACTACCGTGGACATAGGTTTCGGTGCCGAAGTATGGATGCTGGAATCAGGCACAGATGGGCCGACTGGCTTTGGTGGTTCGAGCTTTGGAGCCTCAGCGACTTGCGGACTTGAGGATACTCCGGGTAATGCTGCTGCCGCTGCTGCGGGCGGTGCGAACCTTTTGTCAGCCTGGGCGAGAGCATCAGGCGTTCGGGAGCCAGCAGTCCAAAGCAGTAACACTCGTTTGATGTCAGCGCTCCATGAGGCTGAACCAACTTGGTTGCCAGCGGCAGCCAGAACTATCTCGATGGGTATAGGCTTGGAAGTCTCTGCGAACGAGGGAGGTGCGATCCCATCGTCGTCTTCGAATCCGTCGTCATACTCATCTTCTTCGCTCTTTGCAGCTTTTGACTCACCCTCCTTGGAGTACGATGCAAGGGTATCCAAGGCAATTGAACCAACAGCCAACAAGATCGAGTTAGCATTAGCTGACTCTTTGTCAGATCCAGTTCGATGGCGCACCTCAAGGCGCACATACTGCTTTGCTCCACCCTGAGGCAAGGCGACGGGAATAGGCGTAGTGAAGTCTGCATTTGTGGAGGCAGCTTGAACCTCCGTCGAACCCACAAAGGATCGTTCGGGGCCCTCCAGGGTATTAACTGCGTCCTTAGGGTCCATTGCGAGCGTCAGACTTGGTACTAACCAAGCATTGACGAAAACATCGGGTACGACATCATGAACACCCTTGGATCCGGAGCTAGTGGATGGCAGAACAGGCGCATTGCGCAAGGAAATGAGCCATGGTCTGAATGGAATGGTGCGGGGTGTGGCGTTTGCGGAGGAGTCCTTATCCACCGACTTCGCAGGTGTCAATGGTACCGAAGGAACAACGGTAGTAGTAGGCTTGGACACGATAGATTCTGCTGTTGCTGGTGCAACCGTCGTAGCAGCAGGTGTTGTTACGGTTGTACTAGATGCAGTCGCCGGTGAGGACGAGGGTTGCTGCGCACTAGGCTTTCCTGGGGAGGCAGGAGGCTTTTCGACAGTCTTTCCAGCGGGCGCAGGCTGCGAGTTCGATGAAGGCTTCGGAGTAGCTGCAGCAGCAGCAACGGGCTTTTCTGAACTCTGTTTCGGCTTCAAAGGCGTTGCAGGTGGTGCCCGCGATGGCCTTGATTTCTCTTTCGCTTGTCCCGAATCCACCGGTTTGGCCTTGTCACCTTTCGACGCTGCAGTTGGTTTCGCATCTTTTTTGACTGTTTCAGGCTGCTCGGAGGCTTGGTTCTTCGCTGCAGCTGTTTGGGACTCTTTACTCTCCTTGGCGTCGGATATCTTGTGGCTGGCTGACGACGCTGCTGCTGGCTTGGGTACCAGTTGCGACTTGGGCGCTGGTTTAACTTGCTGAGGCTTCGACGTGCTTGTCGAGGTCGTTGACGGCGACTTGGATTCAGTGGCTGCCTTTGACGCATGTTGCGCTGTTACTCGCGAGCTCCTAGCAGCATTATCCTTTGACTCAATACCTGATGTGAGGGTCTGAACAGAGGGCTTCGATTTGCTTGTCCGCACGAGTACTGGGGACTGTGTTCTTTGCTGAGGTGGCGAGGGACGAGGCTTGTGAGCCTGAGTGCTGGCTGCCTGCGTTGTAGATGCCGAAGATGTCGCCGTTCCGGATTGCTTGTCCTTGTTTGTGCTGGTCGTAGCGGCCACTGAGCGATGGTAGAGGCGCTCAATCATTGCCTGGACACGTTGCTCGCGCCTTTCCTTTTCCTCAGGGCTAAGCTGCCTCTGCGCCGTCTTCTCTTGGTTCTGAGTTTCACGGATAGCATTCAAGTGTGGCTCAAGCCGTCGAGCCTGCCGTGCAGCATAGTTGCTTGGAGCACTAGCAGCTTGGGTTCGCAGTCTGTGTGGTCGATGCGCGAGAGCAGCAGATGCAGCGTATGGGCTCTTACCATAGGTCGATGCTACACGTGCCAGACGCTCCTTTAACTCTGCTACGACCCGAGCATGAGCTTTGATTTGACGATGCTGGATTAGCACCAGTGATTCCAATGCAGCGATCTTGTTTGTGAGTGCCACGTGGAAGGGCGAGTCATCCGCTTCAACAACCGACTTACCTTCGGTCCGAGATTCACCCTGAGCCGAGCCGTCTACGCCGTGCGTTAGCTGGGACAGCAGGAGGTGTGCAGGTTGCGCCTCAAGTTGCGACACAACCTTCTCGGACTGAGAGGTAAGTCCATCAGACGACGCCGAATCGGGCCGTTGCTGCAGCTGGGACTTCTCATTGCCTTCAGCCTTTGACCTATCCACATGCCGCGATGACTTGTCGCCCGCCTGGTACAGCTTGGTCTGCTGAACCGTCTGCTGCTTCCTCTCGAGTTCGGCGTCATACCGACGCAGAAGCGAGGCAATGCTCTTGGGCGATCGAGTTCGATGGGGAGGGTCAATTGTCTTGGGGTGAGCGTACACGCTGTAAGGGTGTCCACTCTTGCTGCTCACGGTTGCCGGTAATGTGGTGCCAAGTTGTTCGGCCCCAGCCGCGCCACTGCCCAGACCATACGCCTGAGGAGGCAGTTGTTGGTAACGGGGGTCACGAGCATATACTCCTCCGAGAATGGCAGCGCCGGTATTCCTGGAGACGGAGCTGTGAGTTGATGTGGACTGACCCGCCGTGCTGTACGGTATGATCTGCCGGGCATAGGGGAAGTCATATCCGCCTTGCGACCCATGCGCACGAGCCGAGCCCTGATGTGACATCTTGTGAGTTGGACTTTTGTGCGATCCTTCGAGTGCACTAGTGGGTAAGAGCTAGCTTCAATAAGATATAATGCTAGCTATGCACCTCAGAAATCGAACGATGCTATGCGATTACTCAGAGCACAGCCGAGTCGTCCGAAATCCCACCTGATACGTTCAAGTGTCCGAGTAACTGAATAACCGTTACCGACTGAAAATTTTCTTGGCCGGATGTCCGCAGGTCGTACTTCCAGGACCCGTGCAGCCGATCTAGCGCAGCAGCGGTGTTGTCAAATAACACGGTAATTCCGGCGTTAGAGAGCCACATACTCCAGTGGATCTAAGCTATAAATCTTATCCGTTCGATCATTCTGGGGAGAAATAAGCATTCTCGTGAAATTGTATTGCACTGTTTTTCCAGTCAGTGGTTACACTGCTGCCTTTCCTGAAGTCATGACTACTTTTGAAATTGAATTACAATCTATTTACAAGCTATTCTCTACGCACATACGTACGGTTCGGTTATACGCTTTGCGGTCCGTACTCCATAACTTGGCAGCTTCGGGGTTTGCTGGGGAGTCCTAGATCAGGGGTTCGGAAAGGGGACACGACCGGAGTGAGTGAACTCATGTTCATATTAACAGAGATGCATCACAGCCCGCTTGTGCTCTGGTCTACATTCAACTCTAACGAACTTGGGAATCTACTTACTGGATTCGGATCCTGAAGGAGCGATTGAATAGAGGTGAGGATGGTGGCGACGGTGTAGATAGGCGACCACTTGGACTGAATGATGTCCAAGCACAGCGTGCCGTCCTTGTAAATATTTGGATGAAACATGCGGGTAACAAATTGAACAGTCGGTGGCGACTGCGGGTAATCCTTGGTGAACTGAAGCCTCAGCTGGAACACACCTCCCTCCCAGGGTGTGTCAGGCGGACCAAAGATGCAAGCTTTCCATGCGAACTGAATCAGCAGAAGAGGGGGAGATGATGAGGGGAGCTGGATGTAAGGCTATGTACTCGTCATCGCTTGCCGTCTTTGGGTTGCAATGCGATCTCATTCAGTGCTACAGCAAATCTATCCCGGAACCCTGTTGATAAGCTCCCACAGTTAAGCGCACTCTCCACGAAACACCCCGAGAGATGCCGTAGAAAACACATGTATTACCATGCCCCAATGATATGTACCGTAGCGAGCGTAGTTAACGTACCAAGTTGTCCTCCGAGACGGGTGATGCACTGCAACCGTCATTACCCTCGGCCTGCAGCGCTCGATAGTCGCTGAGCAATCTCAGCATTGCAGCTCTTGCCGAGCCAGAGCTTGCGCCTGAGGCATCCTGAGAGGTGTCTGTAGAAGAACTGGCATTATCCGCGCCTGTTGTGGAAGCTCTAGTCTGTTCTGACTGGGCAGAAGGCTCCTGAGTCAGGGGATTCGAGCCGTTGGAGTTGGTTTGCTTGAGCTCTGCACGTGTATCTGCCTGTTCTGACATGATCTTTGTGGGAGTACCGTGGTTTCCCGGAGAGATCCACGTAGTGTCAATAGTTGTTCAAGTATTCTCGTTTGATTGGGTCAGATTCTGGCGATGCCTACAGACGGATTAAGGGTTAGGGAGAGGGGCGGCAGCAAAACCTCGTTATTTCGAAAGATGCGTCAGGTCATTCAAGAATTAAGACAAACATACATAGCTAAGTCCTGATGGATGTTCATTCTAACACACTTTCCACGGATCGTATGCATGTCAATACCACTTTCTTGCACATTCGGAAACCTGGCGCGCTCTGCCAAATTCACTGCCCTGCCGTCTGGGGAGGGCGTCTCTCAGCGATGCGTTTGGCCAGCCCACGTCACCAGTGTGCGACCTTCGTTAGCCGGCGGCCATACGCTATGAAACGCTGTGGGTGAGCGAGGCCCATGACAAGATGTCTTGCCGACATAGCACCTCAGGCGGAAACGAGGACATCCTCACTCCATACTTACACAGTCCAACCAGCGGGCGATTGAGAAACATTTCTGAATTTGTATTCATGACCTATGATTTCATGTCACGTCAATATCATCATACACGGATGTTCTTGAACCATGCTTAGGGTGCGAGGTTCAAGAAGATGTTGCGAGGACCCTTGCCGCGAATGGTCTTGGACTTGCGGCAGTACTTCGACGAGCAGTCGATATCGATCGTGGGCTTGAAGAGACCGTAGGCCTCACCGAAGGGGTAGGTCTGGAACTGACCCTTTGTCCTGTAGCGTGCCTTCTCAACGAACGTACCAGGCAAGAAGCACAGACGAACGTGGTCCTCCTCTGCGTTGAACTTGTCGGTGGAGTTCTTAGTGGGAGCAACGTTGAGAATGTACGACTGAGCGAACTTCTTGAGTTGGCGGCGCCAGCGGTCATACTTGGAAATGAAGTCGCGGATGTCGAGCAAGGCAACGGCCGAACTTTGGTCATCCACGCAGAATCCACGAGCTTCAGTACCATTCACGAGGTCGGTAAGAGCGCCACCGGTGCAGTCAATGTAGTCAGCTGCCTGCTGAGCGCACTTGCCGAAGGTCATCTTGGGCAACGGTGGGAGAACGACAGGCTCGGGGGCAGGCAAGTTCGAAGCACCTGCCGCGGGTGCTGGAGCGGGGGCAGAAGGAGCATTGCGGAAGGCCTTGAGCATGGCAGCGTTGAACTGCTCGGAGAGCATGACATCGGACTCGAGGAATGCGGCGAAGCCGGACTCGAAGAGTTCGTTGTGGTCGAAGGCCTGATCCAAAAGACCGTACTCCTCATCGAGCTGAGCAATCTCCTCCTCAGTTGCGAGGTTGTCATAGATCGCCAAGTACTCCAAGAATGAGCTCACCGTGGCGGTACCATTGACACGGATGGGGGTGGTGGTGTGGTTCGTCGCGACCAGGGTTGCGTTGGCAGTGGCGTTGGCAGTCAAATTCACCTGAGGAACAGTGCTCTTGTGGGTCTTGAGGCGGTAGCGCTGCAGGTAGGTCTTACCCTCCTTGGAAGTGACACCACGGAACATGAAACCAGCCGCAGGGGTGAAGTAGCACCACTCACCGATGAAGGGATCGACGGTGTAGCCTTCAGGAACGCGCAACTCGCAGCCCAAGGGGTTCACGATGTTCGTCGAGTTGTCAACGACGCCCGTGGTGTTGGTCAGGGTGACGTTGGCAGGGATAGGATCGCCAACGGTGCCGTTAGGGTTGAGGAAACGGCGCTCGGCGGCTGCCCGCATAGCATTCTCGAGGTTGGTCATGTTGATCGGCAATGACGTATTCCAGGGGATGTCAAGGCCAGACGCAGGATCAACCGTCACTACAGATTGAGTGTTACATAGCACAGTGGGATGGGTAAGTCGGAGCTCAGATTCAGGGAAGCAAGATGTTGTTTTGAAGCTCAAGAGGGACGGGTTGCTTGGGTTGGGATGGCAGCAGGCAGATGAGGAGATGAACTATGTACGTACGCTGTGCTGAGGCTTGGCACGCCGTTAGCACCTGTGAACGGGGGGCAGAAACGGTGTTAAGGTGGTGTCATGATGAGTGAACCAGTATTTTGGCATAGATTTTCATACATTTCCATCATGTGCATGCAAGTCAGACGAGTCGCAATCGGTAGCCAAGCGGTTCAAGAATCTAATTACGTACAATAACAGCTAGTGCAAGCACCCAAACCTTGTGCATTTGAGTTCTAAAATCCACTATGCAGTTTGGCTCAAGGGGCCCTGGGCGGCCAATCCTACCTTTTCCTCGCTCGCCCCGAGCCTACCTTTTGTGAGCTCTATGGGGAGGGTCTTAGCCGGATGCGGTTAAAAACGTGGGGGGATGAGTTTGAAAACATCGAAAAATTTGGAACGCGTTTGGAACCTGGTTCCAAATTTTGGAACCCAGCCCTGCAGCTCGCCAGGCGGCCGCTGCACAAAAGGTATGATTCACGAACGAGACAGCCTTGAGAGTCGAGAAACTTGGACATTGATTGAATTGAAATGAGGTATTCAATTCTTGTTTTGGTGTTCGTGGTACGTACATTCAATAGGTTACTATCTCTAGTATCATACTAACCTATTTAAAATTACTACACTACTTTGCAATATCATGTAAATCGTTGCAATTTTCATCACAAATGAGGATTTGTATGAAAACTATGACACTATGTCAATGTCCTACATGCACACGCCCAGTCGGATAGCATTTTCCCCAATGGGGCTCATAGTGCACCTCGAGACCCGTCTGCTTCATCCTGTTCACCCAAATTGCCCAAGGTCTACCCTGACAAAAACCTAACCAACCGACTCGTCTCGAATCATCTACTGGTCTAGCTCCTCGTTGCTGCAACCTCGTTTGCACTGGAAGTGAAGTCGCAAGGCTTCCTCGAGTTGCATGAGGCTGCTCCCAACACCACCAACACTGCTGCTAGCAAGCAAGCTCCTGCGCCAGCAGTTGCTGCAAACAAGACCTCAGCTAAGCCTGCTGCTGCTGCTGCTGCTAAGCCTGCGGCCAATGCCACTAAGGCTGCTGCAGCCAAGCCGGCGACCAATGTCACCAAGCCCATTGCTGCCAAGGCTGCTGCTAATGCCACCAAGGCTGCTGCTAATGCCACCAAGGCTGCTGCTAATGCCACCAAGGCTGCTGCTAATGCCACCAAGGCTGCTGCTAATGCCACCAAGGCTGCAGCTCCCAAGGCTGCTGCCAACGCCACCAAGCCTGCTGCCAAGGCCGCTGCTAACGCCACTAAGAAGGCTGCCCCTGCTAACGCAACCAAGCCTGCTGCTAAGGCCGCTGCCAAGGTTGCTGCCAACGCTACCAAGAAGGCAGCTAATGCGACCAGCCCTGCTAAGAGCCCTGCTAAGAAGGCCCTCAAGAAGAAGATTCACAAGTGCAAGGTCGTCCCTCACCCACTCAAGCCCCGCGCTGCGAAGGCTGTTCAATGGACTGGTGGTGACGCCAGCGGTGGTTTCTTCTTCCGTCTCGTTCGTCCCGTGAAGGGCAACAGCAATGGCAAGTACTTCTTGCAGCAGTTCTACATGCAGAACAGCACCGCTCCTGCTCGCACCCCTCGTCGCATCTCGCCCACTGCAGGTCGCCGCAAGACCCAGAAGCTTGCCAAGGTTGCCGGCGGTAAGAAAAAGGCTGCAAAGAAGGCCGCTAAGAAGGCTGCAAAGAAGGCCGCTAAGAAGGCTGCAAAGAAGGCTGCAAAGAAGGCTGCAAAGAAGGCTGCAAAGAAGGCTGCAAAGAAGGCCGCCAAGCCCGCTGCCAAGGCCGCTGCTAACGCCACTAAGAAGGTTGCCCCTGCTAACGCCACTAAGAAGGCTGCCCCTGCTAACGCAACCAAGCCTGCTGCTAAGGCTGCTGCTAACGCTACTAAGCCTGCTACTCAGCCCGCTGCTAAGGCTGCTGCCAACGCTACCAAGCCTGCTACTAAGCCCGCTGCTAAGGCTGCTGCCAACGCTACCAAGCCTGCTACTAAGCCCGCTGCTAAGGCTGCTGCCAACGCTACCAAGCCTGCTGCTAAGCCCGCTGCCAACACTACTAAGCCCGCTGCTGCCAACGCTACCAAGCCTGCTGCTAAGCCCGCTGCCAACACTACTAAGCCCGCTGCTGCCAAGCCCGCTGCTAATGCTTCCAAGACTGCTGTCTTCCTTGAGCTTGACTCCGAACTCGAGGTCGAGGCTGATGCTGAGGCCGAGGTAGATGCTGAGGCTGAGACCGAAGTTGACGCTGAGACTGAGACTGAAACTGAGGGCGAAGGCGAGGCTGATACTGAGGCCGACCTTGCTGGCGAGACCGAGGATGAGGTCGCTGAGGAGCTCGAGAATGAGGCTGATGCTGAAACTGAGCTCACTCGTGCCCTCGGCCTTAAGAAGATCGCTGTTGAGGATGGCGTCGAGACTAAGGTCCTTATGGCTCTCCAGCAGGATATCACGCGCGACTCTGCTCTTGATGAGGAGCTCGACGGCCCAGCAGTTCCTGAGGACATTTTCAACGTCTTCTTCGAGCTGAACGCTAGCCTCAAGAACGCTTCCGCTCCCGCTGCCAAGCCCGCTGCCAAGCCCGCTGCTGCCCAGCCTGCTGCTAAGCCTGCTGCTAACGCGACCAAGCCTGCTGCCCCCGCCAAGCCCGCTGCTAACGCTACCAAGGCTGCTAAGCCCGCTGCTAACGCTACCAAGGCTGCCAAGCCCGCTGCTAACGCTACCAAGGCTGCCAAGCCCGCTGCTAACGCTACCAAGGCTGCTAAGCCCAAGCAGGCCGCAAAGAGGCCTACCATTGCAACTCCTGACGCTCTTCCTGTTCCACCAGAATTGGAGAACTACGTTTTGAGCTTCGATGACTGCAGCAATGTGAACGAGCTTGCTCTAGAGCACACCGCAGAGGGCACCTTCTGCTTGAACAACTATCAGTCTGCTCTTGTCCTTTCGCACTTGAGCCAGTTCACCCCTGCTTTCGACCAGTACTTCTTCATGATCAAGGTCATGGCCTCGTCACCTTACGCTCTCGAGGCTAAGCCCAATCCTAAGAAGCTCAACGTTGAGGAGGACCACATTCGTTTCTGCTTCCAGACTGAGGCGGCTTACCAGAAACTTGCAACCGCTGCATCCAATGTTAGCCGCGTCGTCAGCCTTGGCAAGCAGAGCGTTAGCAAGGTCGTCCCCGCTGCAGATGTCCTCTACCCCACTGTCTCTATCAAGTGCGGCTCGAAGGTCTGCAAGGACAACGTTGTCGAAGACTCACAGCGCGCTTTGATCCTGTTCAAGGCCTAAGGGATTAGGTTTTGATGAGACGTGTATTATGTACACCAGAACATAAACGACATTCTGTGATTTACATAAGACAGAAGCTGTGCGCGTGCTGTGTTCTTAAAGAACGTCCAAGTTGACGCCTGCGTTGAAGCGTGAAATCAAGTTCGGTTTATGAGATGTAATCAATCATGGATTCGGAATCGGGTTGAATACAAATGGCAATATACATGAGTGAATGAGTGCGGGTAAGATGCCATGCTGTCTTGGACGAAGATAACGCCTGGCAATCGTAGTGTAAGCTTCGACAGGCGAGGTGAGGCTATGGATTAATGACCTCTCCGAGCTTTTGCTGACTAAGGTCGCACATCTCGCTTGGGCGTGTATCATTGCGACATGGACTCGATTCTAAGCTGCACGCTTCCAGCCCAACCGAGTAGTCTCCGTCCAATTGGGATGAGGGCGATGCGTCAGTGTGTAGTTTCCGTTCGGAAACTACGCTTAACGTGGTCATGGTTAAGTCTCCATCATGGGTGTGGTCATCCGTCCCACAGTTTTCCCGGGATATGCTTGAGTCACTAGATAATTGAACTAACGCATTTGGTGTCTCGATAGGTGCACTCAGTGCTTGCTGAGAGCCATACCCCTCTGCCGAGCTGACACCTTCTTCATCCCTGAGTTGTTTACTCTCTACTTCGCTACAACTAAGTTCTTCAGTTTCGTGTTGACTTGATTGGGTGCCTTCCAGTCTGATTGTGATAGCTCCCTCACTCAACGCACAGGCCTCACCCTCGCAACGGACGATCTCGTTACTGTTATTCCCGCTCAGGCTCTCACTGCTGCTCTTGCTCTTAGTGCTAGATCGCCTCTTAGGTGATACTAAACCAGTGGTGGTCATCTTCTTGTTACTATTGCTTTGGCTGCGAGCATTAGCCTTGATGGTAGCATCCTCCCCGTCGCTTGTTGAGGTGGTGGAGGGATGCGATGCCGTGGTGGCTGAAGCTGGCGGACTTTGCGTAGAATCAGGTTTTGCCGGCGATAGTGACAACGGGGCTGCAGCAGATGAGGAAGAGGAAGGAGAAGAGGAAGAGGAAGATGGAATTGGAGCGGAAGTAAGTGTCATTATCGTTGAGGAGTTGGCGATGCCTCCGGTCGCACTTTTCAGAGATGGGGCTGCTGCGGAGAGGAAAGTGGGTCCAGATCCAGACTGTGCTCGATGTAAATAGAGCTGTCCTCCACCTGACTGTTGGCCCGTTGTGCGCGCTCGATTCAATGGGGAAACAAATGTCGGTGACGGTGGAGAAATCGGCGAGAGAGGATGCTGTGGGGTATTGTTTCCTGAGAGCGGTATATGCCCAAGTTGGAGATTGAGAGGAGAATGGACGCTCGGGCTCAGACTCGGCTTCGAGACAGCACGAATCATGTTCTCACCGCCACTGTTCCTTCGTGCTGCTGCTGCAGATGCATTCAGTCCCTTACGTGCTCTTGCACTTTGATAGTATGGGCGCATGTCGATGACAAGTGCAGTAATGTTGTCTTGACTGCCCTTTGCTGAGGCTGCTCGGACAACTGACGTAGCCGCGGCCTTCGGATCAGGCGCGGCGACTGCAAGTCGGCAAGCTTCGTCATTTGAGAGTACATCCCAGACACCGTCTGACGCGAGGATCAAATACAAATCACCAGCAGTCAGCTCATGAACAATCACATCAGGTTCAGACGTGACATACTTCTTCAGGCTAAGGTCGCCAATTGCGCGTGTAACGGCAAGTACACCCTGCACACGCCATGCACCATTGAACAATATTCTTCCACCCAACTTCTGAATGCGATCACGCTCATCGGTGCGCGTAGGCTTGTGATCATACGAGAGTGCAACACCCTGACCCTCATGGGTGCAAAGCACAGCTCGCGAGTCGCCAGCATTGGCAACAAACACCCTTCCATCAAGTACAAGGGCGGATACAGCTGTTGTTCCATCATCCCAGCGATTCCGTGCCGCGTTCGCTATCCATGTTTGATCGAGACTTTGATATGTCTCACGTAGAGCAAGCGCTGGGCGAGTCAGCAAATTTACAGATGTACTCAGGTGTTTCACAAACGACTGAGCACAGAACTCGGAGGCTCTGCGGCCACCGTGACCATCAAACACCGAAAATACTGCGCATACTTGATCTCCGGTTTGGAGATGTGCTATTCGTTCCTGAATAACTTCGTCTTTGATTCCCATGCGTCGCATTGCTTCGATGTGGTGTTGGAGCAGGTTGCTCTCGACCTGGAATGTGTCTTCCATATAGGGCCTGGGCCCTTGGACACTGTGGATACCAACATATTGGCCTAGGTCAGCATGCCGGGACCAGACAGTGTCTAATTCTAGGACGCGTGGCAAGTAGGGGTGAAGAAGAGAGTCGGGGTCAACAGTGAGTCGTAAAGTTCTGACCTGCTGTGGGGCAATGGAATAACCTTTCCTCGCAAATATGTCAGAAGCGGCAATGAGGGACTGATAGATATGCGAAACAGGGCAGAATGAGGTATCCTCCGTAGTTGCCTAATGGAGTGTGACAGTCGTCAGATCTACCATGACCCACGAGTGCTCACTCGCATCAGAGATTTGGATGACCCCCTCTCTAGGTTCCTTGGTCGCACAGCTCCGTCAGGCTCAGCTGCGTTATTGGGCAAACGGATAGTCGGAAGATACCCCTAGCTTCCAACTAGCACTGATGTCTGATTTCACCCGGCAGGACTATGCTCTGTGCCGAGTTGAATCCGGAGTTGGCGCATGGACCCAGTGAGCCTAGAGTCTGAGGCCTCTCTCATTCTGGTGATTTAATCCGCCCATCAGGACATTCAGCAATGCGGCAGGGTACCACCAGCCAGAGTGTAGGCCAGCATCGCATTAGGCTCTACTCAGTCCCGAGTTCCATGCCCTGAAAGCGTGGAGATAGCCAGGCCGTCCTTCCTGGACTTGACTTTTCCGGCGGGACTTTTCTCCCGAGCCCTGAGATATCCACACGTGACAAGTTGAAATCTGGGAGCAACACAGACGAGCTACGAGGCGCACGGGGTAATTCCCCTCGCGTGCCGTGATACCTACCTGAATTTCGAAAAGTTCCCAAGGCTTCCTTAACCCGACTTCGGCCAAAGACTTTGGACTCGAAAATGTACCACAGGACGACGAGCAGGACGAGTAGAAACCAGTACGATGGTACCAGATCAAACGTCCATTTCTTTGACATGGGTCGGTTTTATAAAATACCAATAGATTCTATCGGTATTTTATAATGGGAACATTAAAAGCAGGACCAAACTCTATATTCTGTCACCCCTGGTTGCGGAACCCGAGTCACCACAGCCGCGCGCACCCGCCGGGACTGCATTTGGGCGTGCGACACGGCACATGCGTGGTAGACACAGCAGGGGTATTAGTCCATAATCATTCCGCAGCTCATTCTTTACAGAAACGAATTATTGACTAGGAAAAATATACAAAGACAATTGAGTAACGTGTGTATTTAATTGTTTGCAAACGAGATTCAGCAGAGGTTGAGTGCACTGGCTGGTGCGTTGCTAAGTTGAGCTGAGTTGTTGTTGCAACGAGCTAGTCCACTTGCCACAACCTCCAAGCTCGGACTTAGAATCCTAGACCTGCCAGTTCCGTTGAGATGTCCTCGGGAGCCAGGGCGGCTTGCACAGCTTGCTTCCAAAGCACACTCTTCTGAGTCTCGTCACCAAGGTAACCGTACTGCGCGTCTAATGGCGCCTCCGCTGACCGAAGTGCATTCGCCTCATAGATCGCACCACTTCGGTCTAGGCTCGATTGAGCTGTGACGAATTCGATGGCATTTGCCGGAACGGTACCCAGGGAGTATGGCGAAGCGATGGGGGGCAGTGAGGACGAAGTCGATTTCCACATGGCTTCGAACCCACTGTACATCGTTGACCTGCTTGCGGGCGCAACGCTGCCATGGAAGTCAAGCGCACCAAAGTCCCAACGCATGGATTCCGTTCGAATGGCCGCTAGAGTGACGAACTCAAGCAACTCCTTCAAGTTCTTACCATTTGGTACTCCCTTGGCTTGGATCGCCGCACGAATGATCTCATTCGACACCGGTGTTGCGCCAGGATTGAGCGCGGTGTATGCCTCACGAACCATAGCGATGGAAACCGCAGAGATGGCCTCACCCGAATTGGCAGCCGAGCTGCTGGGTACGCCTGCTGCAACTGGGGGTTTAGTGCGTGCGCCAGAGTCTGCACTGCCTGCGCGACCCCCAGTGGCACGAAGTGCGGCTGCACGCTGGAACGCAGCACCACTGGTCAGTAGCTTCTTTGCGGATGGACCTGCGGTAGTAAAGAGTGCTGTAGTCATCATATTAGCACTCTGGTTAAGTTCCTCTATCTTCTTCTGGCGGGCCTCAGAAAAGCTCAGGCCAGCTGCTGTTTTTCCATCCAATTCTGCCATGCCGGATGCAGTGTCATGCGAACTGTCTCCACCCATGGCTGTTGTCTCAGCTGACTTACGACGAGCTGCCGCAGCCAAGTTCGTACTTTCGCCTTTTGCTGCAGCTGCCTGCCGTAATGCCATTCGCTCGCGGAAACTCAATGCGCGGCCCTGTGCGGTTCCTGAGGCTGCGGCTGCAGCTGCCGTTGAGTCGGGACTACTGGCTCGCTTGCCAGCATATGGTGTGGACGGAGCTCCAGGTGAGGAATCTGCTGCAGGACTGCCCGCATCACCCTTGAACGAAGAGACCCCTCGCTGATGGCCGCCAGGGAATTTTGCCGGTGCGAAAACGGGGGTACCAGGCTGTGGGCTGGGCCTCGCTCCGTGCCTGGCCGTTGCGGTGGATGGCATGGACGTTACAAGCGAGCGTGGCCGAGACGATTTTGAATTCTTTGGCTGAACAGAGTCACCCGAACTGGGTTCAGGAGGCTGATAGTCCGCGCCATACTTGGGGTTCTTGTTTGGACCCAACGTCTGGAGGAGACCAAACTCTGAGGACGGTGATGGACGACCGTAAGGGAGAGAGTCACTACGCCGTGTCTTCCTACTCAAGCGCTCCAAAAGGCTCGCAGGAGCACCTGACGAAGGCCCCGAAGCGGATGGATCTGCAGATGAAGCAGACGTTCTCGCCAACGTCGCACTCGAATCAGGTGCGGATGCCCCAGACCCCTGCGAGTTCTTCAGCTCCAAAAGCTTCTTGACGCAATCTGCCACAGGCCTGCGCTTTTCATTAAGCTGCGCGAGCATCTTCAGGACTTGCATCTTGAATTGCTTGTTCACCTCGATCGCCTGGAGCTCTGCTGCGTATGGTTTGCCTTCGGCTGCGGCAATAGGTGTCTCCTGTTTCATGTAGCTCTTGATGTTCAGATTCGTTCGGTTATCTGCGATAAGGATTTGTGCCACAGACATGTCGAACACTGCTGACGTCGTGCATGCATGAAGTGCAGTGTAGCCATTTGAGTCTTGCTTGTTCGGATCCATTCCAAGCTTCAACAGTGCGTTGGTAAGCAAAGGGCATCCACTTTCTGCAGCCAGGTGAAGCAGGGTTCGATCGCCATCCAGAATGGGCTGTTCCAACGCGGGCCAAACGAGCTCGAACATTTTTGGATCCGCGAGTTGTTGAATCACATTGGCTTCCAGGTTTTCCCGCTGTTCTGTGGTGCAGTCAGGTTGTGTGGCTGGAAGTAGGGTCTTGGCGAGTGTGCTGAGTTTGATCTTACCGAGCCTGAGGCGCCTAATTTGATTCTTGGCATCATCTGCACCTGAAGCCGAACTGCGACTGCCGCCCGTGCCAGCAGCTGGGGCATCGCTCTTGGATTCTGTCGCTGCAGGTGCCGCACCAGAAGAGTCATCGCCTGAGGCAGAATCAGCCGCGGTTGAAGCGACGGGAGCTGCTTCTTCCTTGTGGGTTAGCTTCGCCAGGTCGACACCAGCTTCCTCAGCGAGTTGGGAGACGGTGCGTCCGTCAGCATTTGTCTCGTCTAAACGCCCACCCGCTGCAATCAGAGCTGCGAGCACTTCCTTGCCCACCTTCTTCTTGGCGTGCTGCACGGCAATATGGAGCGTGGTCTCTCCTTTTGAGTTTTTCACATTGGGGTCTGAGCCATTCTCGAGAAGCCACTGGACAATTCGAGTGCGGCTCCCTTCCGTTGCAAGGTGCAGGAAGGTTGTGTGCACACCCTCGAGCTTGGCGTGAGTAAACAGCTCATTGAGGTTGAAGTGGTCAGGCAGCAGCTTGCGCTCGTTCAGTTCGTTTAGCTCGCTTTCCAGTCGTTCATCTGTTAGTTTGGAGACGACAAACTGTAATGTAAGCTTCTTGAATCTGCGAATGCCCTCCTGCTTGAGCTCGTCCTGTGTTTGGTCAGACATGGGAAGGGAGATACGGAGGAGGATGACGACTTTCCTTTCGGTGTGTTGAGTCTGATACGGACTCTAAGGCTCTGCAACCAGTGCCGAGGACGGAAACCAAGCGATTCTTTGGTTTCCCAGGCTCTCTAGGCTCTCAGCTTGACCGACCACGGGTTGACCGAAGCAGGCGAAGTGGTCGTTGCACCTTGGGCCAGGGCGTACGAGAGGAGAAGTCTCTCTAGGATGCAGTGCGAGGGTGGGGAAAGAGTTGAGGCGATATGAGAAGCGGCTCCGTAGGGGGGACTGCTCTCCAGCTCCAGCAGCTGGCCGCAAACGAGCACGTAGAGCGCGTGTCACAGGACCAGTAGGGAGAAACGGGCAGGGTAGTACTCTGGAGGAGTATATCCAACAGGTCATGCAGGGGTATAAGCACACAAAACGGTTGGGAAATAGTGTTTCAACGGAACTCAACTCCTCTACATCGCCACGCAATCACGCCATGTGTGTATATGCCTCTCCAAGTACAGTTGAAGCGTTCAAAATCGATCGTTTCTTCATGAGGGGGTGTAGGAATACTTCCGTCCCCGCGGAGGCTCGGTCGTCTAACGGCTGGGAGGTCGGTCGACCGTCGGTCGACCGGCGGCGGAAACTTTGCCTGGTAGCCTTTTTAGCCGGATGCGGTTACAAAATTCAAACTGAGGAAGGGGGAAAGTGAGGGGGAAAACGGTCAGGAAAGTGCAGGATTAGGAGTGTAAATGATGGGGTTAGAGTGAAGTAGGATCGAAATAGACCTGATAGAAACATTGACAATGATTACATCATCCAATTTATCCACCACTCTTACCCGATATCTAGCCCATATGGCCACAGAAGACTGGGTACTCAAAACTCAGGCCGCTTTAAATGGCCTGTTTACAAAGCCTGCTCTGAAGGAGAGCACGCTGCAACGCCCACCGCTTCGATTCATCCACGATATCTTTACTAGGTACGTTCTCGTTGTCTGTGCCGCCCCTTGCCCGCAGTCCCACCGGATCCATCCCGACCAGCACTGCAATTCCAGCTCACGCTTGGGAGCGGGTTCGAGCGGAACTAACGTCTCAGCGCTCTCACTGGACACTGATGCTTGCGAGAGGTATATAATCCGTCCACTCTGCGACTCACATCCGTATGATGTTACGCCCACTTCTTCTCACTTCATTTCAGCGTGCTGCGGTCAACCGGCTACCCTGAGGGCGTGTTCCCTCCAGAAATGCTCGACTTCGCTGCTGTCTCGGCCACACGAGAGGCGAAAGTCGCTTGGATCCAGAGATTCCATCGCTGCATCGAGTTGACACTGGGGCGTGTCATCGAGTGCGACCCCAACGAGGTGCTCGCAGGTCGTGAATGCCACAAAATCAATGCAGTGTTGCAAGGCCTGGGTGAGGCTGCACGAAATGTTGCAGCCTACGACCTCGCGGCTCTCGCTGCTGCGATCGACAATCCCAATATGAATGCTACAAATTTCAGCTGTAAGCGTGCCGCGCTGGCGCCAGCACCTGCTCTAGCTGCGGCTGCGTCAGCACCGCCTGCTCGGTCCCAAGCTTCCCCGACCCAGCCAACTGTACCCTCACAACAACAGCAGCCACAAGCCCCAATTCAAATGCAACCCCCTGCGGCCACTCGACTGCAGCCTGTCGTACAACAGCCCACACAGAGTGAGATTGCGCTTACATTACCACTACGCCCGATTCACCCACCCTTCCCACTTCCAAGTGTCGCACACATTGACCCCAACGATTACATCTCCATCACACAAACACTCGTTGGTGCCCTGATTACAAAACCGACCATGGCTGCCAAGCATCTGGAAAAGCCGCCGTTCCGATTCATTCTGGATACCGTCATTGCTATCGAGCGGGTGCGTGGACACCCTGCTGGACTGTATTCCCCTGACGAGCTGAACGGAGACAACTACAAGCCAGGTGCTGGTGGTAACAAGCAAGCATGGCTTTCCAAGTTGATTGCATACGTTGCCACAGGTCTGAATGAGCCATCGCTTGTGGAGCGCATTTCACCACGAAGCATCGCAGCGGGCGTCGACCCACACTTGACAAACCTGCTGCTGCAGAAATTCGCGATCCTCGCTGCAAGCGGGATTGAGCCTTCACATATTATTCAAGTTATGAATAGCGGTCCCGCTCCAACGAGCGGATCACGACCTACCTCAGCAGCACCTCCATCGCCCCCCAAACCGGCACAACCTCAACCTCAACCTCAGCAGCCACAGCAGGTCGAAACTAAGTTCCAGCAACCCGAACCGCTGCATGTCGCTCCATCGGTGCCAGTGCAACAATCCGTTCCACCACAGTATCAACAACCCCAGGCCGATGTGTCGGTGTCGGCGTCGCAGGGTATGTACCAACAGCAACCCTCACAACCACAGGTGCACTTTACACCTAACACGAACTTTGGGGATTCCGAAGCTCCCTTGGCACCTCAGCCAATTTCACTGGGTGCGCCGGCAGGCGTCTCTCCCGTTGGAGGCGCCAATCCCGCCGTCAGCGTCTCGAGTTCTGGTCTTCAGCGCGTTGCCACAGCCCGACGTGCCCCGCCAAGGGCACCTACCGCAACCGCAACTGCGGCCACAGGATCGGCAAGCAGTTCAGGAAGTTCTGGCCCTGCAGGTCGAGGCAAGTTGGCATCAGTCATTAAGGAAGGTGTGGAGATCGAGGAGGAAAATGAGGAGGGCGAGATCGAGCAGAAGCAAACCACTGCGCCATCGTTGGGTCCCACGGATGCGGATGGTCAACTGGTGCGCTCGATTCAGAAAGCGATGGGAGCAGGACAGCAGGACGCAGGTTCTGGTCTCAAACTTGGACGAGTTCAAACTGGCCGTAAAGCCAATACTATTTATTCAGCGCGACAGATTCAGGATCTATGCGCAGCACTTCAGCGAATATGCGCATCAGTAAATCCCATCGGCCGCTGCATCGAATTCGCTCCAGGAGACATTGCAGATATGGAAAAGGAGCGAGTAAGGTGGAAGAATATTGCCGACGAGCAAACTGCCAAGTTGCGTCAAGAACGCGCCCTTACTGCTGAAATGGAGCAGGCATTGGAACAAAAGATTGCAGAGGCAATTCGTGAGCGTGACGAGCAACTTCAGAAGGTGCGACGCCTTCGAGCCATTGTACTAGCGAACGAAAAGGAAATCGCCGCGCTATTAGAGCAGCAAGTGCAGTAAGTACAAGGTTTGAATAAATAAAGCTCAAGGTTATATTCTGGCTCTCGACTTTCGTGGAGGTTCTGCTACTCTAACATCTCGAATCCGATCCTGCATCAGACATGGCCTTGAAGCCGAGGCCCAATCCCGTCGACAATTGGTGTTTTCTTCGAAGCAGTCTGAGCCGGTTTCGTGCAGAAGCGTCAGGTGCGTTAAGCACCACAACACCATTATGAACCATGTTTGGTGAGTGGTATGGCTCTGATAGCGTTGGCAACGAATGCCGCTTTCCTTCGTCCCCTCCAGGGACACCCACTGCGTGAGCGTTCTCGACCTCGGGCTTCACGCTAACCTTCGACACGACATCACCTAATAGTGCCGATCCCACAACGTCCAAATCGGTCTCTCCATATCCGGCGAGAACCTCATCATAGTTCTCGGAGGTATAAGTAACTGCGTCTCCCCGACTGTCTCGTCGAAGTGTTGGATTCGCCGGTGGTAGCTTGGCGGGATCTTTGACTTGGCGCACGTTTGACACTTCTGGAACTTCTGGAGTCTTGACGAGCTGAGGCATTGTCCAGCTCGACTGAGAAGGCAAGGACCCTGCCTCGATTTCGTTGGCGGGAACAGGAATCGACACATGGGATACATACCTGTCGTCGTGATCCGGATCCAGCGCCTTTAACTCGGCAGGTAAGGCGATCAAAGAGATGGAATGCTGGTGCGTAGGAGTTCGTTTAGATTGGGCTACTGGCCGATGTAGTCTGAGTGATGGTGAGAGCTTCACATGTGTAGTAGGCTCGTGGAAGGATTGTGACGTAGGGCTCGAAGTGCAATTGAGTGAAAGATGCCGTGTCAGGTTAGGCACTTGCATGTCAGGTGAACTTGCCATCGACTTGACCTCTTGGCTCGATGGAGGTTCCGGAACCGGTATAGTGGGAGGACGTATACGGTGCTTAGCCTCAGTGGGCAGGGGCGGTAGCGGCAGTGTTCGGATTTGTTCAGTCATCGCATCTAGAAGCTGGCGCTCGGCTACACTTCGTGATGCTGCTGGAGGCAGATCAGGTGGACGAGGTAACGGCCCAAGAGGTCTGGCTGGTAACGATTGCGCAGCTGGATGCGGAGTCCCATCAGGGTTTAGCGCATACGATTGCTCAGAGGCACACTTGTCGTCGCTTGGGGTGAACCTGAAGGGTGTGCCTAGCTTATTCGTTTCAGTCGCGGCATTGGCAGCAGGGCTTTCATCTGAACGGATCTGTGCCTTGATCAAGATAGAGTTGACCTCTCCTTCGCGACGAGACGCGTTGGATTGTTTCGGCGACAAGAATGTGCAAAGCGCAGGCGTCGACTGACCTTCCACCTTGACTACGTAGAGACCTCGATCACGGCTTCGGTTACCTTGCAAAGTAGTACATGCTGCAGTTGGTGAGTTGGATCTTAAGCTCGGCTCGCGATTGTATAGCAGAGTGGGCTGGTACGAGTTGTACGTGGTCTCAATAGAATGCTGCCTCTCTTGAATTCTTTCCGGAGCTTCCTGGCCTTCTGGCTCGGGGAGTGCTTGGGCACGAGAATCGGTGCAGCCATGGGGGCTTAAGACCCGCTGGCTATCAACCCTCGGCGCTTGCGATGGCTTGTTTGCCATGTGGACCTCGGGCTCTGAGTCGCGATGGTTGCCCGAAACGCTTGTTACCGCTCCTGCACCTGTGGCCACCCCTGCAGCTACAACGTCGTACGAGCTGAGTCGCATGAGCGCGACAGGATCAAGAATAACTTGAGACTTGCGCCGTGAGTACCGCTCAACCACAGGACAACGTGCAATCTGCGGAGAAAGGAGCTCAGGAAAGAACTTAACCAGAGATACTTGGTCAAGTACCTGCGGTACCCATGCCCCAATATATTTGTCCAGCAGGAGTTCCCTCGCATCAGGGCGCTTCTCAGGCTGCACTTGCAAGAGGGCCCGAAGCACTCGACCGAGGTGCGAGGAGTAATATGCAGGAGGTGGCTTGTAGTCTCCTTTAATCACTTTCCGCGCCAAAGTGGCAATATTCTCAGCTTTGAATGGTTTCTTGAGTGTCACGAGTTCGTAGAGTATCACACCCACTGACCAGATATCACACTTACGATCGTAGGGACGGCCTAGCAATACCTCTGGAGCGAGGTAAAACGGTGTACCAATCCCTGTCTTTGCCAACGCACTTGTGTGGTCAACCAACCTCGCGACTCCGAAATCCCCAATTCGAAGTCGATCGATCGGCTAGATTTTAGGGAGAGTAAAACGCATTCGAAGAATGGGTCAGATAATAGAGCAGAGCAGAATGCACAGATATCCACACGCATGTACAATCTCATTCGAGTTTTAATTCTTATCCCCCATGCACACGTACCATTGGCACTAGATTGTCCTCCGGAACATCGCTTTCAGCTATAACCTCCTCTCCATTGATCATTCTTGTCGTGATACATGCGGCCCTAGTTTTCAATTCTTGAATGTCAGAGTCCTTCTCAGGGTTGGGCTCCAGATCGGATGTAGAATCACGCCTACCTGTTCCGCGTGCAAGCTGTCGCTCGGCGATACCGCGACGCTCCTGAATTAGCCGTGCCGCCTCCATTGCATTGGGGTGTGTTAAGGCAGCCGGCCTGAGAAACTCATGAGTCACAAATATATTACTGGCCTTGATGTCTCTGTGAAGAAGATGATGTGAATGAATGTGCTTGACAGCTAGCAGTATTTGTGTCAGAAAGCACCATATCTCTTCCTCCGTAAAGTGATAGGAGGGCACAGTACATGAGTCAGCATGGGCTTGAGCGATATCCTCACCTGGAGTTGTCGCTTGCTGGACTCCTCCAGGACTTCCTGTTGCCATCGTACTTATGGAACTCGTGTAGTGCTGGCCCGATAAGGAGTCCATATGCTGCTCCATCTGCTCCTTTGGCGCACTTGGGGCATGATTTGGACCACACGAGGCTCTCCTCATAATGTTTGATTGGCTATATGCGGTTTGCTGACCCAATCCCTTCCTCAAATTCTGTTCCATTCCTGTTGGTGTGTGAACCAAGGCTGTCGGCTTTACTCCTAGCTTAGGCTGATCTTGGCCTGTCAAGTCGTTCGACAAGCCCATGGTGTCAGGCTCATCATGATTTGCAAGAGGTACCCGCGAGTTTGGCGAGGAAGAGGTAGCTGAGCTTAACCCTACAAGGGCTGCTCCAGACGAAGCAGAGGAGGAAGAGCAAAACGAAGAAGACGCCGAAGATGAGGCTGACGAATAGTGGGGCGGACTGATATGCTTATGTGTCGTCGGGGATTGAGCCGCTTGTCGGTCGAGGGTATGGATGCCTGCTCTCCAGGCGTCACCAACTTCTGAATGGATATCGCTATGATGCGTACGTCCATCTGCGGATTCAGGAGACTTGCTTGACTCTAGCTTGCGGGCCAGCGTGTGCACAACGCTCTGATCAGCCTCGAGTTGCCGACGCTTTGCGATGCGCCTCTCCTTTAATTTGTTCCTGATCAGCTGTGCTAAGTCTCCACCACCGCAGTATCTCATAACAATAGCAATTCCTACGGGCTTGGTTCGACTCTGGGTTAGGTTCGGAAGCTCTTCCGTCTGGTCGTATACTTGTCCTTCGGGTATGTGATTCATTTGTCTGCAGATGGGAAAGCTATCCAAATACTCCACAACATTTGGATGTCCTTGAGAAGCGCATACTCGAAGCGCTTCTGCCTCAGCAAGCGACTTCAGATGTTGGCGTGAGTGTACTGACTTTCGTCGCGACCCATGATTGGATGCCTGCGAGGCGACGCTTGGGCGTCGTACCCACGAGCCTCTTTGCGAGCTTGTAGCACTATTATCTAGACCAGACTTAGCTTCAGACTCCCCTCCGTGTTCTGATGACTCCACAGCAGAGTACTTGTCGTCTTCTTCGTTGTCTCCCACGACGGACATGGGGTCGTCCTCGTTTCCATCGCTTTCTATCGCATTCCTCTCCTCCATCTCATCTTCATCGAAGTCCTCATCTTCATCTTCGTCATAGTCATAGTCATCGTCATCATCCTCATCCTCCTCATTCTTTTCATGCTGATCGCGTTCAGCGTTTTGGCTTAGGTCTTTGATGACTTTGCGGTCCAGAATCTGCGAATTGTTGTTACCAAGGCGGCCTGGCTGCCTTCTCTTGCCCCTCTGCCTCAGGTTGCGCCCCAGATTCCGCGTCAGCACGAGTTTAACCACTACATATTCATGTCCAGAGCTCAAAGCTTTCGTGGTATTCTGCGAGACCAGATGGGATGGCCTCGGGGGGCCGAATGTTTGCGAGAGTGTTTGAATCTGTTCTGCAAGCACGCCATTAGCCAAGTGTGCAGGTATTCGTTTGCAGAGAAAAGCCTCGCCAAACGACCCTCGACCAACACTTTTGACTGGGATATACACGTCACCTTTTGATCCTCTCAGCGGACCCAGATATCCGAGTGTAAGACTAAATACAGGTTCTGGCTGTGTGTGGACTACGAAGACTTCGCTATTTTCATTTGAGCTAGGTGCAATGTAGTGAGTATGAAGGCCCGCCGTTGGAGTGGTGTTCAGAGAGTCGGTTGGCTCCTGCTGCAAAGTCAAGCTGGCCGACTCGACGCCAGATGGAGACCTGCAGCTTTGACTAGGCTGCATTCGCAGAACTGGGTATGATCTTACCCTAGGCGACTAAGGCGCGACCTGAAGCCCTACGTGGGCTGGAGCGATGGACTGATCTTGGCTGGAGGTGCGCACTTCGCTGAAACTAGAGCGACGTCTCCTCTCTAAAGGTACGTTAGAAAGGGGACTACACCATCAGAAAGTGAGGAGACTACGGCGGCGCGTCAGCGAACAGGGGTAGGCCTCGTGGCAGTAAGCTTCCGTATCCACCACAGTCAAATATGCTGGCAGAAGCACTGATCTAGGATTGGGATCGAGCACCGATCTGATTGCTGAACGCATACTCCGGGCACGCTAGGGAGACACACGGCTTTCATCAAGGCATGCACGCCCATATCCGACGCTATGAATTTGAAGCTTACCATTTGAGCAATCTCCATAAGCTTCTACGCTTCCAGATTCAAAGCCCTTGCGAAGAACGCACGAATGCATGTTGAACGTGGAATGGTGAGCCGAGAATGTAAATGCGGCCACCCCAAGCTTCCTACCGTTCACAGAACACACGGCGGCATTGGAACAAAATTGGCTCTTACTGGCGGGTTGTGCAGCATTGCCAGAGACGCGCGAGCTAACCTACGTCTGCCACAAAGTGCTCATTGAAGTCAGTGACTGTGAGTGTGGAGGAATCATGCGACGGCTGAGGGAGCACAAATCCAGGCCAGGACGCTTCACAAAAGGTAGGCTCACAGGGGGTCGCGCCGGAGCCGGGGGTGCGGAAATACCCAGATGGCTTAATTGAAAAAGAGGGAGGGAAAAGCGTCGAGAGCTATGATTTTGAAGGCGAATTTGACGGGGTTGACGTGTCTCTTTGGTGCTGCAGTGGGTTGTATGGGATAGTCAACTCAAGTGAGAACCGAAATATATACCTTGCACGGAAGCATATTAGCCGCATCAATCGTAAATCGACGCTTTTCGGACCTTGTGCCGATCCGCTTGGAGCCTTGTTCACACGGATGCTGTATATGGCGCGCTCACTTGGTTACTTTCATGTCTGTGACTTGCATTGATTCTAGACTTCTGAAGATGTTCACTCGTGGCGTCCGCCAACTTCAGGTACGTTCCCGGTTCGCAAAGACACGCAATACCGCTTGCTCGGAAACTTGTTCGTTTCGGTGTTTGTATATACTCCGTGTGAAGACTGTCAGCGTTTGTCAGGATTGGGTTTGAAGAAACAATGTGATGCTAGACTCACTTGGTATTGCTCTGACGCCTCCTTGCGCTGTTGACCCTTCGATTGTACAGAAAATCGGTGCCCGCAAGTTCTCCTCCGCAACGCTCTTCAAGGGCTTCCCCACCACTGCTCAGTCTGTGGCCAAGTACCCACAGACGTCGATCTCGACGTTGGGCAATGGTCTGCGTGTGGCCACCGAGCAGATCGAGGGCGGTGACACCGCTACTGTCGGTGTCGTGATCAACGCCGGTACTCGCTATGAGGACGCTCAGAACAACGGTGTGGCCCACTTCCTCGAGCACATGCTCTTCAAGGGCACGCCCAAGCGCGATGTGAAGAAGCTTGAGACTGAGATTGAGAACCTCGGTGCCACCATCAACGCCTACACTTCTCGTGAGTCCACTGTTTTCTACGCCAAGGTCCAGAAGGCTGACGTTCCTCAGGCTTTGGAGATCCTCTCTGACATGCTTACCAACTCCAAGATTGACTCCACCGCAGTTGAGCTTGAGCGTGGTACCATCCTCCGCGAATACCAGTCCATCGAGGAGAACATCACTGAGACGCTCTTCGACCGTCTCCACCAGACCGCATACCGAGGCACTCCTTTGGCTTCAACCATCCTCGGCTCGCCTGAGCAGATCAGCAAGCTCAGCCGCGACGACATCATCCGATACCAAAAGTCTCACTTCGTTGGCCCTCGCATGGCCGTTGTCGGTGCTGGTGCAATTGAGCACAAGCAGCTTGTTGGTTTGGCTGAGAAGCTCTTCGCCAACGTTCCCATCACGGCTCCTAACAACGTGCCCGCTTTCAAGGCTCCTGCGCAGTTCACTGGCTCTGACATCCTTGTCCGCGATGATGACATGCCCCTTGCACACATTGCTTATGCCTTCGAGACTGGTGGCTGGAACGATCCCGACACCTACACTCTCCAGGTTATCCAGCAGTTGATTGGTTCGTACAACTCGAACATGGTTGGTGGTGGTTTCAGTTCGTCCCCCATCATCCAGGAGATCGCGGATGGCCAGCTCGCTGAGTCCTTGACTCCTTTCCACACCCTCTATTCTGACACCGGCTTGTTCGGTATGTACATGATTTCTGACGCTGTCACTCAGCGCCGCCTGATGAACTGCGTCAGCGAGGGCTTGATCCGTCTCTCCTTCGACTTGTCTCTCGACCGTCTCGAGGAGGCTAAGGCCAAGGCCAAGGCCGCTGCGCTCCAGTTGAACGGTACCACTGCTGTCTTCGAGGAGGTTGGTCGCCAGATCATGTCTCATGGCCGTCGTATCCACCCATCTGAGGCACTTGCTCGCATTGATGCTGTCGACCAGATTGCTGTTCAGAACTGCATCCGCCGCTTGTTCTACGACCAGGACCATGCTCTTGCTGCTATTGGCCCCATCTGGGAGCTTCCCGACTACAACTTCATCCGCCGCCGATCATACTCCTTCCGCGTCTAAACACGTAAATATGGACAGTCAGGGAGGACAGGGTGCTGCAACGACAACAGCCTTGCGCCATGATGGCTGGTTGGGATGAAGTCCTAGACCTTTGTAATCAGTAAGAGACAGAAAAGAGACAAAAGACGAACGAAACATGGACAAGACCGGTTCGAAGCGAAACTCAAGGTGAACTGGTCGAACCACTCGAAGAAGGGATCCCCTTCTCAGTGTATGAAATGTGCTTTGGTTAGTAGATTTATTCTATGAAACATTCCTTGTTATTATAAAGTAGCGAAAAAAGTCGTGCATTGGTATCGTGGGTTCGTCTCTTGTCTTGTCATTGTAGTTCCTTGCTCAGCGAACTGAGCTGAGTTGAGCTATGCGTCATACCTTCTTCGCCAGCTCAAGCTAGCCAAGGGGGTTTTGGGTGGGAAAGCATGTCTGGGTAGGGTAGGAACTGGAGAGGCTGATTACACAGCGAGGCTGGAAGGATAGGGTGTGTACACAGTACACGGCAGCTTTGTATCAGCTCAAGCGCTCGATGCTCACAAGTGGGAGAAAAATCCTGGAAAATCCCCGAAAAAAACCCTGGAAAATGGGGAAAAGTCCATTCCGACACCCCCCTAACTGGCAACTTGCCCCGAGGGTGGAAAAAGCAAGAAATAACTTGAAAATGATACTTTTTTCTTGATTTGGCCGTGTTATTCAAGTCATACCAGTGTGAAAATGCGCGATTTTGACTTGCATCGGGGAGTATAACAGCTTGAAATTATTATTTCAAGAAACGCAGCGCGCAGAGTGCAGAAAATAGCATCGATTGGGAAAAATATCTCGTTTCTGACCTAGACTTGCCACGTGTCAAGTTTTGACATGTCTTTGGCATGGTAGTCCCACGTATGGTCGCATGTCAATTGACTATCCGGCTTTACTCACATACGATACGCATATCTATTCGCATTATCACTCTAGAATCTCGCTCCGAACCCGTCAAAATGGCTTCCTCCATCACCAAGTCCTACTCCACCTTCATCTACAACAGCGCTTGCGATCTCGTTGACCACGCATACGTGGCTGAGATCCCCGAGAAGGGCTGGGCTACCCTCTCTGCAGACGACATCCCTGTTGTCAAGACTTTCATCTCCATCAAGACCCCCGACCAGGCCACTCCTCTCTACGCTAAGAGCCCTGTCTTCATGGGTGAGAAGTACATCTACGTCAATAACGTCGATGGCGTGTTTGTCTTGAAGAAGGGTGACATCATGGTCTTCTTCGCTCATGCTGGCGACAAGACCATCATCAGCATTGCTAGCCGTAACGCTCAGGCTGACTGCATCGCCCAGATCAATGCTCTCAAGGAGACCCTCGCATAAGCGGTTTCTTCCAGCAAGCCTCACTCACGCACCTGTAAGCATGGTAACAGTAAAGTAAGAAGTAGCGAAGATCCTAGCCATTAGGCATCTCGCTTGATGTGTTGTGAATTAGAATGAAAGTCCTGGTTCTTCTACAGCTTGCTTGCGTGCTTGCTTGCTCGTTGCCTGCTCCCTTTGCACCAAGTGAGAGGACGTATTATATACAACCGATTATCCAACACTTCGCTTCCGTGTCAGTGTCTTGGATGAGTAACCGATGGCTACGCTATTGCTGGCTGGGCCTATAAGGTTGCGCGGAGGATCTGAGAGCTCATCAAACGGCTGAGCTGACACCCGATGCGCTCCAGCATTGACACCTATGGTGCGTGGCGTAGCATGAGATGGCTCCCAGCTCCCTGCACCTGACACTGCTGACCAGCTGACCGAAGCGAAGTTAACTAGTTGCACGGCATACTAACACCTAGTGATTGAATGAAATTCATGGAAACTTCATGTTAACCACTGATGGACTGAAACCCCAGAGCGCCTCGAATACCCACGTTAGCGTAAACTCAATACAACTACTTTGGAGGTTTTGTCCAGAACTTGTTCACCAGTTCGGATCTCAATTTTGGGGGTATACTCCGCGTAGAGACAATCTGTGACGCTATCACGTGGATGGGTGTGACTGCGACCCAGGTGTGTGAGCATGACCCAGCGGAGCGAGTCCTCAGACTGGGCGTCGCGCGCGGGGCAGCAGCTGATTCAGTTCGTCATCGAGGGAGTCGATGACGAATTTCGTTGAAAGAGTCATTTCCGAGGGGTAGTACAGGTGGTGAATAATGGGTAATGGGATGAGTGTGGTCAATGAGGATTATATAAATCTGCAGCTCTAAGTGTGTACATGTATAATATATCAATATATTCCAATCAGCCCGACACCGCCATACCATACACCCCGTGATGAGTAACTTTCCAAACTCGAATCACACTGTCTGAGACCCCTCGGGTACTAGCACGGCCTGCCAAGGGTATTTGGTTTTATAGGTACTATATTCATGCTTCTGCGTCTTGAATGGCCTCATTTCATCCCCCATACCCTCACCCTTCATGTCTAGCCGCCACCCCCTGCTCACTTGGAGTAGGTCTCGCTGCTTGATATCCGCACTTGGTCGTACAAGCCAAGCCCGCAAGCGTGGCACCCGCACCTGTATCGGGGTCGGGAACTAACCCTAGTCGCTATCTGCACCTACACCGGCATCAGCTTCGGCGCTGAGACAGTACAGGCCCCTACGTCCCCTCGACTTCCTACAAGACATCTCGAGCACTCGCAGCGACACGGGCAGCCCTATGGCGCGGTCATCCTAGCAAGTAGTAACCTACATACATTCGGTCAGAGCACATCAGAGCACGATACCTAAGCCAGCGAGTCCACAACGCTAAGGGATGAGCACGCAGTCCCCAACACACAGAGGGCCCAGCTTGCATGCATCGAACAGTCCAGCCGGCAGCAGGCGTTTGTCGCAGCAGACCCATCCAGGAGATGAGCCTCAGTTCGATGCGATCGCTCGTGCGATCATGACAGATTCGACTCCCAACTTCGATGGCAGGCAATGGAGTGGAGCCCATGTTCACGGCAACAACTCGTTCACTCCAAACCAAGGTCCCGCCCCTGCTACATCACATTCATTCTCTACACTCTATCAGTCCACAGCCCATCCTCAATTTCACTCCCAGCAGTCTTATTCCCATCCTTCCAACAGTAACAAATGTTCTAATGTAGTATCCTCCACCCAAGAGCAAAATACCCAGCCTTTCCGACCTGTGTTCTCAGTGACCAAAGAAGCACGCGGCTATGCCCTGTGCGTTAAATCAGCTTTATATGTCGCCGTTGCATTCTCACTCCTCGAGTTAGGCACAGCAACTTTCTTGCTGACGCGTGGCTCACGTGTAACTACTTTTATCGCTTTAGCAACAATCGTTCTAGCGCTGTTCTCAGCCGCCCTCTCACTGATAGGTAATCTTGGACTGAGTAGGTATATTGCCGCGGGTCGCTCACCATCACTCAAGCTACAAGACTCACTAACGGATTCAAGTGCTTCGCAGCACAGCACCACATCCAGTGAAGCCGATCCTCATGCTATCACCTCTCGGCGACTGTCAGTCTCGGACAATCCAAACCCGCAGCTGCGAGCGCTCGAACGTCGCAATGCGGAGCGATCAATTCAAAGTTCATCGCTCTTGACCTTTTTCCTCACAACCGGTTCGCACCTTCTGCTTATCAAAGCTGTATTCGCCATTGCTGTGTTAGTTCTAAGCGAGTCGCATGCCGGATATCTTGTCCAGGATTGGCTTGGTGACGATCCGACCTATCATCACATGCCCCGAGCGTTTACGGGATCAGTACCAGCTCATCACAGCCGACATTCCTCCATGAGTGCGGAAAACCGCGCGAGTTGGTTGTCCTTCTCATTTGCAAGATCCGACCTCAACTACATCGCGGCGCGTGCTGCCGCAGATAGCTTGCAAGCAGCAAGCGGTGAGTCCGGCAACTCCCGCGAGGCGTTGGATGCCATCGAGTCCACAGCATCAGCAGCAACGCTGCTCTCTGGATCAGTTTCGCTTGCGAGCTGCGTCGCGCTTACAGTGTGCGTTGTCTTGATTCGTATGAAAGTGCCCTTCCCTTTGGACACCCTTCAGCTCTTCTTGACTAATGCGCTCTTCCTCGGCTTTGGTGGTCTATGCCTGCTCGGAACAACAATCCGCCTACGTACGGTCCCTGCAGAGCTTGAAGCGTTGGGTCATTCTCTGCAGAGCGACATTTCATTCGCATTCTTCCTGTGCATACTTGTCCTCATTGCCGTTGTGCTTGGTCTCCGCCGCGCCAGTTCCTGGTATTACATTGAGTCGCAGAGGAGTGATATTGATGACTGGAAGTCTCATGCAATGCTCAGAATTCCGCTCCAATCTGCCATAGGCGTGGATCCCGCCTCGCTCTCAGCAGCACACAATAGCAAATCGCATTCTCCGGCGCACGGAGACAACTCTCCTAGCCATAATCAATCTGCCGGCCAAGAGGACGCACTGGCAGCGGCCGCTAGAGGGTACACGGCTATTCTCAAGGAGTATGACGAGTTCAATGAAGAGATGCTCAAAAGCTCCTCATCTGGACGATCGACCCGACAGGATTTTTATGGACTCCTGGCTTGGATTCAGCAACTTGACGCCAACCGCGTTCAAAGCGCCATCACTTCAGCAAGAGACAATGTGGTAGCTGCGTGGGACTGGGTTGAGGCACTGGCCAGGGGTCGGGCTGCTCATCACTCTCTTTCGGATGCTGGATCTGCGTCAAGATCAGCACGCACTCCATCACTGATCGCTGTGCTTCACAAGGTGACAACCTCCGCGCTCTTCTTTTTCACTTTCCTGTGTTTAATCTTCATTCTTGCCAGGATTGTGGATCTTGTCGATGTTTTGCCTTATGCGGTTCCTAGCCAGGGACACTACACGGACTCGACGAATGTTCAATATGTGGGAGACGGCGCTGTCACACCCGACAATGGCGGCGCAAGCACTATCAGTGACGAGTGGAACGGAGGGACGATGGAAAACGACTATGAGTGGGATGCTTTCAGGGACTCTTCGACAGCAAACGATGCCAGTCATCGTCCGTCGATGCTACAACTCAACCGAAATTTTGTTCCCAGTCGGAATGTGCGTGGATTCTCGCTATTGAGTGTAGCGGAAGCATCATTGCGATCAGATGCCAAGGATGACTCAGGTTCGTCTCATGGTTCATCTGAGGCAGATGAGGATGACTCTGAGGCCTACGGTGAATCCTTTGAGAGCGGAGAGTCTGACCACTATCGCGTGTTTCTACTTCAATACTTTTCCAGCCTTATCATCCTTTGCGGCTTTAGTGCCTTCGCTATGTACGCCGCTTATAAGGCGGAGGAGTGGGCAACGATTCCCACGTTAAATCGTAGGTCAGTCAACTGGTATCGCCACCAACTGGCGACGAGAAAACAACAAGAGCTGTTGCAAAGTCGCTAACAACGCTCGGTCGCCACAAGTACCACATATCTCAGCAAGTTGTGTCATCAACGCAAGCAAAGCATAAACTCCGTCACGTATTGTAACTAGCGGTAGCACGTTCTGTATTTCCTAACGTAAATGCGCGTGCAGCCCATAGGGCCGTTTTAGCACGCCAATGAAGATAGACTTTGTAGACATTCGCAAGACTTCAAGGTGACGCAACCACACCAGATTTAGTTTGAGCTATGTAGATATATGACAGATGGATGGCCACCATACTCAGGAGATTCCACAACAATACTAATTACGACTATTGATGGATCCAACATCCTGTGTGGGATATTCCAGCGATCCATAAACTAAGTCAGGTTGTGTCTGCTGTTGATTGGGTGCAGCCGGGTCTAATACATCGACATCAACGGGTTGAGATCGATCATCAAGAGGGATTGGGGATATGTAGTGAGGCGTTGGAGCCTCTTCCTCAATACCTAAGAGGTTGAGCCCTGGTCCTGGTGATCGAGGTGTTGCGCCAAAGTTGACTTGCTTAAATTGGGTTGGGTCCTGTGAGTACAATGCGTAGGTTTCATCGTAGGCGGGTTGATACGTAGATGCAGTTTGAGACCTTGGGCCCGCTGAATAGTACCGACTGCCCAGTGGCCCATACGAGCCTACACTTCCGTAGTATATAGACTCTGCGCCCGCACCAGCTGTGCCTGATTCAATGCCGAGTCCTGATGCCGGATCCAGTACATCTCCGTATCCGTCGACATGTTCATCAGGCAGGAGGTGACTGTTTTGGCTCGGTAATGGCTCATAGAGGCCTTCGTAAGATGTTCCGTAGAAATTGTTCGTCTCACCTTCATGATCAGCCTGGAAATTCGGTGGGCAGCAGAATAATCTAGAGATCACGTACAGAACACGATCGGGACACGAAAGTCCAGAGAAGCCGACAGTATGCTCCGGCCGCGACGCTGGTGAGGCACCCATGCGGTAATAAATGCTGAGGCAGCGGTGATGTAAAAAGCCGTCCGAGCTAGGTGGGATCTCTCGGAAGTAGATAAGTACGGCCAAGGAAGGGACAATTTCCCATAATGCGAGTAGGAGGATACCCCACCACTTGAATAAAATGATTGAAACCTTGGGACTAAACTTGCTATAGATACTGAAGTCGTCGCTAATCGTAATCATGATGTTGTAGACAAGTCGCGAAAGGAAGATAATCCATGCAACGTGCGCGAGCTTAACGATGTCGCTTCCGTCTGTTGTAAACTCGGGAGTCTCTTTAGTGTACATTTGATACGAAATATAGCCAAACATAATAACTAGCAAGGAGAAGTTACAGAGGGTGACGACATTGTGGACTCGTTCCATGTCAGACTTGAATGTGCAGTAGTAATTGCGGCACTTCTGCTGGACATAGACAATCGTCACCACGACCAGGAGCAGGTTCAGGAGTACGTAGATGACCGCAGCCTTAAGTCGCTTTGTGTTCCAGTCGAATTTGTGCAGCAAGAACGCAAAGTACATCACGAGTAGCGAGAATGTCATGAACTGTAAGTCGATCGGCAGCTGATAGATCAAATGTAGCATCGTAGGCGACATGTCTTTCGCCCCCAAGAAGAAGACTATGCGTAGGCCGCACCAAAACAGGCACAAACAAAGGAAACCGAACTGGAAGCTCTGCAACGCATGTCGGTAGTATACCAGACGCGATATCTGTACCACGCAGAACGCCGCGAGCAGGCAGTATGCAATCACGAGAGTGACCGACAGCGAGATGTCGATCCACTCCGTGTCCATTTGTGCGACGAAAACAAAGGTGATGCACCGGCCAGATGGCTGAGCCGCGTCGTAGTGTAGCTTCGGTCAAGCTGCTTGAAGTACCTCGCCTTCTTACGTGACACTGGCGCAGCAACCTGGTGCGCTAGATGCTGTGTTCGCGGTGGGGTCGTGGGGTCAGACTGAGTGAGTTCAATTGAGCGACAATTCGGAGACTTCACAGGGGGGTTGTGAGGTATTAGCGAAATGTACATGTTTATAGAGGAAATATACACCGCCTAGTCACATTTTCAGACTGGCACAAGTCCCTCAATGCCTCCTTTCAGAATCCATACTAGTGTGCTCAAGCACAGGTTGTCCTTGTCGTCGGTCTTTTTCGCTGCGCTTACGGTGATGAAGCATTGCTATGCGCTTGCAACGCTGCACGACAGTTTCTCACGCCGTGTCGTGTGACATCCCACTGGTCTGGGCTGAGATCCATTCTGGTACCCTCAGAACAAGCACTGATCGCTGGTTTAACTGAGCAAAGGTTGACTCTTGAGCACACGTGCTGGAATACTCGATTGAGACATCTGGCAAAGGCGCGTGTAATATAATCGCGCTATCAGATGTGTTTTATGGCCTAGTATCACCAGGATCTTATCGATCTGCCGTATCCCTCGTCTTCATCGCAAAATCCCACATATTCCATCCACGCTCTGGATCTCACATTTAGAGGACCTACCCTCCCCTCCTGCTTGTAGCATAGACACCGTCTATCCCCCTCGCCCCGGAGACCACTCGTGAGATCTTCCTGAGCCACACCGATCTAGTAAGATGTCAAGCGAGTCCTCGGATAGTACGGCAAAAATGGAAGCCGCAGCGACGACCGGCCAACAACAAGGCGCAACAGCGGCAACCGAATCATCGACTGCGACGGTAACAACGTCATCCACAACACTATCCACGACCTCCACGGCGGCGACACCTGTGATAAACAAGTATGGTCTGCCAAGGGCCCACCCAAACATGAAGAACATCGACAATCCTGTCGTCTTCTTTGACATCACGATGGGGGGAACACCGATCGGACGGATCATAATGGAGTTGTTCGCAGACGTCGTACCGAAGACTGCAGAGAATTTCCGTCAGTTGTGCACCGGAGAGTATCTACAGCATGGTGTTCCTGTCGGCTATAAGGGCTGCACATTCCACAGAGTGATGAAAGGATTCATGATTCAAGGTGGCGACTTCATTAATAACGACGGAACGGGGGTGTTTTCTATCTATGGCGGCCAAAACGCCTATTTCGCTGATGAAGGCTTCACCCTCAAGCACCGCGGTCCGGGTATTTTGTCCATGGCAAACAGTGGACCCAACACGAATGGGTGCCAATTCTTCATCACGACAGGAAAGTGTGATTGGTTGGATGGCAAGCATGTCATCTTTGGTCAGGTATTAGACGGCATGCTGACAGTACGGCGCATCGAGAACGTTGCAACAGGTGCCAATGACAAGCCCAAACTGAGTGTAGTCATTAGTCAGTGCGGAGAAATGTAATAAAACAGGATGTACATGCTTATACGTAGATACTGCAGTGTATTTCTCATACTATGATAACAGTCGCGTGTGATCTATCACATCAAGCTTACAATTACGGTTGCAAATATTGAGTTTGCCAGGTACCGTCTGCGTTGAGCTGGTAGTCAAGACGCTCGTGAGTGCGTGAAGGGCGACCTTGCCAGAACTCCATTCGGAGTGGACGGACGAGATATCCACCCCAGTTAGGAGGACGTGGGACATCGCGATCTCCCACTGCCGGGTTCGTCTCGCGCTGCGAATCGAACTGAGCAACGAGCCTTTCATACCTGCGAGTAAACTCATCGTAACTCTCGATCGGACGGCTCTGCTGAGAAGAGCACGCTGCGATGCGGCTAGAGCGGGGTCGTGAGTGATGATAATGATCAGAAAGCGCCTCAGGGACCTTTTCAATTGTGCCTTCTATGCGCACGGCACGCTCGAGTTCGTGCCAGATAAAGTACAGCGACACGTAAGGGTTCGCCTGAATGTGTTCGCCCTTGCGTGACTCATAGTTTGTGACAAAGGTGAAACCAGCCGTTGGCAGGTGATCAGCTGGGAAAAACGTGCTTGTCTTGACCTTGCCGATGCCAGCCTCGGGACGCATGAACATTTCGATGGGAAGCATTTCATCGCCGCACACGATATCCTTGAGGAGGACTGCACGCGATGCCGGGATGGCATATGTGTTGGATCCCTCCTGCTTGAGCTGGGCCGTGGAGAGTACCATGGAGTTGGGCATCATGACTCGAGCCTCCCATGCATCCTTGAACCACACCACGAACTGTTCAACAGGGTTCTTAGCGAAGCTCTCGATGCTCACCGGCTTGCTTCGGATCGCTGAGCGGATTGACTCAAGGCTGTTGCTGTTGCTGTTGCTGTTGCTCTTTGCCTCGGTGGATGAGGCTGAAGTGGGAGAAGACGATGTGGTGGACATTCCTCGTTCTTGGCTATTCCCAGGGTTGGTCCTCAGTCGAGTCTGCTGATGCTTACTCAAAGTTGTGAAAGTGATCAGAGTCGAGGCAGTTGTCCGGTCTGGAACTCGGCTTGGTAGTGATGTCGCCGGTGGAGTTACTGATGTCGTGGGAGCCGTACCAACGAGGCGTGATGATGGCAATGACGATGCGCGAAGCGATAAAGGTGCGAGTCGCCGTAGCAGTCGCAGTGCGTGAGAAGGACCAAGTCGGATCTTGGTCTGGTGCATACAATCAGTAATAATACGCGTTAGCGAGCGGCGTGCTTGCTTTCTGGCCCGATCAATCACTCAAGCCGTGAGCTGCCGAGCGTCTCGCCGACGAATGCGCGGGTGATAGGGTCGATTGGAGCGGCCGAACCCGCGATTTAGCCAGCTAATCCCGCCGGAAATCACCTTTCTGAAAGAATTGAATCACGGTGTGAGAGGCATTGTGTTGACAAAAACTCAGGGTGGATGTCCGTGCGGATAGAATGTATGGATGGATCAACAATTATTGAGTTGAGATGTATTCAACACGACTGTTCTTATCCCTCCACACGAGATGTATCACGCGAGATACACTCGCAATTTCACACGCCGGCCAAAGTCCGATCCGTTTCTGAGAACCATTTGCTGCCATACTCGGCATTCTGATCCACATGCGATCTCATATCAACTCGAATTTATACCATCACAAGCTCTAGAATGTTCTCCCGAGCTCTTGCTGCGGTACGCAATACCTCCGTCCGCCTCCTGACCCGACCCACCCCCATCCGCAACATGGCCTTCAGCGCTGCGCGCGTGCAGAAGGCTGCGGATGAGGAGGTCAAGATCCTCCGCAAGGAGCTTGCCAACTTCGAGAAGCAGGACGACGTCGACTCCTTCATTCAGGGTGAGTAGAGGCTACATTTGCTTACGCCATTTATATATCTAACATGGACGCGGCCAACGAAACTTCGACCGATCGGATCCGATAGGATCCGGCCGGGCCGGGTGGGTGCCATTCAGACACTCTTCGCCTCGTGGAACCATGGGATGCTTACACGGCACATTCGCTATCAGTGCCGATGAAACCCATGCCCAAACCGGGTGTTGTGCTCGCTTCGAGTTTGGGGAAGGGAGGAAGAAGGGAGGCCGAGCAACCTTGGAACCCCACGCGTTCACCATGAGTTGGTATGACCTTAGACCACACGCACACACACATAACTCACTTTATCTCCACTTCACACCCTCCGCATCAACTCTAGCCAACCGCGTAAAGACAAGCTATGACCGAACCGACGGCACAATTCAGCTTGAGATGGAGCGTGCAAAGTTCAACATCAAGATTACCTACAACTCCGAATTCGAGTACCCCGAGGAGAACGAGGAGACGAACGAGTATGAGGAGGATGAGGCAAACCCCAACCAGGAGGGAGATGAAGAGGCTGGTGCTTTCCACCGTCTCAAGGTTGAGGTCACCACCAAGAACCCCGAGGACCAGGTCGTGGGCTTTGCTGCTGAGGGCACGATCAACATGTCTGGCAACTTCTTGATCGACTCCGTTGTTCCTTTCGATGCCAACGGCCCCACCCGCACTATTCCTCTCAGCGACATGTCCGAGGCAGCAGTCGAGAAGTTCGAGATCGCGCTTGAGGAGATCGCCCTCGACCAGGAGACTTGCGATTTCTTGCCCCTCTACGCCCGCCATCTCCGCGTCGTTGATCACCGCAAGTCTTTGGAAACCCTGGCCGATTTCTTCACAGCAGCCAAGAAGCTCTAAGCGTCGAACATAGCAAAGTCACCCGACATCCATATTAAGAATACAATCTCTCGATAGCCGTAAACATTAATTTATGCGCGCATCAATACTATATACAATGTCTTGCGGGGACTATACACAAAGGAGATTGCGACCGACTACTGCCGCTTTCCCTGCTGAATGAGCAATAACTCGGTCGGTACTAGATCGTCGTGCATGTCGGACGACGAAATTTGCAAGGAGGCTGCGTCTGTGTTAGGATCAGAACCGCTACGATCTACCCCGGGATCACGCGGAAGGAACGTCTCAGTCCGTGTCGGCTCGTATGGCACGCGTATTCGGATCGTTTGACCGTGACCTGGTGTGGCTGATTTGAGCTGATCCTCGAACATCTGGGCAACGTTCGATTGTGGGGTGACGAAGGTTGTTGGGACGAAGCTCATAGCTAGCCGTTGTTCGAGGCTCGCCCTACGCTGGCGTTGGTACTCGCTCTCACGCTGCGCCTGCTCGTGTAGCTTAGGCGACTCGTCGTCACAAAGCGCACTTCGCACCCTTTGATATAGCTGGTCCGCCTTTTGTCGAATTGCCTCCATCCGTTGTCTAGTTTTGGATGGGTCTGCTTTTGGTAGATCATTCGTAATGTCACCACGCTGTTGCAACATCGTACGTTGCGAATGTGACTGCTCATAGGAGCGTTGTGCGATCATCCCTGGAGTGTCCTCTGTGTGAACATCGTAAATAGCGTTCAGCATATCGCTGGCTAACTCAGCCTCCATGAGAGCGGAACCTGAAGATGCCCCCTGCTCTAAACTTTCGTCTGGATCTGGCAATGGCCATTGATTCGCTTGCTCGAGTTTCGCAACAGCCTGCAATGCTGACGGCAGCCCAGGCACAAGTCTGTGGTCCGATCTGCCAATAAATAGCTGCTTGCTTGACATCTCATCGTAGGGGTGGACATTTGCCTCTCCCTCTGAAGAGTCCGGAATCAGTCCGGAATACCTCCGCTGCAGCTTGCCATCGTGCGCATGTATATGATTGCGTACGTGGGATATTGATTCCAGTTGACTGTCGACAGCCACTAGTTCCGGCTGCCTCCTCTGGCCATTGAACTCAATGGGAATTCCGGTCCGCGCGCATGCTCGTACAAGCATGCTAGCTCGCCGCTCTGCTGGACTAAGTGAATGGTGCGAGCACGCCACAACTTGAGGACTCTCGAAGCGTGCTGGTGGTGGGGACGATGGCGTCGTTGTTGATGTTGTGATATCCTTTATCTGGACCAGATACGGCAGGAGCGCACGGTTGTTCTTAGCTTTCGTCGAGATAGCTCTCGACCCTGCCGATTCGCCCGTATGATAGCTGGTTTGGGGCTCATTAATCCACGCCACAGCCGGCCGCGTCTCATGCTTAACACTGACTGGTGGTAGAGAGCTGTGCTGTTGGTCTCGTTCATTCTGACGCTCTCTCCTCTCCTTCTCCAGTGCATACTCTTGTAACGCCTGCCTGCGAGCCAGTTCGCTTCGGTGACGCATAGTGCGTTCGATTTGCTGTCGAAGCTCCCCAGCATTGGGCAGATTGCGCACAGCATCGACCTCTTGTCGCCACTGCTTCCGCAGAGCCTTGTCTGCCTTGAGCACTCGCAGCTGCCTCTCTATCCGATCGTCCTGGGCACGGGCGATTTGTGCTCGAGCCTCGTCTGCCTGTCGGTAGTAGGCTGCCGGTTTGCGTATTGGACCTAGAACGGGATAGTAGAGACAGCATGAGATAGATTCGAGTAAAGAGTTGTTATATCCCCTCGATGTGCAAAGCTAGTCGCTAAAACGCATCACTACACGACACCAAGTAACGGCTTTGAGTGTGTTTCATTTCTTTGACGCCTTACTTACCTCGCTCGGCACGGGTTTCGAGTAGTCCATTCCGCCGGTGGGTAGCCATGAGAGGGATCTCTGCAATGTGTCAGTTGTACAATCGCGACACACCCTCAGTAGCCATAATCCGCGAGGATGGAAATGAACTCGGAACGATTTCGAATCCCCCAAGTTTTCAAATTGCGAGCATGGACAGGTCAGGACGTAGGTGGTCTGAGCTTGGATGCGTGATAAAGTAATTGTGTAAGACAAGCAAACATTTGGAAACTTGTATTAAACGTTGGGATGTAGCAATACTGAGCTTGTACTACGCTTTGTCACAGTGCACGACTTCACTTGCTCATGTGTTACCAAGCCGTTGGTTCTAGGTATCTGTGACAACACCCTAGGCGATAGGGGGGAATGGAGAGGGTAAAAAAGGAAAGGCGAGGGAAGAGACTATGTACAAAGATGCTAGCTGGAACTAGTTCTGTGATGTCATTGGTGTGATTGAATGATCCAACTCTCTTCGACGAGGGTCCACCTGCAAGCTGAGATCTACTGTGGCTTGGTGCTTCTGACGGAACCTCCTCAGTTTGATTCGGATCACAAGCAAGAACCGATATAGAGTAAAAGTAATTACGGAAACGAAGGCTATAATTAGTAAGGTCAGTCCGAAAGTCTTTGTGGCTGCGTCATGCTCACCCAGGTCGTATTGATACATGTATCCGACAAGGGAATATAAGAAAAGAACGAAAACACATAAAGAGTGCAATTGAGTCATCAACGGATCGAACAATTGGTGCTAGGAGTAATGTCAATGTAATGAAAATCCAGATGGTACACAACGCTATCGGGATTTGATAGGACGCCGGAAGTGCAGGGACAACAACCGCAAGAATGATCTTCATGAGAGTGTCGCACGCTAATGCGACGAGCCAGTTGTCCGAATCATAGCCATCAATTAAAAAGCCGAGCGCAATTTGATGAGAGACATTTGATCTTACACTGACAAGCAGTCGTGCACCAAAACCTGGCGCCATGGTCACACCTTGCGAATATAATTTGTAGATCGTAAGAGGTATCGGGAGAATAAATACTCCAAGTGCAAAAGCTGATATGATAACACTATCTCTCCAGCCCTCACTCCCGCATACCGTTGAGAAGTCGGTCTGAACATAATCTGTGCCATCAATCTCTTTACAGTAGAATGTAGCCATGGCCAGACGCAGAATACGAGGGAAGAATAAATACCAGATGAACGTAAGAATCTTCATCATCTGCGCCCGATACACCTCGTGCTGGAGCATCGTAACAAATTCATTCCGGCATGCCTCGATAGCTGCGAAACGTGCACGAATGGTGTGTGCGTGTGCGCTAGGATCATCTTGTGCATTGCCCCGCGTCTGGAACTTATTCAACAAAGACTGATGGATCTCGGACACACCCGTTAGAAGTGCATTCGTCATGCGGCCAATCAACCAGCCTGACTCAGATGCTCGGTCAGGTTCCGTGAAGAGTACCTTGAACGCCATTTGATGAACAAGCACGAGCAGAACCGCAGCGACTAGAGCAATTCCAAAAGTAAAAGCAAGCATGTGGAGGTGGTTTAAATGTCCGCTTATACATGCAACTGCAGCCCATTCATAGATTCTGAAATCAACTGCGTGGATGAACCGTGAAAGATGCATTAGCTCCCTCGGCCAACTAACCCCAATCAGAGAAAAGAGTAGACTCATGCACTGTGTCCAAAATATAAAGATTCGGATCGGGGTTGCCAGTGTAGACAGCGACGTTTTTGCCTTACTTTGAGTGTGGGAAATAGGTTCACCCATGCTCGAAGTTGTTGTCTTGGTATGCTTCGAATTGTCGAACAAATAGCTCTTAGTCGTGGATACACCAAGCCACTTGAAACGAGGCGGCTCGATTCTAACGACTCCGTGCAACAGATCGCTCTGCGCCCTCTCGTCCGCTGTGCGCACACTGGTTTGAGCAAGAGCCCCTTGATTAGTGGGACTGATCTCACTTCCAAAAGAAGCCAGAGGAACCGCATAGCCGTGCTCCTTCGCAAGCTCTTGGAACGACGGCACTTCGAAAAATTGGGGCTGACCAGGATGTGCGTATGCTGACTCTACTTGCCTCAGATGGTACGCAAGCAGTCTGGTATACATGTCTTCAGTAAGTACTTTAACATAGGCTCGATCATCGAGCACGAACAGAGCAATTAGAATCAACACGAAGAATGCAGCCAAATGAATGAAAGCAAGCTTAGTTCGCTGGATATCCTGAGTACTGTCGCATGCGACGCACTCGGAGTTTGTCATGTAGTATCCCTCTGCACACCCTGCACATAGTATGCCGTTATGGTGCTCTGCACATAAGCCTACCCCGCCATCAAGCTTTCCAGCACAGTCGTGAGGCCGCGGACACTTGAAGAACAAACGACTTTCATCAGCACGCCAGTAGCCTGGAAGTGTCCCAACATCTTCAAATTTTGTCCCCCGAGCTAGGCATGCGGCACCGTCGGGGCACGGCACGCAGCGCCACTCTCGATTCGGCAGCAATGCGATCTCTTCAGGCGTTCGCCCTTCTGCCAGACCATCAGGATCGTACACGGAATAGAATCCTGGGGCGCAGACACAAGAGGCGGAACCTGTTTCCTCATTAGAGGTGTATGGATACAGGCAAATACTGCAGAGTTGGCTACCTATTGTTGGACTAAACGTGCCAACGTCGCATAAGTGGCACACAGTGCCTCCTTCCTGGGGCTGATAGCTACCGGCTTGACACGATATACACTCCGTGCTGTTGAAATCAGATGCGATCTTGCCTCGATCACATGCTGTGCAGTTTTCACGCTCTGGCAACGGTGCATACCGCCCAGGTACGCAATCAATGCATCCTGCTGAACCGGGAGGCCAAATCGACCCGCATCGCAGATATAACAAAAGCTTTCACCGCTCTTACCTTGGCTCCGGCCAGCCTCGCAGGTTTTGCACGCTGTCATTTTTGCATCGGGTGCGTACGTGCCTGGGCTACAATCGAAGCAACCCGATGCTCCGCTTAAGGCAGCAAATCGCCCGGGTTCACAGACTTTACATGCAGTCGGGGAATCCTCAGGCCCTCGGAACGTGCCAGGCTCACAGGCTTGACAATACGAAGCCCCCATCCGGTGTTGATATGTACCCAATGGGCAGGCAATGCAATTATTGGCTCCAGGTCGGGAACTGTAGCGGCCAGCTTCACAAAGATCGCATAATATTTGGCCCGGGTACTGTGCCATAGAACCAGCTGAGCATGACTGACAACTAGTTTGCTGCTCAAGACTGTTAAATCTACCGGGATTACATTCAGTACAAGCCGTCAGACCTTCACGATTACTGTAGCGACCGGGTGAGCACACCTCGCACTTCTGGCCGTCTAAATACCGTCCAGCTCCACAAGGCTCGCACGAGAATGCTCCTGTGACTCTGTTCCCCGTTGATCCTGCGCATGTCATACACATGATGGAGCCGTGAGCATCAGCAAATTTGCCTTGATCGCAATCCCGACAAACGGAGGAACCGGAGCTACTAGCGAATTTACCAGGCGAACATAAGGAGCATCCTGACATGCCTTTGGCGGAGAATTTGCCCGCAGGGCATTGTGCACACGTAGTTTGCCCTTCTTCAGCGGCATAGCTTCCCGCCGGGCATTGTAAGCACTGAGGCTGGTCAAGTCGGCCAGCGCCTGCGAAGGGCATATACTTGCCTCTCTCACATGGCTTGCATTGGGATTGCTTCTCGACGTCTGCATATCTACCCGCTGGACAATCTGAACAAGCAGCAGACCCCTCAGGGGCATATTTTCCTGCCGCACAGGCCTCGCAGCCTCCGGCTTTAGCCCGAGAATCTAAGTCAGGCAACATAGCTGTCATGGCGATAGCACCGTGCGGTTTGTGTCTTCCTGCTGGGCATGATTCACAAGTTGTTGCGCCGTACTCAGCAGTAAAGCGACCTGCGGGACACTCCACCGCCTCCACAGCTCCCTCAATTGAAACATACCTGCCCGGGTCTGATTTCGTGCATAGCTTCGTAGTGGAGTTAAAGAACTTGCCGACTTCACATGGACTGCAGCTACTTGCACCTGCCGCGGTTGTTATCAATCCGGGCGGACATGACATACAGGCACTCATGCCATACGACGGGGCGTACTTCCCGGCTGAGCATTCCATGCATGTTCTTCCCATGGGCCCATCGTCGTATTCATTACTGCTGAATCTGCCGGGAGCACATGGGATGCAGCTAGTAAGGGCAGCTCCGTTCATCATCAGTGTAGAAGCTTCGGTTCCTACTGGATATCGATCGCAGGTCGTTGCGCCAGTATATTGTGTGCTGATTGCGTCTGATGTTACTCGTCCCACCGGACAATACCGGCATTTTAGTGCACTAACGTCTGATGAGTCCTCAGATGTCAATGGCGGACGGTACGTGCCTGGCGGGCAAGCTGCGCACGTGCTCATGCCAGGTAGTAACTCGTTGACGGAAGTATGGTCGGGGGCTGCAGCCATTGAGCCAGGAGGACATTGAAGACATGACACCATCCCAGAAACTGGACCGAAAGTACCCGGGGCGCACATTTGGCACTGAATTGGTGCCTGAGCTCCTGTCGAATCCAGTCGAGGAATGTATCCGAAAGTTGTGAGATTCAATGCAGTTCCGGGGCTGCATGGGAGACACTCTGTTGGATCGTTGGCATTGGAATAATGTCCGGATGGGCAGAGTGTGCAATACGCGTTGCCGCGACCCGCAGCGTACCGACCTGCTGGACAGCTTAAACACTGATTTGAAGCAGAATAGCGTCCAGGTGGGCAAGCCTCACATCCAGTACCAGATGGACTGATATATCCCGGTGGGCAGATTTCACAGGTGTCAGTCAAGCTACCTGCATCACGAGACGTTCCTGAAGGACAAGGAACACAAGGCCCTGCCTGAGAATCAGACAAATCGCGGTTAGAAATTGTCCCTGCAGGGCATGGCAGACACTCTGATCGATCCGCGCTCGATCCGTAGCCAGCTGGGCAGTCGGAGCAGAGAGGGGCGCCCTCAGCACTGGCATACTTACCTACTGGACACACGATACACTGGATTTCTACTGCATCGCTATCATTGGTTTCAGGACCAACTTGAAGCTGACTAAGCGCCTCATCGGTCGCTATGTACCCATACGCTGATGGTGGCAAGATCGATGCTCGGAACCGTCCCACGGGACACAGGTCACAACTTGACGCACCTTGGAGTTTGCTCGTGAACGTGCCCGCTGGGCATGCCCAACAAGATGTGGCAAATGCGTGCATTCCTCCAGAATCTGCACTGGTGCGGTAACGGCCAATCGAGCAAGCCCTACACGTTTGATTAATATCGCTGCCAATGGGAACTGCTGGATTGGCGAAGTGGCCCGGTGGACAATCTGAGTAGGATATAGTGCCTGGTTCTGATGGGCGGATCTGTTCAGCGTTGGCAGCATACGATGCAACAACTCGAATTCGTGCATTGCTAAGGGTTGCAGGCGCTAAGACGCAGGTGAGGCGCACTTGTGGCGCAGATGGATCATGAGTTGGGTCTAGGCATTCGATTGAATCCACAGAGACGGCGACTGGTGCATCCTCAGGACCAAAGTTCTGCCCGTGTATCGTGATCCTCGCATACTGTCCGCCGACTGACATCCACTGGAGGGCTGGTATTGGAGTATCCACACTACTTAATTGTGGTTTCTCTTCAGTGATGAACACCCTCGCTAGCAGATCCAGGCCTGGTAGTTTTCGGTTTAGTCTCTCGCGTGGTGTGAGGGCTGAACAGGCCTTATGCAGCGCGCGTTTCTTAAACTGTTCTAACTCACCCGCGGTGTGGAAGCGATTGATGGAAAACCCTTGGAGCACTCCCTGTGGAGATTGCGGCACAAGCGGTCCTGAGAGTCCCCAATACGAGTCTGAGCCACTCCAGTCGCAATCAAAAGTCGAATCAAAGCGGCTATCGCCCCTTGGTTGAAGTTCAGCTTCGTTGACAAATGACCCATCAGTAAGTCTCCTCATGCATCCGCCGACACCTGTAATAGTAGGTGGAGCATACTCTACGTAAGGGCCGTTAGCTAAACTACCGAAGAGCACTTCGTCTGAGTGAACAATACTTATCGCTTTCCTTCCACTCCCAGGTGGTAACGTACAGCTATAATCTACAACATTTTCCTCAGCTCCCTCACGATGAATGTCCTGACAGATGGAATCACCTACCAGTATCTCAATTGCGCAACTTGGGCTAGAATCTATGTCGCAGACGTTTCGAATGCTCACCACGACACCTCAACAATGCTGGTCGCGCTGATGGTTCCATCGATAGTGCGAATCCGTCCATGGGCCTCCGGATCGGTGTCGTCTGTCGGGTAGGCACTGAGTCCAAAGGCTCCGCCTCCACCGCGTTTGGTTGCGTAATTCGTCGAATATGCGTCGGAAGGGTCGAGATGGAGGCCGTATCCGATGCGAATGGTAGCAGAGCTTGTAGATGGATCACACACCACAAAGTCACCGAGGACGCAAACCGTGTCACCTGGGTGAATCATCAAATGGGACGTTCTCGCCATGGAGTTCATGGCATCATCCACTGTTGTGGCTTTAATGAACGTACAGCAGTGTTGTGGCGTAGCTTGACGTGGAAAGCGTAGCTTGAATGGGTGGTAAGTCGGTTGGCAGATTACCCTGTGAGCAAGCTTCCATTTCCATCTCTTGAGCCTCAGTGGTTTCCTCTTGGCCTGGAACGACGGAACAACGGTGCGGGATGGGTACTGAAGTCCGGAGCAAAACGCCACCCGAGTTTACTGAATGGGGGTTACGTACGGCAGTCGTGTAGAAAAGCGTGTTGGATGCCGCACCATAGTCATATGATTCGAAGACTGCTTCTGAGTTGAGACGAGAGCTGACAGGCACGTCTTCAGTAATTTCCACTTGCTCGCGTAGTTCGAGTGCTACAACTCCACGTACACTCGTTGCACTTTCATCAGCATGAACCGCCTCGCCCGAGAGGGGAATCACCCTCCTAGACTCAGAAGCCTTCGCTGTGTTTAACGAATCCATTTGTGGCGCTGCAGTCAGCTGCGCAGGTCTCGCAGTAGATGGAATTTGGAGCATAGGCCACCGCTCGGAGTTAACAAGTTTCGTGTCCAGACTGGATACCCAGTCACTAGTTATTCCTCCTGACTCTGCAAATCGTGTTAAGTCCTGTTGGTAGCGCGGCAGGCTAAACGAATTCGAAGCGGGTTCAGTGAGATATCGGAAGTCACCCCAGAGGTGCAGTTGCGCAAGCTCGTAGATGGCTGGAACCCTCCAAATACACAGAGGTCTATTCATGCCAACCACGCTCGCCGTATAGGCTGCTCCTTGGAGGTACGTTGACATTGCGCTACAGTCTTCACATTCATCAAGTAATTCGAACTCCGCGAGTGTGGGATCACTACGTGGCAGCTTAGTTTCAGGAAGCCAAAATGACGTATTCGTCTTGCAGAACAGTGGGAATCTCGGACTGGTTGATCCATAGAGTGGTACTTCATCCGATGTGTCATATGGAAGTCGCACGGAGATTAGAGCAGTGAGTGGACTGCACCCCGTTTCAGAGGGATGCAGCATGATGTAGTCTTCTGCGTAGATACTGCCACTCTTATTTGTGAATGCGCTCAGTGGCGAGCCTAGATCCGCTACAAGTGAGCAATCGACATCCCCAGATGGACATGTTAATCGTATTTCGCCGCTCAAACCTGTTACCGCGCGAAGTTGATACCGGCAAGACATCGGTGCCGGCATATAGATGTGGACACCTCGCCGAGGCGCGGGTACCTTCGGGAACCACATTAGGGTTTGGACATCTCCACGTATGTAAGGTATGGAGAATAAACCAGGGGCACGACTGAGGCGGTATGCGTCCGCGTTGATCGCCATATTCAGAACCAACTTCGGAAGCTCACTTGCAACGAGATTAATGGGTGGTAATGTGGCACGTTCCGCTCGATCGGTGGGAACAAGCTTAGGTGGGGCCGGATCAATCATCTGATACACTTCGAGTTGCCCGAATACTGCACTCGCCATTCCTGCAGCATAAACACCAAATGTGCCGCCTCGGGGTCTCTTAGGGTCAGTGTGAAAGTAAGAGAGAGTGTACGGAGGAAGTGTGGCGTGGTCCTCAGTAGACATGGGTGGTTCCTCCACACCTGACGCACCGCTACTTAGGGTGGATTCAGGGTGGAGAGTAGCAACTACCTGGATCTCATTTCCGGTGATGCGAACGAGTTGTGAGGATCGCATGTCGTAGACTTCACGGACAGACTCGCGAATAGCGACAGTGATCAGAAGTTCACTTTGTGCTTCGTAGCCAAACCCTTCGAGCGGGAGCTGCGACAGAACTTGCACGTTAGTGGGGTTCAACTGGTACGGCACATACAGAAGCCTTAGCGTGTTGGGTCGGGGACCAGGCGTGGGCGGCGCAGAGCCAGACTCATCACATCCGGAATAAGGATAGACACCCCATTCAACCATATAGAACCCCTCTGAGCCTGACTCTTGTTTGGAGTGCTGTACGGTTCCCGATTTGGTTGCTCTCAAATTTACGTAAAATGCCACACCCAATACGCCGTCGTCGCCTCGTGGAGCAATTCGTGTCGTGAATACATAGTTGTTTGCAATTGCGTGGTAGTTTGCTGGAGAATGGACATACAGGTACCTTGGATACGTATATCCATGATATACAAAGGAAGTCTCAGCGTTGGTGACTACAGGAGGGGTTGAAGGACTCGCGTACTCAATAGCGGGTCGGTTGTCTGCCGTCGTTATGGCTGTGTAGATCCCGCCGACGGAGTTACAGCTAGCAGCAAACGCCATGCTCACATCGTGTGTTAAGACATTGTAATTAACAAGGCACAACCCATACCAGTTTTCATTCGAACCAGCAACAGCCCCTGGCGCAAAGGACTGTGAATTTATCGAGTTGTCGACGCCTCGGTATCTCCAAAGGTAATAGCGATCAGTGATATTGCGAGAGGCATGACTATTCACGTCATCATTGTACAACGCCCGGAACTTGCGAATACGGGTAGCAGCCAAAATTGACTTCCTGATCCAATGTCTGTCAGGCCAAAGATGCCGCTCAATGATCTTGGACAGGTAGGGGATCATATCATCCGATGGGTATGTGGTGGCGTTGTACGAAAGCCAGCATGTTGAGCGGTAATTCTCTTCGCGCTGGGTGTCATCTTCTGCATCTGCTGGCCGGAGTAAGTCCTCATCAACAGTCCGATCATTGTCAGCCTCGCTCTCGAGTTGTGAAAGCAGGATAGGAGATGTGACATTGTCAGACGCCGCAAATGGGATGTTGAAATGCCTACGACGGCTTGGCATACTAATGGGTAAGGCAACATGTTCATTGTTCGTGGAGATTCCGCCTGCTCCAAAACAGCCAATTTGTGCTCGATTGAAGGGATGGTACGCATCGTGGTATGATGTGGTTGCGGCAACGTCTACTGTAAAGGAACCTCCCATTTCTCCGACGGCTAGCAATACATCAGACGTTTGGCGCAAAGGCAGACTAAATCTGAGCTGTTTCTTGCCGTTGTATCGATGCCAAATAACTACGGCTGCGCAGACTCGGCAGCGTTGGCTTGGGGGTTGTCGGAATAAACGCGCCCGAGCAAGTTTGGTCTCCGCTTGAACTTGTGAAAGTAAGAGAGTTGCATGACGAAGCACTTCGGACTGGAAGGTGTGGCCACTAGGGAGAATTACGGGAGGAGAAACGTCGGCGTTAATCTGCGCCGCAACATCTAAGAGAGTTGGTAGTGCTAAGCAGCTGCTCACACTGTCAAATGCTTCACACTCACACGTCAAGGGCGTGCGATTGGGGAACAGTGCTTCCTTGACAAAGCACCCTTCGGTCCTCACTGGACCTACATCAATGCCCGCCCAATGACAAACCTCATGAGACGTACAGGCGCCGCATGTAGTATGCTGGGAACAGAAGTCAATGTCGCTCTGCGACCAAATCTCAAGTCGGCGCTCTCCTCCGAGTGCACGAAGGGGGATCTTCTTTACAGGCTGCAACTCATCTAAAGTGACGTTAAACGTGTTGGTTGGGTTGTTGCCCGCTGAATAGAGAACCACTTTACGAATCTTAGCGTTACGAGTATAGTCATATGTGATTGGTCGGACGGGTAGAAAGCTGATGCTGACGGCAGACCCCATCCATACTTGAGCTCGATTGAGAATCGCCTGAAACCCTGGTGGGGTCGGCACGGGTGTGAAGGCTTGCATGCGAAGCCCGAAACCACCGCTGTAGGTTCTCTCCATATTCTTGACTGCGTTCGTTCCGTAGAGGCCGTGGAACCTATTTTGGAACGGTTCGTTTTGATCCTGTATCGCGTGCCGCGCGACCAATTGTGGAAGCAAATCCCTTTCCTCAATTGGGCTGAGGGCCTGCCCTCGAATGCAATTTACGGAGGTGAGCATTGAGACTTCTGTGGGAAGTATCTGAGGCAAACGTATCACCCCGAGTAGGCTGTCAGCAGTAGTGTCCGAGTGATACGTGAGAGGGCTAGAGTACTCAGAGCGCCTCAGGAGATAAATTTCTGGACGAGCATATCGGCCACCGAGAACTCTGCACCGTATCTGAAATGGGGAGAATTCTCGCGGGTACACTCGAGTTCCTTGTCACAGTCACACACAAAATTCAACGATGAATTCAAGCCGCGGGGGCGGCAGCCATAGCAAGCCCTGAATCTTGTGGAATTTGTGGGATCTGGCAGACATGAGGCGCCAAATGTCACAAAAACACGTGCGCCCACAACGCTTGCGTCTGGAGAGAGGCCATCTAAAGCTTCATCATACTTGAAGATGGGTTGGAGCGTGATAGCGTCAAGTTCTTCGTATCCCGTATGTGTATATGGCTCCTTGATGACGGGTACGTCAGAGCGCTGTAGTTCATCGTCCACCGATGACGATTGATGGAAAATTGGGCAATCGATCGTACGCCCGCTTTGAAGAATGCTGTGCGTAGACCATGCTGAGCTGCAAGTTGACACTCTACCACGAAGATAGGTAAAATCGTCATCCCAGTACTCGCTGGGATTCACCGCGGTGTCGGTGGTTGGCATCAGCCTCGCCTTATACTCTGCCTCATCTGGTGGCACTTTCGGAGTTTCTCCCCGACCTTGCAGATCCTGAAGTGGTTTTCGCGCGATATGGCTTCGTGAAAGATACAAACGCTGGGAAAACTGAAGATGGGCACCCCAGGCAACAATCATTGTCGCGCGTTGAGACTGATTTGGCATGAAAAGGTTAGCGGAGCCGGAAGTGCGTAGAGTGGCTTTGCTGCAGCGTCCGAAATAACGAGCTGAAGCGCAGGCCGTTCGTACATCTCCTTCAACTCTTCGGGAGATACTAGCGTTTGATACATGTCCGGTTCGCTGAGCGTTATTGCCATCGCTGGGACCGTGATGAGTGCGCTTAGACCTTGGCGCCCTTTGGTGGTCCACATGTCTGAGAGACCGCATTGCTGAGGAGAAATAGAAACTCGATCAAAAAGGGAGGTCACGACTTCTGATTCAAAGCTCGTGACGTATTGCTGATCAGTATCGAGATTAACATGTGTATACAAAGTAAAGTAAGCTGGACTGTTGCCTGACCGCTGCAATCCAACACTCGAGAGCGCATGTGTCGCTGGAATTCGAACGTATGAAGGATAGCTGAATCTGATACGAGTTCCAGGGGTTAGCACCGTTTGGTTGATTATGGGAAGTCTGCACAATGCAACCAACCTCGCGGCGAGATCGCGTTGTTCTGCAGGTATTGCATCGTATTGAAATGTCACCGTTTGTTCGGCAAAGTGAGTAGTTTCGAGCCACCAACCATCTTGGTCATGCGCTTCAAGGCCTATTTCCTTCAGCGCCTCCTTGATCATGGTGGGATTCGCAATAGGGATCTCATACGCTTGTAAGCCTTGCTCTGGCTTTAGTTCCTCTTGAATGTCCGACTCTGGAGGGTGCGTTGCAAGTAAGAACGGGCGCTTGGGCGGCAATTGGTATCTAGCCATATGTGGTCGGTGAAACCCACGTAGTACCATCGAGTGATAGTCGTCAGTAAGCAGGCTATTCAGATAAGAAACATAGTTCTCGCGAATGTCTAGCAGACGTTTTACGTCGGGATTAACGTTGGCGTAGATCTTTACACTATGAATCAGAGAAAGGTCGTCCAGATTTGTGATTTGCGGCACATTTTGGGCAGGATTGCCTTGCAAGAGTTGCATAGGATCATCCGGATATGGGTCCGTTTGAATATAGGGCGAGCGTAGATAGAGCGAGCACAGACGTGTTACACGTATATACTCTGATGGATTGAGAAGGCAGAGTACATGTGAGTGCCATGTCATTTGGGCGTCCTGTAGATAACGGGCCATGAACCAAGTGTGTTCCGAATGTGAGAGCTTCATACACGTGAAGGTGGCTTGATTCGTGGTGCATGGGTACGGATACCCTACATCCTTGCATTCAATGAGCATTGTTAGACTGAAAATACCCTCCGCCTCGTCGAACTGGGGAAATGGAGGGTCGATACCCGAGCCCAAAGATACACCCTCCGTTGGCGTACCCTCCACAAAGCGAGGTTGCAACAAGTTCATATTATAAGTACCTGGGCTCACACTCAAGATCATAAAAACATTACGACTGCCCGAGAGCTGCAGGTACCAGTCCGAACGTCCAGTATACTGAATGTCGGTGGACATTCGATATAGCATCGACAATGTGGCTCCGGCAATGCGCGCTCCTGCCACTTCAAGTCGTGGTTCGGTCGTTAGATAAGCGTTGTGCATGTTCACAGTAATTACTCCTTGATGCACTATGTAGCCATCTTGCCCAACCACGTAAAAGCGAAGTTCGTCACCTAACCAATGCTCAGTCCAGAATTCAACTTGCGAAATTGTGACTTGGGATAAGAGCCGTGCTGTCGGTATATACCCAAATGGGGATCTTCGAAAGACAATTCCATCCGAAATATTGTCGAAGACAGTCGAAAAGAGTTGTCCATCCATGGATACCCGGAGCTCATTTTCCATGTTGAAGACTGGCAACCTTTCACTAAGGCTGGGGTAACGGGCTCCCGAAGTCACGAACTTGATACCACGTCCCTCAACGATGACATCTGTTAGCGAGCCCCCTCTCCACAAAGGAATCGGGCGGGGGAATTCCATTCTGTCAGGAAAGCTGACCGGGGGAGTTGCGCCCAGCAGAGTGGTCGCTGCCGATCGAGTCGACGATGAGAGGAGGAGAAGAACTCTGTCTGGGAGATTTGGACTCGAATTATCATCGCCAAGGGTCGGAGAATTATTTAATTGGTATACCAGTATCTGTAGAATTTGTTGTTCTTCTGCGGTTGGATTGGAGAATTGCGTCATCTCAAGTGTCTTAGTTCCAGGTGTGTCATACGCTTCATTACGGCACAGGTAGTAAAATGAAACGAAAGAGCACGGCATCGTGTTCTGGCCGTTGAATGACACAATTCTGACTGTCTCGGCGTGGAAGCTCATGGGCAATATGACAATATATGCGAAAATCAGTCCAGACACCATGGGAATAAAGTTAATAGACACTGTATCCAATTGACTTACAACTGCGTCTGGATTGGACTCATCTAGATGCGATGGCGGCGTGACTCCTTGCTCTTGGATGAGTCCTCCGTAACCAAGAATCGGAGTCGCGAGGGAATACTTGGTTTCGCTTCCCCAATACATTTTCGGACGGACCAAGAACCGTAACGTGTCGGTGCCGTAAAAGAAAATGGAGAGACGGATGGGATCCTTCCATGATGTGCGTTCGATGCGGTCGGTTGTGGTGATTGTCACCCTCATAAGGTCTGTATCTAATTCTGCCTCATACCTTGATTTTGTTGCCAGCGGGAGCTCTCCGGGTTGGCTAATCTGGGCGGGTGAGCCCCAAACGTAGTAGTCCACCGGGGTAATCCACAGAATCATAGTATGTATAAGCGAAGAATGACTTAGCGGAAGCTGAAAACCGATCGTCTTGCCCTCAAACGGCTTCAGATATCTGGCATAGTAATCGATTCGATGAAGGGTGCCTGGGCTCGTTGCGACAAGCTTGTTCGTGCGTCACCGTCAAGCTTCATGATCTGCGCTGTGAATTGAAGTTCGCTTGTTCCGACATAGTTCGATGGGTTCACCACTACACCTGCAGCGGCTGGGATGGCTAGGCCAAGTATCACCGCAATAAAGAGTAATACCGGGCCGACGCTCAGCTGGTACTGCCGTCTAATCCCTCGCCGAGGCGCTGGTGGCCTCGACGAAACCATGGTGAGCTCAGACGGGAACCCACGGTCGTTCCCTTAGCTAGAAGGCTTTTGTGACAACAAGAACAGAAAGTCCAGATCAATCATCAAAATGCTGCAACGGAGATGTGAGCACGATAACCAGTCCCGTCAACAAATCAACACAGTCAACACAGAGCCTTACCGAGGCTCGAATGCTTGATTCATCAAACAAGCCATCCTGACTCAACCCTCTCAGTATCACAATCGTGACATGGCACACATTGGTCGCATCGACCCTAGGTACCACTCCGTTTGGCTCAACCTGGTGCCCTGATAGCACGCACACACGCAGGTTAACCCACGCACAAGTACTAATCATGTTTACTAGTCACTCAGCGTTGACTCCACCACGTCTGTACCGCATCACGATCCATGTACCACACGCCAACTGGTATTTTCCGGAGTGTGTGCCATGACTCGATCCGTGCATAGCCAAAGCCCCTGGATGGAAGAATATGCCGCCACTGACGCCTATCCGCATCATATTTCTTGAAGCGCCCTCTATCCTATGCCGCTGAAGCCCATCCCTAGGGCCTTCGACGCCTCCACAGTCAACTTGTTAGTGCGTGGGGAGACGACAAGGTTGGAAAGGGTGGTATTGGCTGGTTTCCTGGGGGTGTGCGGGCATTTTACGACTGAAGCAGGTGGATAACGCGGTGATACACGTAATACCTCAGTTGCACGCTCGCTACACCGCCACAATACCACACAACTGAATATGCAACATAGACTGGAGTCGGTTAACCAAAAAAAAGCACTTGGGTGCAGTTTGGCCTGATGCGGCTAAAGAACTCGGTTTGCGCAACATGTTGCGGTTTTGACGCTTCTATTAACTATCCGTCCTGGCCTGAATTTCAACTTTCGACACTCTGAACTACATCTACTGCCTTCGTGAAGCTTGGCAAACACTGCGTGTGCAGGCTTGTAAGTTGCATAATCACACGCTTCAGTGCCGGAAACACTTGTGCAGTCCGTTTTTTCAGAGAAAAACGTCACCCTGTGCCGGTACTTGCTGCGTGCAGCTGGCCCGTGAGCAGTGAGAGCATAGCACACTGCCCGACCGCCGATCGGGGCCGGTGAGATGGGAAATCGGGCTGGGATTCTGGCTGCTTCCCCATTCAAGCTGCTATAGCCGCCTGGCTGACTGTCTCTTAGCCCGTGCCGTTGTTAGCGAGCGACAGGGGTTCGATCATAACTCACCAAGCGGAACTCTGCTCGGCTCAAGATGCAGTACAGGCCGTATAATCAGGGCGACGACGGTGGCACTCATGTACTCCGCGGGAGGGTGTTTGTCCCTGCCATTTTGCTCATGCTTGGTGCCATCATGGTAGTGTACCATTACAGCTATTCAAGTGCGTTGCCTTCTTCCACGGGCCAACTGCTCCCCACTCGGACTGTGAGGCCGTTAGAAACCACGCAGTTCACTGCCCATCTATCCCGCTCCCATACCGCCGGGTTGGCATCACATGAGGTCATCGACCGACTGGCTCAAATTAGGGATCCTCTCACACCCCCATCCGAGCAGTCCAGTGCTGTGCTTGAGAGTTTGAGGCGTAGTGAAGATGCTCTTTGCCAACCGCGAACTCCCGTAGACATGTCACGCGCGCCGCCTAAGCTTCCATCCGAATGTGTTCATGTTCAGCTCATATGGGTCACACAGCGCAACATGACTGAGAACGTTGTGAAGCGTCTGATCAATAATCTGAGTGGCCACGTTGGTGACTATTGCGGGGCGCTGATTTTCCCTCATGTTGGACGCACCCTTGCAGAGAACAAAGCGTACTGGGAACACTACATTCGCTCCGTGCGGAGTGAGCTGGAACAGAGGAAGCTTTCCTCCAAACGGATCATCCTGCTAACGAGCGAGACACTAAGCAACCTGCCCTATTGCGTTGCAAGCGAGCTCCGAAGTGAGATTTCGCACTTCCAGGCACATCCTGCACGCATTTACGCGCTAGAACGCGCGAGTACCTATCTGTGGATTACCTCGAGTGCAAACGCCCAAACCATATACGAAACGGACGATATGCATCCCTTGCTCTGGACTGTTGAGCAGACTCGTCAGACTGAGAAAGGTGGCACCCCGAGTACTGAGCGAGTATACACACTGGAGCCCATGCCGCTCTTGCCAGGCTATATTTCTGACTGGCTCCTGTTGCCCAGTCCTGCGCATTCCTCCCTGGAGACAGAGCTGCGCCTTAGCCGTCGTCTAAGTCCTTACCACAGGCGGAAGCTAGCTACGGCCTCGGCTCGCATCTACGACCCCATGTTCGAATTGTCGTCCCTCCTGCCAAGCGCGAATGACGTTAACCTTCGCAGGACAAGAGGAACCCCCACAACGGGCAAAGGCACACGGTGGGTGCAGAGACGAGATGCAATGTACGGAACCAACGTCGCACCTTCGTCCTTTCATCTGACCTGGGTACCGAACTTGTCCCAACTCCCACCCATCGTTCACTCTGGTGAGCAACTACCACAATACCTTGAGGCTTCAGAAAAGGGCCATGCAACTCAGCCCCTTGCAGATCCGACTGTGAGCGATATGTTGCATCCGCTTCCCCTCGCCCACCTTTCTTTCCTTCCTCTTCCCATTAGTCAACCTTTGGGCAGCCCATCTGTACAGAACAACATGAAAGAACTTGTGGTAAGTCTTCGCGGCTTGCACGAGCGCCCACACTCTCGAGAAATGCCGAGAGGACTTTTTGCACTGGGAGCCGGCTTTGCAGCCGGAGGCCTTACACAGCGCGAGGCGTTTCCCGCATTGCTCCCACTGCTCCCAACTGACTCAGTTGATTCCGACGTCTTAGGAGATGTGGCCAGGGGACTAGTCATGCAAAGGTGGTTGTGGGACCAGGGCATGACGATAGCACTAGGTGGAGTAGGACGCATCGATGCTAGTGCAGAGGTGCTGAGTCAGGAGCCTCTCCCCATGTTCCGCAAGTTTGAGCGGAAAAACGTGCTATCTAACGAAGGAAAGCTGGTAGCAGCAGTTGTTCGAAGGCTGCTTTCTCCTGAGTCTCAATCCATGGCATCGACAGATCCCCTTAATCGCTACCTCCAACTAGTTGCGCAGCTTTATGATGCTGGCTTGATTGCACAGTTTTCCCTCAAGACAGCATATCTCTGGATCAAAGACCTTGCCAGTATGCGCAAACACAATCAGCCAAGACCTGCCGCTCCTCGACTCGAATGGACACGCCATCCAGCTCTGGTTGCTCACTGCCTGCTTGCCGCGTCGTTCATCCAGACTCACTTGAACATCGCGGGATACCGCAATCCAGATGAGATTCCTAGCCAACTGTGGGTCTTGTTGGATGGCGCTATGGACCTGTTGCGACCAATGAGCTTTTCGTCTAACACCACCCACAGCAACCCCTGGTTTATTGAGGGACTTCATGACCTAGTACACGGCCGTACCTTGTCGCAAGACGATACGTGTTTGCGAGAGTTGCGACGCCAGGGGTACCATGAAGACCAAATAATTCAGAGCCTTGTCGCCATTGCAGATGCTCCACTTCCCAAAGTCAACGAGAGTAAATCGCGAAGACGGCAAACCGACATTGGACCATATGACGTTGTTGTGGTGAGCGGGCAAACTCGAACTCTTACGGCTCGAGTCACCGACTTACCCGACACCTGGGGATGTATGCGAGTGCCTAACGGAACACCATCACCACGCTCGGCTGAGATTCATCCCTTGGGTCGAAACATCGCAACAAATTTGGTTGCTCCGCTGCTTAACTCAGGATCAACGGTCTCCGTCGTGCAACATCTGCTAACTCCGCAGAAAGTTGTATCGGAGGAGTTAGCCATGCTTACCGCGATGCCCAAACACTCGGAATCAACTTCCAAGCTGGATGAACTATTGAACCGCCTCGGTAAAAAGATGTCGAATCAGAAGCATGTCAATACGTGTGAGCGTAGGTTGTCTTTCTTTAATGCTATAAAGCCTCATCTCGTCCTCGAAAGACGACGACTACACCATCGATGCACAGCAGAGCTAGAACCTAGGACCGCGGTGGCCCATGAGAATTACGATACCTCAGCCTATCACCCCAAAATGTTCCCATCCTCGTTGTTCTATCAGATGCTTTCGCTCTATGGAGCTTTTCAGCTCGTTCGCATGCAAGAGTCGCTAGAATTACCAAGTAACACTCCACGTTTTCGAAGCTTCATTCGAACGCGGCCAGACGTAATTCTCTTTTCCAAGTTCACGCCTAGCTACCTCAATGCGTCGGTGGTTGGATTCCCCAACAAAGCAAGGTGCTGTTGTGGTAACGAAGATTGGTTTGGGTATGGCCCGCGTCACGCCGCAGAGCCATACTTTTTAAGGGGCCTCTATTTGGATATCATCCCTGTATGGTTGTGGCACCCGAGGATCAGAAGTGAAGACTTGCGTCAAAGGTCTGTGGCTCCACCCAAGTCAGAGGTCAAATTGCTCACGCCAACCGCTGGCACCTTGACGCCGCCCTGGTTCTCACCTGAGGTTATGAGTCGAGAAGCTTGGAGCTTACGTCAATCGGAGCTCCACTCACGGACTAGGACAAAACCCTCGCAATATCCACTTCAACATGGCAGCCACTTGGACTCCGTTGAATCAATGCTCCGATGGACTGCAGAAGAACACCTTGAAGGCTTCCTTGCGACATACGGCCACATTCATCTTCACCCATTTGATCAACTTGAGGCATGTGTTGTTAAAAGCTATTCCACTCAATGTAAATAATTAGTAGGCTGTTCTCTTTCCCCAAGCTATAGTAGCATCCATAAACACAGTTACCTTCAACGCTTCCGTTGCACACCCTCTCACTTATGTTCTCACACATGAGGATGAAACAGCCTGAACGATAGGATGAAACCGCACGACGAATAAACTTTTATGAAGCATTCAAGGTGGGGTTACAAAAAAAAGAAACCGACTTGGCGTGTTGTGAAGGCAATGGCATTGCCGATTCAGGCAATTTAGTCCGAATCGGAACCGGAGCCGGAACCGGAGCCAGAGCCGGAACCGGAGCCAGAGCCAGAACCAGAGCCAGAACCAGAGCCGGAGCCAGACTTCTTGTCCTCACCTTCGTCAGCACCCTCCTCGTCCTTCTCAACACCAATGCCGCAGTGAGCACGGAGGCGCTCAGCAGATGGGAAGGAGTAATCGATACCGAGAACAATCTTGAGGAGAACGTTGTGAGCCTTGACAACACTGTTGAGAACCGTGGTGACGTTCGACTGCTTGGTAGCAAGCGAAACGGCACGGAGCTTGTCAATACCCTTGACGAAGTTAGCGTACATGTCAGCCTTGGAGAGGTCGAGGACGCTGTCGTCGTAGACGAAACCGTCGTGGTAGAC